>JAAUXU010118564.1_pt1 | contig 19745 bp, 13 predicted proteins | sample 7278151 | NCBI WGS metagenome assembly JAAUXU01 (sample SAMN14350113, study PRJNA611818) | marine sediment metagenome | isolation source: surface marine sediment (1.8m) | place: French Polynesia: Moorea | collected 2018-08 | reverse complement strand
CGACGACGACGACGACGACGACGACGACGACGACGACGACGACGACGACGACGACGACGACGACGACGACGACGACAATGGTGGTCTTTTTTTCTGCCAAAGGAAAATCGACCCCAAGGAAGACGAGCAAAATTAACCGCTTATTTATCATAGTTGCGCTGAGAATTTTTCGCTCCAAGACACCCCAACTCGCACTCACGCAGGCCGAGCCAGCCTCGTCCGTGTCCTCGGTCGGACACCGTTTGAATGTTGGTGCGCGCGGTTCAGTCCTTCAGCTCCAGGGAGGAGGAGGAGGGGGGGGGGGGAAGATGTCGAACCGCGACTCTGTGGACTGACTCGGTCGGCGCGTCAGTCACTTAGCCGCAAATTTGGATTAGCCGTTTGGCGGCGCGACTCAGGGGCCCGCGGGGACCAAGTCCGACATGGTCACGTGCGCTCTGCCCCGCAAGCTGCGGTTGGACGCGTCAAGCTATCTTCTCTGCGTAGGTAGGAGGTGGGTACGTACGTACGTACGTAGGACTGGTGTTCGACGACTGCACTTTGGTGCTGAATCCACCCATTGAGCGGCCCAAAGAGGCGCCGAAATACCTATGGCCCGACTGCAGGGGGAGGGCCCAGAGGTCAAAGGTCAAAAGGGTCGCTCCAAGGTGTACCTGAGAGTAGCAGAGGATTTTGTTGTTGCGTCGTTGCAACTGAGACGTGTTTTGACATCTGCGAGGCTGACATGAGGAGCGACCTAGAGGGATGACGATAATATGACGAGGACATTCCGACCTCGAGGCCACGCTGACAGACTGTCTGAGGCATAATTCGGAAACGCCTTCTGCTGACTGCTGATTACTTCAGATATATAAACGACAAAGTGGTAACGCTGTCTTGACAACACACACAACCCTGTGGGATCTCTTAAAAAAATAAAAACCGTGGTGGTCCAATGGGCCGCGTGCCTTCTTAGGGCCTCGACTTTGAGGCGCAGCCTTCAAAAGTTTGGCATAACAAACGGACATGGACGACTTTTGTTGGTGTTTGTCTTGCCATAGTATAAAAGGTGGTGCGACAACTCGAGGTCCTCGCCAATAGCCAACCGCCAGCCAAGCAACACGGAGGCCTCCCCCGCCGTCCTCCTGCACGCCCTTCTTCCGCTCTTCCCCTCTGTCGGCAGTGGAGCACGTGATGTTGGCGCTTGGGCTTCTCCTTATCGCCGTCGTCATCGGCGTCAGGGACACGACAGCAGGTGAGCATGTCGGTCTCCGTGGCCACGGTCGTGGGTGCAGACAACAACAGCTGCTGCGACGTGATGGACGGATGGCCGTAAAGGGGTAACGTCCCCAAGGGGCCCATACGAACTGACTGTTAAAGGGTTGATTTTCCCACAGTAGCAAAGATCTGCACACAATTAGCAGCCATTTCTCAGCCAGACGTAGTTGACTTTGTGAGAAAGGAAGTATATCTTTCTTTGGTCGATTGATTCCCACACCATTGTGTGCTGACGTCCAAGGCCCAGCTTTTGAATATATTGCCAGTAGATGTGTTAGGTGAGTAAGTGTTTTTTTTCAACGATTGCAGTGTCACCTGGGTGGAGAGAGGACGGACTAGACAGCTCCTGGAAAAGGTATCGATCGGCTTTTTTTCCGTCACTCGGTAACACTGAAAATTTGCTCATGGTTAGACCGAAATTTATTCATATTTCAACGTTGCTCAACTCTAGCGAGTGCACTCACTGCCAAATACAACAGCCCGTACAGGGTGCAGCAAAATCGATGACATCCTGACATTTTCGTCACTTTCTCCACTTTTCCTTCTTCGTCAGTCGTTCAGTAACATTATTGCAATAGCAAAAGTTTGTTCGGGGAGCAACTTGATTCTTGGCAGCGGTGGGATGAAAGCAATTCTGCTACATCCTGTTGGTTCTGTCATAACTGAGCTGGTCGTGGATAGCAGCCAAGAGGCTTTTTTCTCAGATACACGCACCAAACTTCGAGTATCAACTGCCTGTGTAAAATGGGGATTTCAAGAGGACGTGTAAAATTGATGACAAAAAGTAGTGCAGCCCTAGAGCATTTAAAGTTATCACAGTGGATATTAGGTCATCAATCTAAAATGTGAAGTGGGCATGAATTCTAAATGCCAGATGCAGTCCAATGAAATTGGCAAAATGAAGCCCTGAAAGTTTGATCAGTTGTTTATGTTCTAGGCCTATACTTTGATATGTTGTTTATGCCTATGTGGTAAAACTGACAGGGGGAAGGGTAGAACTTGACCTTGACTGAGACACCCCAGGTGCAAATGTGACCCCTTTTTTGGACAGCGATGCAATGGCAGAGTCAGGCCAGGAATGGGGACACAAATCAAAGTCACGAACACTTAAAATCCTCCCCACAACTGTTGTTTTGGGGGCCAAATGTGGACCCCTCCAGTCTATGTGTTGCCGTCACCCTTTGACAGAAGCAGCGACGATCTGCTGATGCGAGTGATGAGGTCTCCCTCTCTGGCTCCGACACCTCGACAAAGTCTAGGTAAGTGACCATGACTGACGTGTGCGTGATCATGACCTTCGACCCAAGTGACTCCAGGTCCCAGCCCTGGCCCGCTGCTGCTGACTCTGCTGCCCAGAAGGGACTCCAGAACGCCCCACGCCAGGCTCTCCATCAGGTCCATGGACGGCCGGGACTTTCTCATGCGGGCCGCCAGGGGGGGAGACTCTGGGTCTCTTCTCTATTAGCCTCGTCGATCAAACACAAAAATTACTGTCATACGTAAGGAAATGAAGAAAAGAAGAACCTGCCTTACACAAGCACAGCTTTTTCTAATGTCTTGCTGAATGTGACACAAGTGTTTGTACCATTATAAATGACTACAACGCCGTGACTTTCAAGTTTCGACTGTTTCGCCAGCCTGGAAAGACACGTGGCGACTTCCCCTATGTTGACAACACTGAGAACGTGTGCATAAGATGGGTTTTCAGGAACGCTTCGTCCCCCCCTCCCCACCCAAACCCAAGTCTTCAGATCCGAAGAGTAACCTTTCCTCATACGACATTTGCATTTAAACATGATGAATACTTCAGGGAAAAAAAGGTGTCTCTTTTTCCATTTCCAACCTTGTCAAACGAGGCCTCCTTTCTCTAAATGTGAAACTTCTTAGTGAGACGATGCCAGAAAAATTAAATTTACATATGAACTACCGTCAAGCGTCGTCTTATCCTAAGTCCTTTTTCCGAACACTCGAGCAAAGTGTGCGCAGGACGGCGTACTATAGTATTGCTATATTACGTATACATATGCATCTTACTGAACATCGTACACGTATGGTTAGTACAACAATACACAGCTCTTTGCAGACGTCATTGAAGACTCCACTTCCTTTTCTTCCAGCGGGACTTCGCTGTCGCCACATGCGGAGTCCACTGCAGTAGCACAATCTGTCAGTGTAAACCGAGGGTCAACGTAGCTGGTGTCTCTGTAAGCGGATTCCTCTGTATTGGAAGCAGACAGAAAGAAGTGTTGCTCTACCTGTGCACCTGTGAATGGTGCAGACAGGATGCTGGTGTGGATCAGTCAATGATGACACAGACGGGACGTGTGAAGAGCCCAGGAGCTCCCGCACAGCGTGTGGAACGGGGGCCGCCAGAGACCATCTTTCTGGCTCACACGGCGGAGTTTCATTCATTCTGCCATCAAGGAGATGTCCCTTAAATGTCTATTGAAAGAAAGATGGGCACAAGGATGTTTAGGTTTTCAGCTCTTTTTCTGCGTGCGTGCGAGCACGTGTGTGCGTGTGTGTGTGTGTGTGTGTGTGTGTGTGGGTGGGTGGGTGTGTGGGTGGGTGGGTGGGTGGGTGCACGCGCGCTCGTGTGTGTGTAGTTGCAGGCATGCGTCAAGAGGCCCCTCCTTCCCTCCTCCAACCGCTCGCGCGCGTGGAGAAACTTTATTACCGGCAAAAAGCCGCCGAAAGGAGAAAAGAGAAGTTATAAGACTGTGCCTACCCCGTTCTGCACGGCCCAGTTCATGAAGACCGTCCGCGGACAGCAGCAGCGAGCCGCGGCCCCTCTTCTCTTCGATCCTCCACGGGGGGTCCTACCCCGACGACCCCCCGACGAAGGACCATGGAAAAGAGGCCGCGGCGACGGCGGAGGCGATGAAAGCGTGAGGAGGAGGAAGAAGGCGAGCATGAACAACTTGGTCACCGTGGCCCTGGTTGTCTTCTTGGCAAACGCTGCCGCAGCTGCGACACAACAAGTGTCTAGCGATGGTGAGGAGCACCCCAATAAAGAGCAGTCATCCGGTGGGCAATCTTTTTCGCTCTTCCGCAACGAGAACGACAAAGGCAACAAGTAGAGGCTCTGGGCCCTCGACCTAGCAAATTTCATGGCAAAATCAAAGTGTTGGATGCAGTTCTGAAAGCTTTTAAAAACTCAATATGATGCTAATCTTGAAGGAGTCTTTGCGGAGTTCCTTTACAGTCATTGAGCGCATTTTCAAGTCACCGAAATCAGTCTAAAGTGGAACTCAAACTTTACTCTTTTAAACTTTCTTGACTTATTTAGTGACGAAGGCTTTTGCTCAAAGGTGATTTCCAAAAATGCTTGTGCAACAGATTCAATTTTGGGCCTTCTAGACACTCATAAGCCTATAAGTTGATCAGCACATCAGCTTGGTGCAAAGCAACTGATTCCTCCTTTGTCTTGCACACTCACTGACTGAGAGAGGTGTTCAAGTCTTGACTTTTTATCCACGTTTTTTTGTTCTCCCTGTGATGACAAAGTGTCAGTTCATCCCATAACTAACGCCTCTTTTTGGTTGAACTTGGCAAAACGTCCTCCATTACTGACTTTTTAAATAGCAACATAGACCCAAACATTGAGGGGGGTGACAGAACTTAACATCTCAGTGAAGCCTATATCCAGCAATCTTTTTGAGCACCTCAATGGCCAATGGTGTGTGACGGTTGCACTGGGCACTGTTGTGACATGATGATTGATATGACCTCAGAATAACACTAATGCTGGTGATTAAAAACGCCTGAGGTCTTTGCTTTCATCTTTTACCTCATTTTCAATGCACAGAGGCCCACAAAAATACCTGCTTGGTCCAAAAGAACAAATGTCAAGTGACCAAGATCAACAAAAGGAAAAACGTCCGTTGATTTCTGTTTTCTCTCTCTCTCGTGTAGAAGTATAATAGCATATTCTGGTTTTATCTTGTAAACCGTATGTACAGGCATGACCTGGACCTTTGTAAAGTTAGTTACTGCAATCTCCTTCCTGTTTGTAATATCCAGAAAAAGTTGAACAGTTCCAAATGATGCATAATTTAATTGCGTTGTAAGTCAGTGAGTTCCATGATTTTTCATAGCCATTAGGTAGCAGGTCGATAAAGTCACTAAATTGGAGTGCTTTTAAAGGAATGGGAGGCCTGCGACAATCACACACCTTAGGTAGGACTTGGGTAAAAGGCTTCAAAAATCTTCGTCTTATAAGCTGACGCAGGGCACGTCAGTAAATTCAAGGAAGGCAGCAACAGCATTCAAGCTTCAAAATAAAGACAGAACAGCATTTTGAACATGCTTTAAAGTGGCATCTTACGTGTATGGTCTCTCTCCATACAGAATGGCTGAAAGTTGCGATCGATCCAAATAATGCGAATACACTTGAGTTCCTTTGAAGTCCTTTCAACATGAAGAAGACAATGTTACGTAAGCCACAAATTGCTTTTCAAATCATAGACAATGACCGCAAACATATTTCATTGATTCCACTGATGTGAACATGGCTTCATAACATGATGGAGCCACGAGTCACTCTCTAGCATAGCCTCAAAATTTCAGCCACCCCATACATATGAGCAGTCTGCTTCTTAAAGGGAATTTGGCTGTTTGCCTTACGGAGCCCTCCAATTCTGCAGTCTGCAAATGCAAGTTAGTGCCAATAAGGTCTCATTCCAAGGTGATGCCAGCAAAGTAGTACCTGGGGAGCTTTGTCAGTTTTGTTTTTCCCTCTCCTCAATTTACGTCACCATTTGGTCTCATTTGTGCCTTTCTTCTTCGCATCATTGGATTTCATTCGCCTAAGCCTCCACTTTCTCCGAGGCATTTCTAACGAGCATTTGATGAGGGGCAACTCGGCATCTTTATAAAGCTATCTCTTCTTCAGCTATCGATAAGAGATCCGCGATATCGGTAAGAGAATTGAAGGCAACGAGGACGAAAATCGAGCTCTTTCCCAAACCGAATGGGGGGGGAGGAAAGTCTTAATGGTCTTCGTAATGGCTTTCTTTCTGGGGACTTTCTTGCCTCCCCCCCAATAGTGCCCTTTGCACGTGTTTTGAAAGTAAAAAAACCGCACATCTCGCTCAGAGGGTAATGAGGAGAGACTGAGTAGGGTTAGGGGGAGCATTCAGAGGTGAGGTCGGGCCATTCAGGGCGTCGACCATCACCACTATATCTTAAAGAAAGTCGGGCTTATTTGTCACAGGTTGACGTCACAAGGACTGGTCCGATTGAACGATCATTGTCTGTGACCCACAAAGTGGACTCCAACATAACCATTTAAGGTTTCAATTGTTGATTTTTCAATTAGAAGCCTTTACTTTTTGGGGGGGAGGGGGGCTTCCAGTCGCCTTTTGGGCGGATGCACCTGCTACCTTATCATATGCATAGGACTGGGCTGATTTTTGAATCTCTTGAGGCAAGACTTCAATTTATAGCCATTCTAGTCAAATGGAATGAAGAACTAGTCAGATCTTTGGTCTCCTCTCTGCCTCCAATGGATGTAAGATCAAAATTTTAAATTAGACCTGTTTAGTTACGCTCCGTATACTGAACTGCGGCGCGGTAGTCAAATGAAACGAGTGTTTAGCTTCGTCTTGCAAATTTGAACACCCTGTTTTGTACTGAGCTTCAGTGCAGGAGAGGGGATCAAAAGCGTCTTCTTTACTACATGGTATTACGTTATAAACCCAAGTTGCACTCAGCCAAATTCCAAAAACAAATTCCTTTTTTTGGTTAAGCCTCATACGTGTATTTTCTTTACACGTTGGGCTGTTCAAGGTTGTGTGCGCGACTGCAAAACCTTGAAGATTCTTCCAAGCTCGATTTCCTGAGAAATTTGTTGCTGGAGACTCCTTGCGGTAGGAAAGGGAAGTCCATGATGAGCGTAGAGATGCGTGCAAAGCAGTGGCAACTCTGTATTCAAGACGTCCAACCAGTTGGAGCTAAAAGTCATTTCCTCGACCGACTTTACAAACTTTAATACTAAGAATGGTTTGATGTGGCTTCATTTAAGTACGTTACGTTTTGAACAATTCATTCAAAGTGATATCTCCTCTGGCCTCGAACACAGCCTCAATGCCTGAGGGGCGAAACTGTTTCCTGGCCTAAGTCACGGCCAAAAGAGGTCACTGTGGATGGTTTTCGTGACTAGAATACGTAAAACACCCGTCAGAAGACAGCTCAAACAACACTGATAGTGATGCTGATTTTTCTTCATCATTATTTCGTCAGCCTTTTAGCACTGGACAACTGGACAACCCTGTGTTAACCGAACAGTTTTTCATTGGACAAAGCACTTTTGACATTCATGTGTGCCCATCAAGGTTAAATCAAGATGGCACAATCAAATCAAGTACATTTTGGTCACTCTTACTTTAGATAATCACTGTGTTCCACTGAGTTGCGCAATGCTCAAAGTCTGACCACCTCTTGGCTTATAAAGGAAAGAAATACACAACCTGTTGTAATTAAACTCGAATAATTATTCGAAGTTTCGCGTAAGATTTTTCTTGTCTGAGGTCGCCACTCGAATAACGTGGACTTCTTCATGGACAGCAGGGCAGAGAGCCAAGGAATATTCTCCGTCGTAACTACCTCCACTGGTGAACAGAGCAAAGCAGATCTTTTGTTGCATATTGTATTTTTTTCTCTCTCTTCGTTGAACGTGACGACGGTGACGACGAAGGTGAAAGTTGTCGTTTCCAGGTGGACGCACTTGCTGTATTAACGGCGTGGTCACTATTTATGGAGGATATTAACTCCATCCAGAGTATGAATGGGTGCCCAAGCATATAAATCAATGCAGAATGCGAAGTTCGGATCGAAAAATTCGATTTCACGTCGACGCATAAAATTTGGTGGTACATTTCATGTCAGAAAACGTGCTTTTTTATGTCAGCACCACGTACGTCCCTTCTTTTAAAAAAGAAACGCTGCATGCAGTGAACCCCCTGAGGGTGGCAAACGGCTTCCACTGTCTAACTCATCACCTATTCGCACTACACAGTTACCATTGCGTTATAGCCACAAGACAGTGCTCAGTGAGTAGAAAGTGACATAATAGTAACGTATAATCTCTTTTATAAGCAACAACCCAATATAAGCAACATTGTATTGTATCCCAGAGGGTTGGATCTAATGCAAGCAACAATATAAACAATAAGTTCCAATAAAAGCAACAGTGCCAAGTTTCACGCCTAAGGAAGGTGTTGCTTATGTCACCGATTATACAGTGTGTTTTTAAACAATGGAGGCCTTTCATACCGGCACCTTCGGGGCTAGTCAAAGGCGCCGACGTAAGCAACGCTGTCATCAACGGCTTCCTCTGTATTAGAATTTGTCTGATTTGTGCAATGGCAGCCAACTCCAGGTGGTAAACCTTAAACATCTAAAGCGCTTCACTAGTATTTGACTAGGCTTTCACTACGTGTCACAATTGAATCTCCAATGTACATATGCAATGCAAAATGACGTTAGAGGCAACACGACATTGCAGATGATCCCTTCCCGGAGGCTCCATTGCACGTCTCTCGCCGGTCCATAGAGGACTCCTCGGCGCTGGCAGAGACTCAAGCTGCTCTGGACTGGACCTCCTCAGGGATGTCCACCGGGCTAACCCGCCGGGAGCGAGATCACTACTTTAGGTCGCTCAAGCGGTCGTCAGATCCGTGGCAGCAGGGGGGAAACTCCAAGCGGTCGCCGCACAGAAGACTCCAGCAAGATCACTACTTCAGGTCACTCAGGGGCGGTCCGGTCTCCTTGAGGTCGCTGAGAAGCGACAGCCCCGACAGGGTGAATTACTACTTCAGATCCCTCAGAGACGGTCGTCCTCTCCGGGTCGACCACTACTTCCGGTCGCTAAGGGCGTCAGATGCAGGAGGTTCCGTGAAAGAGGGGGAACCGGGACAGAAGCGGAACTCCAAGGAGAAGAACCACTACTTCAGGACCATCAGGAGTCTCGGCATGGCGGACGAGCGCCTCGACATGTCCAGGTTCTTTCGCAGAGCCCTTCCTCAGGACTGGAATCACTACTTTAGGTCCATGAGGAAAAGGGCGCCGTCGTATTACTCCGGGTTGCAGACAGCTCAGACCCGCTACTTCCGACCCATGAGACAGGTGCCTTCAAACACGAATCACTACTTTCGGTCTCTGAAGAGGAAGAAACGATCTGCGGGCAACGAAGACGAGGACAAAGACGGCGACGGCGACGACTTAAAGAGGTCCTTGAGGACTCCCGCCCTTCAAGTGGATCACTACTTTCGATCCCTGAGGGCTGCTTCGCAGAGGCTGCGAAGGAATCACTACTTCAGGCCTCAACAGACGGATCACTACTTCAGATCCCTCAGGGGTGGCCGTGGCCGCGGCCGCGGAGACCTGGGCTTCGTCTCTCAGGCAGATCACTACTTCCGGTCGATCCGCGCCGCCACGCGGGGCCGCTTCTTCCGCTCGATGAAGCCTTGTCCGTCGCAAATGAACCACTACTTCCGCGCAGTGAAGCGTGCAGACCCTTGGCCAGAAGACGACGTCGAAGAAGGAGGGGGAGGAGGAGGAGATGGAGGAGATGCTGATCCCGTCATCGGTCAGCGCAGCGACGCCAGCAGCTCCTTCGCCCCGCAGAGGATCGGCGACGTCAGCCTTCACTGGCCTTTGACTCAAAGCCAACGAAGAACACTCGACTTCGTCAAGGACACTGCTGTCCCTGAGCAAGGCCGACAAGATCTCTGGAGAAGCCTACAAACCAGGCCCTGACACGACGGCTGGAACGAAGTACAGTAGGCAAGCAAGCACACTCTCACTGCAGATTTGAAGTAAAAAGGTCCTCTCCCTAGTCCTCATGTACCAGATGAATAGAATAGGATGTATATCTTTTCAACGCTACAATGGCTGATAAGAGTTATTAATTACGACCTTAAATTATTCATGGTGAAGCCTCCTTTTCCATCCCTGTGTAAGTAAAGATACTGTGCACCACAGATTAGGGCATAATTTAACGTTGTGCAACAGTGAAATTGTAACGTTGTTACATATTTTTATGAAAAAGCTTCTGGGTCACGATTGATACTCCTCCTCCTCAACCCTCCACGTAGACAGCATTGATCCCAGTACCCTCCCCCCCCCCTCCCCCCCACCACCACCATCCTCCCAATCCCACCCCCTTCCTGTGCCCTATTATTTCGATTGATACTTTTAGTTGCTCAATTACATTTGTGAGGCGACTTTATGATAACATTTTTACTCAGTAAGACGTATGCGTATTAACAATAAAGTGAAAAAGTTATTGCTTCATTGTCTTAAAGCTACATGTCCACGTACAAATGACAACAGTTTTGAGCTTGTACAGCAAATACATGGGTAGATAAGAAGTGATGACTTCTCAGACGCACTGTCTTGGCACTGCCACTAGTTTTGCACTACAGATTGATCATAGGAAGGGATTTGCTTGGAATCTCACGGCTGAATTGGGGCTTAACTTACTTCCCCTTCATAGGTGGATACTTTTCTATTTTATTCAGTACTAGCTGAATCCGTACCCGGCTTTGTTGGGAGAAGTCTGTATAAGTCGCAGTTCCTGTCTGTTTTACTCCTCATCCGCACACTTCACACTGTCCACAAGCTTTGCGTTGACCACGCACTTCACGCTGACCAAGCACTCCGTGTTGTTCATGAGAACCCCGCTGAACCCATATCCGTTTTGATCTTTCTTTTGAAGCTGGCTGATCCAGACGCACCTCACCCACCTCTCTTCTCTCACTCCCTCTCCTCTCCAGGGTTGCCAAGTTGCATTATTTTTGGAAAGGACGTATTCGTGTCATTTTCTCGAGAGAAGTTCCTTCTATGAGACATTTCCTGGCCAGAGCGTGGCAACTCTTTTCAGTCTTTTCGCCTTTGGTGCAGCGGTCGTGCGGAAAGACCATAGAGATCTTCTCCCAGAAAAAGATGTTCACAGAAGAGTTTTATGTATTGGGAGGGATATTGGACTCAAAAAGAAGCCTAATTTCTATCCCCTGCATCACTGAATAATTATCAGTTTGGTAGTTCTGGGTCAAATGCATCAAATGATGTGGCTGAAGTTTGCCAACTGCTTCTCCGATGTGACTGTTGCTGGCTGGGACACGTATGACAACCACGTGAGTCCCTCCACGCACGCATGTCGTGGGGGGCAGAGCAGTCGTTGATGGCCTCTTCCCACAGAGACGCCATCTTTTGTCACGTCGTGCACTCTTCACCTCGTCTTCGACCTCAGCTTATGTCCTCGAGTGTGACTGGGGGAGACTTCAAAGCCAAAAGCAAGTTTCGACTAGGGATGTTTGCGGGCCGAGGCTTTTCGCTAGAGGCCGGGCTGGGCCGGAAGAATTTTTATATGGGCTGGGCCGGGCCAGTCCGCGGGCCCACCATAACATCGGCAATATGATTTAACGGAGAAGCCTTTTCAGGCACACGTAGAGGACATAAAAACATAGTTTTTCACTCAAAAATGCCTGTATGTGGTAGAAGCTCTTTAGCGATTGCACCATCAGATCATTGCCCTCCTGGGGTATTTTTTTGCCCGTAGTTTGAAGAACTTTGCCTACGGGCCGCGGTTTTACGGGCTGGGTCTGGCCCGCAAGCATCCCTAGTTTCGAGCTTATGCCAAACCTGAAAGTTGTGTTGTTGGGCAGGTCACGGGTCGCTCACTTACAAGGAAGGGACTCAATAAATGGCAATGAACGTCTAGCATTCACCAGAATGAAAATGTGTGTTAGGTTGGACTGGTACAGTTAATTATCCTAAAGGGGAAAGAGTAATTTCAGACAGAATGATGAGATTAAGGCTGGAATGACTCTCACAGTACAAACTCGTGAACTACAGTCGACCTTGGATTTTGTGAACTTGTTCGTTGGAGAGAAAAATTGACCAAAACCAAATTGTTTCAATCATAGCAGCATTTGGACATTATACTACACCACTTAGGTCTTGCACTTGCACTGCGCCACCGAGGTCTCGCAGTGCACGTGGAGATCAGTGTTTGTCAGGAAAAGATAGTACTTGTCATGTCTTAAGACGAGCTGACAAAATCGAATGTCCCTTCTTATCCAGCTTTCCAAGGCTGAATTCTTGCTTTCATCTCGGTGGAGGAGTTGTCAGTACCCAGCAAAGGGTGTGTGAAGTCGAAGGTGGCACAAAATCGAACGTCCACGACGCCAGAGTCGGTGTGGAACGCCAAAGCCACCTCTAGTCGTCCATCTCGATGAGGCCTCCAACGACTTTGGTGGCTGCCACAAAGTGGACGGATAGATACATATGTGGGGTCTGTAATTAGGTAAGTCAATCTGAGGTTTTGCATCGGGGTCGCCCTCGCCTGACGCCGCCGGATACGGATGAGGGTCAAATCCAGAGTGAAGCAGGTAAGTGGGATGAGGTAAGTTATGTGGAGCCAGCGTGACACAACCAGCCAGGGTGGACTATTCATATGGAGATGACGTCTACCTGGGACTCAGATCCGCCCAAAAATCAGCTGGAAATCGGCTGCGCAGCAGTTGGAAAGTGGGCGAGGGCAGACCGACGTATATACGGTCCCACGTCAGGCAGTCGGGACAGAGGGCCAAATTGGCAGGGTGTGGAGGGGAGAGCAGGTAGGCAGCAGGGACACAAGGCAGAATGGACTTAGAGCACTCGCACGCTCGTACCCAGAGGGCGCTGCATCCTTCGGTCCCAGCTGCCTGAAATCGTCCATTGAGCCGCCCAATTACGCCGGCCAAGTCAGCCCATTTCTCAAACTTCATTTGCTTTATTTGAAGCTTGTAATGATAATTTTTGCAAAATGTTTTGCTAGGGCATGTCAAGGACTGCGTATGTTCCAAGCACATACATGATATGCACAGGACTCACTTATATTGCCAGATATAAGCGCAAACATTTTGGCTTCTCGTATGCCCTGCCCAAGTGAAATGCTTTAGATGTCTGTGAATCTGGTCTGCTTGCAGTGCTTGTTTTTATGTAGTAGACCTTATGTAGTAGACCGAAGCTTTAACTGCCACCTAGCGGTGGTATTGGTTACTACGGCTGCTCATCAGCTGAAGTGTACTAAGTCCATTGGCAGGGGGTGGAAGGAAGAGCAGCCAGGCGGTCTAGACACAAGGCAGAATTGGCAGGAGGTGGAGGGAAGAGCAGGCATGGGGTGGGACCTCCAAGGCCCTCCAAGAAAAAAAAAAGTTCACCCTCACATAAAGATTCAGAGCAGGAAACACTTGAGAAACTCATGGCATTTAACTTTTAACCTGGCAAGCTCCACTAGACTGTGAAATGAAAAAGGAAGTGGAGATATTTCTTCCTGCTCATTGCGCTGCCATAGCCATCACTTTGAATTTGATCAAATGGAATCTCAACGTTTGTTAACTTTAACTGAAATTGCTGATAAAGAGCTGTAAATATCTGCAATGTACTGGTAGTCACACTCATTTCGCCAAGGCTCAGAAGGTCTCAGTCCACCGGAACCCTTATCTTCTCTCAGATTTTCGTCCACGACTTACAAGACTTGGTGCTTTTTTGCATATATTTGGCTATCCTCTGTGTGTTACGTTGCTACCTACATTCCCAACAGAAAAGTACCGAGGCCCCTTTCTTCTTAGGCCTCTTTGTCCCACCTGAGCTTCCATGTAAGCAGACGAATCAGCCTGGAAGCCTTTGACCTACAGTATATGATGATCTTTTTTCCACCCGAGAGAAGTTGCTTTGATGCAAGAAAAAAGAACGCTACAATCCTGGCCTTTTCCAAGTACACGTACTCGTACAGTGCAGTGGGTGCGCTCAGGACATGCGCAAAAGTTGCTTGTAGTTGCACAACTATTCAGTCGCTCGTGCAAGACATTCTAGCATCATCTCCGTTTCGGCTCAAGGTTCACACTTACAGGCTGCCTCAGTTCTGGCTACCTCTACGTTGACTTGACTGCCAGCCGAGGTACACCAGCCTTAATGAGGGCACTTAAACATTAAATATGCGCGCCGCGATGGCATCACCACTTTCTTTCCAATATCCCCCTGCTGTATTCCCGATGAATCCCTGTATTCCGCCCTAATATCCCCGCAGTCCGCACTGCTGATATCCCTGCACTCCACGCCAATATCCCCGGGTGGTTGTCCTTGCATTCAGTGCGTGGCCGTTGTTCCACGCACATACACTGGCCTGCGTAAGTCAGCGCTCCCCAGAAAAAAATGGCCTCATGCCGTCATTGTACAACATGGAAAGTACAAACATATCTTATTTATAATGCAAGAGTTCCGTCTGAGCGTGCGTCTGTGCGTGCGAGCGTCGGTCTGTGGACTACAGACTGTACTGCACAGTGTGTAAGTACGTATGCAATAACTACGTAACACATATGTTGTGACGATGCATATAGTGAATTTACAGCATAATCAATTGCCACTTTTACCACTCAACCAAGTGGGTCGAGTCTGCTAGTCTCAATGCGAAGGAAGTAGAGGGCAAGCCCACCCCCCACTAGGGGCTCCACCTCCGGACTCCCGGTCTAACCCGGATGCAGTGCAACCCCCATCCCCAGCCGTCTTTGACGGTGCAGGCTTCTATGGGCACGTGGCTGGACACAAACACCTTCACCACACTCTCCCTTCACATGCCTGTGGTGTTGCTGAAGCTGGGGATAGCGCCCAATTTGCAAGACGCACCTCATGGAAGTCATCAAAAGTAGGGTCAAACCATCATTTATTAGCACACATTTCTGTTTCTTTTCGGAGTCACGTTAGGTTTGTAATAAATACTCCCTGTGTTCCAAAAAAGCGCGACATCAACAACATTACTACTGCGTACGGTCAATAAGGATCGAGTTGCACATGACAATTGGACTGTGGGCAGTTCCCCCTCGGCTGCGCGGCTTGTCCGTGGACACCTTATGCGTGCTGTCCTCCTCGGCCACCACGGTGCTCTCCTTGACCTTCTGAAGGGAGACAGAGACATCAGTCAGACCACAAACACTTGACTTTGGTGAAGCCAGGGTGGCAGATTATATTTGGTGTGGCAACAGAATCCCACTTTTATGGGGGGGGGGGGGTAATTTATTGACAGCTGACAATTTGAAGGCAGGTAACTCCGGTAACTCCTTGAAAGCGTTTGGGGCAGTCCAAACTGCTCATTATCCCATGTGATCGAAATTGAGCTCCAATAACTTTATGCTGCGGTATTTTTGGAACAGGTGGAGTCATAATTTTGTGTTTATTTGTTTATCAGACAATTCCTAGAGGCCGCTCATGCGGGTAAAGTCAAGAGGGCTCGGGACGGGGATCAGATGGGTGGAACCCCACCCTACCCCCTCCCTCCATGCATGAAACGGGGGCAGCACCCCTCTTTTGTACACTTTTTGCACTTGCCCCATTGAAAACTAGTAATTTTAATTCATTTTTGCTGCTGCCGAAGTAAGGGAGGACTTAGTCATCCAGGCATGTCTGCATAAACATCTTCAATTATATATATTTATATATATTGCAGTCAGGTTTTTTTGTTTGCTTCATACAATGTGTGTGCCAACATTTTGAGGTACCACAGACCCAGACCTTCATGTCCACAGTTGGCTGAATTGCTGGACAAATATATTTGTATGAAAATACCATTCCAAATACGTCCACTGAAATAAAGAAATGTATCTGTCGCAGTATTTTGCGATGTTTTGGGCATCACACATCAACGTCACAAATCTGTGACCTAAGAAGAAAATACTACACTTCTTTCTTTCTGAAACTCCCTGTACATCCTGCTCAGTGCAGCATCAGATGTCAAACGACCTCCTGCTCGCGCACCTCCCTTTCTCCACTTCAGCCTCGTACTCGAGCTCGGTTGGCACCGGGTACAAAAGGCCGGGGTCCAGGGACTTGGCGAGGAGTTAGTGTGAGGGCGTCAGACTTCGCGGACAAAAAGAGGGGGGGAGCGCAAAGAGATCGCCAGCGTCACCATCATGTCTTCCTACGCCTTCAGGGGCGCCGCCAGGACGGCAGAGGAGCGGAACAAGGCCAGCAGGGCCTTTCTCCTCCTCATCGTGACCTCCTGGTGAGGAGTCTTCGTCGTCTTCGTGACTTCCACAGTCAACAAGTGTTTGTACTCGAGTTCGTAAAAAATCACCAGTCGACTCGCTATTAAGCTTTACAGCTTGAGCTGCCACAAGAAGACTTGATAGAATGAAAAACGTCAAGTTTTAATTGCTGGACTTTTTCAACATTTCAATTCCACTGCAAAAAGTTCTAGGGTCCGGATTTCAAGGTGAATCATCTCAAAAGCATCTTCTGATTCGACTTGACTCGAGTCAAATTGACTCGACTCCAGCCCGGTCAGACAGCTCTCATCACTAGTCCGTTCTGCACGCGTCAATTTTATGGAGACAGTTTATGCAGGGCTTCACTGACAAATCAGGCCAAACTTTTAAGCTTCCCAGCACTCAAATAACGCGCTTGACAGCCCGTACGGCTGTTGTCGGGGATCCGGAGCACGCATCATCCTTAACTTCCCCTACGAGCTGTAAAAAGTCAGGAGAGAGGCATTGGGAAGGCCTAGAACGAAGAACTTTCTCAGTTAGGTGGTCCTGAGTGACCTTGGTCTTGAACACACTGACTGAGCATCGGTGGCCTCTCAGCAGCCACCTCTTTCATCCAGGGGACCTGATGGTTTTGCAGCCTCTGACTGCAGGAAACGCAGTCTACCTGCAAGTCTTCATGGGGCTACGTGTGTGTCAAAGAACCGCCTAAAGTTCAGACATGCAAAATCAAAGTTGTGGTCTAGACTCCATTAAAGACTTTTTTCTAAATTTATATTCGTGTCAAACACCTTATTTTAATTCTGTGAGTTTTCAAAGTTTGTCTAAATTCCTCGGTGAAATCCTGTATCCACCCCAACAGGCTACAAAGTACCTACAAGGTACAGTAGGTACTTTCTGTACGGTACAATCTAAAGAGTGCTTTTCTTGTCAGTGGCACAACTTTCACATAGTTCCGAGTTGGCAGCTCAAGATTTTGACTGCATGTTTGATTTTGACTGCATGACTGCGGGGTTTTGGGATCTATTCAATGGGAAATGCACATTCAAAATTTTGAAAAAAAAATTTCACTCATGATTTTTTCACCGATAACAGTGTCTCCCATCATTGCAACTTAGTCATTGAAGTGTCATTGTTCTTTCCAAGTAAGGAAACAATCTAACTTCAACAACGTTTAACAGTCAATCACGTTGGAATCTCCCTCTCTTGGGGATCCCCTTTGCATGACCAATGAAGGTGGCCGCGCGTCGGTGCTTTCGCATCAGGCTCATCTTGAAGTGCTGGTGTCTACTATCTGCACAGTCCATGCTGGCATTTCTCTTCAGGAGGAAAAAATCATTAGTGAAAATGTTTTTTGAAAATTTTCGAAAAGCACTCTTAAGATTGCTCCTACTGGACCTAAAGCTGAGGCAGCAACAGCGAGTTCGCATCCTCTAACAAACCAAGAGGATTTTTTTTCGCATCCGCAGAATTGTCTCGTGTGGAAGGCCAATAAGGAGATGACAGATTTTTATAAATCTGCATTCACCAAAATTTGCTTGCTTCTTCAAGTCTTTCACCTTATGTGACGTCAGTGGCTTCCTTGGAAGGGGCCACTTCAACTTGACCAAATCAGTTGCTTTCCAGACACTTTCCACAGCCGAAGTGAACTGCATAACAGGAAGCTTGAAGGTTCATGTCTTCTATGATCTCCTCCCGTCAAGGAGAGCCATTGTGTTGCCAGCAACACACATGACCAGGACATGCATCACGGAGAGTAGGGCAATCATTCATTGACTATCCTATGTCTTGGCATATTGAGCTGACTTCACACTACCTAGTGTGTAACTGACTTCATTGACTCATATCCAGCAATGGCATGAAGAATTGACCTTTTTTGGTGCACAAAATGAGTGCATTTGACCAATTGTCGTCTGTTCTCTGTCCCGGCAGCCTGGTACTTCCAGCTCTGGCCCGTGCAGCCCAGGAGACCACCCTGGAGGCAGAGGAACTGGAGACTCTCGGAGGTGGGCTTTGTATCCTGCATACCTGCACCCACTTTGGACAGTTGTTTTCACCCGTAGATAAGTATAAGACTAAGTATTAGTTACTATTATTATGAGACTATTTAACTTAGAGACTAATTATCTCAGTATAAGAATAATGCTGACTTAGCTAAGTCAGAAGTCTGTAGTCCTTTGTGACTTGCTGCATTTGATGCATCTTGGCATATAAGTGAGTCGCAGTCAGAGAGTTTCGGCTTTGGATGCAACTCTGGTTTCCCTCTCTCTCATCACTTAAATTTCAGTGATCCACGCTTGGACTTTTGGGATCAGCCGAGACTGACAGTACAAATGTTGAACCGGCCTAAAAGCAACAGCGCCAATTCCTTCTATTTAAGTTGCTAAATATGAATGCTATTATACAAAAACAACCGTCGGGAAATTCTACCGACCGGTTAGCAAAAGTAATCGTGTCACAGACTGCTCATAAAACCATACAAAACACACCGAATAGAATCCACTTTTTTGGAGCAATTAGAACAGCAGTGGAATAACTAATCTATGACCAAAATAGTCATTTGTAGCGGTTTGACTCTGTAAAAGTTTTGGTCCCTGCAAAAAGTGACCGTGAATCCACTGAGACTAGTGCTTAACAATCCGTGTACCTCAGAAGGGTTTTTGGATTGGTGTATCCAATACACACACGTTACACACGTATGTTATTTTTGAAAACTGGTTTTAACGGCTATATTTACCCCCTTAAAGGACACGTTGAAAACAAGAAAAAAGTTAGTAAATGAAGGAACCACAACACGCTGTATTTAGTGTGCAGAGGCCGAACTTATTTACACAGGTGTTCGTTCGACCAGTGGGTTTATTTCGTGGGCACCCCAGATAAATGCAAAATTAAACTTTATCGAAAACATGTACCCCTTCTTGGATTAAAGCTGGAGTAAAACATACTACGTCCCCCGTAAGGGGAAAGTGATGGCCGCTTGGTGATGCCTGAGCCAGATGTTTTAAGATATTATTATATATTGAAAAAGTGACGTCTAACTTTAGGTTGAGAGAGTGCAAAGCACTTTTTTTCCCGAAACCCACTTGACTGCACCTCTTCTACGTGCAAGCATCACATCTTTTCAGAAAATTTTCCCCTCCTTGACACAGCCTAATTAATATCATGTTATCTATTAACACCACATGAATTACTGTGTGTGTCAGTAAAGTCCATCAGGTCAGTTAAGTTGGCTGTCAGACTGATTGTCAATGAGTGTAAAAGTATTTAAAGGACTGACCCCAAACCTTCATGTGCACGTTTTTAGACCCATGCATGCAGCACACCAAGTCCTGCAAGATATCCTCCCCAAAATGACCAAAAATGTGACTGAGTCTCTCAATCTCTGACCACACCTTGGTGATGGAGTCTCCTCAACTCGGCCCGAGAGTCAAAGCGTTCAAGGAAGAAAATGACTCGAACAAT
>JAAUXU010028054.1_pt1 | contig 19749 bp, 22 predicted proteins | sample 7278151 | NCBI WGS metagenome assembly JAAUXU01 (sample SAMN14350113, study PRJNA611818) | marine sediment metagenome | isolation source: surface marine sediment (1.8m) | place: French Polynesia: Moorea | collected 2018-08 | reverse complement strand
GTCCTACTCTGGAACCTACTGAGAGCGCCACTACAATGTTACTCACAGCAAGTCTGTCAACTGTTCCAACTTCAATCAATGATATCATCCTACAAGTCAGAACTGAATTAGGTGACCCTGAGCCTTGCCCAATCTTCAATGTCTGTGAGTTCTGTGACAATGCTGTTCAGGACTGTGCTGATGTGGAGACTGATTTTGAGGAAAACAGTGCTCTGAAGCAAAGCATAACAAAATATGGGTCTTCGGTTGAATACCACTGCAGCCTTGGAAAAGAGTTCTTGCATGATGACGGCACCATAACTCCAACTCAGACCTTGACTTGTAACTGGGACACAGTCTGGGAACCACAAGACACACTCAACCAATGCATCTGTAAGAAAAACTTGCCCAGTGCATGGTGGAGAGTGCTTTTCTCTCAGAGTTTAAATTTTTCAGGGGTCCAATGCATCAATCCACCTGACCCAGATGAAGGCAGAAATCTTGAACCTATCTACACAACAGGAACAACAATCGAGTTTGAAGACACTGTCACATATGTATGCAAGCCTGGGACCTTTTTTGAAGAAGATTATCACATGACTGGCTTTGAAATAACATGCCTCTCTGATGGCACTTGGTCACCACTCCCAGACAAGAGATGTTTAGATCCTTCCTGTAATAGCTGGCATAGCTTTAAGTTGCATGACATTTTTATCAGCATGTATGCTCTACTTCCACAGTGCATTACTGCCCAAATCCTCCTGATCCAGACAGTAATGGAGGATTATATGATTGGCAAATTAATGACCTCTTTGACATGACTCCCTATGGTACCACTGTAACCTACTCATGTGATACTGCTCGCCTGCTTAGAAGAGGATACATCACAGATGGGGATGGCACTGTGGTTGCAGACCTCCATGAGACACAGACAAAAAGTTGTCTGTGGGATCAGACCTGGTCTCCAGATTTGACTGTATGTATGAAAAAGGTATGTGACACAACAGAAGATCAAAATATCTGTTTTCTGTTTTAGATTGAGCCATGCCAATGGATACAGTGTCTCAATCCTCAAGTCCCAGATCTTGGCATAGCATTGCAAAATCCTCTTCAGGCGACTGAGCCAATTGCATTTAATGACAATGTCACTTATGTTTGCAAGGACAGCCATCTATGGTTTGAAGAAGACAGAGACATGGAGTCTTTCAATGTCAAGTGCTTAGATGGTGGAATATTTGAGTGGCCAAGTCCTATACCTTCCTGTGTCTCAAGTAAGAGAGAACTTCTGTCTGCTACTCCTAGGGATATCAAGCCTGCCCTCGAGCCCAACTTGCGGGAGATCAAGTCCCATTCAATGCACCTTGAATATATAGTTGCAAAGTTTCTACCCGCGGGAGAAACACTCCAATCAAACTGACCCTTCAGTTGTCTGCATACGTGCTTTCTCGACATGTTGTTACGCCTGAGTATTTAGAAACTGCCAGAGAAATATCCATGCAATGTAGGGAAGATAACGGATGTTTCAATATTTTCAACATCTCTAGGACGCACTACTCGATTAATGCTGTTTCAGACATAACTTGTGACACCTCATCCAGCAACTTCAACTCTGATCTCACCCAGAATGGGTTTCGCACCCTAATGTCTGTTCCTACATCAGTCCCTGCTGAATCTTATGTGGAGTATGAATGTGAAGTGGGCAAGTTGCTGCCTACAAATAACTTCTTAAGTGTATGGGCTGTTGAGTGCTCACTCTCTGGAACATTCTCATATGGTGACATCCCAACATGTTTGGGGAATTGCCAGTCAAGTCCTCCTGATGTTGCTGCTTCACTCAACAATGCCGAGGATGTCAAGGATCACGCAGAGCATGGATGGCTGCAGGACTCAGTGATAACGTAAGAGTATGGAAGAAGCATTGCAGTGCTTCATGTATATGTGTACGTACCTCCAAAGTTACACCTGTGACACTGGCTACTACTTTGAAACTACCGGTGTTGCCACGACCACAGTGACATGCTCGGCCACGGGTGAATGGGATACTTCTGACCTTGGCGCCTGCATGCGTGAGTTGCACTAATCTCGCCTCAGTGGCAAACTCTGCCAGCCTCTTGTGAATGTGCAGGTGATGGTGGCTGGTCTGAATGGGATCCATGGTCTGAGTGTTCAGAGGAGTGTGTTGACGGCACACAAACCAGAACACGAACTTGCACCAATCCAGAACCAATGTTTGGAGGACAGGCTTGTGAGGGCACATCCAGCGAGAATGAAATCTGCAATACTCACCCATGTACAGGTACAGCTATGAGCTTGAGGGACAGTCCTGTGTTCACATCTCAAGCAATAATAAATTATGAAGCAGAATGGACAACGCACAATGAGTCAGCCTGCCAGATGTTTGGCTCCGCAGGCTTTGCCGCCCAGGGGAGAAACTGCCTCCATTCCTTTTCTGGGGATTGCAGCCCTTACGTTGTCAAGTTCAACTACTGTGGGCCCATCAACTGGAGCTCGACAGCAGGTGCTGAACTAAAGCCTGGATCAGTCTTTCAACTACAGCCAGTATGACTCCTTTTTCCAGAAAGTCGATTTTATGCCATATTGATCACAACTTCATCTCTGGACAACTACAAGACAATCCAGACCATGGACACCGTGGCTCTGCCTACTCGCTCAGTCAGTCCCAAATTAGATTGTGCTGTGAGATGTCAGGATATGATGGTGAAGGCCATGGCCAGAGGTGATGACCCACGTGATGCTTGCACCAGCTTCTACCTGTCCGAGAGTGACAACAAGTGCTGGCTCGGTGTGGCCCCCTTGCAGTGGTATGTTGATAGGTTCAAGGAGGGAGGTGATAACAAGATATTTGTTGATGTGGGCTTTGAGTGGCTCGCACAGTGGGAAGCAGAAAACACCCCTGACCTGGGTTAGTTTAACTTGATCCAACAACACTAACAACTCCTTCTTATGAATAAAGTACAATTTGAGTGGGCAACACACACACACCTGAAGCACTCCTGCACTACGAATTTTAAAAGTAAACTTATGTCTCATGGATTTAGTAGAAAAGAAATAGTTATTTTAGGCTACCAAAAAGAGAACAGTGAACCTTGAAAAGTTGTACATGTGTCTTCTCCATAGGGAGCTGGTAGGGCATTTTGACACTCCCCTGTGTCACTGGGATATGCTACTGTCAGTACCATACTGATCACCAGCTGCCTGGGCTCCCAATAATCATTACTCCTGACCCAGGGCGCAATATTTCAGAGAGTTTGATTCTACCAGGTGGGTTGGGACTACAGTCCTGGCCGCATGTGATTGTGTCGAGCATGACCGCATCTTCTACGCTATGCTGAAACGTGTTGAGGTGGAATTTTGATGTGGAACGCGTAGGTGTGATCCTTGGGCACAAGGTTGAGTACACAAGTTCAAAGTCAAGGCTGCCCATTTTGGTGCCAGAATGCTCAAAAGGAAGCCACTAGGAGAGGAGAGCATGCCAAACAGAAGAGAAATTTGGCTTTTTCAGGGGGGGAAATGTGGATTTAATAGCCTGAAATTTTCATGGGGCAATCCCAGCCCGCAGTTCCATCATTTCCACCGGGATTCACTCCCTGGGCTCTTTGTCGCCATGTGCAGGCATGCAAAAGCCCCGTGTCCGGGTTGAGAGGTTGCTTCGTTCTGAGAAGCTCCAAAAAGAGAGCGACGGTGGAGGGGACACTTTGACATGTACACAAAGCTCATCGTCGATGAGTTTTGAGACTCCCTCACGAGAGCTCCTGATGAGTGTCAAGAGGTCCACTCTGTGATCCAGGGGGATCAGACACTCTCAGACTAACCTAACCCCTACCAAAGTCCATCTAGGGTCTCCCGGGGGGTCCGACACCAATCATCGCACGTGCTCAAGCACCTAAGTTCAACCGGGTCGCCGTGCACCTTGACGCTGGCCAAGTTGTTGGGTGATCATATGAGAAGTACAAAGTATCGATGTCCTCCCTCCCTTTCCAGATCTTTTAAGATGATTTCCCAGTCCACTGGAGACATTGATTCCAAGTCGGACTAATCAACAGTTTCACTCCAAGTACAACAATTTTTTGTTCAACACTTGAAAAGCTTCTTTATTTTATATTTTTGCCTCGCAACATTTTTAACTAAAAACGTCTTCTGGCACAAAGACTTAAAATCTCGGAGCGCGATCCTCCATACCTTCACCTGTGATGACGCAAAAACTGACGCTTCTCCAGGCATCTTCGTCAGTATCGAACCGAACATCTTGAGCAGTGGCTCCGGGTGTACGAACCACTTGTTCATGTTCTTCTTCGGGTCAGCCCTGTTGACCCCATTTTTAGTCAACTTTTCTTTGGTAACCTTTCTGTTATATAAATGTAGTACCACAACACACATATATATAACTGCTGAGCTTGTTTTCTTAAAAATTGAGGTATGCTTCTTTCTACAGTACATAGTGAAAATAGTAATACTGTTTCTATAAATGGAAGTGTAGCGATGTAAATGCTTCTAGCGTGACTCGCACCTATGTGAGGGAAGACCATTTAACAATAACTAAGACGGATTCTTGACTTTCTCGAAGTAGCCGTTGAAGTTCAGGGACATCATGAGATCGTGAAGATGATGCTGGTAGCCTCGGATAGCCAATTTCTTTATCACTGCAACACAATGTGACCTATAGGTAAGACTGCTTAGGAAATATAATCGAATAATTATACCTGTGTAGAGGAAGTTGGAGTATTCGACGAAGACCTTGTGGCATTCGACCACTCGCTGAAAAGACGGATGCGTGACGTCGGCGGACGCCTCCTGCCTCTCCCAGGGCAGGTTGGTCAGCAAAATGGAGAACTCCGCCACGATATTGAACAGGTCCACTATCACCTTGTGCACTGGTCGGGCCTTGCGGCTGAGAATGCACCTGAAACATAGACTTTTTGTGCGGACACTGCTTTTTCTATGGGTAGACGTAGGTCATGCTTTACCTGAACAATGCCTTGTTGACGTATTTGGCGTGGGCGTCGTGAAGGGAGTCCACGGAGGTGACCTTGTCACTGATCTCCTTCTGGAATTCCTCCCAGCTGACCTCCAGGACTTGCGTGGTCACGTAAATCTGCATGGCTGTGACGAAGTTGAGCATTTCGTGGCGCATCAGATGAACTCGTCGATATTGGACGGAGTTGTCGCAGCCTCCTAGGTTTAAATCGCAATTTTTGTTACTGATAATTCATTATCACTTTCTATTAGCGCGAAATGTTGCAATTTTGCGAATACTTTCCAATGACTTACTGAGGCCTTTGAGACTGAAGAAGACCTGCTCGAGGCCCCAGATTGCCTTCCTAAGCTGGAGGAAGAAGGAGAAGATCTGGGAGTAGCTGTCAAGCATCGACTCCGTCAGGATGATGTTGGCGGGCCACTGAACGCGGTAGCCCAGTCTCAACCGCCGAAAGATGTCTTCATCTTTTTCCTCTTCCTCGGAGATGACGAACCCGACGTTGGCGGCCATCGGGTCTCTGCAGCCAAAGGTAGAGGTGTTGGCAGCGCTCTCCACGATCCGGTTCAATGTCGACGGGTTCAACACTTCGAAGGAGTTGGCGCGGATCTCGCAGAACAGCGAGGAAGAGAGCTAAACATGGGAAACGCAAGCGTCAGAAAATGCATCAAGCATGATTAGCATGCAATTCCTACGCAAGTCATGACTCGATTACCTGGTGTGCAAATTCTCCGTCGTGAAAGAGGAGGTAGTTCCTGATGGCCGAGAAGTGGTCGGCCAGATTGGCGTCCACCAACAGGTGCTCCAGTATTGCCTGATTTGCCACTTTCAGCTGCGCCTTCAGCGGGATGAGCACTGAATTCTCCATGAGCAGCGGCAGTGGCGCAAACGCCTCAAGACGCTGCCGCACTCTCTCTGTAGTTGGCGCCTTGGAGAACGGATCTCGAACCTCCGGGTCACTCAATCCGGGGAAATCCTTGGCATACGCCAGTACCTCTGGGGCAGGAGACAACTTGAATTCGCTCCTGGTCGGCGTCACCGGCGTCGCCGAGTTCGCGCTGGCCTGGCTGAACCGAGCGGGATAAAGGACCTCCTCGATTGATTTCGAGGCCGGACGCTTTCGGCCGTCAACGAGTTCGCTCGGCCTCGACGTTGCCCTTTTGCGCATGCGCACCTCCGACTGGTCAATGGTCGCGGCCAAAGACATTTGGACTTCAGGACTTGACACTTCTCTTCTCTTTTGAAGAGCGTCCTTCCCCTCTATAAAGCTGTCGGGTCTCTTGCGCTTGGTGGAAGAGTTTCCCGAGCTCCTCCTCCTGAAGATGTTGCTGTTCAGCAAGTCCTGGTGTTCCTCTTCATGCAAAGAGGTGGCTGAGGCGGGGGTGGTGGCGGGGGTCGTCGTCGTCGTCATATTTTTCATGAGCTTGGTCTGGGCCCACTTGGGTAAGGTCTCGAACTTCTCAGTCAAGATCTGCCCCTGCAGGTCGTCAGTGAATTCGGTAAAGTTGTCCACGCTCTTCTTGCCCACCACATTGGATTCACGGTCCTTGACAACCAAGATCACGTTGTTCAACTCGTCCTCTTCCACCCTGACCTCAACGAATTCACTCTGCTCTTCGTGAGTCTTTTCGTCGGCGACCTTGAGGCTCTCCTGCATCTTCTTGTTCTCTGCTCTCCAGAAGAGCATCCTTTTGCTTCTCAGCTCCAACCTCTTGATTCTCCATTTCATCCGGACCTCTCGCTTCTCTGCTTCCTCCGTCATCCTGCGATACAGAGCCTCCACTTCTGCCCTGGCTTCCGACTCCCTCCTCACTTCCCCCTCGTCCTTCTGCCTGGAGATCTCTGCGTACATCTGGTCCTCCTTCCTCTTGGCCTCCTGCTCCTGGGCCTTTCTCAGCCTCTCCGCGTCTCTCTGCTTCTTGAGGTCCTCCAAAACCTTCCTCTTTCGCTTCTCTTCCTCCTGGAGGAAGCATTTTCTCTGCTCTCTGATACGTTCCAGGTGTTCCGCTTGTCTCCTGTGCGCTACTCGCAGCAATTCACGTCTTGCTTCGGCCTCACACTGGCGTTGCTGACGGAGAGACATCCGCTTGTACTCGCAGACCGAGGCCATGTGATCCACGTACTCCTGGCAGCCCTTGTTGAGCTCATTTTGCTGAAAAAACATGTATGTTAATTTTTAAGGTAACTACCAGGGATGGTCAAGAACAGAAGTCACTACTCGTTGTATTCATTTATAATATATGACAATCTCTAGCTGTTAATGTCTTGTGCATAATCTTTTAATCATAGTAATCTGCTTGATCCAGATTTCATTTTCCCTACGCACTCAACCTCTCCAACATAAACGTGGAGGGGTCTTGCAAGAAGCCCCTCGTTTAGTGCTTGTGGTAAAAAATCAGCTGACGTGAAGTGAATACAAGCTGCGTGGAATAATTTAAATATTTTTTACAAAAAAAGACAGCTACAGGTTGTCATACAAATGAACGCCAAGATTAGTGACCTGTCAGACCGTCGCTCACACGTATTCGTACACGTATAAGTGTACGTATCATGATCTAAAGATGATGACAAGCATCTAAAGCTGACCAAATCCATTGACGCACCTCCAAGGGAGTGACAAGCAACTTCATCCTCGGCTGCTTCTGCACGATGGCGGCGCATAGAGGATGGCCTGGCTGACACAGTCTTAGCAGGCCCATGATCTTGCCGCAGGTCAGGACCTGAGTTTGGACCTCGGCCAAGAAGTTGCCTCCGCCCCCGTCCAATTCGCTTAAGTCCACGTCAGTCTTCGACGTGGTCGAGAACGATCCAGTCCAGTAGAGGCGATTGCGAGAAGACAGGCAGTGAGAGTTGGAATGCAGACCAAATTCGATGAAATCTTCATGGTAGACGCCTTGATATATCCAGCGCTCCAGAAACCTAATTAATGGATAGTGATAGGCATATGTTACAACATAATGGCGTACACACTTACCTGAAGTAAGCCTCTGCACTGCTTCGGAGTAAGGAGACCATGACAAAGTAGAGATCTCTGGTACTGACGTGAAGCGTACGGTCAAAGAGGTAGCGGAGCAGCTCGATACCTGTGGGCAACTGTTGCTTCTGGTCGACCTTGCACAGCTTGCCTAAGAACTGAATCTGAGCCGACAGCTTGGCAAAGGCCACCGAGAGTTGCAGCAAGTGCTTCTCCTTTTTCACCAGGTTGAGCACCGCAGTTCTATATCCCTGCAGGTACTTGGCGAGGCCGCTCAAGAAGCCTTTGTAAACGAGTCCGGTGAGAGTCCGGCTTTCCACGTCCAGAATCCGGGTCCCCGAATCTATAAGGGCATCACATAGATGCTCCAGGCGACGGCAGTAGGTACCGCAGACCAGGAACTCCTCGCAAAAAGATTCCAGAGTTTCGGTGGTGACACCCTGAATGCAAATACCAGATCGGAAAATGAAGTTGGAACTCCTGGAGTCATAGACGAAGCTTGCGGAAGCGATGCCTATCATGAGGTAGCCCAGATGTTTGATTAACTCTTCCTCGGATATGACAACCAACTCAGGCACCAAGGCTTCTGGATCAACGAGCCTCAGGTTCTGCATCGAGGCCACCCAAGCAAGGTGGACGCCCTTAGGGCCGAGCTCGGTTAGGTAGGGCTTCTCGATGGGCGGGGCTAACCTGCCCAGACACTCCCAGGTGCGTCTCTTTGGAACCTCCACATCCCAAATATGGTCCCAAACATCCACAGGTTCCACTGACACGTAACCGTCGTCGTCGCACTCCCTATGGCAGATCTTGTCGGCGGAGTCTTTTACGGGCTTGGGGATCCTCAACTGCCTGCCACTGCCTTGTCCACAGAGCAAGGCAAGATCAGGGATACCTAATTTCTTGCTGAATCCATGATGTTGATCCTCTCGTGAGAGCAAAGTTAAGCCTGACCCTGGTCGAAGACAGAACAGACCTGGATCAACGATTCCGAAAGCATTGTCAGAGGTCTGGACAGCCAAGAACTCGCTGGGCTGGAAGTGCCTGTACGGCAAGACTGAAGCCGTCTCGACGATCTCTCCGTAGAGTAGGCATCCCGGGTGGACCCGTCGAGGAGACGGGACCTCCGCGGACCTCCGCAGTGATTCCCGAAAGGGGAAGAAGGGGCCGAAGACATCCTCGTCGCCGTCCTTGCTGTAGCTGTCGGACTTGAGTGCCACCAGCAGGGAAACCACGGAGTGGAGAACGTCCTTGCCCTTGTCAGCGTCTTTGAGATTCTTGGCGATGTTCTCGACGTCGTCAGCGACCTCCGCCAGTCCACGCAGGCGTAGGTCGAACCCGTAGGCAGAGAGGGACTCGAGCGGATCCTCCGAGTTCTCTTCCTCAGAGTGTCGGGAACGTTTGAGCAGAGCTTTCGCGGCTTCCCGGCGAGCCTTGGCCACTGCCGCTGGAGTCGCGTGGACCCCGAGGATCCGTTCTGTTAGCTTTCCGAGGAGATACCAGAACCCCCGCTGCTCTGGCCCGTCCGTGACCTTCGGGGTGAAGGAAGACGCGTTATGCACCGAGGTCGTCATGGAGAGGGCCTCTCAAGCCGAGCCCCTGGTGCTTCTATCCTTTGGCATTTGATTGCTTTGCTCTTCAGGCGCAATCCAGGGTTGCGACGCACTTGAAGGTGTAGGAAAACAACAAGGAAAATATTTATTCTCCACAATCACAACACTGATCAGGGTTACCGTTAGAACAGGGGATACAACATAAAAAGAGAACATTGAATTAGGTCTGGGTCTACTATTATATGCTTTGTGTTAGGTTACTTCAATCTCTATTGTAATGTTAGTCCATGATTAAGGGTACCTCTTTTTTCCTGATCAAATAAGTGGCGACCCTTGTCACTGTTGTTGTGTGGCCTTGTCGGGTGATCCCACTGCAGACAGAACTCACTCGCTCCCGAACTGGTGTCGTGACGGCTGTTGTTGCCGTCCTGTGAGACCTTGTTCGTCGGCAACAAGATGGCATTGTTCGACGACAAGTGGTGGCTACTCTCGCACATCCAGCACTCATTCGTGCTGTCGGACGAGACCGGTATGGCCGAGCTGGCTTTGACCGACAAGGACTCGGCCTTCGCCCTCAAGACCGCCAGGGAGGTGGCCGCAAAAGAGGGGACAACAGAGTTCCTTCGACCCCTCGAGGAAGTTGGGGGAGACCAAGAGTTCAAGCCCAGGTCCTTTGACATCCGGCCCGGGAGGAACCAGGTAAGGAATGCGCTGTTCTTCTTCTTCTTGTTCTGACAGAGGTTCCTGTCGCAGCTGGGATACCACAGGCCCAGATGCAACACGGAGATCCAGCTCGAGAAGTTGATTCGCCGTGAGAATCGCGCCCAGCCAGACGTCAAGGTTGTCAACTGGAGAGAGTGCCAGGGTCAGGGTTCGCCAACGAACCAGGAACTTGACGAGTTCTTTGCCAGGAAAGACTTGGAGGAGTAAGTCGTCGTGACTGTGAGTTTGCTAGAGCTTCCTCTAGTGGAGCGTATGAAATCTTTTGCAGTGAACCCACGCCAAAAGAGGAACTTGAAGACTCTAAGATGAAGAAATCGTTGTTGGCGTACCAGTTAGAGACACGTCCGGAGAAGTCCTCGAACCCGTTTGACATCTATGCTAAGTTCAACGGCGAGGGTGTCCCGGACGACATCGACGCCAGGAGAATCCAGATATATCTGGTGAGAAGATCAAGTCTTAACAAAAATGACTTTGGGTCACGAGACTTCTTTCCAGGAAATGGCTGAAGGGGGGGACCGCAGTTTCCCGATGACGGTAAAGGTGTTGGCCAGCGCAAAGGTGGAGGAAGTCATCGGGTTCATCTGCTGCAGGTACTCCGAGGAGGAGAGGCATCCGCCGCTGAAGCCTGGAGTAGAGAACTACGCCTTATACATAGGCAAGCACTTTTGACGCGTTTGTATTGACTTTTCCACCACGATCTGTCCTTGGTGACATAAATTGGCTTGGGGTCCAGCGACGGGATGGGGGTCCAGAGACGGGATGGGGGTCCAGAGACAGGATGGGGGTCCAGCGACGGGATGGGAGTCCAGAGACGGGATGGGGGTCCAGAGACAGGATGGGGGTCCAGAGACAGGATGGGGGTCCAGAGGCTACCATAACAGAGGCTGTTTTGAGGACTTTTGTCACCGCGAACTTCTCAAAAGCATCAAAAACTGTGTGTTGCCATCGCAGGATTGCGTACAAAAACTGTCTCCACAGTTCTCACCACTGCACAAGCGCACAGAATGATTCCGGAGACTCTTTCCATCCATGTATCTTTTCGATGTGCTGAATCTTTCCTAAAATCTGTGTCTTTTGGCTCTGTAGCCGAGACCGACGGAACCATCGAGGTCGAATTCCCTGCTCTGGACAAGCACGAGCCGTTCCACAAGTATGGCTTCGCCACGTTAGGCCTGGTGCAGACGACGAAGGATTCTGCTGCAGATGAGACTGATTCTTCTCCCCTGGATCGACAAATAACCATGTTTTTGCCGGACGGAACCTTCACGGTGGTGGAGGTGGCGACGAAAGAGACGCCGCTAAGTCAGCTGATGGAGAAGGCGCTCGCCAGGAGGAGGTCAACCCGGAAGAGGCCGGGGGTCAAGTTTACCTACTTCATCGAGAAGAAGGACGAACCGGGAAAGCCCTTGGACCAAGTAAGCTTAATATCTAACAGAAGTTCAACTGACGAAAGTCATCATAGAAATGTAGTGAGTTTGCTCGAAACGTTTGCATCGCCGTCATCACCACGGACATCTTTCTTAGGAATCTCTACTGAGCGCCTACAACACCAAGGAGTTTTACATCGTACGCGAGCACAGCCGGCGGAGGGAGGACCCCTACAGCAGCGCGACGGCCGGTGGCGGCTCCGGTTCCCTGGGCGATCTCAAGAGCCAGAGACCAGAGTCGCACCAGCCACTCCGTGGCCAGTTGAGTCTGATCGAATCCGCCGGGCTTTATCAGGAATTCCACGACGTGTGCCTGCTCACGAGTCGCATGCGGGCGCGCGTGGACGTCGTGCTCGCGCTCTCGCAGGACAGGGTCGAGATATTCAGCCGCACCAATGTGGCCAACGCAGGTGCGGCCGGCGGCGGCAGCGGCGGCTCCTCTCATGGCGGCGGCGTCCTCAGCGCCGCCACAAAGCAGTTGCTTTGGCTGCGCGGTCGCCAGAAGTCCATCTCCTACCGAACGGAATCCGTGGTGGAGTGCGACGTCCTGGAGAGGAGGAGCAGCCGCTGGGTGGTCAGGATCGTAGTCGCCCTCACTGGTAACAGCAACCAGAGCAACAACGCCAATAACGTCGAGTTCGCCGACGACCATTCCCATCTGGAGTACAAGCGCCACGACCTGGAATGCTCCGAGGAGAACGCCTGCGAGATCGTGAGCAGGCTGAACCACGTCATCAGCTGGTCGCCCAGCCAGGCACGCGCCGCCTACCTGGCGCACAAGGAGCGCAAAGCGCTTCAGAGACGGCAAAGCTGGCACTACCATGGAAAGAAAGACTGATATAGGATATTTTTTGATATTGTTGTTTTTATGAACATTGTTATAATTGTTATTTAAAATTTTACGCCGCTTCTGCCTGCAGATTTCTCCGGAACCGCCCACAAGCGGTCCTCTCCGAGAGATTTTCAGGTAGATTTGATCGTATTTTCCTGCAAATGTACCAAGAGAAGCAGCTTGTGCGAGACAAAAAGTACACTTGAAGGACTGCAACAGGACTTTGGGGTCAGAGCTTGCGTGAGGGCGAACGAAAGCAGCAGCAAGAAGAAACAGTCATGTCCTCGTCCGGAGCCACCAAACGCAGCCACGATCACAGCAGCGACGCCGTCGAGGTCCTCTCCTCCAATCCCAGGTACAAGACCGAGATATGCCGGAACTTCAAGGAGCGCCTGAGGTGCATCTACGGGGACCAGTGCCAGTTCGCTCACGGACGCAGAGAACTCAGGGACGTGGTGAGGAACACCAAGTACAAGACCAAGCTGTGCCAGAAGTACTGGATCACCGGATACTGCGTCTACGGGCCCAGATGCAACTTCTTGCACAACGAGTACGCCGTCACAGATGACATGATCAGGGAGATGATGCAACAGCAGTAGACCCAGTCCAGAGATGTGATATCTACATTATTATTATCATTATTATTGGCCTTTAAAAAACTCCAATTGACGATGTATTTCATACAAATAAATTGTCATCAGACCCATTACAACAACCTTGTGGCAACAGGGACGTAGTGACGGAGGAGGAGGAGGAGGGCGTCGTCTTCAGTCTTGTCCAGGTGCTCGGTCTCGTACTTGAAGTTCGACAGCCTGTTCTCGTCAACGTTGAAGTAGACTTTCGTCAACTCGACCTCATCCGCTGACACCTGAGTGTTTGTCAGAGTAAATGCACCCTTAATTTCGCCTACACGGTAGAACACGCTTAGTTGGCCACCCCTGCGACCTTGCTCGAGTAAGTGTTCGTCCAATAGTGGCCTAACAAACTGTACGGATCGGTACAAAACACTTTTAAAGAAATGCTTTGTGCACCTGTACAATGAGTAGCTATTCTTTGTTGCATGTCACGTTCCCGTTTACCCTAATGTCCCAATAAGTAGACAGACCCGATTATTTTTCAACTGCTACTCAAGGATTATTGGAGCCTCCCAATTTTTGGAGCCTGCAGATTATAGTAGAAAAGTAGAAGCTGCCAACAGAAGTTGACGGGTAAGCAAAACGAGTCTGGAGCAACCACAGGAGTCTTGAAGGGGTCGTCCAGGTGCTTCTGCGAAGTCCGAGGATGACGGGACTGGATTGTTTTGCCACCCTCATCCATGGGTGCCAGATTACAAGAACCTCTTGGTTGTCGGAGCTTCTACTTCCGGACCGGAAGCCTTGGACAACTTAAAAGTGACACTGATAACCGCTCACCTGTTCTGTCTAGGTGTCCCTGGTATAAGTTGGTGGCCACATATGACTGGTACGAAGCCAAGGTCTGCTCGACAATTGAGGAGCGTATCACAGCGAGGAGCGAGGATACGTATCACAACGTATCACATTTTTGGCACTGTCTGATGCCAAATTGGCACGATTGAGCAAGGTGACTTTGCCTCATGCCAGAGCTTTAGACGCCGGAGACTTCGGCAATGTTGCACGACAATTGTCAATACAGCAGGAGCAGCACGTGGCCCCAATTGCCAGCGTCACGCCCCAGACTGGCCTGCGTCGGTCTTTGATGAGGTCACCTTGGACTCCGCCGCCGAGGCCAGCGCCCACAGGCGGAAGAACAAGGCCCTAGGCGAGGCACCAACGACTATGGAGATGCCATTGTGCGCACGTGGGCCCATTCCAAGCCGACGAAAGCCTCCGTTACCACCCTTCTAAAGCTGGGGGACAAAAAAAAGGTGACAAATCCCTGTCAGCCGCTTGTCCCGTGCACAGTCAAGACTTTCATTGTTCAGTGTGATTCTTCTGCCTTGAGATTTTCTTCCTGCCAACTGATATGGGAGTTGATTTGGCAGCCACGTCGAAGATGGTGCAATTCATGTGGGCGTTGGACGTCTTCAATGGACCGTGAAGCAGCAAGCTTGTTGCGTATGAGGCCACTTTGCAAAGTTAACGTTTGACATGCCAAAGCATTGGGATGATGATATTTACGCAGTGAACTCAGTTGCCACCAGGGACGTTGCAGCTGTAAGAGCAGGAGTCATCACCCAAATGTCTTTAGCTCGTCAAGGAAATGTAATGATATCTTTTTTATCTTCAGTGCTTATAACGTTGCCAAGCCCAGTCAGACATTCACCTTGAGAGCTGAGATTCTTTATCACTTTTGCTGGCATTTTTTACCCATACTGCGAATTACACAAATGTATAAAAGGGCGGGATTTTAGGGTTTTTCTCTAAATGGAAATGTGCACGACAACAAGACGAGACGAAAAATGTGTAGCTTAGGAGCGACCTGGGAATGAATTGAGTCGTGTGGAGCATCTTTCACCTGTTGTGAAGATCATTTCACCTTGTGTGACCACTGAAAAGTCACCATTACTTATGTTAAATGACGCTGGACAGGGTTGGAAGCCCCCTCATAGGATGACTTTTCCGTTCACCAGTGGACTGACCACAGTTGCTAGGCCTTGTTCTTCCTCGCGGTCCCGGCCTTGGCGGCGGAGTCCGAGGCGACCTCATCCAAGATAGATGGCGTCAGCATCTTGGTCATGTCGGCCTTGGTCAACACCGACGTCAAGCTATTAAGAGTGCGTGCAGCAGCAGCAGCAGCAGCAGCAGTGCCAAAGTCTTTGGCCTAATGATGAGTTTTAACACATCTGTGGAGAATGCATAATTAGGGGGCCTAAACAACACGAACTCTAAGTATCAACTTTCATGACAACTTCCAGATGAGAATATTTGGTGAATAATTTCCAAACAACTTCTGTTAACTTCATGTCAGCTGATATTTAACTCAGGCCCAGCCACGAGCACTTAAAGACCCCCTCCACTTTTATGCAGGCTACGTTGAGTGCATAGCAAACATGAAATTTTGATCGAGGAGAACATTTAAGCTTGCGGGCAACATTGTCAAGCAGGATCAATGAATTTCCATCAATGATTGGTGTGACGTACTTAGTTAGTGCCATCTTTGGTCTCTGTCAGGACCTGAACATGCCATAAACCTGTGCTTTTTAAACTTACAGTTACAGAGTACAGTTGTGTTCAAAATTAAAGCCCCCTCCCAACCACATTGGCGGAAGCTCTGGCTTTGAAGTTGCTTTTTAGATGATAAAGTCGTGTAAATGTTTGCTGGCATAAATGCTGTGCTTCGACAAACATGTCTGTGCTCTATGTCGAAAAACTTGTAACAATGCCTAAAATGGCAAACTCAAGAATGTAACTTTCTTCATATTGAAGTGGACATACAAGAGTGGACACTTTTCACACTGTCGGAAACCTCGGGACCTTCATACTTTTAAGTTATTTTCGTTACTTTCGGTGTGTAAGACAGCGCTGGCGATTTAAACCCATAAACATTTGCTACATACAATTGATTTACCTCTTCTGCTTCACAGAAGTGACCCCTCCGAAGCTTTTTAATGTTATTGCTTCAAGGACACTTTTTACAGCGATGCAAACCTTTACAATTTGAGTTGTTTTCTTCACTGTTGGACTGCGCATTATAACCCTTTGCCGGCGATTGAAACAAAAGATAGTACAAAATGCTCAATGTAATGAGCCCACACTACTATACTTGTGTTTAAATCAGTTGACACGAAGAAAATATAAAAGTTGTCTAGATCTTGCACAAGAAGTATTCACAGCCAGAAGTCGTCATCCTAAGAATAGTCGGGCATAAACGCCCCTCTGGAGTAAAGCAGTAATAATGAAGAAGGTTAATTTTGAGCTTTTTTCCTGCATTTTAAAAATTTGCCTTCTGGCATTTCTCAGTATGCACGCACCTGTTTCATCCGGGAAAAGTTTGGTGCAGGAGCTACTGAAAGGTTCAACGTGATCGTAGAGAACAGTTAGGATCACTTCTCCTGCAGTTGCTGTGTGCACAACCCAGATGACCACTGCACTTACGCACTGTTTGGATGCTCTCGCCTGACTCACAGTGCACACACAACGCATCGTGTGAGTCAAAAAAAGGGGGCTGACATCCTGGCGACAGATTGTGCGAGCCAAAAAGAAGTGGCCAAGGCTCTCCTGACGCATCGGGTGGGTCAGGAACACGTGTCTGATGCGCCGACATCGTGTGAGTCAAGAAAAACGCCTGGCAAGCCCGTACAGCGCAAACAGGGTGGCCAAAGAGCCACTGAAGATGGGTCCTGTATCGCGCGTCAGAGTTGCCCAATGATTCATCGAGTGACGGTTTGCCACGGCGTTTGCCGCCGTGCCAACAGCAACGTGCACTGCAATTTAGAGGGTCGACTCAGCGCTTTTGCTCGGAAAGTTTTACCTCCTGAAGATATTAACTCTATACCTCGTGCTGGTAAAGTTGCGCTTTATCGCGCGTTTTTGACTTTCTTTACAACCCGAGGGGGGCGACGCCAAGGCGATTTTATCAAATATCACTATACTAGTGAACTATGCACTAGCTGCGGGTGTGGTAATGTCCACTGCTGTATGTAGTAACGGCGTATATACTAAAGCTTCACTCCGTCGTTTCATAAAACACCATGGTACAGTCTGTGACAGCCGGAGTTCTTCCTTTTTATAACAGATTCCAGTGTTTATATATGTTATTTATTAATGTGTATATTCATAGAGTGCGCACTGCACTCGGCAAGCGTCATCAACGCATAAAGAAAACCAAATCCCCCAATTTCAGTCCCCAAACCAATTTCAGTCCCCAAAGTCATGCTGGCTTTGAGCAGCCGCTCGGGTGACTAAATGGAGGTTCAGTCCTGCTGTTGGCGAACACCACGCTTGGTCCGTGTGTGTGGCGATTTGCGAGGATCGTGTGCATGCATATTCGAGTGCATTAACTGCTGCTGCTGCTGCTGTGCATGGTGCCGTGCAGAGAGGACACGAGGACACGAGCTTGAAGGGCGAGTCCATCAAGGACTCGAGATTAGTTCACGTTGGTGTATAAAAAACCCGACTCCCACCACGTCTCCACCACGGCGGGACTCCCCGAGCGTCTCATTGTCGGCCACCATTGACCGCATGCTCACCATCGTCTCATCGTTTCAACTTGGACACGACTTCAGGGCCTCGGAAGCTGTGGAGGCTTTGGAGGCCTGGAAAGCCTTCCTGCCTGCCAGCACGTCCGAGTCCGCGAGGAAGGTCATGCGTTGTCTTCAGGGCAAGAAGCAGCAACGGCCAAAACTTCCCGATGGCGAAAATGGCCGGGGCAAAAAAGCGGCGTGGCCAAATGTTGTGACCCCTGCCTCAGATCTGCTACGGGGTGTCCAGAAAGTCTGGGGAACGCCTCGCAGAATCGATAAAGGTCTGGGGAAAACAAAAGGTGACGTCAGATTTCAAACAAATCACTATTAAAGTAAATATTTTGACTTTCACACATGACAGGACATTTTGGACACCCCCTACGGCTACGAGTGTAGAAAGGTGCTTGCACTACAGGGTGGTGCTCAGACGAGACGCGTCACATCACAGTGCCTCGTCGGGGACCTGCAGCAGCGCTGACAAACGCATCTGTGTTGGACAGGTTGCGATCACATGCCCTGGTGTGACGACATCTTCGCCACGGTGTTCGTCGCCACCACCGTTTTTGCCCCGGCCACTTTCGCCACTGCCCGCTCGTGGACCGTGCTCCATTTGCGCAACTTCTTGCGGGTGCACAAGAATTAGCATCGTGCGGAAAAAGCTTCGTGGCGTGACCTCCTTGGGGCAGCGTCGATGGGGGCTCAGTTGGGCTGGGTTTGGGGCTCAAACTCAACATCGATCAAGTCTTCCACAACTCTGACAGTCGACACTCAATATGACCAAGATCCAGAGTCACTTTGGCCACTGACCCCACAGAGGGACCTTCGTACCGTAGATGCAGTCGTATAGACAGTCGATACAGTCGTATAGATTCGTACAGTAGATACAGTCGACACTCAATATGACCAAGATCCAGAGCCACTTTGGCCACTGACCCCACAGAGGAACCTTCGTATAATAAAGTCATGCCCAGCTGTTTCTTGTCCAAAGTTGACTACAAAACAGTGTCCAGTTGAAATATTTTAAGGAAAATTCACTTCCGACTTTCTCGTTACTCAATGAGACACTTTTTCTCGAATCGTACATAAAACGTGGTCTTTATTTTAGTACGAAGAAAAGAACTCCGTTTCCGCGCATTCATTTTTTAAGTTTTTTATCACTTACTCCCTGTGTTTGACCATAAGAGTGATCCCTGAACCCTTTTCAATTTTTCAAAATAAGTGAGCCATTTGAGGACTGACTGGTGCTGTGCTGATTGACCGTCTTGGTCTCCCTGCAGTGAGACATGCCAGGTCTCAAAATGCTGTTCACTCAACAGCTTTGCCATATTCCCAGAGTAAAAATCTTTAACTTCAGCACGAAAACTGAAGTATTGCAGTCACAGCAGGCATGACTTTGATCTCATCTTTGAAGCCACAAATTTGTTAGCTCTCAACTCTATAACCATGAGCACTCCTGAGGCTGCCCAAAGCCCGGAACACATAGTGGACACCCGAAATCATTTCAGCCCAAAAGCTGGTAGCATTTCTATAAACTGCCAATAACCGCAGCTATAGTTTGAAATAGCTAACTTCTTTTTTTCCATCAGAGGGAGTATTTCCTATTTTACTCTCAATGTTAGTTTTCCTTGACTCCTTCTTGAAGAATTGAGGCATTCGACAACCTTTTGGCGTACTTGGCTTGTTCATTGCTCTGCTCCTAAAATATAGAATTTGAGGGAAAAAACAATCTGTCATCCTTTGTAGTACTTGTAGGAAAGTTGCCTGGTCAAATGAAAGTCGAGTTGCTTCCGTCGATTGTGTCAAATTTCAGGGCTGGCATTTTTGACTTTTTGACATTTTTTTATAAAAGAAAAAACATACGTAGATTAATGAGGTAAAGATGATTTAACACTGGAGACGCAGTTGCTTCAAGATTTTAGTAGCTATTGTTCGCTCACTCAATGGTGATGAAGAGTCGTAAGACACTTTTTTTAAGAGTTGACAATAGTTTCATTGTCTGGACGAAATCGTCTGTTCGAAGTCACCCGGCTCGAGTCACCCGGCTCGAGTCACCCGGCTCGAGTCACCCGGCTCGAGTCACCCGGCTCGAGTCACCCGGCTCGAGTCACCCGGCTCGAGTCACCCGGCT
>JAAUXU010097935.1_pt1 | contig 19753 bp, 16 predicted proteins | sample 7278151 | NCBI WGS metagenome assembly JAAUXU01 (sample SAMN14350113, study PRJNA611818) | marine sediment metagenome | isolation source: surface marine sediment (1.8m) | place: French Polynesia: Moorea | collected 2018-08 | reverse complement strand
ATTACACTAGGGTCACAACTGGTACATGTACATAAGATAGAGCAGAATCTCAACATGAAGCAAAAGATCATAGAACATGGAACTTAAACTACATGATGATGATAGAGATGACGATAGAAATAACCATAGAAATAACAGAGAACATTAACCATTTCACTCTCTCTACACATGTGCGCATGCGCGCGCACATAGAACTAATGTCTTTGAATGGGCCAATACATTGCATACAAGTTATTCTAACGGAAGTATCTAATTTTGAATGTTTGAGTGACGCTCGAACGTCTCAGTTTGTATCTAAAACGGACTAAGATTGATTACGAAGGAGGAAGAACAAGCCCTTCTCGTGTCTGACACCGTCGACTTCTCTGACATCATCGTGTCCAGCTCCAACGCCGACACCACGGCCGAGCCATTGTAAGGCACCGAAAACATTTTTCTCTGCTATTTATTCTGCAATGACAATTGTTATATCTTTTACTAATCATTGAAGCAGCTGCTCCAGACCCAAAGTCAGTCTCAGTTTAGAAGAATATACGCCTGTGTATTTACTCTGTGAAGAAGCCCCCTAGTAATATACACACCATTGTGGTTTCTTCTTGCCACATCGACTTGAAACACTTGTTGTTAGAGGCCTTTGAGAGGAGGAAAATACTTTTATTTTCGTTTACCTTGCATCTGTGTCGAGACTCGAGGACCACATAGGCCCTTTAAGGCCTCTTTCTCGATTTCAGGTGGAAGAACAAAAAAAAGAAAGTGAGTGGTGGTGGTGGGAACCATGGAAAACCGATCCAACGTCTCTTCCTCAGGCCCGGACCCCGACTGGGTCTCGGACGTCCGCTTCGCCGTCGAGGGAGTCACGCAAGGCATCGTCGGAACCATCGGACTTGTCGGTGAGATTCTTCTACTCCACGAAGCTGTCGTTGCTGAGTAGGATCGACAGCGTTTTGTTTGCCAGCGTTAGAAAATAGTTGAGCATGTAACTAAAGCCTAACTTAATATTAGAGCTGCCAGCTCGAAGCAAAAGGGAAAAAAATGCGAGGGGAATCTCTTGTTGTTTAGCAAAATTATTCCTCAGCTTCCTACACATGAATGCTGTATGCGTAGCTACGTAACAGTTCATGCACCTATAAATAAAAGGCTTGCAATGAGCTCCTTTTTATTTTCTTTTTCCGGCAACGTCGTACAGGGTGGACTGAGGTGATATGCAACTCATTTTGGACATGGCAGTGTCGTCCACCTGCAGTTCTCCCGGCCCCACCCTGTAGATGCAAATACACATAGGTAGACTGCAGAGATTCGCCATTCATTTTGAAGATGGAAGGCAATGTTATGAACCCTCCCAATGCATGCACACAGACTCTTACGAGATTTGGACAATACAAAAAAACAAGGACTTTGGTCTCATCTGATGGAAGTATGATGTACAGAAGAAGTTCTGATACTCATTATAACAATTCCTGAAGGAGGTCGAGTGATGATGTACGAAAGAAATCATCAGTGAAGCTGCTAAAGAGAAAACCAAAGTCCAACTTTGTCAGAAGTTTTCATCAGCATTCTAGACAATATAGGATTATCTGAGTTCAACGATTGCTTACAACAAAGCAAGACTAAACTGAGGGCTGCTGATCCTTGTTTATACAAAAATGAGCACCAAGCATGGACAGACGGATCTGTGAGGACAGAAATTCATCGAATTCTCGGTTTGAACTGAATTGAAAATACAGTAGGTCCCTTAAGGATTCAAATGTATCTAAAATCATTTACCTCCTCTATTGTTCTAGATAGACAAGTAACTTCTCATATGCAAACTTATTTGATGCAGACATATACCTTTTATGTCAAATTGTCCGTTTTGCATTCATTTCGTTGTGTTGAGGAGGTCTAGAAAAGAATACTTTACAGCACACCTTAAGTACTGGGAGCGTGTCGTAGAAGTACATTACGTGCATTTGGAAAAGTAGCATTTTAAAAACCCTCGGTCTTTGCATCCCTCATTGCTGTCCTCGTTCCTCGGGCAGCAAACCTTCGGGCTGCAAAGACCTCGGGTTTGTAAAATGCTACTTGCCAAATGCATGTACCGTTTTTTACGTCACATTGTTCATTTATGCCACTCGCCAAATGCATGTATACTGAGGCTCTGGTTGCTTCGTATCTGGTCGCTCCAGCTCGGGTCACTTTGTACCTGGTTGCTCTGGTCACTTCGTATCTGGTCGCACTGCATTTCCCACATATTGGCGGCCGCATTTGGGCTTTTTCCCCCCTCTACTTTTTCACACTGCTTGTGTTCTGGGAGTGTGTCGCAAAAATCTTTGCCACACGATCTCAGTACATAAGCTGTGTGGTAAAGTAGTTCTTTTCTAGATCTCCTTAGTACAAACGAAATGAATGCAAAATGAACAATCTGACGTAAAGGTTTTGACGACACACTCCCCGTACCTAAAGTGTGCTGTAAAGCAGTTCTTTACAACATGCTCCTCGTTCCCAGGGCAACAAACCTTCGGGCTGCAGAGAGAGACCTCAGGTTTGTCAAATGCTACTTTGCCAAATGCACGTAATGGATTATAGCTGAAACAGTTTCGCAAAGGCAGCCTTTGGTCCAAACCAAAGTCGGTCAGGTACTTGATGGCAGCTGGCATGTCCTCCGGGACATGCAGAGACCAAGATATCCTTCAGGGTGGGGACCCTCCTATAGATCTTTGCGCAAGCCTCAGGGATGGATCACACAGAGAAGTCCATTGGGGCGAGGTCAGGGCACACGGCCTTGTCTCACAAGGAGGGGAAAATGTCCCAGCAGGAACCCTGAACAAGGCGATCCATCTTGTTCGAAGATATGGGGGATATCACCACTAGTCTTCGTAAGCCACATGTTTTTTGCCTTGTACTTTCACTTGTTTGTCTGTACCCAAATGCCAATGAAGGTCAAGGGCAGCTCCTTCCCATCTGACATCATCGTCTCTGTCCACACACTATCACTGGTACCTGAACACAGCCCTCTTTATCCCTGGGATGCTCTAGGGGCTCCTTTCAATGACTCAGTCAGTTTGGCTGTGGTGAACAGGCTGGACGTTGAAGATCTGGTCAGACTCTGTCATGCCATTCCTCAGCCCTGCCAGCGACACCTAGCTTCGCTCCGGCCTCTTCGTCTGAGAAGCTGCATTGAGCAGATGAGGCTTGGCCTTCCAATGGATCGTCATCTCGAGGTCGTTGGGGATGATGGTGCCCATGCTGGTGTGGCCCATGCTCATCTTCTTGGCCATCTTGTGCATGAAGCAGGTAGACACCTGCCAGATTTTCTCCCACACCCTCGTGGTGGCTTTGATGCTTGGGCAGCCTTTTCCTGGTTAGTCGTTGACCTCGCCAGTCTCTTTGAAGTGCTCGATGGTGTACCAGACAAAGTGGTGCTTCACATTCCTGGACCCAAGCTGTCTGGGTGCCTCTTGAAGAGCGATGATGACATTGCGGAGCTCAGTCGCGGTCTTCATGTTTGCTTTTTTGAGTTTGTTTGTTTTTGCAGGGTGTAGAGAGGTGTTGCCAGATGGCACACAATAAATTGCAGCTGGCTACTTTGAATCATTTTCTTAAAAGCAGCTATAATGTTTGAATGTATATAATTTTGAGCGACTTCTTCGTGCAAAATCATTAGACAGCACTTCAACGTTATGTCAAAGAGCATAAAATATATTTCACCCCAGAGGAACTCCCCCGATTTGCACAATTTCGATATAACCAAACATACATTGTAAGAAGCCCCGTTTGGGGCAACGGAATTGGGTAATAAATATTGAAAAATGAAGAAAAAAGTGCAACAAGCAATAAATTTTTGAGGAATATTGAAAGTACACTGGAGTTTCGAAATAAGAACAACACTCCACATGAGAGTTAGTAAGAATATCAAATTGGGGTGAATACTTTATAAGGAGATAATGTCAGCTTTCCCCTCGAGAGCGAAAAAATTTGAAAAAATGCATTGTAAAATCTAGGGCATGCTATAGAGATATAGGACCCGACTTGGAAAACTTGCACCACAAATCATATTCGAGTCTCCTGACATCCATTGGACTCATTTTAAGACCTACCCAGGTTTCTTGTGAGCAAAATTTAATTGTGAGTGTGAAACATCCGTGGCTGTGGATCACGGAGCAGAGGATGGAATCGAAATACATTTTGAGTCTTAAAAGTTAAAGCTATTTTTGTGGTCATAACTCTTATGACGTCCTCGACTGAATGATTTAACTGCGGGTTCTTACTTCGTCTGGTTTAGGTGCTAGGAATCTCTCTACATCTGACAAATGCTGATGCTCACGCTGAAGTTGTTCCTCCAGACCGAGAAGGACCTATTTTGCGCAGGGATAAAGTGGGAATGACCAATGATGACGCTTAATGGGAGGTCATTCTCGCACGGGGGTTATTTTTCTGCAGTGCGTCCGGCTTATGAGGTCAGTTTTAAGAGCCCAGCTTTGCCAGAGCTCATAAGCGTGAGCACTGTAGAAGAATAACCGTTGCGTGAGAATGACCTGCCATTAAGGAAGTGGGGTCATTCCCACTTTTTACGGATGCAAAGTAGGTCTATAATAAAAACCTTTGACTCAGGTGATGCCTTAACCTCTTATGACGTCACTGTTGGAACAAGGCCAAATTGGCCTAACAACCGGGTTGAAGAACCATCAAAAATGGCAAAGAAAACAAATCGCAGTTGCCATTTTTGCTGATTTCTCCCGAACACAGGAAATGCGTAGTAAACCTTTGCCGAACTCGTCCGAAAAGCTCAGATATTCTTAAACAGTATTTAATGTTGAAAATCAATTTCTTTGGTCTCTGTAAAAGTGACCTCCCAGCGATGAGAGTGAGTCTATAAATTCACGACATGAATGCTACATTGCGCCAATATGGGGTGAGCACTGCATTCAGAGGATCTTTACGACGAGTTTCCACTGTACGCCACGAAAAAAAAAACCAGCTTTCGTCATCTAAGTTGCCAAAAATTTCGATCAACGTCTGAAGCTGCCCTCCCAAAGGCCGAGTGAATGACAATCGTGCCTTTTCGAGCCACCTTTTTTCTGGCAATGAGCGTGACTCAAGTGTGCCAAGTGCCAAGTGTCAAGTGCCAACTCCTCAAAGTGTGATCTAGGACTCACTCAGCGCTTGGCAAAAAAAACCCTGCACGTATTGCACGAGTGTAGCATAAGTGTATAACAACAGCAGCGACACAAAAAGGGTCTCTTTCTCTACATCATTCCGCCATTAGCGACGGAGGAGGAAAATGAGTCAAGTATGACGAACGTGACGTCTTCGCCTGCGACTTCTTCAGCCCCCTCAAACATGACTTCAATGACTGCACAGTTGCTCGTGCAGCCCGGCCTTCAGTGCTGCTGGAGGTCGGGCTGCACTGCCCAAATCTCTCACCTGTGGAGGTTGGAGATACTGAACAAAATCATCATTTCCTCGACAAAGAGTTATTCACACTCTGCTGCTCGAGTCAGCTGTGAGAGACACTTATTTTTTCTCCGTGACGAAGGACTGAGAAAATCCTGGATGGCAAGAGGATCAGAGTTAAATCTGCCAGTGAGAGTAACTGATAATTCTTGTCAAATATGGAATTTTTTCTCACAAACTGACTGGCACAGGAGTGACCGCAGAAATGGATCAGGAACACAGAAAAAATCAGAAAAGGACGGGGGAAACAGCGCAAAACGGTGGAACCGCAGTCAAAAGTACTTCTTTCGCTAGGGAAAAAATGGATTTGATGATTATTTCTTCTGAAAAAAAAAAAAAACCGTCGCCCTTTCTTGAACGGTTTTTTGTGCTTTACATTGTCTTTGTAACCTTTAACCAAAAGTAGCAGAAAAAGTACTTTTTCCAGCATTTTGAAGTGTGGAATACAACAATATGACCGTGAATTTTACGTAACACAGAGTAGATTGATGACTGGAACAAAAGGTCCATGCTTTCAACGCCCATAATTCAGAGAGCGGAAGTTGTAATACCCTCAAATGGATCTGCTCCTGCTCAGTGTCCAAAAATAGTGATTTTGTGTTACAAATATACATGTACTTTTATAAAGAATGCTGAGAAAGAGTGAAAATTGACAAACGAAGAAAATTCTAGTTTTCGTAGATGATAGACTCCAAACTGTGGTCCTGTCAACTACACAAAGTAACAGTCACAGTGGCATAGAGAATAGAGCAAGTTTCATTGAATGATTTAGGGCTTTTTAAGTGATTTTGGCATTGTTGGCACTTCCAACGCGGTCTTCACCGGTTTTTGTAATGCCAAACTTGCACAGACAAAAAACCGACCACTGTCGGATCAGCTGTTGGTGAAGATGCTGATGAGTCTGAAGTGGTTTCTCCACCTGACCTGGTGAACTCCGTCATCAAGTCCATTGAGGAGGGCCACTTGCCCTGCCGTTGGTGAGTCGAGGCCAACCTCTGCAGACATGAGAGTGGTGATTGTTCAAAGCCACAAATAATCTGCCCAACAAAGCTTGGTCTTCTTCTACAAATCCCGAAGCAAAGTGCGGTAGGAACCATTGAGGAACAGGCTGAAAAGTCAGTTGTTTGGTTCGCTGTGTTACCCAAGCGCATACTTCAGAAATAAAGTATGTTTAAGGAGTTTTTCTTGTTTTCCACATTGTTGTTTTTGGTTCCTTAAGTTCCTGATTAGATTAGACTGATAAAATAGGCAAAAAATGGGTCAATAGGTCGTATAAACAACTTTTGTCAGCTTCCCTCCCCCCCCCAAATCCCTCACAACCGAAAACAAAGTTCATATTTCTTCCTTATTCAAAACTGCTTCCCGCAGTGTCAAAATTTTGGTGTTTTTTATGCATACTTCTCACTGGCTGCTTACACTGTAACAACTTTAAAATCAAAGCCCTAATTACATCATTAAAGTCAATTCTATTGCCCTCCCACCATTATCGTTTCATCCTACCCTTTGAACTTCTTCACACGTGTAATATGGAGCCCGGAGTTGCCTGATTGTTTCACTCTTGTTCTTCATGTGAAAATTTTCGTGATTTTTGGAATTTTGATTGACATCATACGTTGCAAATGCAAATTGCACTCACTCTTTTCCACTTCCCAAAGTGGGCACCGCAGGTGATTGTCAATTATTTCACGGAGTACGAAGTTAGTTGTAATTTCCAATAAACTGAAGACTATGAACATTTTCCATTTTGTGTTTTCCTATGAATTTCGTTTCACTCACATATGGTACAGAGCGTCCAGTTCAACACAATTCTTGTACAGGAGCAGAAAACCCTCACTTTTGGGACCCAAACCACTCCCTACCCATTGTGTGATGCTTCGTCAGCTTCTTTGGGCAACAGCTGACGTGCTCAACCAGACATTTAGTGATGAAGCATAACTTGTTTTTCATTAGCAGAACAACATATTCTCTTTGTCAGAGTCACAGGTTCTTCCGCCACTTCAAGTCAAGTCAGCTGACGCCAGAATGCTTGACATGTCTGGTTCACAGATCATCACATGTAAACAATGATCTCGAGCACCATTTATAATTATACCTAAAGCCACAGAAGAGTCTGTTGCCGACCCCAGATTCTTGTGAGATGCCAACTTGCTGCCATCACTGCTCAACACAACTCAACTCGTCATCAACAGACTTTGGTGCAGCAGTGGAAAGCTTAGTTTGCTTTGTAATCGCCATTTACTACACTTTCAATCAACGATCGCCTCTTTTTCTTCTACAAATGGCAACACAGATAATGACAGCACAGGAGTTTTAATAAAACATCATATTTTTTTTTCCACCGGAGGTATAAGCAGTTGAGATCTTTTTGTCATGCAATGTCTCAAGTATTTTGAACAAGTGTTCAAGGATCAATACACTATTTTTAAAGCATGAGAACGTACACTTTTCACGTAGAAAGTCCATACTGCTCATGTCTTGCGAGTGCTGGCAGGGCCATGAATTCTAGAGCTGTGGAGTGCGATAGCGGAAACTGTTTCTCCCGATCAGTCAACATTAAGAGATTATGAAATTCTTTAAATGATCATGGCTGGCTTAAACCCCTGCATGGAAAGCTTCGAGTCTGACCTTGAATCGCTATGAACACCACCATTGCTCTGGGATTGTCTGCTGTGCCACAACAAGCTGCTTTCCTAACTGCATCAAATTCTATAATTTTATGTGAATTTCTCAATCTTCACTGCACAAACCGTTCGTTCATAAACAAAGGACCTCATTCAACAGCCTAATGCTCAGCTGCTAAGAGTCGTACAGGTGAGACCTTGAAGTTTCGCATTCAGCCAAGTTTAGAGTTTTATGTCAGCTGTATTCAGACATTGATGTAATCGGTGTAATTCTTACAGTATTAAGTGTGTAAGTCTTTAAAAGTCAGCATTACTGCGAGAAGCAATGCTCTTTTGGCATGTCAGCTGTCAAGAACAGAAATGAAGAGACAAGAACACACTCAAACTCCAATTATAGGGATGTGCAGATATGAGTGATCTCATCCGTCACTGGCACCAATCTCCATTGGAATGTCTGAAATCTTCAAGTACTGATGTTTGGCATGAAACTCCTGAGTATGATGAGGACTCGAAACATGTCAAAGTGCTACTAGCAGACTGAGGAATAACATTAGAATTAGGCCCTTCACTTTCGAACATACTGTGAAGAGAGCATGTTGACTTGGGAAAACGAAGTGCAACAACTTTTCCGCCCTTACCGTTGAGGAAAGCAACGATTTCGCTCAAAAACAATGCATCCCAACATCCCAGCTTATGAGGGATCTGTACTATTGAAGTAAATCTTTTTTGTGCTGAAACTTTAGTAGCCAATGAAAAGCAGCAATTTGGCGTCAAATTCACAAATTACCTGGGCGTAATGAGCATGATTGGTGCCCCATTTTGACTGGGGGTCTGACCTGTCAGAGGCCTTGGATTTTGACCTCACAGGGAACCTTGTATGAGTGGGAACCAAATCAGGGGGAATTTCTTGTAATGGGGGAAATTGCTCAGACCCTTTCCTCATTGAAGTAAATCCTGCCAGATAAGAGGGAGACATTTGATCATAGCCTCCGCTTAAGGGAGACTGGCCCGTGACGGGAAGAGATTTAAAACTATATTTAAAACCTAATAGTGCTCTGTCCACTTTACAACAATGTGCAGCGCAGCTGTGTTGAGTCAATCAGTTTTGTTTTTACTGTTGAAACTGGCTGACCCAGACACACTTTACCCCCTCTCTTCTCTCACCTCCTATCCTATCTGGGGTTGCCAAGTTGCATTTTTCTTTGAAAATATTTATAGTGAAGTTGTAAGTTTAAGATATTTCCTGTCCCGAGCGTGGCAATTTTCATTCTTGCTGTCATCACACATAGCTACGGACAATGGTCGATGTTGCCGAGTCATTCTTACTAGCGTTAGCTCCGTGTTGACAGCTATCTATGACTTCTGACGTCAATGCAACGTTAGACTTTGACTTCAGCCTCAAAATGTCCCAAAAAAACCAATGGCACATGAAGAATTGTGTCAGCTGAACAAGTCTGGTGACGATCGGTGGAGAGGTTCCAGCACCTGTCAAAAAAGGTGACAGATAGACAGACAGACAAAGGTACAAACGGCCCTCGCACTTTTCAGAGTTATATAGATGTGGATGGAAGAAAAGCTGTTTTGTACCCGAAAAACTCCTTTAAAAGATTCTGGCTTCCCTCCTCTGCTTCAGTCGGAGCTCCAGATAAGAGATAAGCCTTCCTCCGAGCAGTCCCGCTTATGCAGAGGGCACTGTAGCAGCTGAGATACGTCGCATTGCTCAGGTTATGGACGAGCAGTTGGGCAGTCCATGCGCTTCTGCAGTCTGTGCACTCCACTACTTAAAATTGCGACCTCAAATGTGACCTCCAGTGGCGTCTTAAGTCACTTTTGACCGCATTCGATCTCCCATTGAGGAATGTAATTTGGCCGGTCTCTCCAGGACTATTATTGGAGGTCTCCTTCGTACCTAAAAGATTATTTGGGGACTTCAGGTACGGAAGCGAACCCCCTGGTATGACCCCCCCCCCTGGGTGTGTGTGTGTGTGCCTACCCCAACAAAGTAAAATTTAGGCCCCCTCAGTCCGAGGGTGCCTCCCAGGAGCAAAAGCAACACTTGTGTTTTAAAACGAAGTTTTGTAACATACTGTATGCGTTAAAGAGTAGTGCACTGTGCACACTTCCTTCTTCAGCCATAACTTTTGACTGGAGTGGGGCTACAGAAGTGTTTGATCCCTCTAATGAAAGCTGAGAAGCTCCTCTAAAACTCAACTATTAGGTACTTTCGCTCTAAGACCACACATTTTTTTTTTTCACAATACAGTCAAATTCTAGGTAGTGAGCTCTTCCAAAGCAGTAAAGTTTGCATCTTTGAACTAAAAGTGCCCATTGCCAACGGCCCTAATGCGCTCCCCACTTCGCTGGGTGGGAAGAGTAGCAAAAATAAAAAGTGCTATGCATGTGTCCGTCTGTCTGTCTGCGTCTCCCACCTCTGGACCGATGACCTTCAACTCCAATCCCCATGTCAGCCCCCGGTAGCCTGGTCAGTCCCAAAGTTGCCATCCACACATGTGCTCACGTATCACCGTAGATAGAAGTCATTGCTATGGTTGTCCTCACCCTTGCCCTTGGCCTCACCATCACCCCTGCCCTCATCCTGACCTCCACGCATACCATCACCGTTCCCAACGCGCTCGAAGTCACCTGGAAAGTTGCCTCTGAAGTTGCTGCTGAAATCTATGATTTATGTAGTAAATGTAAGTTCAGTCCACGAGCCTAACGCAGTCCCCGCGCTTCAAACATCGACGCGCTCCACGCCGTCGTCCCCGCACCCCGGGTCGCCCAGGCGCAAAACTCACCTGATCTCTCCTTTGTGGTCAGTTAGTGATGCCAACGAGCCGGATTTTTTGCGAGCCGAATCACGAGGACCTTTGAGCTCGAGTTGGTACCGAGCCAGGGCATCACGAGTGAACAACTGGCAATCCGAGCCGACAACGAGCCGAGGCATTCCAAGCTAATGCTGAGTCAGAACTGATTCAACACCTGCTCAATCTAACCTACCAAAATTAATGACTACACAAACTCTTTGCAAGCACCTAGTGAAGAAGAACAAAATTTGCTACAACCTGGCTGCTAGTGTGCTGAGCTGCACTGAGCAGCATACAGAAATTCAGTCGTTACAATTCGAATCACTAAACGAATCGGCTCGCGAGCCGAGTCATAGTGTAAGCGAACCGATTCGTTGGTATCACTAGTCCAGGTCGTCATTGAGGTTCCCCCCCTTTTGAAACTGGATAATCTACGAGACCATTTTTGCTCTCCCCCTCTCCTCCCCAGAGTTGCCAAGTTGCATTAGTGAAGTCGCAGTCGTTCCTCTCTCCACCCTTCTTCCTTTCTCTTCCTCTCCTCCCCGAAGCTTGGCAGTCTGGCAACACCTTCTCGTATCCTTTCCCTCTTTTCCCCATCTGCTGTGGAAAATGAAACTTTGGATCTCTATCTCGGTTTCAAAACAGTCTCGAAATCCACCTCCAACCCCCCCCCCTTCAAGCAACGACCCGTGAAAAAAAGTGTCCGCTGACCAAGTTCGGCGACGATCAGTCCAATGGTAAGAGCGCCAACACTGCGACACACGCGCGCCCACCCACGCGCACACACAAAAAAGACATAGAGCGTTAAGAATGTAAAATGTGAAAGTTGACTTTATACTTTCAGATGTTTGAAGCACAAAGATCTTGATTTCCTTGCGAGGCACACACATCCTTTTGAGATCAAAAGTTTTCTTCGGTTAGGTAAAAACAAAGTCTCTTGATTACTCCTATTCAGCACTAGCAAAAACGAGCCTTAATACTTGATATTAGGGCACTATGACCCTGCTGGCTGTCAAAAGTACTTACACACATTTTGCGTAACAGTAGACATAGTGTGGTTTAATGGAGTTTTGCCCAACGGAGGGGTCAAAAGTTTTGCAAGCAGAGGTGAGGCTCACTGGTTCTTCCGTTGGAAGAGTACTGTGCATTCCTGGGGAAAAGTGCAGTGTTCATTCTCATTTCTTGTCTGTTGGCAGTGACAAAAAACAGTTACAAAGGACGTTCATTGCTCAGATCAGTTCGTTATGCAGTAACTGCCGTTCTTATCACACAGGACATAAAAACTTTGCAGTCCAACTGTATGCATGCAATGCCTGATACAAGTTGCATAAGCCTGTGTGATATTTCTTATCAATGTCGATTACATGGTGGTATTCATCAATGTTATATTCACTGGACGAATTTTTTCTTCACCCCAATACTTCTGTAGCTGATCCTGTGCTCCAAATGCGTTACACTTCCTGATGTCTGGGAGGTGACACCAACAATCCTAGTAATGGTGTGGATATCCCCCCCCTCCCCTGGCGTCAAGATCTGACATGTGCTGCTGCCTTTGGCTTCCTGAGCACTCAGTACGAATGATTCTTATGAAGAATGACTGCAATATTCATTGCTGACAAAGCTCTCAGCAATCAGGAGCATTTAGGGGGCAAATCTTGTTATGAGAGGGTGCTCATTATCTCTACTAATCATCACTAAGTGATGTCACTTAGTTAAGTGGTCCAGTAATCGATCATTTTGTCGAAGTCAAAAATTATCTGTTCACATAAAAAAAGAAAAAAATCCCCGGACTTGACAAACGCAGCACGTGTTTTTTTTTCTGTGCAGAAACATGTGTCTCACTTTTCGTACTGCGCAGTCACACTGTTTAGAGTCCACTTAAGTAAAGATGCTTTCCAAATTTTTACTCCACAGCAACATCTCTTGCATTAAAGATGGCGACGGAGCCTAGTTGGTTGGGGGAAACTTTTCTGTAGCCAAGTTCGACTGCGTAGGTAAAGAATTATACTCTTGAAAAACACAAACTATAAACTCAATTTTATTCAAGCTTTCCCAGCTCTTGAACCCGCTGAACGCAAGTGAAGCTCCGGATTCTCCGCCCACTCCGAGAGGTCAAAAGTTTTCATACGGCTGGAGGAAGAAGTAAAATTTGAATATTGCCGGCACGTGCAAGTAATGACTTATGGCTGCTTAAGATCTTACAGAGTGTTTCAAAAGTTTATGTGGAGAGTTAAGTCCTTGAGGCTCAGACGCAGCTGAGGTGCGTCATCGCAGTCGCTTAGGGCATAATGTTTCAGCTGCTCACTAGGGGTTTCTCCTCGTAAGACCCACTCATACGAAAAACCAAGTCAGCAATAGAATATTTCTTTTTGTGACTGACTTTTTTTCACTGAAATCAGCATTTGCTCATCACTGATTTCTAAAATCTCCATGATCACGGGAAAATGCCTATTTCAAGCTTCGCAGATGAAATTTCCGGCACTTTTCTTCATGCAGTCAATGTGTCTAGAACATATTCACATGACAACTTAATATTCACTTCAAGAAAGTCGCTCACCAGATCTCACTCTAGTGGTCCGAAATGTCGCTCATTTAAAGAAAATTACAAGAAGCTATTCTCACTTGCAAATTTCACTCTGATTCTCTCCTGAGAATAACTTTTCTTATTTTATTGTCCAACAAATGATCTTTTTCTTTCGACAAATTTGAGTAATTGAGAAAGCATCGCAGAAATTGGTACAAACTGGTGACTGCGAAACACACACACACACACACAAATGTTCGACCGTGCAAAAGCTGGAGTTCTGTCCCTTTACTTCTCTCTCTATAATATGTAGTACGAACCACAGGCTGAAGTTGTAACTCCAAAGATGTTTGTTTGTTTGTTGGAGGGGTGTACCCAATATGAGGAGTAGCCCTGCTGGACCATTTCCTGCCCCCAGATGGCAAACATGTGGAACTTAACATGTGGCATTGCCGTTTGTGGCACACAGACATCCTCCCCCAGCTTGATCTGTCCTTCCTTCCATAGCCCTGACAATGTGACTCACTCGCATGAGTCTGACAAGGCTAAAGAGGTTGGAGGTCATGAACACTATCAAGTCTCTCTCTGGTGAGTGCGGGTCACTGGATAAACTCCTTGTGCTCTTCCCCACAGAAACAGCAGGTCTCTGTGTGGGATCTATTGACCTTGCTACAGTGGAAGTTAAGTTAATGTGACTCGTGAGTGCCTGTATGACAGTGCTAAGGGTAGTATATTCTGATCTGTTTGCCCAGTATACCCAGCTCTCTTTTCCAAAACTTGGTCTGCCTGCAGCTATATAGTTGCTTCCACCTACTAGACCGTCTGTTGTGGAAGAAAGTCTCCATTAGGTCTTTGACAACCACCTTCGGGCTTGGAGGGGTATCTACTCTCTCTTTGGTGCCCCCCCCACACACAGTTCCTTGTTAAGTTCATAGCCCACGTGGGCCTTGACCCATCAGAGGATAACTTTGTTGTGTATTGCAAGTTCTTCTAGAGACTGGATGCGCTCCCTGACAAGTTGTGAGCTGAACATTGTGCTGTCAAGTGCAAGTAGAGCGGCTTGACCATCTACAAAGAAATGTCAGTGTTTGAGGAGCAGTGCCACCCTTATGACCTTGGTGATTTCGGCCTGGAAGGATCTAGGATCCTGAGGATCTAGTCCCCAACCCCCCTTTGCCTCTGTGTTCCACATACCAAGTAGCCCCAACCCGCTCTCCCCTGTGGCAAGCTGCCATCTGTTAAGCATTGCACGAAGCTTCTTTTGATAAGGATATCTTCTCTGATACTATTATGGTCCGCAAGGTACCATCTGCACCATTGTCGGCCACTGCATTTGTTGGGGACTGTGTCCTTGAGGCTTGCCCCTTCTAGGTAAATCTCCATAATCCTGAAGTGACCTCTGAGGTGTCAGTCCCCTAGTCCATCCCAACCCAAATGGTTCCGACCTCTGGCTCTAAATACCACATTGCAGGTGATCTGCATAACAAGCAAATCTAGCAGCATGAGATCCAGGATCATCTCCAGACCGGCTGAGGGAGTAGCCCTGCGTACATGGGTCAGTCCCAGCATAGCTAGTCTTTGTTCCCTGTCCAGGTGTTTTCGATACTTTTGCGCACTGTGTGCTTATACTATCGAGCCAACAGTTAAATTATCAAAGGCCCCTTTAATATCTCGGACGATACCCAGGACACATTGACCTCTGTAGACGGCACTATCCAGTTCATCTACCATGTCAGACTGCGCTCAGTCGCAACTGGACCCTTTCCTGAAGGCATGCTGGTGTGCATTTAAACTAGAGATATGGTAAGACTCCTCCAGGTACGCTAGGACCACTCTCTCCAAAGTCTTAAGGACGAAGGATGAAAGGGTCATGGGGTACAAGGATTTTCTGCCTTTGAGTAATCCCCCTTTCCTGGTTGGGGGATGATCACCTTCCTTTAACCTTTCAGGACATATTCTGAGAAGATGGAGGACAAAAATGTGACCCTCAACCTCCCAATTATCCAGTCAGGTAGTTGCTTCAGGACTAACGGAGTTATGCTGTCCGTTCCCGCAGCTTTATGGTTGCCAAATAGTACAATTGTCCATCTAATCTTTTCATTAGTGATCCATCCAACAGCCACATGAGCATACCAGAAGCTTCCAAAGAGCTCATTGCCTTTTCCAGGCTCCCGCACTGAGACGTTTCCTGGGACGTGGACATTCAGTAGGTGCTTCATGGTTCCCTCAGGTCTGCCTTTGCGTGCATCAGACAAGAGTCCGATGCATTCATTCTGGCATCTCCAAAGATGTTATATTGTGAGAGCAACCCTGATTTGGCTGAAATTTTAGGTGGCAATGGCAGACACTGCCAACTTTATAGTAGCAGAGGGTGAAAAGGCGCAAAGAAACTCTGCGAAAAAAAATCTGGAATTTTGTGGGGTTGGTTTTTTGCGTAGGGTGTCAAAAATCAAAGTTTCCCCGCATTTCGCCAGGTTTTTCACAAAATTCATTTTCACACACTCACCAATTGGGTGTTTTTTACGTGACAGAGCTGCCACAGAGCCACCCCAACGCTTGAGCAGTCATTTTTGCACCTCCCGCAAGCTTTGACTGTGGCGCAGGAGAGCAACATCAACCAAGCAGGCAAAAGCTTGTGCCTCTGCCCATTTAATGCTGGCTGTACGAATCTCCTTTCTGGCTCCAGCCATTCCGCAGCTCCGAGGACTTAACTTTCTGCACAAACTTTTGAAACACCGTAGTCCAGCTGCTTCTGCTGCATTTATGGGTAGACTCATTCTATTACCAATGTCACTGAAGGAAGTCATGATTAGCAAGTGCTGCGGAGCTCCAAACTTTGCCTCTTCTCTCGTACGAAAACTTTTGACCCCAAGTGTATATTGGATACAGAACAGCAGCCTGGTTAATTGCAAGTTCGCTCATGGCAAGATTCGCTTAAACGAAAGTCGGTCCCCAAAACGAACTTTTTCCTTGGCAATTACGAAGAAAGACCTGGCAGAATCGGTTCCGGGCAACATTTTGGCTGCTTTTTGCTCAATATTGTCTGTCTGTCTGTGCGTGTGTGTCCGTCTGTCTGTACGCATATGTGCTAGAAGCTAACAATTCGGGCCAATGCCAGATGCGTTTGTTGCTAAAAAAATCTGGCTTTAGGCAACTTGTAGTCAACTAGGCTGCACCGCATGACGTCGCTGGCTGCCACTAGGGCAAAAATGTATAAACTTCACGAGGACCTGAGAAAAAGAAGTTTGTTTCGCGGGGGTGAAAAAGAAAATACTGCACAGGGTTTGGGCAAAGTTACCCCGCTTTTTAAGCGAATCCCACCTCTCATGTTAAACCCTTTAGTGTCGGTGTTGTGATCAAAGGGTCTGTTTTATATTGCTTAACTATCGAGAACCAGCAATCGAATGTAGAGAGCGCTAGGACTTTTCAAAAATGACTCATTAGGCAAGGTTAAAGAGTTAATGAGGGAAAATTAACATGTTTACCACGTCTCTAACAACTCTTCTGCGATCGCGCTTCATTGGCTAATGACGGTGAGCATCATCGGCACAATGATGTGTGCATCGAAAGCAAATTATTCATCCATTCACTCTTCAAAAGCTGACTGGTGCAAAGCATAACCGATCGCTGTATGTTTTAAAGTCTGACTTGGGTTTGGGCCAAAATTGAGCCAACTTGTTTACATGATTAATAATCCATGACCCTGATCATAATTTTGTTACGGAAATCAGCTCAACACAAAATCCCCGTCCCGGAGCCCACCAATGGCTCAAAGTGCACCACAGGGTCCAAGTCCGACTCGAACACCTACATGACGTCGAATCTGGTGTTGATATTGACACGGGACGTTTCAAGTAAGCAGTTACATGACTTCCAAAGACCCACGCGCAGTGCGCCACTTAGACTCCGTCATAGAACTGACATTTAGGGCACTGGCAACCCTAGCTTGAATCGAACTTCACTGTTATGTCAACGTTCCAGAAGACAGAGTTCAGTTGTCAGACAATAGCAAGCGTGTCGGACGTCATTGGCCAATGAAGCGTGATCGCAGAAGAGTTGTTAGAGACGTCGTAAACTTGTTAATTTCCCCTCATTAACTCTTTAACCTTGCCTGATGAGTCATTTTTGAAAAGCACTGGCGTGAGTAGGGTGAGTACTTTCTGATACCTGTGCAGAACAAACATGTTGCAATCACTCTGAGAGCTGCTAAGAGGACGGAGAAGTGGGCCACATCAGTCATGCCAAAAAAAGACCCTCCTCCATATCTATTCCAGCAAGCACTTTGCGCAAGGTATGATTTTTCTACAGGGAGTTGCTCATGAACTTGAACACTTAGACCGCGAATGGGTACAGAAAGGAGACCAAGTTGAAGCCCAAAGTAGTAAACAGTGAAGGTTTTCACTATGAATGGCAAAACTTGAAATCATCCTCACAACCGTGCACTGTGAACTGAAGAGGAAGTGTGCTTCAGTGTACAATTTGTTGCGGATCCCCAGTATCTGCAATGCACATCCATAGATATCGACGAGGGATAATATTTTTTTCCTGCCGGAAGGGTCTAACCTTTTCATGATTTGCCACATTGCGCTCATCGGAAGGGCTGCAAAACCTACAGGGTGGTTCAATTCTGACTTCTGGACTTCTTCATCAGTGGCTTGGCCACTGTGCAGGCAAGCTGAGTAGCTGAGCAAACTGACAAGTTGTCAGTGGCAATTCTGCCCATGACTCTTTCGATCCAGGTTGAAGAGTCTGAGTGATTCACTATATGTTGTTTTCAATACAAATGAGTTGGATTGATATGACTCAGTCAATAGTCTTGGCCGGTCAACCAGCCAGGCATCGATCAATGAATACGGCCCCCACTGACAACGTTTGGGGTCCCCTAAGTGGACCTGCTGCAGTTGGACGTGTTGAGCACATTTCTTGCGAGCAATTTTGCACTCTGCCTTGACGGGTTTGACATGTGGGGTCTGAGTCATTCTATACTCGGTCCCGGCAACACAAAGAAAGCAAATTCCTGCTGTTGCGGAAGCTTCATTCACGCAGCCATTCAGTGCTGCTGATCGACTGGCACATGGCCCAAAAGATGGAGTGACGTTCAATGGATAGCTGAACCACACGTCCTGGCAACACTGACACGACTTGGACTGTCCCAGTGCTGCCACCGAAAATGCACAACTGTTGAGGGTCATTGTCCTAGCATTGATCCCATCCGACCGAGTTCACTCCACAGAGGATTCCACAGAACATTTATTGCAGTGTCCCCTGTCGTGCCTTGGAAAGTCCTCCTTGCCAGCTCCAAAGATTTATGAAGACCCTCCGGCCAAAGACATTGACAAGTAAGGTACAGTAATGGAGGAGAAAGTCCGGAGAGAGCAAACCTTTTTTCCACCAATGCAGAGGAAAAATATTTGCGAGGACAGCAGAGAGACCGACCAAAAGTCATTCAAACTCGATCTGAGGAATTTTCGAGTACCCCTGCAGGAGTAACTATTTTCTTTGTTATGAACTTTCTAATGGTTTCTCTCAGGTTGCCCACTGAAAACTTTTATACGTGAGTGCGGTTGTTTTTTCTATATCTTGCTCCACCAACTTTGACTAGGCAGAAGAGAAACTGGTGGCAACTGAGAAGACTTGAGTGAAAACTCATTTCTTTTGTAATGACTTCTTTGTACCTCAATCAGTCACTATTTGTCACTAATCCTAAATACGTCTTTACTGTGCAGTCTCTAGAAAATAGCAGTGTTTCAGGCATACTGTTATCTATTCTATTTAACGCATTATCGGAATAAGTCCCACATGGCACGTGCCATGTGTGTCAAAACGGCGTGTGTTGAAACGTGTGTTTCAACACATTGCAGCGCATTACGTCCAAACTCCGCAAAAATGCACAAGAATTGGCCAAATCTACTGTGCACCTCCACTGGTCAATGACTTATGCTCACTTTTCTGCACACCACAAAATATGTTAGGCGCGGTGACTTAAATTACAAAGTATCCACGTATGATGTGTTTTTTTAATCCATATGTGCACGAGGCCTTTTTATATCCCTCTGACGGAGCCCTCGGGGTACAAAACGAACCTTGTATTATGAGTTCCAAGATTCAGGCCTTGTTGAGGCCTTTAAACTTTGCATGCTAGGGCTTTGCGTTGACCCGTAAGGAGTAGTTTTAGTGCACCTTTAATCTTTTTTATGATTTCTCAAGGCCTAAACTAGCTATGAAAGCTCCTTCCAAACTTGGGGAAATTGACTTTCCACATTAGTGCAATCTGAGTTGCCACAGAGAAAGTTGCAGCAAAGCAGAACAAGTCTAAAAAGTGCCTTCTTGAGGTGAGGAAGAGGCCCGCAAATTCGCAGTAGGCAGGT
>JAAUXU010082622.1_pt1 | contig 19754 bp, 18 predicted proteins | sample 7278151 | NCBI WGS metagenome assembly JAAUXU01 (sample SAMN14350113, study PRJNA611818) | marine sediment metagenome | isolation source: surface marine sediment (1.8m) | place: French Polynesia: Moorea | collected 2018-08 | reverse complement strand
CTTGTAATGCATGTACCAGAAGCGGCGCGACATGCCGTGCAGCAGGCCCATGGAACGGCTGGTGTACTCGTTGTGCGCGGCCTGCGAGACCAGCGTGTTGAGCTCGTAGTCCAGGCGCAGGAAGCTGATGTCGTCGGCCTCCCGCGCCGCCTGCTCCATGCCCTCGGCGATCTCCAGGAAGCGATTCCGTTCCTCCTCGGTGCCGCGGATCGCGGCGGTCCGGGCGAGCAATCGCTCCAGCTCGCGGCGGACCTCAAGCACCAGCAGCTGACGGTGCGGATTGATCTCTGAGACCAGGATGCCTTTGCGCGGCAGGATCACCACCAGGCCCTCTCGGGCCAGACGCTGCAGGGCCTCACGGATCGGCGTGCGGCCGAGTCCGAGTTGCGTGCTGAGCGTGCCCTCCGACAAGACCGCGCCGGGCTCCAGCTGAAGGGTGACGATCATCTCTTCGAGCTGATTGTAGGCCTGGTCGGTCAGGCTTTCGCACTGAGGTTTTAGGTCCTGAATCCTTACCATTCTCGACTCGACGCTCTCCCTGGGGCATGGTCGCTTCGCGGGGCTGATCGAACGGTGATATATTTTGGACCCTGTTTAGTGACGGGGCCAGTGACGGTCAAGGTGGGCTCGGTCTCGGGCTGGGCGCCCTCGCCGTCGGTGGAGGAGCGCCAGATCAATGCAATCCCAGGAAACCGGAACTCTCGCCCTCGACGCTTGTCTGACCATCCGCGCAGCTGGTCCGACGGTGGACAGCGCAACCAAGCCACGGTGCCCGGGTTCCTGATGCGCCGGGAGCTGACAGAGCGAGCCGAGACCGACGGGAGCGGTCTCCGGGCGCAATTCGTTTCGCTGAAAGATCGCTTGCAGCGATCGGTCATCGGTCAGGATCGCGCCATCGAGCACCTGCTGATCGCGCTTCTCGCGGACGGTCACGTCCTGTTGGAGGGTGCCCCCGGGCTGGCGAAGACGCGCATTGCGCGGATCCTGGCGCAGTTCGTCGAAGGCGAATTCAAGCGGATCCAATTCACGCCGGATCTGCTGCCCAGTGATCTGACCGGTGCGCCGATATATCTGCCGCAGGAGCACCGCTTCGAGTTTCAAAAGGGACCGATCTTCGGCAACTTCATTCTGGCCGACGAGATCAACCGGGCGCCGGCCAAGGTCCAGTCGGCGCTGCTCGAGGCGATGGAAGAACGCCAGGTGACGAGCGCCGTCACCAGCTATCCGCTCGAAGATCCCTTCTTCGTGATCGCGACGCAGAATCCGATCGAGCACGAGGGCACCTGGGACCTTCCCCAGGCCCAGCTCGATCGCTTTCTCATGTACATCGGGATCGACTATCCGTCGGCTGGCGTCGAACGAGGAATTCTCGAGCTGGTGATGAACGAGACCGTCGAGTCCTTCGCTCCAGAGGGGCCGGACCCGGACGCGCCGCCGATCGCCAAGGCGGATCTGCGGAGCGCCCGGCAAGAGGTCGTCGCCGTCCACGTTTCGGACTTCATCCAGGATTACATCGTCCGTCTCGTGTCCGGCACCCGCGACGACCCGCGGCCTATACCGGGCGTTGGCGAGCACCTTTCGCATCCGATCTCGCCGCGCGGCTCCATCACCTTGGCGCGGACGGCGCAGGCTCGGGCCTGGATAGCAGGGCGCGATCACGTGCTGCCGGAGGATATCGCGGCGCTCGCCCTCGACGTGCTGAGACACCGGATCGGTCTCACCTACCGGGCCGAGGCCGACGGCGTGCAGCCCGAGGCGATCATCAAAGCCCTGTTGGACCAGGTCGATGTGGTTTGAGCGGAAGCTCGACGCGTTGTCGGAGGAGGCTGCCGTCGGGCTGGAACTCGCGGAGCTGGTCGCCATGCAGCCGCGGCATTTCCGGGGACCCCGGGGCTCTGGGCGCCGCGGGCCCGGCGGCGAGCGCGCCGGGCGCGGCCGGGCCCAGAGCTTGGACTTCGACGGGATCAGCCCCTATCAGATCGGCGATGACGTCCGCTGGATCGACTGGCGCGCGACCGCGCGCCACGGCGAGACCCAGATGCGGCGATTCGCGGCCGAATCTCATCGCGCGCGGATGGTTGTCGTGGATCTCCATCCGGCGGTCTACTTCGGTTCCCGCGGGCACCTGATGGCCAAGACGGCTGCCCTGGTTGCGGCCCGCCTTTGCTGGCAAGCCCTGGCTTGGCAGGAACCGGTCGGCCTTGCCGTGGACGCCACCGAAGGAGCTTTGGGGCCGCGCCGCGGCAAGCGCCACGTGCTCAGGCTCCTGGAACGCCTGCGTCTCGGCTACTTAGCTGGTCGGGATGGCACGGCGAAGCCGGCCCCCTCCGAACTGCTCCAGGCGGCCTCGGCGCGCCTCGGCAAGGACGACGAGATCTGCCTGGTCAGCGACTTCGGCGATCTGAGCGAGGAGTTCACGCGGCTCTCCGATCGGCTGGCTGGCCACAAGAAGCTGCGCGCCTTCGTGGTCGAGGATCCGCTGTTCCGCGCCGCACTTCCCGCGGGACGCTACCCGATGCGGGACTCCTCGGGCCGGATCAGGAGCACCGCGACAATCGGGCCCGGAAGCCCAGAAGCGCCTCGGACCTCGGAGGATTTGCGCCGCGCCCGGGATGACGGACTGCGCGACCTCGGCTGGGAGGTTGTAGACGCGCTCGACCTTCTGCCCCGGCAGACGGAGCCTTGGCCATGACGCCGGAAGAGCTGCTGCGAGACCTGAGGGATATTCACCTGCCCGTCGTTTCCGGCGGCGGCAGCGGCTTCGAGCTGGCGATCGAACCCTTCCTGATCCTCGCCGCCGTGCTGCTCCTGCTGGGAGCTTTCTCTTGGCGCCGCCGCCGGCTTTGGCGACATCAGGCGCGGGCGCAGCTGCGGCGGGTCGACGACACCGCGGCCCCGGTGGAGCAGTGGCCGCAACTGCTCGAGCTTGTCCGGCAGACGGCGCGACTGTCGCGGGCGCGGCCGCCCGACTGCGTTTACCTGCCGATGGCCCGCATCGGATCGGCCGAGATCGCGCTGATGCGCCGCTATCTGCGCGACAGCTTGCGGACATGATCGACTTCGCGCGCGCCTGGGCCTTCCTTCTCCTACCTCTGCCGGTCCTGGCGTGGTTCGCTCTGGCTCACCTGCCAGAGCGCGGTGCCGTCCGGGTGCCGCTCAGCGTCTGGCATTGGATGCGCGCCCTGTCCGGCGACCGTTCGAGCGACCGGGCAAGGTCGCCGACCGGCCTTGCATTGCGCACCCTGGGTTGGCTTTTGCTGGTGACCGCCCTGGCCGGGCCGTATTCGACGGGCGCGGCGCTTCTGACCCCGACGGGTCGGGACCTCATCGTGGCCGTCGATCTCTCCGCCAGCATGGCCGAGAAGGACATGTCCGGGCCGGACGGCGCCATCGAGCGGATCTCGGCCGTGCGCGATCTCGTCGGCGCTTTCGTCGCCGAGCGCAGGGGCGATCGGATTGGCCTGATCGGCTTTGCCAGCGATGCCTATCTGATCGCGCCGCTGACCTTCGACACGCGCGCCGTGGCGCAGATGCTCGACGAGCTTGCGATTGGCTTGCCGGGACGCAAGACCGATCTGGGCCGCGCCGTCGGTCTTTCGGTCCAGGTGCTGAAGAAGGAGCCGCCGGCAGAGCGCCTGCTGGTGATCCTGTCCGACGGTGAAGCCAACAGCGGCGACCTCTCGGTGCTGGACGCGGCGGCGCTGGCTGACGAGACCGGGATCACCATCCACACGATCGGCTTCGCGCGCGAGATCGACAGCGCGAACGCCCGCTTCATGCGAGATATCGCGGCGCAAACCGGCGGCCACTACTTCGATGCCAGGACACCGGAGAGGCTCGGCGAGATTTACAAGGAGATCAGCCGGATCGCGCCGGTCTCAGCCGACGCCGACAGGCCGCGCTTGCTCGAAGACTGGACCTGGATGCCGCTGATCCTGGCGCTCGGCCTTCTGTCGCTGATCGGCTGGCGGGAGCTTCGCGAAGCATGACTTTCGATGTACCTGCCGCCCTGCTGCTGCTTGTTCCCCTGATCCTGTCGTCGCTGCTGGTCCGGCGGGGCGGCACCTGGTCCCTTTCCGGCATGCCGGGGCATTGGGACCGGATCGTGGAGCCGGCTCTGCGCCGCTTCTTGGCGCGACGCAATCCGGAGAGACGCGCCAGCCAATTCGGCACCTGCCTGGCGATCGCCATGATCCTGGTGATCGCCCTGGCGGGCCCGGGCATCGAGGTCGGCCAGCCCAAGCTCTATGGCAACCTCTCGGGCCGGGTCATCGTCCTCGACCTGGGTGCCGGGATCGACGTCAGGGATCAGCGCCTCCTGGCCCAGCGTTTGGTCGAGGGCTCTCCCAAGGTCCCGGCCGCGATCGTTGCCGTGGCGGCCGACGCTTTTGATGTCGTGCCGCTGACCACCGACCAGGTTCAGATCTCTCGCTACCTGCAGGTGCTGGAGCCTTCCTTGATGCCGGAGGCGGGCAGGTCGCCGCACCTCGGACTCGCCCACGGCGAAGCGATCTTGCGGAATGCCGGGATCGTCGCCGGTCAGACCGTCTTGATCACGGGGGGCGCCCCACCAACGCCGCCGTCCGACGCGCCGCCGTCCAGCGGGCTGCGCACGATCGTCGCCCTGGGCGCCGAGGCTTCCGGCTGGTCGGATTTCGCCGAAGCTTTCGATGCCCGGTTGGCAGCGCCCGCCAAGCTTTTGACAATCGCCGATGATCTGGACGACTCCGTCAAGCAAAAGGCGCGGGCCGGCGGTGCCCAGGGGCACTTCGACCTGACGCCTCTGGCGGTGGCGGCGGCCTTGGCGCTCTGGTTCTTGCTCTTCCGGCGGAGGGCAACCGGATGATCGCCCGGCTCTGCCTGCTCGCCGCGATGACCCTGGTCGCAACGGCGTCGGCCTGGGTCATGCCGAGAGTTCAGCAACCTCCCGATCGTTTCGGCGTCGCTCTCCGACTGCTCGACGAGGGAAGAGCCAGCGAGGCGGTCTACCTCTTCGACGCACCGGCCTGGCAGGGCGTCGCCGAGTTCCGCGCCGGGCGCTACTGGCGCGCCCTCGGCGCCTTCCTTGTCGAAGAGAGCGTGCTGACCCTCTACAACGGCGGTAACGCCTACGCCAAGCTGCAGGAGTGGGCCGGTGCGAAGGCGGCCTACCGTAGGGTATTGCGCCTCGACCCGGATCACGAGGATGCGCGGCATAACCTGGACCTTGTGATCCGTGCAGAGGCCCTCGAGCGCCGCCTGCTTGCGGAAGCTCGCAGGGAAAAGAACCTTGGCCGTTGGAAGGACGGTAACCGGGACCGGCCACAAAGCGGCTCCGGCGACAGCAACGAGGTCGAACAGGGTGCGGCAAAGGATGGCGCCCTGCGCGCGACAAGCGTGCGGAGCGACCGGAGCGGACGCAGCGATCAGCCTGGCTCCTCCGGCGAAGGCGCGCTGTCCGATGGCGCGCTCGGCGGGCCGGCCGATGCCGTGGAGGCAGGTTCGGCGTCTGCGGACTCCGGAACGGGATCGGGTGCCGCCGAACTGCGCCGCGAGAGCGCACAGTCGGCCGAGATCCTGCTGGGCGAGATCGTCGACGACCCCGCGAAGGTCTTGGCGGCCCGGTTCCGCATGGCTCAGCGTCGACGTCTCGAAGGAGAGAGCCGATGATCCAACGCGTGCTGATCGGACTTCTCTGCGCACTGCCTCTAGCTTCGGCGCTGGCTGAAGAACCCGTCCTCAATATGCCGGAGATTCCGAAGCTGACCGTCACCTTGCAGCCGGACGACGCCATCGAGGCGGGCGGCAACCTGCAGGGACAGCTGGTACTCAAGGTGCAGATCGCCTCGCGCTTTCCATTCGAGGAACTCGACGTGCGACTGCCCGACATCGCGAATGCAGAAATTCTGCGCCTGCAGCGTCCGCGGACCCGGCAGGTCCGGTCCTACGGCGGCGAAGGCTACGTATTCGAGGCTGCCCTGGCGATCTTTCCGACTCAGCGCGGGATGCTTGATATCCCGGGCGTCGTGGCGAGTGGAATCGTCGAGCCCGAGCCGGGACGCGAGCAGAGTTTCAGCGATCGGAGCCGGGATCTGCAGATCGAAATCGCCGGCATCGATCCACGCTATGACGATCCCTGGTGGCTGGTCAGCAATCGTGTCGAGATGACCGAAACCTGGTCGAAGCCGATCGAAGAGTTGCGCTTCGGCGACATCGTCCGCCGTGAGATCGAGGTCGTGGCTCTGGGTGCCACGGCGGCCCACATGCCGGTACTGCCGCCCGCTCGGACCCAGGGGATCACCACTGCAGAGGCGGGCCGGACGGTGAGGACCGAAAAGCGGCCGGATGGGGTGACCGCGATCGTCACGCAGGCTTGGGACCTCAAGATCGAGACCGACGATGTCGCCTATGTCAGTCCGATCCGGATCGCCTATTGGCATCCGGTCGAAAGAGCCGAGAAACGCGCCTCCCTGCCTGGAATGCGTATCGAACCGCTGCCGGCGGATCGACGCGCGCTGGCCGCTTCGCTACTTCGCGAGGCGCGAGAGAGTCACGGCCGGGATTGGGTGCTGGCCGTTACGCTGGTGCTCATTCTGGTGTCGCCACTGGCGTTCCTCGGCGTGGCAGCACTGTGGCTCGCGTGGCCGACGCGTGCGGATCGGACCTTGGCGAAGGCCTGCGGCGGCGCGGCGAGACCGAAGGACCTCTACCGTGCTGTGACGGTCTGGGCGGCTGCGTCCGGTGTCGATTTTCGTGCTCCGGAGAGCGCGATAGGGCAGGAGGCGGCGGCGATACCCGATGCCGTGGCGCGTGGAGTATTTACCGCCTATGGTCGCGTCGAGCGGAGCGTCTTTTCGGCGACGAGTCCGCGAATCGATGGTGTTGCTCTGGCGAAAGAACTGACGCGCTTCTCGCGACGTCTGCGGGTCCGAAAGCTTTGGGCCGTTCTCTCTCGCGCCTTCGAGCGGGTCCTCGGACCCCGCCTTCAGATTGAATTACCGCAGCGATAGTGTCACCGCATTCCGGATCGCGTCGATCCAGAGAAATTCTCATTAGCGGCGTGGTCTCTTGCCGCAGGTGCACTTTTCAGTGGCGCGCGCCTGACAGTTCGCTAATATATCAGCAACCGGACCGGGTGAAAGCGGCCTTGAGAGCTGTATTGCCTTGTTTGGGCTCACAGTCTTCGGCTCGGGTACGCAAGGGGAGGAGCCTGCGTGCCTCGTATTGTGAGCGACGACGACGGGTGTGACTCTGCGGAGTGTGGTTGCTCTGCCTCGGCCGCAATCGATGCCGATCGTCGCGATCTTCTCATTGGCTGCGCGGCCTTGGTAGCCGGCGCCACCGTTTTGCTTCCGGAAGATCTGGCCGCGGCGAAACCGGCGGGTCCGGACCGAAGCCCGCCTCAACCCGGTGACCGATTTCAGGTCGTCCGGGGCCCCCTCAAGAACGAGTTCCTGCGGCCCGAGATGCTCGAAACCGGGGCGCCGCCGCTCGAAGGTTTTCCCTTCGATCCCGTCGGCAAGGTCCTGCGGCGCAAGAACCGGCTCAACAGAGTGCTGATGCTGCGCCTCGATCCTCAGGAGATGGACGAGCCGACGCGCGCGCGCAGCGCCGATGGCGTTCTGGTCTATTCCGCGGTCTGCACGCATCGGAGCTGCACGATCAAGTCCTGGAAGGCGGAGGAACGTCACCTCCGCTGTCACTGCCATCTCTCGGAGTTCGCGGCGCTATCAGAGGGGAGCGTGAAGAACGGACCGGCCAAGCGCCAGCTGCCGATGGTGCCACTCGGCCTGGATGCCGACGGCTTTATCGTTGGCCTCGACGGATTCACGCGCAAGCCCGGGGGCGCCAAGAAATAGGAGTCGCCCGGCGCTTGCGCCCGGAAAATGATTTCGGAAGTGGGGAATGCAGCAGAAAGACTGAAATCTACGGGAGGAAAACATGCGATCACGCTACCTTGCGGTTGTCGCGTTTGCAGTTGGCGCGCTCAGCGCCAATGCCTTTGCTGAAAACTACAATCCGGTCACCGACGCGCGCTTGGCCAACCCCGAGCCGCACAACTGGTTGAGTTGGCGCGGGAACTACGAGGGCTGGGGACACAGCCCGCTGTCCCAGATCAACGCCGACAACGTCAAGGATCTGGTGCCGGTTTGGTCATTCTCCACCGGCGTCACGGAAGGCCATCAGGCGCCGCCCATGGTCAACGACGGCATGATGTTCGTCTCGACGCCTCAGAACCAGGTGATCGCGCTGGACGCGGCGACCGGGACCGAGATCTGGCGCTACGTCCGTGAATTGCCAGAGGATCTGACCCAGCTTCATCCGACCAATCGCGGCGTCGCCCTTTACGGGGACAAGGTCTACATGGCGACTGTCGATGCCGGCGTCGTCGCTCTCGATGCCAAGACCGGCGAGGTTGTCTGGGACAAGATCGTCGGCGACTACACCGAGGGCTTCTATTCGACGCTCTCGCTCCTGGCCGCTCGCGGCAAGATCGTCACCGGCATGTCCGGCGGCGAGTACGGCATTCGTGGCTACATCGTCGCGCTCGACGCCGAGACCGGCGCCGAGGCCTGGAAGACCTACACCATTCCGGGACCGGGCGAGCCCGGCCACGACACCTGGAAGGGCGACAGCTGGAAGACCGGCGGCGGTTCCGTCTGGATGCAGGGCAACTACGACGCCGAGTCGCAGCTGGCCTACTTCGGAACCGGCAACGGCGGCCCCTGGATGCCCGACACCCGGCCCGGCGACAACCTCTACACCACGTCGGTGATCGCCCTCGACATCAACACCGGCGAGATCAAGGGTCATCACCAGTATCACTGGAACGACGCCTGGGACTGGGACGAGGTCTCCGCACCACTGTTGATCGATTTCGAGCGGGGCGGACAAAAGACCAAGGGCCTGATTCACGCCGGCCGCAACGGCTACCTCTGGTCGCTGGAGCGCACCGCCGAGGGCCCGATCAACTTCGTGGCTGCCGACAAGTACGTCATCCAGAACGCCTTCGAATCGATCGATCCGGAAACCGGCCGGCCGAGCTACGTCGAGGCCAGGACGCCGGGCACCAACAAGTCGGTCACCTTCTGCCCCAGCCTCTGGGGCGGCAAGGACTGGCCGCCCGAGGCCTACAACCCCGACACAGGCCTGTTCTACATTCCGGCCCACGAGAACCTCTGCTCGGAGTTCGGCGGCGTGCCGATCGAGGAACGCGAGCCGGGCGAGCTCTACATCGGCGTGCCGATCGACGTGATCCTGTCGTCGTTGCGCTTCCACGAGAGCGTCGACACCTCCAAGCCAGTGCCGATCGGTAAGCTGCAGGCCTGGGACCTCAACAAGGGCGAGAAGGTTTGGGAGCACGACTTCCACGACACGCCCTACTGGGGCCCGATCCTGTCGACCGGCGGCAACCTCCTCTTCACCGGCGGGACCAACGACCGGAAGTTCCGGGCGCTCAACGCCGCCAATGGCGATCTCCTTTGGGAGTATCCGACCAATTCGGGCGTGACCGCCGTGCCGTCTTCCTACGAGGTCGACGGGACCCAGTACATCGCGGTGCAGTCCGGCTGGGGCGTCGATGCCGAGCGGATGCAGGGCATGCTGAAGGACATGCTGCCCGAAGGCCGGGTTCCCGATGTGCCTCAGGGCGGGGTCATCTGGGTCTTCGCCCTGAAGAAGTAGGGCGGGAAGATGATAGGTCTCCTGGAGACGCCGTGGGTCCGGGGGCTTTTCGCCCCCGGGCTCGCCGCCTTTCTTCTCGTAGCTTCAGCCCCATTCCTGGCGGCTGGGGCGGTCGAATTGCCCCGCGATCCCGACGCCTTGGTTACCACCATCAAAAAGGCGATCGAGACGAAGGATTACGATCGCTTCGAGGAACTGGTGTTCTGGAAGGACGTCGGCAAGATCAAGCGCCGGATCGTTGCCTTCCAGATCCGCCGCGGGTTGGGCCGTCCGATTCACTCGATCACCTTCGAGGAGTTTCCGCAGGACAGCTTGGCCGGCGTTGAGGCGACCGGAAAGCTGGTCGTCAACATGCCGCTGACCAATCGCGTTCGCGTGGTCTACGACGAGCCGCCGATCAACGGCAACGGCAAGCGGCCGACCTCGGTCTTCCTCGTGGGCAAGATCGACGAGGTCTACCGTATCGGCCTCGTCGTTCGAAAACCCGGAAGGGATGACGACGACGATTGAACAGGGAGCGGTAACGACAGGATTGACTCGCGCGTCTCCGGTATTGGGGACCGGCAGGCGCCCAAGGACAAGAACGCAGAACGGGAGAGATTAAATGGCAACCCTGAAATTGAATGGCGAGGAGCGGACGCTCGATGGCCGGGACGGCATGTCCCTCATGTGGGCGATCCGCGATCTGGCCGGTTTGACGGGCACGAAGTTCGGCTGCGGAGTTGGCCTCTGCGGCGCCTGTACGGTGCATGTCGACGGCGTCGCCGTGCGCTCCTGCATGACGACCCTGGGCGAGGTCGCCGGCAAGGAGGTCACGACCATCGAAGGCCTCTCGGAGGATGGCAATCATCGGGTGCAGGTGGCCTGGCGCGACGTCAACGTGCCGCAGTGCGGCTTCTGCCAGGCGGGCCAGATCATGCAGGCAGCGAGCCTCCTGGCCGAGAAACCCAATCCGACGGATCAGGAGATTCTCGATTCCATGTCCGGCAACATCTGCCGCTGCGGCTGCTACGAGAGAATCGTCGCCGCCGTGCGCAGCGCGGCCACGGGGAGCTGAGTCATGTTGCACTATCTCGAACAAGCGATGACCTCGGCACCGGCCGAGGAAGTGGTTCTGTCCAACGTCTCCCGACGGAGCTTCCTGAAGGGCTCGGCCGCCGGTCTCGCGGTCGCCGCCTTCGCCGGCCCGGCGGGCGCCTTCGAGCGCTATCCGACCGGCGGCGAGAGCATGCCACACGGCCAGGTGACCGATCCCCTGGTCTTCGTCGAGATCGAGCCGGACGGGACGGTGATCATCGTCGCGCACCGCTCTGAAATGGGCACCGGCGCGCGAACTTCATTGCCGATGGTGCTGGCCGACGAGCTGGGTGCCGACTGGGAGCGCGTCGAGCTGCGCCAGGCGGAGGGCGACGAACCCAAGTACGGCAATCAGGACACCGACGGCTCGCGCTCCATGCGTCATCACATCCAGACCATGCGCCAGATGGGCGCGGCAGTGCGGCACATGCTGGCCCGGGCCGCGGCCGAGAAGTGGGGCGTCAAGGAAGCCGACGTGAAGGTCGGTATCCACGAGGTGAGCCACGGCGGCAACACGCTCGGCTTCGGCGATCTCGCCAAGACGGCCATGACCCAGCCCGTGCCCGCCTTCGAGGAGCTCAGCTTCAAGGACGAGAGCGAATTCCGCTATATCGGCAAGGACAAGGTCTCCATCTATGACCTGCACGACATCACGACCGGCAAGGCGATCTATGGCGCCGACGTCATGCTGCCGGGGATGAAGGTCGCAGTCGTTGCACGACCACCTGTCGTCGGTGCCCCGCCGCTTAGCTATGACGACAGCAAAGCCTTGGCAACCCCGGGGGTCGAGCAGGTCCTGGGTCTGCCGATCTCGATCATGCCCGCGAAGTTCGCACCGCTCGGTGGAATCGCGGTGATCGCAAGCGATACCGACGCCGCGATCAAGGGCCGTGATGCGCTGGAGATCGAATGGGGCGACAGTCCGCACAGCGGCTACAACAGCGAGGCCTTCAAGGCGGAGATGTCGGCCACGGCCAAGAAGCCCGGCAAAGTGTTCCGCGAGGAAGGCGATGTCGACGCGGCCTTCGCCTCAGCGGCGAAGACCTTCGCCCAGGAGTACTATCAACCGCACATGGCCCACGCGATGATGGAGCCGCCGGTGGCGGTCGCCAACGTCGCCGATGGCAAGGCGGAGATCTGGGCACCGGTGCAGAGCCCCTTCGCGACCAGGACGGACGTGGCCGCGGCGCTGCATATGGACATCGCCGACGTCCGCGTGAACGTCACGCTCCTGGGCGGCGGCTTCGGTCGCAAGTCGAAGGCCGACTTCGCCACCGAGGCGGCGCTGCTGTCCCAGAAGATCGGGGCTCCGGTCAAGGTCCAGTGGACTCGCGAGGACGACATCCGGAACGGCTTCTACCACACCACTTCGGTGGAGCGGATCGAGGTCGCGCTGGATGCCGACAACAAGGTGACCGCGTGGAAGCACAACTCCGTGGCGCCTTCGATCCTCTCGACCTTCGCGCCGGACAGCGGGCACCAGTTCTTCATCGAGAGCGGCATGGGCCACGTCGATATGCCTTTCGAGATCCCCAACATTCGGGTCGAGAACGGCAAGGCGATGGCGCACACGCGGATCGGCTGGTTCCGGTCGGTTTCCAACATTCCCCGCGCTTTCGCGGTGCAGTCCTTTGCCGCGGAGCTGGCCAACGAGCTGGGCCGCGATCAGAAGGAGATGCTGCTGGAGTTGATCGGCTCGGACCGCCAACTCGACCCCAAGGCCCAGGGCTTCCCGAAGGACTTCTGGGACTACGGCGAGGTCTACGAGGAGTACCCGATCGAGACGGGGCGTCTGAAGACCGTCCTGAACCTCGCTGCAGACAAGGCCGGCTGGGGCCAGGAACTCCCCGAGGGCGAAGGTCTCGGCCTGGCCGTCCACCGCTCCTTCGTCACCTACGTCGCCGCGGCGGCGCGGGTGAAGGTCGTGGACGGCAAGATCCGGGTGCCGGAAGTTCACATGGCCGTCGATTGTGGCTTTGCTGCAAACCTGGAGCGGATCCGCAGCCAAATGGAAGGGTCCTGTGTGATGGGCATGACCCTCGCGCTCCACAGCGGCGTGACCTTCGAGAACGGGGCTGTGGTGGAGTCCAACTACAATGACTACCGAATGGTGCTATCGGACAATTTCCCGGAAAAGGTCCATACCCACATTGTCGAGCACCCCTTCTCCGTCCACGCTTCAGGCGTCGGCGAGCCGGGAGTGCCCCCGGTCGCACCCGCGATCGCGAATGCGATCTTCAATGCGACCGGCAAGCGGCTCCGCGACTTGCCGTTCGGCGAGACGATTCAAATCTGAATCGTCATAGGTTTCCGAAGCTGGGGCTGGCCTCGTGCCAGCCCCTTTCTTTTCCGGCCGTCTTCCGGCGATGGACTCTTCGCTGACGTCTCGCCTCAGTAGGCTTGCCCAAACCAGTACCAAGCTGCCGCTTCCTCGGAGCCGGCATTCGGCCCGTCGACCGACTTCCGTCCACGGAGCACGACGACCACGCCGGAAGCCTTGGCCAACGCATCGGCCCTGGGGGCACCGATAACCGTTTCCGGCGCCCCGTCGCCGTCCAGGTCCTGGTGCAGGACCTGAAGGTCGCGTCCGTAGCCGTCCGAGAGATCGGGGAAGCCGAAGCCGGTCGCGAGGATTGGCCGCAACGCTTTCGCCGGGCTTGCCGCCTGGACCGGGGGCTCTGCACGACTGTAAAGGCCGGCGGCTTTGGGCGCCTCGCCGGGTGCCGTTGCTAGAGCGAAGGCGACCGAGTCTTCGGATCCGTTCGCATGAACGATCAGCCGTCCGAAAGCCTCGTCGCCCGAAGGCGCGCGCCAAGCCAGCCCGGAGCCGAAACCCTGGCCGCGGTCATCGCTGACACCGAAATCGGCGGCGGAGAATCGCGCCCAGGGCCGGAAACCCCGCACAGGGTCGCCCCGATAGAGGTAGACGGCGCCGGCGCCGCCGTCCTCTCCGGGCGCGCCGACCGTCAGATCGGGATCGCCGTCGCCATCGAAATCGCGTACCAGCAGAGCCGCCCCGAAGCGATCCCCAGGTTCGTCCCTGTCCAGGACGTTGTCCGGATTCGAGCCATAGGTCCGGATCAGGCCGAAGATATCCGAGGCGCTGAGCCGCGGAACGCCGACGGAGAAGTTTTTCGTCGCGACGGAGATGCAAGCCACCATGATCGAATCGTAGTCGAAGGGGGTCACGGGCTGGTCCGCCTCGACGTAGCGTTCGCCGTTCGCGCCCTTCGCCGCGCAGCGCTCGGGGTCGGGAGCGTCCCGGCGCGCATGCTCGTGCCCGAATCCCAGCGCGTGGCCGAACTCGTGAACCGGCGCCTTGAGGTTGACCGAGAGGGCGGCCAGCGACCAGAGCGACGGCAGGATCATGCCGCGTTCGAGGCCGTCGATCTCGACCCCGCGCCCCCGGGTTCGCGGATAGGATCGGTCGAAGGCGATCCGGATTCCGCGATCCCCCTCACTGCAGGAGCGCCAGCCGACGAACCGGATCGCACTCTCCTTTCCCCAGCTTTGCTCGACGGCTTTCCGGATGATCTCCCGCTCCTGGGCATGCTTCTTGCGAGGATCCTCCCAGCAGACGGAGATGACCGGGTCGGGCCAGGCGGTTCCTTCCTTCATCGTCAGCGCTGGCGCGCCCGAGCCCATGAAGTTCAGCAGGAGTCCGACAAGCCAAGCACCGCGCAGAACTCGGCGTGGTCTCATGGGAGCGCCTTGTGCCCGTGCCGGCCGGCCATCCGCGCGCGGATGCGCCGCCTCGCCTCCGGCGTTCCGTCGTGAAAAGTGCCGAACCACTTGTCCCACGGCATCTCCGCGGTGCCGTAGTTGCACTCGAAGTAGCGGTGATGCAGCTGGTGGAAAAAGTCACCGAGCGCCATGCGTTTCTTGCCCTTCACCATCAGCCCCTCGAAGCCCGAATGGGAGGCAAGGGGGTTCAGCGCCTCCAGGTGCATGTGAAAGAAGAAATGGACCGGGTGCGAGGCGACGACGAAATGGATCAGGACCGAGGAGAAATAGAGGACGTGCTCGACGGGGTGCATGGAGATCCCGGACCAGGGACCGATGTTGACGTTGCGGTGGTGAAGGCTGTGCGCCAGCCGGTACAGCGGTGGCCAGTGCAGGGCCCGGTGGATCCAGTAGAAGTGAGCCGACGACCAGATCGGAATCAGGACAAACCAGGCAAGGAACCAGACCGGGTTCGTGCCGAAGCTCGTCGTCGGCACGAGGCCGTTAGCGCGGGCCCAGACGTAGAGGACCTCGAAGGCGGTCCAGACCGTGACGCCGCTGAGACAGGTCCAGAACATGTTGTCCAGGACCTGACTTCGCCAGGTGAAGGCCTTCTTGTTTCTGGCCAGGGGGCGGGCATCGAACTTCCGCAGGTCCCCCTGGCGGCGGAAGGTGTAGAGATAGAGGTGGAGCCCACCGGCGACGATGACGATCAGCACTAGGTTGCGCAGATACATCTGCGCAATCCAACCGAAGGCGAAGGTCGCCGTCTGCTCCGGTCCGGGTTGCAGCGCATACCAGACGAGGCACGCCGTCCCCACTTCGAGAACGATCATCGAGACGGCCAGCCAGTAGCTCGCCAGCCACCTCAGCGCCGCCGCCGGCCTCGGCGGCCAGGCAAAGACCGGTGAGTTCGGGATCGGCAGGTCGGGGTGCCAGTTCCATTCACCGGATCTGCCCGTTTCGGCGGCCGCCGGGTTCTCCACATCGCTCTGTGCCATGAGGCGAGCCTCCTAGTGTGGCGCCACCATCCGAGCAGCGCCACGCACCCGCATAGAATCGCTTAGCCCGTACCCGCTTCCAATATCATCCAGTCGCGAAATGCCCTCAGCCCCGGGGTCTCGAGGGCACCTCTCGGATAGGCGAGATAATAACCGTAGTCGCCCAATTCGACTTCTGAGATTCGATGCAATTGTCCGGCATCCAGTTCGGAAGCGATCAGCGCGTCGTTCAGGGCGAGGCCCTGGCCGTCGATGACGGCTTGCACCCGGACGTTCGGGTCGGGGATGACGAGGTCATCCCGCGTCGTGCGATAAGGCAGCCCCGCCGCCTCGTGCCAGTCGCGCCAGGCCTCGCTGTCGTCGTGGTCATGGAGCAGGGGGAGGCCCGGCAGCGCTGCCTCAAGTCCCGCCTCGGCGATCCGCGTTGCGATGGCGGCGCCGGCCGAGGGAAAGGCGGGACAGGGGAACAGCGGCTCGATCTCCAGATCCCTCCAGTCTCCCTTGCCCCAGCGAATCGCCATGTCGATGTTCTGCGTCCTGAGGTCGATCAGGTCGACGAGGGGTTGCAGGCGGAGTCCGATCCCGGTGTGCTCGGCCATGAAGGTCATGAGCCTGGGCGACAGCCAGCGCGAGGCGAAGTAGGTGGAAAGGCCGATGGTGATGCGTCCGGGGGCTTCCTCCCGCAGTCCGGTGATCTCCCGGTCGAGGTCGCGGAAGGCGACTTGCGAGGCGTGCCAGAGCCGCTTGCCCTTCTCGGTCAGTGCGATGCCGCGATGCCTCCGTGTGAAGACCGGGAATCCCAGGTCACGCTCCAGCCGATTGACCTGATAACTGACGGCGCCCTTGGTCAGATTCAGTTCCTCTGCGGCCGCCGTGAAGCTGAGGCGGCGGGCGACCACGTCGAAAAGACGCAGGCTGTCGTATGACCTGAACCGCATCGAAACTGTTTAAAAAATCTGAACCAAACGTGCAAATCATTTGGTTTGTGCTCCATTTCGCTCGGATGTTTCATGGATAGAGTGGTCGACATCGATGCCCTGCCACAGAATGGCGCGTTGGCCGGTCGATTGCCGAGCAATATTTTTGATCTTTGAGGCGCTCTATGGCCGAGCCGAACTTCCAGGAGGCCCCCACCGCCGTCCGAAGTCGGCGCAGCGGCGGACGTAGCGCCCGTGTCGCCGCCCGCAGGGCGCGCCTCCCACTCGGAGGTGTCGTTGCGCCGGCTGTCATCACGCGGAAGATCCCCAGCTACGAGCTTTTGGATGAGGACGCGCTGCAGCGTCTCGAGGCTCATGCCGAGTGGATCCTGCGGGAAATCGGCATCGAGTTCCGCGGCGATGCGGAGGCGTTGCGGCTATTCAAGGAGGCCGGCGCAACGGTCACAGGCGCCCGGGTGCGCTTCGACACCGGGCTGGCGCGGGCGCTCTGCTCGACCGCGCCCCGGTCCTTCCTCATGGAAGGGCGCGATCCGGCTGCATCGATCACCCTGGGCGGCGACCATCTGGTGCTCATGCCCGCCTACGGGCCGCCCTTTGTGACCGATCTGGACGGCGGACGTCGCTACGCCACCATCGAAGACTTTTGCAACTTCGTGAAGCTGACCTACGCGTCACCCTGGCTGAACCATTCCGGCGGCACGCTCTGCGAGCCCGTCGACCTGCCGGTCAACAAGCGCCATCTCGACATGGTCTATGCCCATCTGCGCTATTCGACCAAGCCCTTCATGGGCTCCGTCACGGCGCCGGAGCGGGCCGAGGATTCCATCGCCATGGCGCGGCTGGTCTTCGGCGAGGCCTATCTGGAAGATCACTGCGTCATCCAAGGCAATATCAATGTCAATTCGCCCTTGGTCTATGACGACGTCATGTCAGGCGCGCTCAAGGCCTACGCCCGGGCCAAGCAGAGCGTCGTGGTATCGCCTTTCATTCTCGGCGGCGCCATGGGGCCGGTCACCCAGCCGGCCCTGCTGGCCCAGGCCCATGCCGAAGCCATGGCCGGCATCGCGCTCAGCCAACTGGTCCGCAAGGGCGCTCCGGTCGTCTACGGCAACTTCCTGACCACCATGAACTTGAAGACCGGCGCGCCGACCTTCGGCACGCCCGAGGCCAACCTCTCCACCTTCGCCATCGCCCAGCTCTGCCGCCGGCTCGGCCTGCCGCTGCGCTGTGGCGGCCACCTCACCGCCTCGAAGGTCGCGGACGGCCAGGCGATGCAGGAATCCGTCGCCAGCATGATGGCCGGCATCCTGGCCGGCACCAACTTCGTCTTCCACGCCGCCGGCTGGCTCGAGGGTGGGCTCACCATAGGCTACGAGAAGTTCGCCATAGACTTGGACCACTGCGGGATGTTGCTGCGCATGCTGCGCGGCCTGACCATCGACGACGCTGGCTTGGCCGCGGAGGCCTACCGGGAGGCGGGGCCCGGGGAGGCCTTCTTGGGCACCGCCCATACCCTGGCCCATTTCGAGACCGCCATCTACCTCTCCGACCTCACCGACACGAACTCCTACGAGCAGTGGGCCGAGAGCGGCCGCCAGGACCTCGAGCGGCGAGCCAACCGGCGCTGGAAGCAAATGCTGGCCGACTACCAGGCACCGCCCCTGGACCCGGCCATCGACGAGGCCCTGCGGGACTTCATGGCGCGCCGCAAAGCGGCACTGCCGGACCAATGGCATTGAGACAGCAGAGGGAGAACGACCATGACGAGCCACAAGTGCATTCGCCTTCCAACCGGCGGCGCCTTCGCCGGCCTCGAGGCGACGGACTACATTTCACCGGAGATGCTGCGGTCGGGCGATCCGCAGGAACGCGGCCGCAGTTTCTATGCGGACCAGACCGGACAGCTCGACGCGGGCGTCTGGGAGTGTGCGCCCAACAAGCACGTCTACGAAGCGGCGCCCTACGACGAGTTCGTCTATTTGCTCGAGGGCCGCATCGACGTCATCGACGACCAAGGTGCGGTCGAGGCCTTCACGGCTGGCGACAGCTTCATACTCCCGCGCGGCTGCGCTTGCACCTGGGACGTCAAGGAACCGGTGCGCAAGCTCTATGTCGTCCTCACGGCGGAAGCCTACCGGGATTGAAGCGCGGCGTGAGTCGCTCGCTGCGGTCATCGCCTTCGCATCGATCCATGCAGGGATCATCAGCAGTTGAGGTGCCCTTGGACCCTTGACGGCGTTCACTGTAGGACGGACCCTGCAGGGATGACACAGATCGAGATCGAACCTCTGCATGAGGACTTCGGGGCGCGGATCACCGGCGTGACGTTGGATGGCAACATGGCGGAAGACGCGCTGGCGAAGGTTCGGGAAGCAATCGACACCTACTCGGTGCTCTGCTTTCCCGATCAGGACATGAGCGACGAGAGGCACCTGGCCTTCACCCGCCGGCTCGGGGAGCCGGAAGCGGAGCACGTCACCTTCGGCAGGACCGGCAAGGTGGTTTACTTCGGCACCGTCGGCAACGTGCAGGACGACGGCAGCAAGCGCGGCTCCGCCCATGCCAACACTCACTACCAGACGGGCAACCAGCTGTGGCATTCGGACTCCTCTTTCCGGGAGGTGCCCTCCTACGTATCGATCCTGCACGCCTACGAAGTGCCGGGCGAAGGGGGAGCCACCGCCTTCGCCTCGATGCGCGCGGCCTATGCTCGCCTGCCCGACGATCTCCGCGAGGCAATCGAGCCGCTCAATGTGGTTCACGACTACGTCTTCTCCCGCAGCCAGGTGGCGCCGGTTGATGCGAACCACGCGGCCTCGCTGCCGCCGGTCACCCACCGGCTGGTGCGCCGTAATCCGGGTAACGGACTGAAGAACTACTACGTCGGCTCTCACGCCCGCTCGATCCCGGGCTGGTCCGGGATCGATAGCCGGCGCCTGCTGGACGAGCTGCTGGCCCGTGCGACCCGGTCGCAGGACGTCTACGCGCACCAGTGGCGTGCCGGCGACACGGTCATCTGGGACAACCGCTGCATGCTGCACCGGGGGACGGGCTACGACGCCGACCGCTGGCGACGGCGCCTGCGCCAGACCCGCGTCGTCGGCAGCGAGCCGGGCGTGCAGCCGGGCGCGGTCGAAGCCTAGGCCGGCCGGCGGTTCGCGCCGGGGCCTACATCTGGGCCCAGGTTTGCCAGGGGACGAACTCGACATCGCCGACGCCGACGTCCTCGGACCTGGTCCTCTCGCCCGATGCGACCGCAAGCATCTGGCGGAAGATGCGCTCGCCGACGGCTTCGAGGTCTTCCGTTCCGTCGACGATCGTCCCGCAGTTCACATCCATGTCATCGATCATG
>JAAUXU010004447.1_pt1 | contig 19755 bp, 10 predicted proteins | sample 7278151 | NCBI WGS metagenome assembly JAAUXU01 (sample SAMN14350113, study PRJNA611818) | marine sediment metagenome | isolation source: surface marine sediment (1.8m) | place: French Polynesia: Moorea | collected 2018-08 | reverse complement strand
CCCCCTGAAAAAGTCATATTTCTGTTCTGTTTGGCGTGGCCCCCCTCCGGGTGGCCTTCTTTTGAGCGTACCAGCACCAAAATGGGCACCCTTGACATTGACCCTGTGTACTCAACATTGTGTCCCAGGATCACATCTACACGTTCCACATCAAAATTCCACTTCAACACGTTTCAGTACAGCGTAGGAGGTGACGTCATGCCCGACGCAATTACTTACGGCCAGAACTGTACAAACGCCCGTCTGAGCTAGGCCTTTTTCTCCTCTGTCGGATTTTGCATCTCGAGGGCCACGTCGACCCCGAGGGTGGTGATCGGGTTAGGGTGCGGATGGCGTCTTTCTTCTTTTCCATGCTTTTTCATTTCATGCAGTTCCGTGGTTACTTGGAATATTATTACATCGTTGTCATCAATGCATTGAGAAGTCTTGAAGATGGATTTAAGTTCCCCCAAGGGGAAACTCAGACAGAGTGGACCAATCTGGCAACACCCTGTAACATTTCACATGTGATGTCGAAGAACTTGTTATAAGAAGGTGAAAAGGATAATAGCAACAACAGAGTTTGAATTAATGGATTTTCATGATAAGGGCCCTGTTTTACAAGTGACTTCGTCCCAGATTGCTTATACAAAAGCACTCCACAAAGTTCATTCAGCTAGTCTAAGCGGTCTGTGACCAGATCACAGGAAAGTGCAGATATAAGTTGCATTTGCTATTTTCTCCCGGTGGCCACCACAAGTCACATTCATATTTTTGACGCGAAAAACCGTCCTGTCTTATTTACTCTATGAATCCTATTTGTACTCTCACAAACACTTTATAGTCTCTAAAATCTTACTATGAAGCTTTATTGTGCGATTTTGCGGACAATAAAGCTTCTTGGCATGGGCAGCAAAGGCAGCAGCCCAGTCCAGCCAAGCCAGCCCAACTCACTGAATGAATATTTCTCGTCGTGCTGCAAAACTCGCTAAATGAATTTCGCGACAAATTGCAGACTGCCTCGCTGAGCGTGGGCTTCGTTTTCCTCGTGTTGATCCTCGGACGCGTCCAAGGCCTTCTGGCGTCCTCGGGCAGCTTCTAGATGACTTGTTAAAACTTTAGTTACAAGAAAGCTTGTTTCAGTAGGAAAAAAGTAAAGTTAGTGTCTTCTGACTTCTTATCACAGTGTGTAATCCGCACAAAGTGGCCAAGAAGAACTGTGATGCTTCCAGTTGGTTTCGTTTCTTGACAACACCTTTTATCAGAATCAACACTGATGTTATTTGTTCGGCATTTTCAACTCATTTGCAAAGCTTTGAGACCGTGAAGTCCCCCGTGGCGACGGAATTGGCCTTGATCGACTCCTGCAAGGCCTTCCACGGCCACTTTGAGCGCATCCCCCCCCTCCCCCCAAAGACAGTGTGATGTCGATCGAATGGTTCTCGTCAATGTCGTTCACGACGTTGCGTGGTCGAAGGTGTCGGCGAACAACGAGTGACGCAACTTGCTGACCACCCTGTAATGCCGCGTCGTGACCACCTACGCCTGCTGCGTGACCCTCACTCACCCATTCTGCTCCCTCCAGGAACTGGACGAGGCCGAGGACGACCTGAGGCCGCTGTCGCCGCACCCGGCCTTCAGGAAGTTCGTCACGTGGAAGCCCCAACGACCCAGAAAAAACAATGAGGAAGCAGAAGATGCTCAACCGAGGTAAAATGACGCTCGTGTGGGGAGAAAAAATTGCTCCATTTATGTTTATTTCAGGACTGACGAAGTTCCTCGGGCTCTTCCTCCTTCCTCGACAGCTCAGCAATGAGATTTGAATATGAATACGATTTATTATGAATTAAGTGTTATCATTGTTCTGAATCATTCTTTTAAACATGTTCTCCATCTTTTATATCTGGCCCACGTACACAGAGCTTGTTTTTTACGCTTCAATCAAACTTTTCCTCTGCCATTTTTGCATGCGAGATGAAAAAGGATTCCTTTTTTTGTCGTGATGTTCGCGTGCACTTCCTAGTGCGAAAATCTGATTCATTGCAAGATGTCTGAATTCACGTCACTTACACGCTCTTAATGGAGCTGAAACCAGCCCCGGCTCGATCGGGCTGGCGCTCAGGCCCCGGCTCGACCGGGCCGAGGATCAGGCCCCGACTCGACCGGGCCGAGGATTAGGCCCCAACTCGACCAGGCTGACGCTCAGGCCCCGGCTGGACCGGGCCGAGGATTGGGCCCCGACTCGACCAGGCTGACGCTCAGGCCCCGGCTCGACCGGGCCGAGGATTAGGCCCAGGCTCGATCGGGCTGACGCTCAGTCCCAGGCCCAGGGGTGGAGTTCACGTCCATAGCTTAGCAGCCATTATCTCTACAGACGCGCGAGGGAGTTCACGATGGAGACGAAGCAGTGAAAATTAATGTTCGAGACGAACGCGCGCTGAGGCAGCCTCGCCTGGGAGGAGAGAGAGGGGTGAGTTACCCCCCTCCCCCATGCGTGGAAGGACAAGGCACGTCTTCCCCTTCCCCCCGTCGGTTAACACCGCCCACCCCGCCCCTGCGCACACCCGTTTTCACCTTCACTCATTGTTTTCGCACGTTTTCTTTGTCGTCGGAGTGACATTGAACCCCCACGAGTGAGCGAGCGAGATGGAGACGACGGATAAAGATGCCGCTTGAGTGAAGTTTTGTTGCTTGCATTTCCCTGCAAAAAAAGAGGCCTCGTGCCTGATATAAATAGGCCTTGAGAGGTATTGACTCGTGCTCACTCGAAGACAGAGGGTGGAAAAGAGAGGTTAGCAAAATCTGGGGCATCCTATTGTGCTGACTGCAGTTCATAAGTTGTGCAGCGTGCAGACTCAAGAGAACAAATTGACATATGTTCCATACAATATGTGCATCTGCTTTATACAGTTTGCACTGTACACGTGCTCCATGGGCATAATTGTGCACCTCCTTCAGTCTTTTGTAGGCCTCCGTTGACCGAGAGAAAGAGAGATGTTGCTCACGTTGTTGTTCTTTGCGGCCGTAGCGACTTCGCCGCGGCTCTCGCTGGCCGCCGAGGAGAAGGAGGACATGGACACCTCAGAGTCCAAGTCCTACGGGTTTGGTTACGGGACCAAAGTGGCGGACAAGTACAGCGTGGCAACAGGTAGGAGAAAAGCCCAAAGCGCCCTCACGGACACTTCTTGTACCCACTAAAGGAGGACAAAAACGCCCAAGTGTTCCTGGTTGTCAGAAGTGTGCGTACGTCATGTGCAGTATGAGCGTTAGATAACTTGCACTATATAAATCATACGCACATCTGGGAATTTTGTTGTGGTACAGCCGACTTAGGAAGAAACTGACAGCGAGGCCTACGCGAGGCCCATGCGAGGCCTGTGCGTGGGCTGTAAGTGCGTAAGTTGAAGGAAAATGTTCAGACTTTTCACTTGTATTTTTATACCGGCACAAATTCAACAGAGCTCTAGCGTTTCAGAGTTGAACAATATTTTTTTCAATTTGCTACATTGCACTTTTTCAAAAGCTGCTTATGGACATCTTCGATTCTTATCCGATTAATATTCAAATAAAAATTTTGCACGTCCTCTTCGAAATTAGCCGCATTGAGCACTTGTAGGCCTCAGACGGCCTGAGCGATCAGCCTCTACTCACATCGGGCCTACCTTGGTCCACTTGTTTACTGCGTTCAGTGGCACCGCTCGTACAAAAAAATTCTTACACCAACAGTTTACGTGCACGGCTTCGGCACTGACGACGACTACGCCCACGGCTCGGGCTACAACTACAACGGCTACGGCAACATCGACGGCTACGGCAATGCCAATCACGGCTATGCCGCCACGAAGCACCCCTATCCGGCATACGCCGCCAGGCGCGGCGGTTACGCCTACTACCCCTACAAGTCCCGCGCGCCCTACTACGCCACCAGCTTGTACGGCCGCAGCAACAGCAGGCCCTACTACAAGGCCGGCTCCGGGTTCGCCCACGGCTTCGGCTACGGTTATGGGAGGCTCCACTGATGCTACTGTTGCTCCTCCTGGTCCTCTTTGTACTTCTGTCTGTATTTCTCCACTTGTTACTCATGAAGTTGCTTCATCATGGACGGCGTTAAATAAACGTTGACGGTCGTAGTCAAAAAATAAGATAACATAACGTTTCGAAGTTGCGTGGTTTTGCCCTAACCTTTCCGCAAATATTCTTGCTAGTGGCGGGGGCAACGACAATCGAGGGGTTGAAAGTGCAGCCATCATGACGGCGGTCGGCGCGCGCGCGGACAACAAGAGGACGAAATGTCTAGTGCGCAGGCAGGAAGAGCAAGAAGGGGAGGGAGGTAGAGGGGGAGGCAAATCAAGCAGCTGATGCTGATGCAGCTGACGGAGGAGACGTCGTGGTGGCTGAGCAGTACTGTTCAGCTCCACTGTCATGGCATACGCTATTTCCTTAATATATATATATATATATATATATATTCCTATATACATATGTATAGTTGTCATCTAATGCGCAGAGAAGGAGCTGGTACTCATGTTCATTTCTAACACTCTTGTAAAGGTTAAGCGGCATCCTGGAATATGTAATTGGTAAAGAGAAACATATCCCTAAGAATCAGCTTGAGAGAATCTTTGATTCTCACCCTTACAATCAAGGATCTATTTAACATGGGGAAAAATGAGCAATTTCGAGCTTTAAATGAGGACCCACAGTATGTTTAATCTTGTATGAGCAGGTGGAGAATTCGACCTCATTGGGATTGGCCAAGTATTTGCAAATGCAAATTGGGCCACTCGTTCAACACTGGTGAGCTTTAGAACTTTAAATCTTTTTGGAGGTCTCTTTCCTCCTCCTGTCCTGTGTGCCTTCTGTCTGTCAGTCTGTCTGTCTGTCGCATTCTGTCTGCTGCTCTCTGCTCACCACCCACTGCATGGGCATCAGCTGCTCTGAGGTGGCGGCCGCTCTCGGGCCTCCTCACCAACCTCTATGCACTAGAGGCGGCCGGCGGCAAAACCAGGCGCTGGCAGCAGCTGATGGCAAAGGCGAAGAAGACACCACACATAGCAGAGGATAGGGGAAAGAAGGGGATGCAAGGCTTGCAAGGAGGGAGAGAGGAGAAAGGGCTGCAATGGAACCTTGCAGCAAAATGAGTTTATAGAGAAGAAGATGGCCGCGCTCGACGAGAACGCCGTGGCGCAGGTACAGATGGCGCAGGCAACACAGACGGTCCAGATGGCGCAGGCGCAAGCGCAGGCGTTGGTGCTGCAACAGGAGGTGGAGGAGGAAAACGCCGGTGGCGAGAAGGACGTCAATGGAGCTATGGACGGCATTGAAGAAGAGAAGGGAGAGTTGAACGGTAAAAGTGATGAAGACGAGGAGATGGAGGAAGACGATGACATGGAGGAGTCCGACGACGAAGAAGAGGAATCAGAGGAGGAGTCACTCATCCTGGAGAGTCGTCTGCGCCGGCGCCACGACGACAAGAGCAAGGTCCGGGAGCTCGCGCGAGAAGAGCGGGAGGTGCGGCGGCAGCTGGCGGCCGCTCTGCGCAAGCCGCGTAGCCAGCGGCTCCCGGAGGAGGCGGCCCTGTTGCGCGGCCATCCTCGACTGGCAGCCGAGATGCGACGGCGTGCAGAGAAGCGGCGGCGCGCCGCCGCTCGCAAGCTAGAGATCGAGGACCCTGAGGCCATGTTGGAACGTAAATGCGCCACCCTAGCGACCGCCATCAGCCGCGCCAAGTCACTCGTCGCTTACACGGGTGCCGGCATAAGCACCGCTGCCAACATCCCAGACTACCGTGGTCCTAACGGCGTGTGGACGCTCATGGACCAGGGAAAGCGCCTGGAGGTGGAGTGCGACCCCTCCTCCGCCACTCCAACATACACCCATCGCGCACTCTTCACACTCTTCAAGCGCGGCAAGCTGAAACACGTGGTGAGCCAGAACTGCGATGGGCTGCACATGCGCTCCGGGATTCCACGCGCCTTCCTCTCGGAGATTCACGGCAACATGTTCATGGAGATCTGCAAGAAGTGCCGGCCGGCCAGGCCGTTCGTGCGACTCTTCGACGTGACCGAGAGGACCAACAAGAACCGCCACGCCACCATGAGGAGATGCTACGTGTGCGGGACCTCCCTTACTGACACGATTGTGCACTTTGGTGAGAAGGGCGCGCTCCGCTGGCCTATCAACTGGAACGGAGCCACCAAGGCCGCTCAGCGGGCAGATGTCATTCTCTGCTTGGGATCAAGCCTCAAGGTGATGGATTGGTTAAAGCATCTCAGACTACATCTCTGGGACCACAATGGGGGCAAAACTTAGTGAGATGGACTTCAGTACGGAAGTTGTACCTGACTAATTAGAAACGAGATCAACCTCGCCAAGGGCGATAAGGTCAAGCAGCAGAGGCTGTAGAATGTGGAGGATGACTTTGATTATGATACCGGCACTTTGACCTCCAGTTGTGTTATTCCTTGCATGGTACTGACGTCATTGAGGTTGATGACCTCGAAGTCGTTACACTCATTGATGCAGATTTTAGAGGGTTCCTCTTTTGTACCAAATATCTGTTTTGGCAGAAATTTTGAAGAAACGACGGTCGAAAATTAGTCGGACCCTAAATCTCCCAATCATTGGATGTGCAAGAGTACGTTCATGGCTACCTTTACTTATCTCAGACGGGGCTGGCACTGGCAGAATTCCTGACAGACCATAAACACCGAACTTTGCCAATGCAAATGCTCCTTTAACAGTCAGTCTGGCGGACGTGGCCGGTACTCATGTTCAATGCGTATAAGATCCTGTTTCCTTGGCCGTGCAGGTCCTCAGACGTTATTCTTGGCTGTGGTGTATGGACCGACCGGTCCGCCAACGACCTCGACTCTTCATCGTGAACCTCCAGTGGACGCCCAAGGATAGCGCGGCCAGACTCAAGCTCAACGGCAGGTGCGACGAGGTCATGAGGAGAGTCATGGGTCACCTGAACATGGAGGTATTAAGCGAAACTATTCTGCAGTACAGTAGTTTAGGTCCAATGGGAGGTAGGTTTGGCTTTCAACAGCAGATCTTTCATCCCTCAGGTACCCGATTACTGCCCGACGAACGACCCCCTGTTTTCCTATGCGACCCCGCTGCATCCGGCCGAGGAACACACGACAACCCGCCCGGACATTCCGGGTGGATCCCGGAGGATCAAGCAAGAGAAAGACATCAAGACTGAAATTAAACAAGAAGTGAAAGAAGAAGAGGAAGAAGAATCTAAGGAGCGCTTGTTAGCGGTAGCGGCCGTAAAGGCGGACCACGCCTACACCGACACGGAGGAGGAGAGGCCGGCACCGGTCTCGATGCCGGCATTGGCACCGGCCTCGGTCCCGACCCCGGCGTCGGCGTCGCCTCCTGCCCCTCAGAGACGTCGACGCAACCGCTGGCGCATTCCCAACTCTGAGAGATTGGACTACAGCACCATCGAGTGGCCCAGAGACGCACTCTACCTACCCTACGAGCCCAAATTCGAGTACTTGTCCAAGGACGCCGAGTTGGGCAAGGATTCCTTTTGCTGTGACTGCCACGACCCCAAGAACAGCAGGAGGAAAAAGACTGAGGAAGATGACTCTGATGACGAGGACGAGGACGACGAGGACGATGAAGTGATCAGCAACGACTCCGAGGAACTGGTGAATGGGATCAAGAGAGAGAACAGCAACTCCTCCACTCCCGGATGGTTCGGCAAGGGCAGGAGGAAAAAGTGCCGAGGCTCCTTTTATACTTGATGGGAAAAAATGAAAATTTTGAGCTTCTACTATCAGAACAATAATACACTGTATCGTACGTACTTTAGAAAACGTCTTTTAGAGAATTTTTCCGGACTGTCATTGGTCATCTGGACTGTCATCCCTGAAGGAATCTTACGTCATTGGGATGCCTGGTGACTCCTATCCCAGACCTCGGACATTGTCAGTTTCGACGCGTTTAGAGAAAGCCCCACAAGGCCTCTTTGCTCGCAGCGACCTCCTAAAGCCTTCAGGCTGCGGTGCAAAGGACGTCGCTTCTTCGTCCGCCGGAAGGCTACGCGTGGCTGACCGACAGCGTGGAGAAGGCCTTGGCCAAGGTGTTCATGTCCCTTGCGAAGGAGTGGCTGGAGAGAAGATGCTTTGTCAGAGGATGTTTTGGAATCCTGCAAGTCATGACTTCATGTATATGTCGTGATACCTCCTCGCTCTCGTCCTGTCGGCGTTGTGACGAGATGCGATCCTGCGGACACCGATCTGAGCGTGCGGGTCAAGGTAGGGACGCCAGTGCCTCACCTCAAGCTCGAGATGCGTCGAAATACCTTCATCATGGTCGAATCACGTGGAACTTCAGTTTAGTACAGTTGGAGGGAGCTTCAACCCTTTGTTGAGTACTTACGCACTGCACACCGGATGAGCAGAACTGTCTGCTTGTCCCTTCAGTCTCGTCCTTGATATTCCGACGGCCTTTAAAGGCCGCGCAAGAAGTCCCGTCTGTGCCCACCAAACTCACTTTCGGTCTTGTACTGCTTCCGGCGCACACGCACGCACCCACCCACCCCCAATACGCACACGCACGCACACACGCACGCACACGCAACCTGAGCTGAGTGTTTATGGCCCAGTCCGGCCATATATTATTATTTATTATCAGTGTTGTGGGACTGTGTTTGCCCAGACAATAGGCCAAGAGCCATGGCTTTTATTATTAATTCGTGACTTTATTACTGTGTGTTGGGAGCTGAAAAGCCAGAGTTAAGTCGTCGACGTCGTCCTCCACATTCCCTAAATGCCTAATTTATGCACCCCTGGCTTCCGGTGGGCCTTTTTGGCACGTCCATAGGTAGAGGAGGACCCGCTTCTCGCTGTTCAGGCTGGTGCTCACCGAGTCCACACCGGACTCTTGAACGGCGTTTCTCTCCGCCATTCGCCAATGGAGTCCGGCTCTCGCTCTCGTCCGGGCTCGCGCGCGCGCTTTCTCCAGAGAGACTTTTTTTTTGTCTTGCTTCCTCTCAGCCATAGTAGTTGTAGCAAGACTGGTCCAAGGAGCGTCTTTTAGGGGTGATTCTTTTCCTCTTAATCACAGTGAAGGAAGAAAAAAAAAGTGTTCAGCTCTTCTTCGTCCAGGTACGAGTGCAACAAACGCGCTGACGTCATCGGCAAAGCAATGCCAAAAATTTGCCAACTTGCATAGAGGAGGGGAAGTATTCACTTTATGCAAATGGGTCGTGATTATGCACAATGAGGCGTATGTAGTGAAACATCTCTGCTTGTCAACTGTCCCAAACATCAAGTCAAGGTGTCAGTTAGGAAACTTTCACTGGGAATGGGAGAAATGAGGGAGAAACACAATGCACAGGGTGACACAAAAATTGATACAGTCTCAAAAAGAGCTGCAAACAGTTCTTCGAGATCCTCCTTGAGAGCCACGTTTGACGTGGGGTGAGAAGCACCTTTGAGACAGAAAACGATTCATACTCGAGTTGTCGAATCTCGACTTTGGATAGTCAAGTAACTGGTCCGAATCGAGGCCTTGCCAGAGGCTGAATCGAGGTCTGGAGTGGATGATAGGGGCCGTTTGAGTGACAAAATTTTGAATCTGAGGTCGCCTTGACGGCCTCTGTTCGCGGAGGATCGTGGCAGTTGAGAACATCAAAAGTGACCTCGAAGTGCAATTATTCGAAGTGTTATTATTATAGGGGAATAACCTCGACATTCAGACTGTGGATCAAGATGGCCTTTTCCCTCCGACATCTTTCCATCAATCGGACTATCCTCCAAAAACCGAACTGTCTAAAGTCGAGATTCGACTGCACTATTAGAGGTGTCCTCGCAACTCTGCATTTTCTGCAGCAAACTCCGAACTCTTTGTCCAAATGGGAACTCCCCCCTCCCGTCAGGAACACGACTTTTGCTCAGCTTTCTGCAGGGGGAACTTTTGTCCACTGCTGCAACGAGGGATTCCCCAATTTCTATTGGTGCCCATTTTCCCCGTCTTCTCGTGTGTATTCGAGTTGGAGGCCTGCGTTAATTGATTGGGAGTCTCAGCTTCTTTTCGGGCTCCGGAGTCATTAAACGCCCCCTTTACTCGATCTGAGCGAGCGAAGACGCCAATAGGGGGATAATGACCGGGATAATTAATTAAGGCCGGCAAAGGAGGCCTCCTGGATTAAAGAGAATTGCCGACGTTTCTCTTTCGCCAGGTCCTTATTCTGGGAAATGATCGCGCATTTTGTGTGTCCCCCACCCTTTTGGGGCCTTGAAGAGAAGGGAAAAAAAAGCCTCGGCGTAATGACAGAATTAATGGCTGCGGGTGGTACAAACACAATGAAATCTCATAGAAGCTTTCTCAAAATTAAATCCGCAGGAAACTTCACGTGCCTGCAGCACGTAGATAAGGCCCACTTGGACGCTCACATGTGGGCAGCCGTCAGTCAGTCGAGCTGCCTCCACCCCGTTGCCCAACGTCTGCCTGATCAAGCAGCGGTTTCGACACTGACAATGAGTGAAGAATTAACACTCATTGGCATCGTAACTAACGGGCAGGCCTTGGGTGCTACAGGGTGTTGCAGACGAACTTGGCCGACGCTGACGACTGCTTGCCCCCCTCCCCCCTCCCAGTGATCCGAGCGGGCGCCCGGGACACCCTGTAGACACATCTGGTGCACGAGTCCATCATACAGCGCAGTTTCTGTGCTTGTTGACGTGTTTTTCTCCTTTCTCTGCCCGCCGAAGAAGCTTTCTCGGCTGTGTTTGTTTAGCATGTGTGAAGAAGTTTGAACGGAAAAATGCGGGAAAATGCGTAAAAAAAAGCGCCGACCGACATTGAAAAATTGGTGTGGGTGTGCCAAAAGCGTCCACATCATGCAGCTCACAGCATATTAAATCTGTTATGTAGACAACTCATCCTGATAATGGAAACCCCCTTGGAGTTGGAGAGGGACTGGGGGAGGATGGTAAAGAGAGAGAGGGTTTTTTATGGGCTCTCTCACACGAGCTCAGCACTTTTAATCGAGGCTCCTTACGAGGTTTGCCACTTTTTGGCGCAGCTTTATTTTTTTCCACCAGATTTCGCGTGTCAAAGTGGAGTTGGGCGAGAAAGCTGAGCTTTCGTATGTAGGTTTAAAAATGTCAAATGAAGTCGTCGCGGCTTTCCCAGTGTTTATTTATGCTCGAGCTTCAGACGAATCTCAAAAATGAGAGCTGTTTTTCCCCCCCTCATAAACATATGAGCATGCGTGTCTCTCTGATTCTGTCTGCTGGAGGAAATACACTTATATACAGTGCATTATTGTATTATTGGGGCGGCCGTCGAAATCGAAGCCGACGGCATTAAATCGTTCATAACTTTTGACTGGGTTCACCTACACGATTGATTCACCCCTCTTTGGAAAGCTGAGATTCTCCTCTAAAAGGCATCTTTTATGCAATTTCGCTCTGGCACCGCTGATTTTTGCACAGGACGGACGCAAAAATCATCGACTTTTGGTCAACTTTGCCAGGCCACAACTTGAGACCGGATGGAGCTACAGAAGCGGTTGAAGCCTCCACGGAAAGCTCAGACCCTCCTCTGACACCCACTTGATGTGTACTTTTGGGCTGGCACCACTCAATTCCTCACAATGTCGACATCCCCAAAGTGTCCCGCTTGTGACTGCCACCCCTGTTCATGTTCCTCATAATTGCCGGCGCTTTCGCGTGTCTGTGCCCAATAACGCGCGCGCCTGCGCACCCAATAATAACAGTTGCATCTCTATCGATCAAGCTGTTGTCAGACAAAAAAAAATCCATGTTAGCTTTATGACTGCTGTAATAACTATTTCTTACTTTATACAGCGCAACGACTTTGTCCTGTGCAGTGCCAGATGTGCCTTCCTCACGGCTGAATCATGGGCAAGAGGTTCAAGTTTGAGCCTCTGAACAGGCTGGAGGAGAAGGTGAAGGAGTTCAAGACCGTCCTCAGCCACTTGGGCCTCTACTGTGGTCTTATTCTGTACACTGCCATTGGAGCCTGGGTGAGTGAGTGAGTGAGCAGACAAAAATAACCCTCTTTTTGCTCGGCCAAACCTCTCTGTGACAAAAGTATGGATGGGTCGGTCGCGTGAGGATCGACTCAGAAAAAGATATTTATTGTCTATATAAAAAAAGGGTTGGAGCGATAGATCAAGCGCAAAATTGGCCCTCTCCGGGAGGAAAACATCAGGAGGAAGCTGAACTTGTGTAGGGCTACACATGTTGATACAGTCGAAGTGTCGTTTAGCACAGACTTTTCGAGCAAGCTTATGTACTGCGGGGTATAAAGCATCCGATCTTAAGGTACGTCACAGACGTCACTTTTCACTTCGGACTGGCTTTGGACGGGGAAAGTTGCACATTTTTCAAATTTTCCCAGTCTCGGTGTCAGTTCGGACTATGGAGTACAGGGTGGTCCAGGCTAAATGCCGTCGTCAGCGGACCGAAACTTGCGTTGGGGGCCTCCCACCACACTCTTCAACCACGGTCTGACTACACAAAATCGAATCTTGACTGTATCGTATCAATTACATGGGCACACAGGGTGTCCCAAAGACATTGCAACGTCTCAAGCACCTGTGATTTCTCCAGGACTTCACAATTTCTGTCCTCTCACAATAGCTATAGACTTTCTTCTGGGGTGTCAGTTCAGTCACTACTCAACTTGGAGCGTTCGAGAGCGGTTAAAAGAGCATTTTCAAAAGTTCTTCAAAATGGTCATCAATTTTGGGAGGCAAAGGCAAAATGGTCAAGATCTGAGATCCCGGAAAACCCAAGGACTCTGAGAGAACTCTGCTTGGGCTGACGCACGTCATAACTCGACGTCATTGCGCAAAATTTGGCATTTAGTGATTGAGGCCACTTGCAAAAGCATCGAGGCCATACATGAGGCCACGTACGAACCATCAAGACCACACTCAAACCACGAAGGCCACGCACTGTACAAAACCGCTGACACCACAGGATATCTAACAGTCTTTAGATTATGTGCGTGTGTTTGTGGGGAGGGGGTTATTGAAGTCCATGCGACACAACAGAAATCGCAGGGGCCTGAGAACGTCTTTGGGACACCCTGTACATACGTTCATTCCTTAACTTTGCTCTCCAGGTTTTCATTCTGATCGAGCACCCCGTGGAGAGGGAGAAGCTGAGCACCTTGCAAGATCTCCTGCTAACAGAGAGGCAAAACTTCCTTGGACTGGTACTTTTTGGCACACTTTTCCCAGGTCCTTTCTTGTCGGTCCTTTCACTGAGTTTGTTCTCGCCGTCACTCAGGTCTACAACCTGACTTCCCGGATAGACCGGACGTCGCTGAGCAGCGCCACCGCCAACGAGTTGTACTCGCCGGAGACGATCAAGACGATGCTGCTGTCCACCAACAAGTTCAGGGCCAGCTGGGAGAGACAGGCAAGCAGGCAGTCAATATACAGTCAGGGACAAAAATATTGAACCCCTTTCTCTGTAGTGACGAATCAAGTGTATGTAGTATTCTTTTTTGCCTACATCGTTGATGCTGCCTCAAATATGCAACTTTATCCAAAGTGAAATGAACAACTTTGACTGCTAATAATGGCCTTAAGCTTTCCAGTGAGATAAAGAGCCTTTCTGCAGCTGCCCCATTAACAAATTTAGATTTTTTATGTGAGGTCCTGGACCTGCTCCAGTACCAGAGTACTACATAGGCAAATGTGCTGGCGGTGCCTTAAATATGAGCCATTACTTAAAGTGAAGTAGCCAGCTTCAACTATGAATGCTTCAAGCTTTCCAACAATCTCCAGAGCACTTCTGTAGCTGCGGGATTGACAGCACTACATTTTGTCATCTAAGGGAAAACAAAGATTTCCCGTTGTGTTACTCACACTCTTCATGTGAAGCTTTCCTGATGCATGGTGAAGCCAGTAAGGAAAGGTTTCTCTTTAATAGCTGTTACTTCTACTGGCTTTTAAGTAAGTGTAGCCTTAAGACTTGTAGGGGCTCAATACTTTTGTCCTTGACTGTACGTGCGTTGCTGTGCATACAATGCTGAGACATTGGTAGCTCAATCAATATTGGAATCTCCTTGGGCCACCCAGTACATGCAGACACAGCGAGGAACTGGGTGGCTGAATAGCCTTCTCAGGCCACCCTGTAATGTGTGCAGGGATGAGTTCTTGAATCTCGCTCAAGCAGCAACAGCTGCAGGTCCCTACGCCCTCTAGTGGAAGAGCGAAACAGCATTTGGAGGTGCACGAGTGTGCTGGGAATGTCGAGGACGATGTGGAGCTTGCAGACGAGGTCGTTCATACTGAGTACATGCGTGTTGATGCCAAAGGAGGGCGCCTAAACTTTCGTAGGCAGCAATTTGGAACAACTCATGGACCTCCTTAAGAAATCCATGCACGAATCGTACGAGTACAGGGTGGCCCCAAAAGTTAGATTGCACATATGCAGTTAGCATCATTCGACAATTTACGTTTCAACAAAGCATTCAACGTTCACTTTACTTGCTCTGCGTCCATGACGTCCAAGCTTACAGGCCGTGAAGTCCTCCTGGGTGATGGAGTTAGGCCAGACCCACCACCGGTACCAAAGAAGGCCACACTGTGTGATGTCGGTCAAATGAATCACGTCATGTGTTGAACATTCTGTTTCCTGTTGAATGTGTTGCCAACCTCTCCCCCCCCCCTTGAACTTGCTGGCCACCCTGTAGTACTTGGTGGATTACACGTAAAGTATGATTTAGGTCCTAAGGCACGTTTTTATCCTGGCTTTCATTTTCCCTTGACTTAGGAGTTTTACTCCCTGGAGAACCTGGTGCACACGTTGGACCAGGCGCTGCTGTCGTACGAGCGCACCTTGGCGGTGGCGGCGGGGGAGGGCATCAACGTGACCCATAAGGACGAGTTGCGCTACAAGTGGACCTACGTTCAGAGCGTCTTCTTCTCCTCCACCATCATCACCACCGTGGGATATGGCAACATTGCCCCGGTCACCACGGGCGGAAGGGTCTTCTGCATCCTTTTCGCAATCATCGGGATCCCCTTCACGCTCTCGGTGATCGCGGACGTGGGCCAGATCACGGCCACCATCGTCACCACCCTGTGGGCCAAGGCCAAGCCGATCATCACGCCATGGGTGGACAGATGCAAGTGAGGCCTACTTTCCTCTCTGGGGTAGGCCCGCTCTTGGGCCTGTGTCACTTTCGTTCAGTGTGTGACTAAGTTTTGCCAACGAAGCCCCGGTCTTCCTGGCCATTCCTCACCGCATGGGCGGGTGTCCACGCCCATAAGACACTCCCACCGGGACAGATTTTGGTGTCGACCAAGTTTGTTTACTACGCAAACTTCTTTTTGCCGTTGTTGTTGTTCTCGTTTGGGTCCTGCTGCCCATTCTCCAAGAGAAGCTCGCACTCACAGGTCGCCAATTGGACCAACAATGACCGGTAGAATCCACTGCTTTGAGACTTGCAAACATTTTTGGCAACCCCCCCCCCCCCAAAAAAAAGGGCAAAAAAATTATGTTTCCTGAAAACTTTATCTACGTAAATCTTATTTATGCTCGCCATTTTTTGGCCGATAAAAAAAAGGGAAGAGAAAGGCGGGTCCGGACCCCAGAGAGGAACAATTTACCACTTCCCTTGAGACAAGTTGGAGGAAGGGGGGGAATTTTGATCGGAAAATGCATAGAATTTCCCCTACTTTTTTCCTTTCTTCCCCAACGTTCTAATATAGGGAAATGTCATGCGCGTGAGCCGCAATCAATCACGCTGCTTGCATGCAAGGCTTAATCATGCACAAGGGAGAAAGAGAAGAGGGGGCCTCTTCAGTCTTTCCCCCCCCCCTCCCCCCTTGTGCTCACGCATGCAAACTTGAAGGTGTCTTTCTCTCTCCCTGCTCACTGAATTTGTGTTTTTTGACACTAATGTAATGAGCCCTAATCTACCTGAGCAGTTGAGGACTGTTCACCAAGTACTTGGGGCTGCGCTGAAAGGTACATAAAGGGAAAGTTGTGAAAGCTCTGCCAGCTTCTCGTGCGCTGCAGCGAAATGTGTGTGTGATTTTTCTCTCGTGGATTTCGTGTCATTTGACAAATTGAGTTGTCCGACGTGCACAAACTGGTGTCACGCCCTATAAAGGCCGGGATGGCGGTGTCAGAAGGAGGCGTTTTCGCACAAAGGCAAGGACAAAAACTTGTTCTTCAAGAACAAGGGACGAAAATCAAGTCTTCAGTGGCTGGCAGCAGGGAGGGGGGGGGGCGGGGAAAGGCCCTTCAAGGCTCGAAAGTATCAAGGTGACTTTCAGGGGAAAATTGAGGACTGGAAAGTTGTGCGGGCAAATTTTACCTCTCATTGGTCTCTGAGGAATCTTTTGATGCGGTTTGTTTTGCTCAAGTCCCGAAAGTTCCATGAAAGGATTTTCTAAACATTGGGTTCTTTTCCCACATTGCCTGAGTGGGGGCCCATGTGAATCTGGGTGGGAACTTTGCAGAACTTTTTGAAAATCTGCCCACTTACCACTTGTAGCCTACCCGCAGGCAGTACAGTTTAGCTCAATGTTTCCTGCCAACTTGTGCGACTTCAGCAAGATCCCCCTGGTGTCCCAAGTCCCTCTCACAGGCTTGAACTGATGCACGGGACAAAACGCTGTCTCATGGATATGAGACGTGATCTGCAGAAGCAACCTTGTCTGTCGAGGAGTCAAAAACTGCCAAGGCTCAAATGTCCAAAGGAAGAGATCTCGAAAACAGCCTCAGCAGCCTCAAAATTTTGTCCTTGTCACGTGATTTTGAAGTTGCGCCCCGGAGATGTCCAAGCTTCTGCCTTGCGTGAGGTTGGACTTGAAGACGGTGGCGGGGATGTTGTTATACTTTCCATTACTTGGATCAGGGTTCCCACAAAAGCCCGGATCAGGGTGAGCATTTCGGCCAACTGAAGTGTAGCTCTCGTGGTGGCTAAATATGTTTGCTATAATACGTGCACTTTATCAGGGAAGTACATGCAAACTCATCCCAGTCCCCAGCACGGCTATGCATGTACGTGCTAATTGTGCTATTATAATAATTAATTACACTAACTGCTTCCTTCCGTTCCCTTAGAGCGTACGTCACGCGTTTGAAAGATGCATACGAAAAGCGTCGTCGACGCACGTTAAAGGAGGACAACAGCGACGAGGAGGAGGCCGTGAGCGAGAACGGCGGCGAGAACGAGAACGACGACGACGACGACGACGACCCCATGCAGAGTATTGGCATCGGCACCAACGTCATCATGGCCTTCGTGGCACTGGGATTCCTCAGTCTCTTCTTGGGAATCGGCAGCTACGTCTTCACGCACTTTGAGCGCTGGTCCTTCTTCGACGCCTTCTACTTCTGCTTCATCACCATGACGACCATCGGGTTCGGGGACATCGTGCCCAGTGAGTCTGGCAAACGTCTTGTCATTGCTCGAGTGCAGCCCCAGATGAGACACTGGCACGTCCGTGTCACTGTTGCCGACGGTCTGGTCGAGGCTGACGTCGGTGGTCTTGATCAAACATTGCTTTTCAATCAAAGTAAAGGGTTGACACAGTACATACACGTGCTGAGTCCCTTGGGAAAGGCCGGCACTTTGCAAGGGCCCAGTGGAAAATGGGGGATTTCTGCAACAAAGTATTGTTGTTACCAAAGACTGGCGAATTCAACCACAAGCAAGGGCAAATAGGCTTGGCCTTGCCCTGCCTGCCTGCCTGCCTGGCTGCCTGCTGAGGCCTCCAAGCCTCGCTCTTGCGGTAAAGGCTCTTGTCGTTATTGTTGTTGTTGCTGTCGTGTGCCAGAAGACATCATAATTCAAGCTCTTCTCTCTCTCTCTCTCTCTTCCAGACATCACCACACGTGAGTAGAAAAAAAAGCACAGACAAAAAGACAGACAAAGAGACAGACAAATGAGAGTTCCTTCTTTCCTTTGGTCAATAGCTGATTCCGGTGCCTACATGTTCTTGTGCATGATCTACATGTTGGTGGGCTTGGCCGTGACCTCCACCATCATTGAGCTGGTCAGGAGGCAGTACGCGGAGTCGTGGCAGAAGATGCAGGAGCTCAGAGCTCAGATTCAGGTGCGAGAATAAAAAAAAAAAGAAAGTGGCCCTTTTTTTGTCACCCCAAGCAAAGAAAGTGATGCGTGCCGAAGAAGGCCCACCCGCCAAGGGCCTGCCAGGCCCAAGAAGAGACATGGTCTCAAAGGCCTGCGGCCGGCAGCTTCGGCACCTTGATCTCCGGACAGTTTGGGGTCCCCAAACTCTGATACTTCACACACACATAGAAGAAGCAAACAAAAAACTTATTCGACCTCTTTATCAGTGAGGAACTTTTTTGTTTTGTTTTTGCTCTCAAGCTTGCAGACTTTTTTTTCCGCCCGAGGTTTTTGCCCACCTCCTTCTCTCTCCAGCCTTAGAGTACCAATTTTGGCGAAAAGTTTCACGTCGGCGTCACAAAAGTTTGCCGAGAATGTCACGTCTATAATATTGCAGCTTTCTTTCCACCTGCAAAAGCCTCCACTCTTCTTCTGCTGCTTCCCATATTTTTTTGCCTTTTTCCGGCGAGCGCAGACACGCGCGCGTGATCTATTAGGGTAAAAGGGTTATAGCCTTCATGGGCCTCGCAAGCTTTTTTTACGGGGCAGAAAGGATGTCTCTCTTTTTTCATCCGTGTGGGAATTTGTGCGGGCTCTGCGTATTTTTCTTGCCAATTTCCTTTGGCTTACGCCTCCATCAGACATCCAGAGAAAGCTTTTTTCTGCCCGGCCTCAGGAGTGAATCTGGAGCCTGCAGAGGGGGGGGGGAGGACACTGCGATGGTCAGGTCGAGCTTGATGGGGAATTATGGGCTGGCCTCTTCCCCAGGCTTCGATTTCTGGCCTCAGTCAATGCTGAGCAGCTCTGGAGAGGCCAGTCAGAGGCTGGACGCAACAATCGAGGTCAAAGAAATGCTCAACCAAAAGTGGAGCTGCCAAGACGAACAAAGTTCTCCAACTGCTGGTGGAGCTGGACCATTGGGAATCGATCTGGCTGAGGCACAAGTTTCCAGCTGGACGTGCTCATTTCCCCTAAATGCTCATTTCACCTAAATTGGGCCCCGGAACAGGGTGGCATAGGTGAAACGGCAGTTTTTAGGCTCAATTTCAAGCCTGGAGTTGAGCTCTCACTCTCAAAGTGCCTGACGCTGAGAGGCTTTTTTGGGCCATCCATAACAAGAAGGGGAAAGAAAATGTCAAAAACACTGCAGTGCTTTTTTTTATATTTATTTTTATTTCACAGGCTCAGCTGAAGCTCGCCGATCATCTGCGCAAGATGGCCGAGCAGGGTCGAGACCTGGAAGGGATGGACGTGGACCTGGACGAGCTCAGGCACAACCTCAACAAACTCAAGAAGGGCAGGTTCGGCGCCTTCCTCGGAGACTTCGACTTCGACGCCCTCGACTGCTGGATCAACAACAAGAAGAGGGTTAAGGCCGTCACCATCTTCTTCTACGAAACTTCCCTCTAGCACAACATTCAATGAATCACATCTTTCTCCTGCAATATAACTGTGCAAAAAAAGAGTCTCTTCAGACATTTCTGCGCGTCGTCGTCCTCATAATGTGGGAAAGCAGCTGCTGAGATAATATTTTCTCCGGTCCATTTACGTCTTCAGTGGTCATCAACGAAGAGGCCTCATTTCAAGGAGGAAGCGACCATCGCGGTGGGAGTGAAAGGGGGGGGGGGTAGGGGGGGGTGGAGGGGAGCTGGGTGGGGGGGGCGTGGGTGGGTCGGGGGG
>JAAUXU010099091.1_pt1 | contig 19756 bp, 16 predicted proteins | sample 7278151 | NCBI WGS metagenome assembly JAAUXU01 (sample SAMN14350113, study PRJNA611818) | marine sediment metagenome | isolation source: surface marine sediment (1.8m) | place: French Polynesia: Moorea | collected 2018-08 | reverse complement strand
CCCCCCCGCCCCCCCGGCTCAGGCCCCGCGCCCGCCGCCGCCCCCGCGGCCCGGGCCGCGCCGCCCCCCGGCGGCCGCCCCCGGGCGCGCGCGCGCGCCCCCAGGCCCAAGACTCTCTCAGTCAAAGCATGGCTTATCAATTTTGGCTCAGCCCATTATGCACCTGACTGCTCTGACAACTGCCCATTGTTACACACACACACACACAGACCCCTGTGTGCGTGTATGTGGTTGTAGCATACAAAGACTCGTGCATACACAAGGAGAAATTTCCCTCACAAACACACGCGCACTATGAAATGGGCACCATCATGGGCAGGCCCTCGAAGGAGGGGAGGGAAGGCCTCAACGTGCCAAAAAAATTTTTTCACGCCTCGCACTGCATCTGGGAAAGGAGAGTTTATTGCGTGGAGGCCATTACTCAAAGCTCTGACGCCGCCAAGCTACGCGAGATTGAGCATTCATAAGTACAAACACCTCTGGGCCATAATTTAGGAGCATAAATAACGAGTGAGCTTTTTCCGCCAGGTGCTGAAGGAGGAGGTCAGTGCAGCAAAAGCTGTGAGGAGAGTTTCGAGCGAACGAGCGAGCGCAGCCATCGATATCCATCGATCGGCATCGATTGCCGGAAAGAAAGGATGGAAACGTTTAGAGAATTGTTAATAGATTTTGCGCACGTGTGCAGAGATTTTTCTCCCTCTGATATTGAAGGGTTTTTTTTTCTTCTCTTTCTTTTTGTCAAGCCCGTTGAAATCTCCTTTGCTACCACGCATAATAAAAAGCTTATCAAGATTTTGCTACTTTTCTCACTGTTTCCAGTCGAGTTCCATGAAACTCGGGGGTTGTGATAGCATCTCAAAGTCTCGACTAGGGATGGAGGTCGAGCCGGAACAACCTCTTGAACTCGAGCTTGCTCCTGCTCGAGGTCTTCCTTGGCATAGAACAACCCGGTTTCCTTGTCAACCGATGAGTTAGGCCTGCCCGATTTGCTCGGGCCCGATTCGACTCCATCCCTAGTCACTACCTCGTTTTCACTTTGTGTGTGTAAATTTCTCCCTCGTCTGTTTGTTTGTTTGTGTGTAAGAAGGTTGGTGGAAAAAGAAAAAGACAGAGACAATTTAACTCATGCTGGGATTTGCTCATTACATTTTCTCCCCGCTGCCAACAAAGACATATACTTTATTACCCTCGCTACGTTTGTTTCCTCCCCCCTAAAATTGACCTCAAGCAGTTAGCGGGCGAGGCTCTCAGGCCTCTCAAGGCCCAGGCGATGAAAAATCACGCTGACAGCTTCAAGCGCAAAAAAATGAAGTCGGAACATTTGTTTTTTTTTATTTCACTCGTAGGTTTTTTTCGGTGAAGCCTTTGTTTGCTCTTCAGGAAATCTCAGATTTCAAAGAAAAAAGCCTCCCCCCCCCAAAAAAAAAGAAAACCCATTTTTTTAATTTTTTTTTTTTTGCGGTTGCCCTTTTAAAACTGGGCGTCCATTTAAATGCAAAGCGCCGTCCCCTCCCTTGGTAAAAAAGGCCAGCAAGTCGATCTTTCTCTCTCTCCAGCATTGGGCTGAGTGCCAATCTGCCATCGTCGTCATCTCCGGCGCAATTAGTTAGTCGCTCCGGTGCTTGTTATTTCCTCCTGACTGGAAGTGTTTACAACGCCTCATTTTATTGGCTTGTGTCTCAGCGTGAGAAAAGAGTGCGTTGTTGTCCAGTGGTCCAGGCTTGAGGACGTCTCTGGCGCGCAGAGGGAGTGAAAAGAGTCGTCCGCGGACGCACAAGGAAGTCTGGAGCGATTTTGCATATAAACAAGTCAGTGGGAGTTCAGTCAGTCCCTCCTGTGGCCACCGGAACTTGAGCATTACCTGACTTCCGGTCTTATTTTCTCAGATTTCGTTCTTATATCACTGCAGGGGACGTCTCGTGATTCCCCCCTTCAAACTCACTGAAGTTTGCTGCACTGGATACAGGGTGGGCTGAGGGGATTTGCAATGTTGTCTCTGTGCTTCATAGTGAGTTGCAAATCTTCTCAGTTAACCCTGTGGCTTGGTGTGTGCGTGTACAGGGTCAACTCAGTCGAGATTTGCAACTTGTCCCGAAGACGAAGAACAACAATGTGAATCTCTCCGTGGACCCTGTACAAGCATGCATTGAACTACAGGGTGGACTGAGCAGATTTGCAATTCATTTTGAAGGAAGGAACATGGCAAATCTTCCTCTGTCACCCTGTGTGCACTCATAGAGTCAAGGTACAGTATGGGCAAAGGAGAATCTGAATGTTGTTTTCTCCTGTCAAAGTGAGCTGAAAATCTCCCCAGTCCATCCTGTACCTCAGTGCATGGGTGTACAGGGTGGACTGAGGAGATTTGGAGCATTGCTCACAACCTGCAAAAAGAGTCACAAATCTCCTGAATCCACCCTGTACATGCAAGCACCGGGGTACAGGGTGGACTCCAGAGACTTGGAGCATTACTCACAACCTTCAAGAAGAGTCACAAATCTCCTGAGCCCACCCTGTAGCTCAGCGTTGGCTGCTGGCGTTCTCATGCGCACTGTACATACAGGATATGGGCTTAATAGAGCCTATCACAGCTTTTGCTGGCAACAAAACAGCTTCCAGCATAATTGCGCCGGTCTTTGTCTTCAGCCTGGCGAGGCGCGTGGATACCTGGACTAGGTAGTCGTCAAGTGGCCTGGAGGAGAGAAAAAATATGCTGCTACTGCCACATGCAAGCGGGCTGTGGGTGAATTACTGTACTGACGCCCTGTACGTGCAGCGCCGGCAGCGTCCAAGCGCGCAGACAACAAACACCTCATGGACAGAGTGGGAACACCCGAGTCCTTCCGTCAACGAGTGCGACGTCAGCCAGATCCACGTGGTGGAACCGAACCTGAATTGAAAATGAGTAGTTGCAACTCATTTTGGAAATGAATGCAGGCCTCGAGGTCTTCAACCATTCTACAGCGAGGGGTGGTTTTTTTTTTACTCCCCACCCTGTTCGTGCATGTGTGCAGATAAAAAGAAACTCTCTCCTTCTGCCTTCTCCTTCTCCGGCCTTTTTTTATGGTCCGCACTGTACAAGGGCTCAGGGCTGCTTGCTCAGTCAGACAGATGAAATATGGACAAGCAGCCCTGGCTCAATCTTAGGTTTCACCTATGCTTTTACTCCGATTGAAGATATTGTTTTACTACAGATTGACCAAGGAAATCCCAGGAGATTCTAATCTCTCCAACGAGACGTTGTGGAAAGTGGCTAGTAGAGATTTCTCACTTGTGTCAGCCTTGACAAATTCTCCACATATGTGTATGATACATGTATGTCAGGCGAGTTCGAAAAGGTAATTTTTCGGGGTGGGAGAGGGGGGGGGGGTTGGCCTCTGGCTAAAATATTGGGATTTCACCAAGGAAAATAGTAGCTCCTTTGCACTTTTTAATCCAAAGTTTACAAGATAACGTCAGTCCCAAAAATGCTGGGAGAACAAACATAGGTAAACGAACAATTAATTCAAGTCTGCTCTGCCTCTAAATGTTGTGTTTATCTGTTCTTGTCTAGTTTTACAACATCTCCAACATGTTTTGACAAGACAGTATCGCATCCCACAACTGACATTTTTTTCAACTAGCCTTAATATATATAATAAATGATATATTTGGGAATCTCTCGTACCTGTGGTTTGTGCCAATCTCTGGATAGCCGCAGCAAGAGAAACAACAGAGATTAGATGGGTGCCAAATCCAACAGATCCTCTTATTTTAGGCGAGTGGATTATCTTTGTGTGGCCTTAAGAGGCTTCGCCCGTTCAATCACGATAAAAATGCATTCGGGGAAAATTGAATTCGTGAGAATTCATACGTCAAAGACCATTTTTTTTTCAATTCTTGACTTCCCCCCTTAAATTTTTTAAGATACACGATGTTATTTCTGTTCGCACAGAAACTTCTTTTCTCGTGGAATGAAATGAAGTCTTTGAAGCTGCTGTTTCCATCCAATCTTAATTGCGTGGGCAGTTGCATCATTATTTTGGGCGTAGCACTTAGTCTTCCGCCCATTTTCAGCCGACCTACTTTTATGGGTGATTAGCTCACAGGGCAGCTTGGGCAGGAAGGGGGTGCTCAAAAAACAGAGGACCCTAATCTGAACACAGGGGGAACTTGTAATAATTCACCTGCAACCGCAAAATCAAAGTGAGGTGTGGCAACGACAACTGCGACACCGTCAACCGCTTCTTTTCTGCCAACCTGTAGACGAAGGCAATTAAGGGTTCTTCTAGCACAACCCTCCCCCCCTCATTTTTTGGCTTTAATGTGCGTTTGCGTGCGAGCTCATTGACAAAAAGTTAACACTGCTTCTTACATAATGTGACTGCAGCGTCCGCCAGATGGCGCCAACCGCAGCGTCCCTCTCCAAGGTTATGCTGTCCTGCTATCTATCTTCTTCTGTTTTCGCAAGATTAATCGGCAGCCGTCATTATTGCTGCGAGATTTGCGAAATCTGGGCCGAGGCGTACACGGGGAGGCAAAGAAGGGGGGGGGGGCGGCAACAATGTGCAAGGTCGGCGCTGCCGTTCGTGCCTGGTCAAAGTCACTTGGCAACCCTGATCGGCGGTGGGACACTTGGAAGCTTGAACTTTGGCAAGTCTTCCTCTGACCTCGACCAGGACGACGAGGCCGGCGCCGTGGACCACGTGCGCGCACAGAAGGCTTTGTTGCCGCTGCATTGGGCCAATCCGGCCAGTTACAGACCTGCCCGAGGGTCTCCACAGCCTGCCAAAAGCGGACCGAGTGAAATCGACCAATAAAGAAGAAAAATGGAGGCCAAACTTTTGTATGACCTCCCTGATGCCGGAGTAAGGAATGAGGACATGACTGAGCCCGTGGCCCCACTTCAAGCCCGACTAATCTGGGACAGCACTTAACGTGAAAATTTATTCTCAACTTGCTCTCAGTTGTTGTTCATGATGATGGCGGACCTGTCTTAAAAGGCGCGAACCTTTCGCTGAGCCCTAGGGATCCGTCATTCTGGCCCACTGTGCAGCCACCAGGAACTATCCCGTGCCAAATATGTCTTCCACTCTTGTCCTCAACCCCTCTTAGTTGTTGATCACATTTGTATTTAGGGGCTTAGTTTAAGGTCTTGTTTTGTTTGAATGTTATTTTTGAAAAGTCTGCCCCTCCCTCCCCTCTTCTTCCATCTCTAATAACTCACATGATTTTATCATTGAGGTTATGCCATTTATTACGCAGGCGGGATCTTTTCCATCCATGGCAACCTGGTCCATGAGCTACTGCTGGGAATGCCATGATCAATCCTTTCTTCCAGCTTGTTATGTTGATGATGAGTCTTTGTCTCTTTGAATCTGGGAACCCACGCAGAAGCAGCTGCAGATCATGCCCATAATGGGCCCCGCGTGCGCGCATGTTAGTGACGCACGCACGCGTTTAGTTCTGCCTCGTATGGCAAAAAACATTTTGCAGACGCCACCCCATAAATATTGGCAACAACAGTATCAACAACAGCGGGCGAAAAAAAAAAGATGAGCAGACGCTCATATTTCTTTGATCAGACTTTTGCCATTAAAGTAGTTTCGATTTCTTGTTTGTTTGTCTGTCCGTCTGTTTAGGCAGGCCCCCCAAAAACCCACATCACTTCTTTTGACTCCCTCGACGAAGCCCCCAGCGTTGCATCCGTCGACCGCGTCCAGCTTGGTGAAGGCCACTCTGCCTACTCTAGGTCGTGGTCGTGGTCGTCGTCGTCGGGGTGGCCCGAGAAGTCTCTCTTTGCACGAGATTCTGGCGTGCTTCGATTGACTTTTCCTGTCCACAAATCGACTGGATTGGCCATTAGTTCCTCGGGGTTTAATGACCGGGTGTGTGCGTGCATTTGCAGGATTTTTGCAAGCAATTGTTTGCAACTGGTGAGAGCTCCAGATTGGATTTCTGCAATCGTTGGCAAGCTTGGGATGCACTTAGCAAGGTATGCGCAAACATGCCAACTTCCGTTGAGTAAAGGGTGACTGAGTGAGAGAGAAAAGTTTGGCAAAATGAAATCCATGGTTGGCGGAACTATTAATAAGGCCTTTCAAGGCCTCATCTTCTGCCATGAGAAGTAGAGGGGGCGGAAGAAGAACTTGGATCATTTGAAGAAAACTTCGATCTCTTCTCCATGTGTTTCACTTCCTGGGAGGGAACAAATATCTGAGCATTCGAGAGGCTTAAACTAATCTACCCCCAGGCTTAATTCCAGAGACTTTCCTGCCAACGACAATTACCTGGACGACAGCCAGAGGCCAACTGATCAAAGTAACACCCGCCAATTGGGTCAGGAGGAAGAAACGACGCGTGCTTTACCCCTCTTAATTTTTTTGCGTCCCCCCCTCCCCTCTTCCGCTTGAGGACGCCCGAGGGCGAGAAGTGATTGCTGCCTTTGCTGCTGAATGCGCACATCTCGTCGGTGGTGGCGGACAGGAAGAAAGTAGGACAGAAGTCGACTCCGGGACTCTTGTGTTGTACACAAGATAGCATTGGTGCCAGGCATCTTCCTCGCATCTAATTTCTTCAGCGTAGGGGGGGGGGGGGAGGGGGCGTTTGCCCAAAAGGGCCCATCCACCCACCGCCCATTCCCATATAAGTTCCCGCAAAAGCGGAAGAGTATTGAAAAACACCAGAATCTTCGTCGAGGGCGACGCCCCTGACGGCCGCACCGTGGAGAAAAGACTCTCTCCGTGCGTGTGCTCTACCAGACATTTTTCTCAGCGCTCGCTTCTAATTTCACGGGGCCTCCATCGACAGTCGATTTGTCTTGTTTTCCATGGACTCCTCGTCCAAGCCCTGGTATGGGACCAGCAGGGGCGTCGTCTCCGTCGTCGTCGAGGCACAATGAGTGAAATGTGCACGATCACTTTCAAACTGTAGAGAAGAGGTCTTGGAGAAGAAAGACACATCTTCCAACCTTGAGGAAGCTGCCAATGAAATCCTTCGGTGTCATTTTTTTTTCGGGAAATCTCTCTCATTTTCTTCGTCCAAAGGCGGCGAAAATCGCTTTCTGAGCGATGACACCTCAAAAAATCTTACACGAGAGAGAGAGAACGTGCTGCTCTTGATCTTTCCTCTCCTCGTGCTTCGTGAACCAGAAACATAACGTGTGCTCGGAGGCCTCGACCGGCATGGACGTCACAGCAGGGGGGCGGGGGGAGGAGGAGGAGGGGCGGAGGGGAAGTTTATTGAATGTGAAAAGGGGCCTTTAATGGAAAAATACGTCGAGGAGACGCCTACTTAAGCGTGCCAGGGACTCTGTTATTACGTGTAGAAAATAAGTAGTGGCATTGTTATATATGACGACGACGACCACCTTTTGTTGCATCAAGGCTGGATTATGAACGGCATCAATTTGTTATGCAACAATTTGTTCTGCGCTGTTGCGCAATGAGGAAGACCGGGAGCTGGATTTTTTTTACTTCCCATAGCACCAAATATGGGGATATATTAAGATTTTAAGACCTCAGCTAAGTTTGATGTGCGCACCAAAAGTTCGTGTGCTGTCAGGAGAACAAAAAGTAAAGTCTAATGATAACTCCTATTCAGTGCTAGTAAAAGGCGGACCTTAAAAGGCTGCTATTAAGACACGATGAGTGCTAGTAGGAAAAGTGCTCTCATACATTATACCTGACAGGAGTTATAATACGTTAATTCATAAATGATGGAGTCCAAAGTTTAGCGTAGGTCACTTGTTCGGTTTAAGTAGTGCAGTACGTACATTCCTTTAAAGAAGTTGCAGTGGTTGCGCTGGACATTACCACTCATTTCTGTTGATTTGGTTGAAAAAATACAAATAACGTTATCAGGACGACACGTTGATTCCTCAGGTGAACGCTCTGTCACTACAATCTTTGCTACACATTAGTATGCAAACTTTTGACTGTTTTGGCACATATTGTATCTATGAAGGACCTAAGCACATCCACTTAAATGCTTGTTCTTCACGCAGTCGGCTGGTAGGAGCAGAGTGCCGGTGCCCGACCAGGTTGGCGCTAGCGAGACCTGTGAGCTCTTTCTCCTCCTGCCGCCGCCAGCGCCCGACTTCTTGGCGACGAAGTTGGTGGAGATGGGCGTGGCCACGTTCTTGTACAGCTCGCTGAGACTGCTGGTGCTGTCCTTTCGCTTCCGCTTGGGCCGCTGGCCGACGCTGGACTCGCCCTGGTTCTTGTTGGCCCTGCGAATCGCGCGACTGATCCAGAAGAACAGCATGGTTGGGTTGGCCCAGCCAGCCAGGCCCTCTCTCCGTAGGCCTTGCGAGATCGGTGCACGAAACTTGTCATTTGCTCGTTCAGGCGTTCTACTTCAGACTGAACGCACAGGGGAGGGGGGGGGGGATTTCGCTTTTTTGCTCTTGCTTTCCTCTGTTCGTGCGAGGTGAATTCTCCACATGGGGCTTGGCCTCGAGAGGTAAGAGCATTTCTCATTTCGAGCTGTTTCTGCAGACTTTAGTAGTGATGATGCGAGCCTCGAGCCCGGGCTCGCCGGCCCCAGCCGGTTTCTTCCTTTTTGGCAGGAGGTGGGACTTTTTTTTGGCAAGAAAAAAAAATGCAATGCCTATAAAATAGGCCTACGTGCGCAGCGTGCGGAAGTTTTACAAGAGAAGATTTTAGTATATGTACAATAAAATGTACCAATTATGGTAGAACTCCGCTTTCTGTAGCCCGATTTTCAGGGCCCAGTAGTACATTTGTGTCCCTCCGAAACTTTAATCAAATATGAGGAACATCTGGTCATTTCTGGGAGTTTGAATAAAAACTACGACAAGAACTGTTTCCCCATCGGCTCGTGTGCCACTGAAGGTGTTGAAACCGAGCAAGACCTGACTGTGCACTCTCATCTTGGTCGTGAGTCCAGTGTGGCAGCCTCAAACACAACACTGGCAGCTCTGCGCATGCTGTGCCAAGTTTCGTTCCATCCTCTGCTCACGCTAGCAGGAAACTGCTCTCGTAAATAGAATCTACTCTATTCTCAACATTCTATGCAGCATTTGTTTATGTTAAGGGGTCGCCACCCACTCTAAGTGGGCCCCGAAAGCCTCAAGCCTTTGCGCCGTTGGCTCGGAGTTGGCGGGCCCAAAAATTCGTTGGCTCGATTCATCACTGCCAAAGGTGATGCTTTCATACCGTGTGGGTAGTTGAGCTTTCCTTACACTTGCTGGGGAGGTAAAAATATTCTTTTTGACAGTCTATCAGGACGAAAACTTTAGCTTCCCCCCCCTCCCCGCTGAATCACCCACAAGTCACATACCTAACTGTAGCGGGAGGGCCAACGGTAGAGAGGGGGGGGACAATGTTATCGGGCTGTTTTCTTCGCATTGTCAGGATTGTTTTGATTCTTGAAGCCTGTTCAAGCTGAGCAACATTCTCATTCGTGCCTTTTTGTGGACCTGGCTCAGTCACAATGGAGGATGCAGCTGAATAGACTGACGGACGAACAGACAGACAGACAGACAAACATGCCCAAGATTTGGATGGAAAAAAATGCAATTTTCCTCCTGAGAAAGTGCAGAATTTCCTCGTCAGTCATGTTTGCACAGATCGGATGGACCATTAGTCACACATTCTCACGCGCGGAGTCCCCCATTTTATCTCTACGTCTCTTTAAGATAGGCCTCAGACAGGCCTCGTATAGAGAATGTGCAAGTTGAAGCGAGGAATTTGCACTCTCTCTCGCACATTTCGTACTGCACATCAGGTCGGGGTGAAATTTTGGCGGAAGAATTTTTGCCCTTTGCCATGCGTGCAATTTTCTTTTATTTCTGCACTGTCCCGCATGCTCGCGAATTATAATTCTGATGCGTTTGTTTTCTTCTTGCAGAAAAAAGCCACCGGCCAGCAGCTGATGGAGCAAGTCTATTACCACTTGGACCTGATCGAGAAGGACTACTTCGGCCTGCAGTACATGGACGCCTACAACGTGCCTCACTGGCTGGACCCGACCAAGCTAGTCAAGAAGCAGGTCAAAAGTAAGTACCTGCCATGCCGTCGCGAATGCTGGGTGTGCAAAACTGCCCTTAAAAGGCGAAGTTAATACATTGTTGTCTACATGATGGTGTATACATTTTACCTATTGTAAGAAATGCAATGTTAATGCATCACTGAGCTGTGTCACGGCCGACGCAAGAATTTGTCCACTGTTTCAACCGCTAGCCAGAACTTGATCCGCTTTGAGGAGTTACCGGGTGTTTCAGGATTCTTGGAATCAAGATCTCTCCCGAGCATGCGAGACCGTCAGTTGTGCCATCCGCTGCAGGAGGCGCGTTTGATATATACATAAAACCTATGACAAAAACCTTGACAAAAGTTGCAGTTTTTCCTCTATCTCTTCAGATACTCGAGATAGATGTAGATAAAGTTTAAAAAAAAGTCCTGAAGCGTCCGGTATCTACTGTGGTAGTGGACTACTCCTATAGGCGGCTTCCACTGTACAGGGTGTAACAAAATTGTTGTAAACATAAAGACCGAAAAAATGCTTCTCTTTGGCTCCAGACTGTTTGTCTAACCGCGTTGACCGCTCTTTAAGTTGCTGCAGAAGGCTGCTTGCATGCTGTAACAGAAGGGTCAGCTCAAATGCCCGAACTGACTTGATTTCTTTATCCAGTACGGTGAAGAAGGTGCTGCTGGCCTTCTAGACGTCTTAGTGAGGGATAGGTTAAGGGTTAGGCTTAGTTCAGTTGTCTGATGTTCAGTTTCTCCCCTTGTGCCCTAAGATTGACTACCCCCTTCAGGAATCAAGTTCATACTTCCCATCCACTCTATTTCTGTCTTCCCAAGTCAGGGTTGCCAAGGCTAGCGCCACATCCTCACAAGAGCTATGTCTCTCTCAGGGTTGCCAAACTGCTGGAAGGTTTGGAGAACCCTAAGCACTTGGTCAGAGAGAAAGGAAAAACTTGAAATGCCTCGGCCAAAAGTGTTGGAAACAATTTGCTTGCTGCTCCCTGTAGCGGACTGGCTGCACCGCACTGCGCTGCACTGCTCGAGTAAGTGAGTGAGAGTTCACGATGTTGACGGACGGGTTTAATCACGTTCTAATGGAGAAATGAGGGCATGTTAGAGGCCCGTAGGAGGCATGACTTGGCTGCTTCTCCCCCCGCTGAGCACCACTCCTTGTCCGTGTCGTCATTGCAAAATGTGTCAGACCAAAGTCGTGTACAAGCAGCATCCATGGATGCTGGAGAAAAGAAAACAGGGACTTCAAGAAGGAGAAAACTATTGTGAAACTCTTCTACACCTTTTATTTATTTTATTTTTTTTTGTTCTTTCAGTCTTCCCCTATACATTCAGAATGCGCATCAAGTTCTACTCGTCGGAGCCCAACAACCTGCACGAGGAGATCACCAGGTGAAGTTTTCCAAGTGTCTGCACGCACTTAAAGTATTGTGCTGTAGTGCACACTTTTAATTTTCTGTGTATGCACCCGGTATGACGTGATCATGCATAAATGGTTGAGCACGACTTCTGCATTGGGTGAGCTCAGTATCACTGATACCAGCCTGGGCTCCTGTGACGTCGAGATGATTCATTGCAAGCTCTTTTTTGTGTTTATCATCTAATAGGTGTGTGAAGAAAGGCTTGATTGAAGGCACCAGTAAAGTGGTGCAGCCCCAAATAAAATCAGAAATGTCATCATTGAAAGGGGACGAGATTATGGGTTTTAGCTATTAATTTTTTTGTCATACTTTGCCACTTTTTTGGTCGGTTCATGTGCGTAATCACTAGCAAAGTGCCAAAATAACAGAGAATTTGTCCCAGGAGAGAATGAAACGCCATACTTTTTATCCTTGTAAAAGTTAACATACTGCTTTCGTTGACCAAACACATAGTGAAGATCACCTTAAAAGGAATGTTTTTAGAGCTTTTCTCTTCAAGAGATAAGTAGTCTGGGCCTGAATCCTGATTGCGAAGACTTTCTCAAGGGTTTTTTCTTTCAATTGTCCTGGTGTATACAGAAACGGAGGGGAACTTTGTCTTAGGGTGCCAGGAGCAATTGGAATGATTCTTCTGTACCGCAGACCCTCACTATATTGAGATTTATGGCGTTGGGAAATAACTTCATAAATTCCGACATGGCAAAAAACTGTGCTGGTTTTTTTTCTCGCACCATATTAAGTAAGTTGAAACTCATTTTCTACTGGACATTGCAAAATGAGTGGCAAATTCATCATCTCAACGGTAAAGTAACACTCACGCAGACCATTTTCATACCACTGATAGACGGCTCGAAAACAAAAAATTATAGGCTGCGTGAAGGTCTAACAACCATCCACGTCCCACTCCAGGTAGGCAGTGCAGCACTGGTCCGAGGCAGAAGTAGCTGAGGGCAGTGGCGGGCCTGCCAGGGCCTGAGCAGCCGCATTATTTACCGCGAACTTGTGTTTTACTCCTGGATGTAGGGCAGGAGAAAACCGTAAAGCAACTTAATGCTCAGGTTCTTCTTTTTGGTCCTGCTTGGCCATGAATGAGCAAATATATATATATATATCTATATATACCCGCTCAGTTTAATGGTTGTACTTATAACAGTGTATAAAAGTCAAGAAGCTTCTGTAGACGTGTCTGGATGCAATTTATTTCCATCCACGTGCATGGGACAAAACCTTTTCTCCTTCCTCTTCACGCTCAATTCCTTGGCTGACAGTGACACCTTCCCTGCCTGCCACGCGATGCAGAGCTGCATCGAGTCAGGGTTTTTTTGTTTCCAGCTCGAGTCCAGAGGTTCGAGTACGAACCGAGCCAGGCACGATTTTGACTCGAATTTAGGACTTAAGAGTTCCTACATTTGAGTTCCTTTCTTTTCGAACATTTACGAGTGACTATTTATCACTTCTACCCGTGGCAAACTCACGAGATGGACTTTTGAGAAATGTAACCCCTTTTTTGTATCACATGCGTTGCCGTGAGTGATTTTCGTCAGAAAGCCGAGAGGGTCAACGGTGTCAACAGAAAAACAAGGTCTCAACTTTGTGACACTGATTCCTGCTTTGGAAAAAAAAGCTCTTGCCGAATGACATTTTGGCTTTAACTTGTTCGGATATTGCTGGAGTTTCCGAATATTCGAGTCACGCTTTAGCCGAAATCGCGTCAACAACACTATTGCTTCGAGGCACAATAAAAGCATCCGAGCATTTCAACGGTCTCGACCCTCAGGCACGATCTCGTAACGTCGCTCCAGCTTGAATGTTTGTGCACTAATTGTCAATGCCTCAAAGCCCGTGCTTACTTATTATAAGCCATATCATATGTTATCATACGAAACGAGCATTGAGGCTCTGAGGCATTGAAGACCAGTGCTCAAGCACTGACTCGCACTCTACTCGCGAATCATTCGAATACAAGTCCAGCCTTTGAACTCGAGTCAAGCCGAGTCATGGCTCGGCACACCTCTACCGTCGGGGCGGCTTTGGACTATTATTGCAGATCTGATGCAACCCTTTGGTGCGGACGGGTGGGGCCGGTTGAATTTCCCCTCGACTCAAATGGGAGGGCTAAACTTTGACTCATCATAGCCTTTGCTCACGGGGGAAATTTACAGCTTCCCTCTGTTGAGACATTTTCACGTCTTTCACTCTCAGCACACAGGGGATTTCTTTTTCTGCAGAGAAAAATCGTGTTTAAACTGAAACTTTCTCTACTTTTTTTTGTTTGTTTAGGTACCAATTCTTCCTTCAGCTGAAGCAGGATCTGTTCTCGGACCGCCTGGAGTGCCCCTACGAGATGGCGGTCACCCTCTCCGCCCTGGCCCTACAGTGTGAGTATGGGGACCTCGTTGTCCCGTGTATTTTTGCTGCTTTCCTACCCTAACACCACACAGTCATCTGACTGTCCAAGAATCACTTGGGATTTACCTACAAAAGAAAGTCTGATCTCTTCTCTCACCGGACACGTTCTGTTTTAGGGATGTACGCTCATTATAATAGAGCAGGATGCCCAATTCTGCCAAGAACAACCCGTTGGCCATGCTATTGTGAAAGATATTGCCCGAAATAATTAAGAAATAGAAGTCTAATGGGCCCCTTTTATGTGACCACCACCAATGTCCTCCAACTCCTGTGTCCCCGCCCTGAAGCAAGAGCAGGTCTTGACGATGAACTCCTCAGGGAAGTTCGACCACTCCCACTCACGTTCCTCTGCACTCCTGTATGAGGTAGCAGAGGCTGCGCTCTCCTCCCAAACCCCTTGCGCTATTCATGCAAATTAGTTGTAATCATAACAATTAGGCAATTAATACTTCTACCTGCCACGTGGCAATGGTAAAATTAAACTGGTTTTTTAATATTAGGCAGGGTTTTTCATAAAAGGCTAACAGCTTTTATTGTTGCATATATAATAGAAGCCTTTTTCTATACAAGCCTACATGAATAACTCTTAATGAACAGCTTTTTTGTTGCATACAGGCCTCATAAAGCCTTTTTTATAGGAATAAGTTTTTATTGTTGTTTTCTAGCCTAATAGAAGCCTTTTGGCATAAGCCTAACAACAGCTTCATCGATGTGCAAAAGCCCCCCAAAACTTTTTCGTATTAATCTAACAGCTTTTATTAATGTATTGTGATTGCTTGAGGGTGCTGAGAAGGGGTGGTCGTGGTCGTGTATGATTCAAGTAAGGTTTAGGTTTTCCCTCAATAATGTCCACACACTGATCCATGATCGTACCCCGACCCTCGAGACCGGTCATGCATTGAGATGCCAACAACTGCAGAAAAAGGTCATATCGCTTCTGCCTAAACACAATGAATAAGTCCAATGAACAGAACTGCAGGGGTAAAGGCAGTCTTAAGACAAAATAACCCTTTTTGTCGAGCCATAAATCGTAATTACCATACCAAGTCATAATTGTCTTAACAAGTCATAATTGTCGTAACTAGTCATAATTGCTACTTGTCATAATTGTCACAATAAGTCATGACTGACTTCGTTTCAAGAAGTGTTTAGTCTGAGTGTAGAATTGGCAGCATTTTTAGGTCCAGTAATTAGCGATAGTTGGCGGACTGAAGCTCTAACCGAGAACTTTATTCGGAAACTTTCGGTCCACTCAAAAAGTGAACCTGGAACGGTAGAGCCCGGGACGGGACAGACGTGGATCACCGCATCTCTTACTACCTCGGACTGTTGTGACCCACGCCCCATCTTGTGACCGACTTCCCATGTCAGTTGGTCCACTGGTGTTCCAGCTGCTGGAGTTCTTGACCAAGTTATTGCTGTCAAGCAGTTGTCCCCGTTTCAATTCCACACCCTGTAGGCCGGGTCACATTGAACAAACAGAACTAGTTCAACGGCAATCTTTGGCTCGTTGCTAGAGGCCGGATTAAATTTTTATATAAGTCGCAACAAGATTTTCGCTGGTGATGAAAGGCTGACTTCGAGAACCTCGGGCCTCAAAGTGGCGACTCAAGCCCGACCCCATGCCTAGTTCAGGAACAGGAGTCACAGCCGATCATGTCCCATCTCTGCGCACTTTACTTATAGGCCTACTATTTTTGCCTCTTTTTCTCCCTCCTGGTGTCGTGTTGAGGAGTTGGCGACGTCAGGCCTGATGAGGCCTTATCTGTATCATTCTTTTCGGCCATCGGGTGAAAAATTATTTTTGATGAATCTGCTGCGCGTGACGAAAGATCAAAGATAAGGGACAGGCGGAGGATTCACCTTTTTTTCCTTGTCTCCTCCTGACAGCTTTTTTCCCCCACTTGGAATTCGTTAAATTTTTCTTCGACGATTTAGTTTTTTATTGGCGTGTTTAGACAACTGCGGTTTTAAGGAGCTTTTTTAAATATACGGTATATTATATATATATTTCAGCGGAGCTTGGCGACTACGACCCTGAGGTTCACACGCCCGCCTTCGTCTCCGAGTTCAGATTCGTGGCAAACCAAAACGAGGAGTTCGAGCTCGATGTGTTAGAAGAGTACAAAAAGAAAAAGTAAGGCAGTTAGGATACTCATCTGGCGTGGCATCTTTGGATTCACTTTGGTTGGATCTTGTAGGGGCTTGACACCGGCGCAGTCCGAGCTGAACTTCCTGAATAAGGCCAAGACACTGGAGATGTACGGCGTGGACATGCACACCGTGTTGGGTAAGGACGGGTCGGAGTACTCGCTGGGCCTGACACCGACCGGCATTCTGGTATTCGAGGGGGAGACCAAGATTGGACTCTTCTTCTGGTGGGTGCCCAATAGTTCGTTACACCTCCATCATAAACTAACGTCGTCGAGACGATCTCTTTCCACAGGCCCAAGATCACGAAGTTGGACTTCAAAAAGAAGAAGCTCACCCTCGTGGTGGTGGAGGACAACGACGACGGCTACGAGCAGGAGCACACTTTTGTGTTCAGACTGCGAAACGAAAAGGCGTGCAAGCACCTTTGGAAGTGCGCAGTCGAGCATCACGCCTTCTTCAGACTGAGAGCTCCGGTCAAGGGGCCAAACGCCAGGCAGAACTTCTTCAGGATGGGCTCCAGGTTCAGATACAGGTAGTTACAACAATTGGTATCGGTGAATCATTTCAACTACTACTTTTTCCCTCTCACTCTTCGCCAGCGGTCGCACCGAGTTCCAGAATACGGTGTCGTCCTCGCGCGCCAGACGCACGGTGCAGTTCGAGCGCCGCCCGAGCCAGAGGTACGCCAGGCGCCAGTCGCACGTCGTCAGAGAGAAGGAGAAGGAACGGAGGAAGAAGGAGAAGGAGAAGAAACAGCAGCAAGACACAGAGGCTCAGGCAGCGGCGCAGCTGCCGGTGGCGTCCCCCACGGGCAGCGCCAAGAGCGCCAGCGCCAACGTCATGTCAGGTGAGGATTGAGCCATTGCTTTATGTAGTATAAATAGCAGAGAAGTATCATTGCGCTCTGGTTCTTCAGCTGAGGCCGAGACTCGCTTGGACAGTCTCATCAAGTCCCTGCAAAAGGGTCCCGCAGCCTCCGCCGCGTCAGGCCCTGCAGCCTCTTCCTCGCTGTCGTCCGGACTCTCGTCGGACCTGGAATCGAACCCACAGCCGTCAGGATCCACTGGAAGCGGTCCAACCACCACGCTGACCACGTTCAAGCCCAGAGTGGCCGCAGCTGCCAGCACTGCGGCCAGAGGAGACGACGGTAGTGGTGCGCATACAGATTCTCTATTCCCTGGGGACCCTAACTATGCTGACTTTTTTTTCAGATGCTCCCTCAATGAACAATGCAACAACAGTGAGCACTTCATCGACACGCCCGCCGCTGCCGCCTGATACCTACAAGAACAACCTCATTAAGGCCAAGACCGACGAGATCGACAGCTACATGAAGTACGCTGGAAGGTTCGTCAATGATGCCTTTCTTTGTTTTTTCGTAGTCAGAAGCATATGAACGCACTGGACTCATCTGGTGATTTTCTGCTCCATTGCAGCACCTCTGGCGCGGAGTCCTCCTCCTCCTCCAGCAAGAACCCCAACCTGACGAACGGCGAGTCGCCGCCGCCCAAGGAGATCCCAGACATGTCGAGCGCAACCTTTGTCTCTGTGGTGAGTGTCATAGACAGGGGTGTGTTGCTTTTCTGTCGATAGTGTACAGGGCGGCAATGTCTGCTTGCTGAGTGATCTGTGCTTTCATCTGTGCTTGTATGTACATCCTATCCCTGTCCTCGTCTGCATTTTGCCTTCATTTTCTCCACCAGGGAGGCGACAAACTCACGTTGTCTTTGAACAACACCCTGGGCAAGGCCTCCTCGGAGGCCAACAACGTTCCAACCTCCTCCAAGCTGATCAACTTGGACCCGCCGGGTGAAAACGCCTCAGAGCAGCTGCCCTCTGACAATTGCTCAACGGCTGCGGTCACGCCCATCTGTGTTACCCACTTCTCTCGAGCTCTGAACGGGGTGGGCGTGGAGCGAGAGACGATCTTCTCCGACGCCATATTTAACGGCAGGGGTGGCGAGGACAAGGGGAAGAACCCCTTCCTCGACGACGGCGCCGAAGACGAGACTAACAGCAACAATCCCTTCAAGTACGCCACCATTGGAAGGTCGAACCCGTTCACCAAGAACAACACCAACCCATTCCTGGCAGGCGACGACAACAAGGAAAATGGAGCTGCGGACATCAAGTCCAGCGATCCCAACGCAATCTTGACTCCTCTTATTCAGGCCGAAGAGGACAAAAAGCACGAGGAGAAGGCAGACAATGTGGTTGAGAGAAAGCTCAACAAAATCGTGAGTATTTTGTCTAGTGCTTGCATGCTCAATGTCTGTATTAAATGCAGTGCCAGGATGTTGTTTGTTATGCTTTGCTGTTGGGATTTTTTGCACGTTGCCAATTCCTTTCTTGCTATAGCTAATGTTTGTTCTTCCCAGGAAACCTCGTTTGCCTCTAACCAGCCGGTGACTCGCTCGTTGTCGTCTGCTGGCCCGCATCATAGCACCAGGTCGAACAAGTCCACCGCTGCCTCTTCCTCCAGCAAGATCCCCGTGTTCTTCAACAACAGCGACAACAAGTCCTTCAGCAGGAACAACAGGCTCAACAGCAGCGGCGGCTCAGGACGCAACAGGCAGATCCTGAAGGCAGACGCCAAGAACTCGAGCCTAGAAGATATCTCGCCCTGGCTGGTATCCTCAGAGGCCATCGCGTCCAAGAAGGAAAAGGAGAAGTCCAAGATTCCTCAGCTCAGGACTGTCATCACCACGGAGCTGTGAATTCAAGTGTTCATCATCAAGGTCGACGACTTGACGGTGATGGTCAAGTTTCGATCATTTGACGACGACAACGACGGCAACAACGACAACAACAGTGTAACCGATACTGTTGACATGTGATTTGGATCTATTTATTAAGCCTGTGCTATTCTTTTGGGGAAACAAGGAGGCTTCACACATCTCCATTGTAATCGTTCATGACACCATGTGATTGGATGCATCAAGTTTTATGCAACGAAGAAGAACAACGAAGATTCTTGTATCATAGCTGCACATTTCCCTCCATAGCTTTCAAAAACAAATATTTTTATACTCATTGGAGAAATCTTTGGTATCAGTACTACAGTTGTCGTGTATGTGCCATAGCCACCCTGTATACAACGAAGACGAAATGTGAAATAATCGCTACTTGATCCCACACGTCAGATTATGAACTTTCACGTCGATTGATAAGTTTTTCCCTAACTTCTGTTGTATTCATATCACAGAACCGACGCATTCTCTGCACAATGGTTATCTCAGTTGAAATAAAGTTTCTGTGTTTTTGTCATGTTTCTCTTGCTATGCAGTTCCCACTGTACGTACGTGCGTAGACTCATGTCTGGCGGAGTCAAATAAGCCGAATCTACAATTTCTCTGCAGCCTCCACTGTACCGGGTGTCCCATCAGTTTCTTTTGCCTTGCCTGCATCTCCAGCAAGTGCACAACAACTCATGGTACACCCCGTACAGCCGACCCAGCTCAATTCAATGAATCTTGACAACTGGACCGCACGAAGAGTAAGTCCCTTAGGAAGAGATCGACTCTGAGTATTGAGTAAGGGGTTTTGCTACTTAGTTGCATATTTCAATACTGAAGCAGTTGTACGAGTTACATTTGGGGGGAGTAATTGTATTCCCCAAGTCCGGAAGTCCACTTGTGCTTGCCAGCTTCCAGGAGCCGGAAGATGCACGACGCAAGAGAGAATCGTGTCTGTGTTCGTAGTCTAGAGATGCTTTTCTAGTTCAAGCAACTAAGCTTTGCTGAGGGGAAGTCTGATGAAGCGAGACTGCAGCTTGCTCTTTTGGTGGCGTTG
>JAAUXU010103322.1_pt1 | contig 19757 bp, 19 predicted proteins | sample 7278151 | NCBI WGS metagenome assembly JAAUXU01 (sample SAMN14350113, study PRJNA611818) | marine sediment metagenome | isolation source: surface marine sediment (1.8m) | place: French Polynesia: Moorea | collected 2018-08 | reverse complement strand
CAGCTAGAGAGGCGGCGGTGACGGCGCAGGGGCAAAAAATAGATTGGGAGAAACTTTTTTCGGATAAGGCTCCAAAAATCTAACAAATGATGCCTGCTGCTCCACTACTAGTACTACCACGACTACGACGACTACGACTACGACTACTGCTCCTCCTCGAATCTCTTTTCCTCTCTTTCTTTTTTTTGCTCCACCAAAAGAAAGAAACATTCTTTTCCCTGATTATGGGGCGCCTTCTCCTCAACTGAAAAGAAGGCCTGTGTCGTCTTTCACACATGCCATAATAAGAAGAATACCAAGACGACGAGCAGAAGTTGCAGCGAGAAAGCTTGACTAAGTGTACAAGTGCACCTTGGTGGAGTCCGCGTCTTCTTCCCCTTTGTTGTTGCGATCACTCTCGTTCTACTCGACGCAGGGGGAGAAGAAGGAGCAGAGGTCTCATTTCAATGACGGCCTCCAAACAGGAAGTCTGGAAAAGGCCCTTAAAGCGATGCTTTTACTGGCAGTGGGGAATAACTAGATAAATGTATGTCTCGGATTATGACTGTGCGTTGGTGCGCGATCAGCGCGTATTGGATGTGAGCCTTTTAGAAGCGGGTGATGGCAAAAAGAAAATTTAAGCCTGGAGTCAAGTGCTTCTCAGGAACACTTGTGGCGAACATGATGAGGCTGCGGCTCTATCAGGAATAACAGATATAGATTAACAGTTATGTGGAGTGGTCGCATCTTGCGCATGCGGCATCAAAGCCCCACTCAGGTTAAATGACACTTGGTACCATAGAATGTGCTGCGCTGAACGTGCGTGCAGTGCGTACGCGCTGTCTCCTCTTTTCATCTGTACGTAGTTAGTGTGTACTGAGGCGGAGAAAATGACCGAAAAAAAAGAGAGGCCGCTTAGACGAATTTAGGCCACGGGAGTAGCGCCGAGGAGCAAAAAAGCCTCGCGAGTCCCAGTTTTTTATTCTTCCTTCACCCCGGAAAATGCGTTTACTTGCCTCAATATAAGTCGTACTATGGCAGAGAGGACTACCTCAGGAGACAAAAAGGGGCATCTCCCTCCCCCTCTCCGTGTCCGTGTGTGGATTACTTTCTTATGTGCCTACCAGAGCACATTTGGAATTTTGAAGGCGACTTTTCGGTTGAGCTCTGTAGACAGTTCTGTCTAAAAATGTGACAAGATGACATGACTTGGATCTTTGTGTACGTGTGTGTGTGTGTGTGTGTGTGTGTGTGCGTGTGTGTGCGGGCGGGCGCGCGCGCAAGGGACAGAGAGAAAAGAGACACACATGCGATACATGTGCGCATACAAAGGGCCAAAAGGAGAAACCTTGGCTCGAAATGCTACTGTGCCCACCTACAAAATGACTCTCATCCAAAGGGAAATAAAGCACATGTACAGGGCAGTGACTTTTTTGGTCAAACGACCGCAGTAGTGCTTGACTCGGAACGAAGAAGAAGGATTCTTGGGGCCCTGAAGGAAGTACTCCCCACACTCACTCTTCCGCCGTGGATATTTGAAAGGGGGGAGTCGAGGCAAAAAAGGACATTTGGGAAAGGAGGTGGAGGAAGTACGACGAGTTTTTGTTTCGCATTTGGTCTGTTTGTGCGGCAGCCGCAAGAGTGGCTCCCCCTCTTTCTGCAGATTAAAAAAAGCCGTGGCAAAAGAAAGCTTTCTTGCAGTTAAAAGGTTGGAAAAGCCGTGTTGGTCGGGCAAAGAGCTTAGCAAACATTTTTGTCGAGTGTCGAGCTCACCTGCTAAAAGAGGGATAGATTTTGTTGCCTCCTGCATGGTGTGATCAAAGAACAACAGCTTCAGTGATTCAATTTCTTCGGCGACGTCACAACAGGGGTTGTCAGAGTAGCGTTTCGTCTATTTGGAGGCGGCGGCGAATTCGACCCCGTTTCCTGCTTCTTCCCCACCCCCAAAGCTGCAGATTAAAAGATTCAAGTGGCAGCCGCAGCAGGAGCTCCAGAGACGCAAATGGGGCCCAAGAATGCCTACTCTGGATTGTATCATGCCGCAATTATGCGGGAAAATGGAGGAATTCGCTAGTATCTGCGTCACTCGACTACCGACAAATGTCAAGTATGCAAAAATGTCCCTCTCTCTCTTCACACGGCGCTCAAGCTCGCCCGAGCCTCTGGCGTCTTCCGGCATTGCAGAAATTCGAGCTACAAACAATTTCAGAGAAGATTTCATTTCCGGGTTTGAAGCTTGGGGAAGGGAGCAAGAAAAAAATCTGTTGGCGTGCAAATTTCAGCCTCAATGGTGTTAAAATTCCTCCACATTCTGAATCAGAAAAGTGCCTACCTAAGCTGCAATTCATAGTACAACGTTTCTCGGCGTTAGCGTTTTATTTTGCACAGTGAGGGGAACTCACACAAGTCGTGACTGTGAGAATGAGCATCCAAAAGTGGAGAAGAGGGAGGAGAAGAATTGTTGTTTTGACGTTGGGTGAGTTATGCGTCAGAGTCTGGGAAGCTGGCAGAGTGATTTACTCCAACGGGGTGCATGCAAAATTGCCCGAGTGATTCGGCCACAAAAAAGTCCGCTAGATCTCTCACGGATCTCTTTCTTGCAGGAAATTAATTACAAATGCTTTCTGCCCTTACGAATCTGTGGGTGCAAAGTCAGAATCTCCGCGCGTCATTTTGGGAGGGGCTGTCTAGCAAAAAAAGAGGGGGGGGGGTTGGACAGGAGGCATACATATGTATGTGCTTGGTACGGCACAATCATCCCCTATTACCATAAGAGCGCAGTAAAGCAATAGTTTTGTTTGCATCATGAATAATTTCGGGAAAGAGTACACAACCTCCCTCTCCCTTGCAGCATGAAGACTTGGGCCAGAAACCTCAGAAGTGTGGACTCTCTAAGGATTTTGTCGTTCACTCTGTGGGGCTTAGTCGCTAATGCCTTCCAGTGCCGTCTGAGTCAAAAAGTGTCCCCGCCTATTCTGCCCGTCTCCCTAATTAACCCTTTCAGTCTTTTTCTCACACCCTCCATCTCCCCTGCCTCTGCCACCACGGCGACCACCTCCACCCCTGGCATCGCTTCTCCCCCCTGCACCTTCCCCAGGGACATTGCTTTGTGACTCAGGCAGTGTGATTAACTGACGTCTTTGCATTAAGCCATAGACAAGGGCAGAAACTTCTAAGGCAGTTTATTTATGCTGGAGCCAGACTAGTCAGTGCTGGTGAGGAATAATTTGAGATTACACTATGAGTACGCGCACCCAGGCAACCTTGTGTTTCCCACAACTTCAGGCTCATACAAACGTAAAAGGGATCAGCAAAATTGTGTGTGGCCACGAGTCGACTAAGACGGAAAGCTTATTCTTTCTCAATGCCACAAGGGGTGAGGGTGCTGCCAAGAAGACAAGAGAGAAGCTCTCTCACCAACAAACCAACCCTCCCTGTGATCTGGCGACCTCTGGCGGCTGGTGAAAGCATATACTTCTCTTTAAAAAAAACCCTGCGGCAATAGTATGTATGTGTTTGATTATTCGCCGGAAGTGCCCGGTGCTTGATAAAACTGTGCACGTAAACAGCATTGTTCAACAGTCATGCAATACCTGATCTCTCACGAGTCAAACTGTCCGATGCTGTTGATTTGGCTACGAGAAGAAGGACTTCGTCAAGCGGGCCTGCTCCGCGCTCGCCGAGTTATGCATGTGCTGTTTTTTTTCCTTCCTCCACGTACACACCTGCAGGTAGAAACAAGCACGTAGGGGCAAAAAAAAAGAACTAGCCCAGCAAGTCGTAATAAAGTGCTGTCATGTCATGGCATGGAGGAACCCCCCCTCCCCTCCCTTCCTTAAACCATCCACCTATGATAGCAGCAGACACTCAGCTCTGCCAGGTGGATTCCTTTATCATGCAGACATGTGCAGCACAGACGCACCTAGGATACCGGACGAGTAATACATACATGTGTGTCATACAGCACTAGTATAAAAAAGACGGCAGAGCAGGAGGGAGAGTTTCTACGCAGCTTGATTGCATTTCGCGCAACTGCTACTACTGTAGCGGGGAGGAAAGAGAGAAGCAGAAAAACAACCTCATCAAGATTTCATGGCTCCATCACCCAAGCTGCATACGGAGGAGGGGTAGACTCATCATTGGCTCGTGTATAGTGAATGCGGGAAAGCGTCTTCTTTTCTACCCCTTTTTTGTGACTCTCTCGCTCTCTCCTACATACTTACTCTTTTTACATGCCTCGCTTTATCTGTCACCCGCGCCGGCGAACCGAGGAGGAAATTGGCAAGCGAACCAAATTGAAATGTCCGTATCCGCCGAGTCTTCTACAGTCTGAGTATACATGTATGCGTTTTGCCAGGTGTTTTTGGCATCTTCGGAACCGTCTTCTGCAGTAGCACTCACGGAGTAAACGTCAGACTAGTGGAAGCCTGGGCATATTTGGCAAATCAAAAGTCATTGGGCCTTAAGGCCCGTCCACACTTGCAACATCCGGGCCAGCCAATAACCATGGGATTATCATCCAGTGCTCGGTTCACACTTTGTGGCGCGCGCGACGACACCGCCAATCCATTCCTCAGGGCCTCGTCTTACCGTACCCACTCCCTCCTCATCGTGGAGACCCTTAAAAGCTTTGGAACCGATGAGCATTGTCTCACTCCAGCAAAGCTGCATAATCCTGTACAATTCTGTCTAAATCTTTTGGCGTGATCCTACTATGCGAAGTATGCAGCAGCGTTAGAATGCAGGCTTTTCAATAGAGACGAGAGGGTATTTTTTTTTTTGCACTCCCTCCGTCACTTTTTGCTTTCGCCATGGTAGGTAATTAATAGCCTACCCAACTCCTTCCACTGCTACCGTATGTTGCTGCACCGCTGTCAGCGCAGCACTGCATATGCCAGTGGTCTGAGGTGTCATTACGACCAGCGTTCATGGCAGTTTTGGGAGTGTGTGAACGTATCACGGATGTGCAGAGGAGCACCGAAATGGTGCACGCCAGCCGGCTGCCGCCGGCCCTGAGCCGGCCCTGGGCTAGCCAGCCCGCCCAGCAGTGCAGCAGCCCGCGCGATGCTTATCGGTCGTTCCACATTCATGTTACCAGAGATAAGCAGTGGAGTCCTGCTACTCTACTGGAGTTGCAGTGACTTGTTCAGTTGAGTAATTGTGTAGCGTGAGTTCTCCTCCGCTGAACGATTTGTCATTAATCATGATTTTATTGAACTCCTTCCTGCCCTCGAGACATGTTTGCGTTTGCGCGAAATTTCTTTCCTCGGCTACCGCAATCTGTCTAAATTTTTCCGCGGAAAGAGGGAGGAAAAGCCAGCAAAATGGATGGAGACAGTGGCCGGTAGAAAAAGTTCTTTCTTTTCTTTCTTCTCCTCAATTTGATGGATTGTGCAAACTCTGGAACTGGAAGGATTAGATTCATCATCGTTCGAGAAGGCACCAAAAGATGACAATTTCGGTGGCTTTTGCTCGCAATTTATAGTAGCAGTGGAAAGGGGCAAAAACCGAACGGTTCCCATGCAAATAAAAAAGAATTTGATGGCCCTTGTTGTTGTTCTGACAGTGGCACCTGCGCAAATAAGAGGACCATAAGTAGTAGTTAGCGCTCCAAGTTGCTTCTGTGGGAAAGGAAAATCAGCTCTTGATAAATTTTCGCCTTAAGTATGTACACCCTTCGTACACATGGGATTCTTTCCCTGCAATCATGACTTTATGACCACTATATTTCATGCCCTACAAGAAGGCGCAAAAGAAGCCGGAAAAAACCTTGAGCGTATTTTGTCTGCGCACGGACTTAAATAGCGGCGAATTTGGCATCTGAGCTACCAATAGTTATGTAACATTGGCACCTCCTCCGATCCCATCAGATACCGACGTTATTTTCTACTTCCTCACTAATCGCCAAAGGCCAAATGCACTACCAAAAGGACAAGATGATCTATGGCATCAACCTATGCTGGCATAAATCTGAACGAAGCAGAGCTCATACAGTACTGCTTTTTCCCTCAAAATCGCTTTATGGTACTTCTTATGGTTGCGCATGTTTGCAAGCTCGCCCATAAAACATGCTTACGTGCGCACGTATGTACTGCAGTGGAGCAACAAAAAAAAGCGAGGTCGGATCACTTTACTTTTGATGAGAGGCACCAACTTAGCTTTTTGCCGCCCAAATGATATGAGTAGTGCCGGTAGACATTATCTCAACTGCTGCCTCCAGCACCAGCAATGAAATTAGCTTCGCCGAACCCGAGGTGAGCGAGCAGCACCCTTATGTGCGCTTTTTTTTTGGCGCAGCACGCGCGGAGAGGAAAAACCCATCTCACGTATTCGCCATTGCGACAACAACAACCAAGGGAACAATAATAAGTTCAGGGGGTGTTTAAATGTCTAAACACGCTATGGCTCCCACTTGGGCAATAGATACATTTCTTTTTCAACCAGCGCACTTGAACGTTCTACCCTCCCCTCCATTTTCCCCCTTGAAGGGAGCCGGTGTTGCACATTTACTTTGCACTGAACATAATTGCAATGGCTCGGTCCAACCCGCACTGCCAGGATTTGCAATTCTTCAACCCTCTCCCTCCCCCTTCTGTCAAAAGTATATTTGGTCTTTTCCCCTTCTTGAAAAAGTTTTAGGTGGGTTGGCTGCCAACATCGCGAGTACACAAGAGCAGAATAAAGAACGCACTATTTCTGCCACTACCGTTCTAGTACTCGAGACGTACTCCTTTTGCGTAGTACCTGGCCTTCACTTACAGCCCTTCACTTGACGGACCCTCACTTACAGCCCACCCCTGTGGCCTTCCACGCACTGAGTGAGTCACACGAGGTGCAGTATGGAGAAATTTGCAAAAATGTGTGGAAAAACGCCAAACCATCTCCAGCTGGGTAAGCTCGCGATGGGTGAAGCAGGGAATTAGGTATTCTATGCATCGGAGAGGAAGCAGTCAAAGCAACACAAAACAATTCAGCGCCACACCAGTGTGCGTATTACCATATATAGGTAGAAAACACCTTTTTTGTCCACCCGCTGCACCAAACTTACCCTAAATACGCAATAACGCCATCATAGTTTTATGGAGCTATTTTTGTCTGATAACAAGTCACTTTCACACTTACCGAGGCCAAAAGTGCAACGTAATAACTAAATTGGAAGCGGGGGATCAGTTCTGATACTGATCTGTGATACTGCGAGGATGATCCCGCAGCCACGTTCGACAAGGTGCTGGAACTGAGGTTGTCACTCACCGAACTTAGGGCATAATCAGCTTGACAGATATATAGCGTCTGCCGGGTCTGTTCGTGCACAGCAAAGCATGGACGATAGCTGAGCGGGCCGGAAGGGAGGGGGGGGGTGATTATTAGTTGGCCGCAAGTCGGGGGGCACCCGGAGAATAAGGGCAATCAAAATACCGGCGTTTATGTGCGCGGCGTGATCTTGAATGGGGCCGAGACATCAGAATTTGTGTGCAATCAGCCCGCTCTCGTCCTATCAAAGGCAATTTCTCGATCGCGATTTTCCTCCCTGCTCTGACCGAAAAAAAACCCCTCATTTGGTAATTGACCTCATCATGGACCAACCGAGGGATAACTCTGAAGGCCTCTAATTTCCCCTCTCGGGAATGAAGTGGGTCATTGGCTGAGCTTTTGACACAAGGTGGGGGTGAATTAAAAGTAGCAGCGGTGGAGGCCGGCAATAAAGTAAGGAACACCGCTGTAGCAGCTCCTGTCACACAGACATAACACGCGTGACGACTCGATTTCCCCCCCCCCCTTCTAATAAAGTTTACTGCGGGCCAGAAGGGGGCTGTTTCATTAAAATGTAGCCGGCTGCGTTAATAAAACGTTCCCATTTCTGTGAGAGACGCCTTAGAAAGTTTTCTAGTTAGTAAAACTGCTTGAAAACAGAGGCCTGGGAAGGGTAACCATGCAGGTACACTCGTAGAAGCCATTGTTGTGCTTCAAGCTGAGGCCATTTGTCAAAATGTCTCAAAAGACGATTGCGATATCACGAAGAGCCTTTCTCCGATTTTTTGCCCGTACAATTAAGTCTGAGGGGGGAGGGAGGGCGAGTGCAATAAACGACAGAGGAAGAAAATGTCGTCCCATTGTCCGAGGCGGTCCCTAATGGGATCTACTGCGTAGTCACTCCAGACACAAAACTATTTCTCCGATGTTATTAAACGTGACACATTAGACAATTTCTCAGATATTGAGCAATTCTGTATACGGGAATGAGGCCTGCGGACCTGACACGAACGTGCCGTGCGACCTCCTCTTGATTCAGGGCATTTTTGTCGAGGGAATCCTTCGCTCGCTCGGTGAATAGAAGGGAAAGTTCCACACGTTCATTTCTCCGATTCAGGGGAATTATGCCTTCGCCTTAGCTCAGACGAAAAACAAACACAGACTCGCTGCACTCCAGGGTTATTTAGTGCAGTAGGCCTTCCCTCCCTGGCCAAATCTGACCGCAAATTTACTAGATCTATGGAAGAAGGTTCGTGAAATTTCGAGCCAAATATCGGTTTATTCTCTTTTTCCTCGCTGCCTCTTTTACAGACCACGCAAAAGTTATTCATTACTCGATCCAAGACGAGGAAAAAGAGACGGCCAATTTTGTCGGTGAAAATTTTTGCATGTGCGTGCGCGCGTGAGTGCGCCTCTTGCCATTGTATAGAAAGTGTCGACTTGGCACTTGGCATTTTTTTCACTCCACTCTCTACTATGTCGTGATAAAGGTCGTAAAGTTTTCACCTCTGGAACTGTGTGTGCGCGCACACACATTTTCCGTGGAATATCTGCCTCCATGAGGAAAGATTTTTGTTAGGGAAATCACAGTTTGCTCCCTCTCGGTGGTCAAGAGCGTGATAGGTCGAGTGGTGTGGCTACACTTTTGCCTTCGACTGGAGCCAAAATTCAATTTGACCGGAGCTCCTGGCTGGCGATGAAGAGGAGATGAGGAAAGTCTGTAAAAGGCAAAGTCCATGAATAATGCAGCTCCCAGCGATGAAAACTCACATTGAGGAAGTACCACATAATCCAATGCGGGCCTCGGTAGGAAGCAAAAAGGCTCGAGACCCTTGCAGGTTGTTGATCCGTTATTACTTACGAGTTCATTACGCACGCACGCCAAGAAAAAAAATGGACGAGGCGGCCTCAAAGAGAGACTTATATTTGCTTAACCGATTGTACTGAAAATTCTCGTAACATTGTGTACTTCTGTTGCGCAAAAAAGTGCTCCGTGCGCCAGCTTCCACCTGACGCGCGCGCGCGCGTGTAACGTATCGCAGTATTACCACACCAGACCTTGTTATCATCTCGCGCGCAACCTCATAAAGTTTTTGCCCAACTTTTTCCCCCATGTTTAGAAAAAACCAGAGTTGGTTCGACCTGAGCAGGAGGAGGACGTTCTCGGCGTTGTTGTTCTCCTCGTCATGGAAGAAGTTATCAAGGGCAAACGAGTCGGAGAAACCCGAGCTCAGCGCTGAATAGCGCAGCGTCCATGAGCAATGGAGGCAGTCCGATCACTTGACCCGGCAACATTTCTTCAGAAGATGTCTGTGTCCTGGCAGCAGGGGAATTTTCGCTTTTCTCACGGCCATTGTGGAGTGCATTTTTACTCTGGGCACTGCACAATTGCTTAGGTCCCTTCCTGCCTACACACAAAGCAGCTAGCATACAAAAAAAGGCAGGGGAGGAAGTACAGAAAAAGGGAGTCTGTCTTCACAATTGCTGCTGAAAAGTTCTGACGAATCCTTCCTTCTTCGTTGCCCCTAATGACCGCTCTGAGTCGCTCGTCCTATCATTTGTCTCCCTTTTTGCCGGGGTGGCTGGCGGTGGCCATTTTTTCGGGCTCTCCTAACCATCTCACCTCGAAACTCACGGTAGGTAAAAAGATAATGGATGAGTGAAAGTTAATATTCTGTGATGGCTTCCGGTCGTTTGGTCCCCTCTGGTTGGGTCATTTGGTCACCTCCCAGTTTGATGCACGGACCTACGTACATATCAGCCAATATCCCACGTCCTCCTCCTCGGACGTCCTCTCTTTGTGGCATTCACCGGGGATCCCAATGCATATGTGCATGTGGGTCAACCAAATGAGCCTTTATAAATAGACGGAGTATACGGAGACGGGGGAATAAATGGCGGAAACCAAACGGGGAGGACCAAATGAGGGGACCAAATGGATGGAGCAAACGACCGAAAGCCGTTCTGTGGTACTACTGGCTGCCCAAGTCGTCGACCGAGGGAGGGGGAATCACAAAACTCCCTGGGACCCTTCCTCTGTGCACCACCAAACTGAGAAACATTTCCTCATTGCTCCCATAGAAAAGAACAGTGCAAAGGTTCTCAATGCTCCTTTTGACCGGCTAATTTTCGACTGCTAATTTATGCATTGACGCTGTATTGCAACAGTCAATGTGAACGATGCCTCTTCCACTGACAATGGCCTCCTCCTCCTCCTCCTCCTCCTCTCGACGATAATGCAGTCAGCAGCCAGGGAAGAACTGATTTCTTCTCAGGCCCTGCTTGCTTTGCATATCACTGAAGAATGGGCCTGGGCGAGAGGCCTAAGGCGGACCAGGAGGATTGAATTATCCTTTCATCATTTCTGCTGATTAACTCCAATACGCGCCCACATTTCATCTCTCAGACCTTCAGGAGATGGTGCATTGTACATACAGCATTTGGAAGGAATTTACGCTGCAATTAGACAGGCAGTGGGGTAGCCAAAAAAAAGGAGTGGTGGCCACGACCTTAGCGCTGTCAACCCCCTAAATAGCCATTAGTATGTGGTAGTTAAATGCTTGAACGCTGCTGATGCCCTCGAATGCTTCGCATGCAGATCTGTGCGCATCGAGAGAAGGAAAGATAATTTCAAAAATCTCTTTCAGCCTCCGCACACAATGTAAGTTGATCCTTCAAAAACAGAAACCGTGACGAATTCTCAGCCGTCAAAAAATCCGCATAATTAACGCACGAATTCGCTTGGATGGCAGAAAGAATAGAGGTTACAACGATGAAAGAGAAGGAAGATGTAAGGAGAAATTCAATTTTTTCCATCCCCGAGAATGGAAAAACAAAAGAGGCAGCGGACAAGAAAAATATCCGGACCGACGTTTTCTTTTTCTCTCTCTCCGTGACTTGAATGGATAAGGATAAACGTGCCTTGTAGCACTGTACTATTACAGAGTAGGGAGGAATGCTGAATTGTTATTTGATTAGCGTGAATCTTTCTTTCTGCTGTCACGGAATTGTCGGAGCATCAGAAGATGTCAGAGCTTAAGAAATGTCTTCAGAGTAGAGGGGGGAGGGAACGTAGTTACCTTAGTGTCCGTCTACTTTTTCAGAAAAAAGTACGTAAAGGTTCAGACATGACATCTTGCTTCCTCTGTACGCTACTGTATGACTCAGAAAGATGTGTCTAACATGTCTACCTGATCGGAGACAAGAGTGCAACAGATGCTAAGCTCTTCTCTTTTTTTATCACGAGAAGGTGTGTAGAAAAAAAATCCCAGCCACCGTTGTTTACTCTTCAATATTGGCATCTCTAACTAGTAAACAAATTTATCTCCTGCTGGTGTAAGTCTAAAGCATCTATTTTGCATGAAAAGCCCGCCATGATTTAGGAGATTGTTTTTCCTCCACTGAATTCCCCAGTGGACGCGGAGGAGTCGTTGGCTAAGAGAACAGACAGGTTTTGCATTATTATGGTTAGTGAAGGACGGAAACAGATTGCTGCCAGACGCTTCCCCTCTTTACACACACGCTACAGGAAGATGTCGGAGCAAAAATTGTTCTGTACATTGAATTCTCCCGATGTCACATGTTGAGCTCCTTTCAAATCCTGGGCTTCCCTCTCCCCTCAAGGTGGGATGACATGATGCGACGTATTGGCATTTGACTCGGCGCAGTTGTTCGTTCGATATAGTGGAAATTTCTGTTTCTGTCACTACATTTGGCAAAATGGCGCAAAAAATTCGGGTTTTTTTCTCCCAACGACGATTGTGTGTCATTCCACGTGTGCTTGCCTTGCGGCTCTCGTTTGCTGGCATAGAGCGAATTCGCGCGCACGCACGCATGCCACACACACACACACACACACACACACACACACGCACACGCATGGCTCCAGGACGCGAGCTCTGGAAGAGTAAAAAGTTTGGCATCGTTCAAACTTCACATTAGAACAGAAGTTCATGTGCATTTCAGCCCTGCAGGCCCGTCACTGGGTGTCCCGGCCCGGTACCGTCGGTACCGTATGAGCTCACGTGCACAATATGTGGACGAGTGCGCTTTAAGACTGATCCGAGGCTGCCGTCGTTGTCGTGTCTGCTCTCCTTCCTGGAGATTTAAATTGAAATCGAGCCAAGCCAAAACATCACAAAGAGAGACTCTTCTTCCAATCCCCGATGTGATCTGCCTCCAAAGCATTGTCAACTCGAGCGTAAAATAGCCCGGCTTTCACATCCTTTGAATTTGCTCTCTCTGATTCACTACTTTGTGCGATTGATCCGGACGATTTTCGCTGAGCATTAGGCAAGGAGGAAAGAGCCATTTATTCGCAAAGGCTGAACTTTTATGTCCCGGCGTCCTTTTGGGTCTGATTTTCCCCCAGGACGCCGCCAACTTCTTTTCACCCGGAGTTTATTTATGCCTGGCTCCAAAGGTGCGAGAGAGCATCAGGCTTAGATACAGCTCGATATCACAGCCGCGCATCTATTTTTTTCCTTTTTCCCAGACCACTGAAGCCTGAAATTCGTTTCCTTAATCGAAGGAAGGAAAAGTAGCCGGGACAAAAAGGGGGCAGAGATCTCAATGGCATCGAGCCCTGCGGATATCTCCTCCTTCGAACGGCGACCATCAAAGTGTCATGTCAACCCTTTTTGCCTCTGCTTTCTTTTCTTTCTACCAAGTGGCATCTGCCCCTCTTTTTCTGTGCTCCCTTTTTCTGCGTCTTTCTTTGAAAAGCCCTCTTTTCCTGACTGGATTATCGCAATCATTTGTGAAGGCGGAGAGGGAGCCCAAATGGGGGGGAGTGATGCTTTTATGGAATAAACGTGTTCTTCCTTATACAATGCAGTCAGGGTGAAGCATCCTTGACGCCCAAAACGAGGTGCCTGCTTTTTTTTTTCGTCTTGGGCCGGCAGACAGACAGGCAGGCAGGCGGGCAGGCTGGAGAACAGGCAGACAGGCCGGCGGACACACGCAGGCAGAGGTTCTCCTCCTGCTACGTATTATACTGGGCTCTGGTGGATATACGAGAAGAACGTGACCTTGGTCTACTATGTAAAGCTGTAATATTCAAGAATAACACAATTTTAGCCTAAGGGGCTGTTGAGCAAGGCAGTCAGGTCCTCTTTGGCAGTGATGATTACCAGCTTCAGTGTGCAGATAAGCTGAAAGTAACTTTTTGCCTTTGCTTTTCTTTGTTGGAGCCTCTTGATATTTTCATTGTTGCTGCTTTCAGCGTCCAAAGCTCAGAAAACTTTTGAGCTCCCACGAGAGGTAGAAAGAAAGCGAGCGAAGGTAGTTGTAGTGGGAGAGAATGAAAGAAGAAAGAGGCAAAAAACTGATGCCTCGTCACCCTCGTGAGAGTCGGAAGAGAGAAAAGGAAGATACGCCGACTGAGTGGAGCTACTTTCTGGAGGAAAACTTTTACAATTGCGACTTTCCACCCATTCATTTCCCATATAAAGTCAAGCGCGTCAAAGTGGCAAAAAATTGGCTGGCTAAGGCGAGAAGAGGAGATCCTTGCAAAAAAAAAGGGACGGCGACGCGGCAGCATAAAAGGAAAACCGCTGAAGCGAAGGCTGAGTCCTGTCTCTTCAGACACACACAATGGGCACGAGATATCTAGGGCATTTTTGTGCCGAGAAAAAAAAAAGGCACTCAGACACAACTTTTCGGGCATCAAAAGCCAACAACGCTTGGCTGGCAATCCCTGTATGTACCCTATGGACACAATACATACCCCTTGGTACAATATATGCTTTTTCTTTGTGGCCGAAAGCCTTCGAGAAACGTCAACAGCTGTATCGTACGCAGTTCTTCCCTCCCCGCACGCAGATGGTGTCTGGAGGCCCCCCTCCCCTTTTTTTTAATTGATCGAGCCAACATGCAAGGCCCAAAGTCACTGGATGAGACTCCATTCGCACGTCCAACTCCCCCCTGAATCCGCACTCGGCGTTCTGTACTGCCTGCTGGTCGCTGTGCGACATGAAGCCAATTTTGGCCCCTTCCATTATCTCTGTGAGCTCGCAATTTCTCGCCAAGTTTTTGCCTCTCTCTTTCCAAATCCGCCTTGTTTTAACCTCGTGGCTCTTCCGGGAAATCAAGAGAGCCGGTTCTTCTTTTTCCCCGGGTTTTTTTTGCGAACCAGGCTTTATTTGCCAGATTTACTTGCACGCCAACACCCTCTTTTCCAATTTCTGTAGCTCCTATGTAGGCGTTGCCCCCTTCCAAAACGCCAATAATCAACACCGCGACGCCCGCGTCTGTAGCGGAGACAAAAAACGGGGAGACGAAAGAGTTCACCGGCAGGCAGGCGCACTACATAAGAGGGGCATTATCAAAGAGAAACAGCAGTCTGAAACAATTGGTACAAAAACGAGCCATTTGTCTCGTTCACGCAAGGGGGATATAGCATTATTTACTCTGCTGTACTAGGAACTGGAACAAGTTGTTCTTACGCCGAGTGAGTTGTACTAGGTGGAAGAAATTACAGGGCAATCGATTTCAGAACCAAAAGCCAACTGGTGCGTAGCAATGAAGAGGTTGGAGTGCCAAGGACAAAATGCACTGCCAGACGCCGGGGATCAGGGACGCTGCGCTCAAGGGGCAACGAGTGCAGCAGCAGAGTTATCAACTTTATCGTTATCAATGACGATAGCAGCAAAACCACTTGGGTCTGGTAAGTTTCAGCCACCGACAGATGGCGTCACTATTTGCTACGCGCAAGAAAGGCAAACGAAACTGGCCTGGCCTGTATGATCTGATGTATCCGTCATCGATGCTTACACCACAGGACGAAGGACTCTTCTTTTTTCGCTCGTACAGTCAGTTCGAGGTTCTTGCTTGAAGAGTGGAAACAGTCAAACACGAGCTCGTCCGTGCAGTTTGTGAGTACGACCAAGTCTAAATGTGCCCTAACTCGGAAGTGGTTCGGACTCACACACGTCCAAGTTATCGACGTTCAAAGACGCCATCATTGCAGTGCGGAAGTTGAAACTGATACATGTCGTTAGCGCAGCTCGGTATTGACGTAGCAACTTGCTCTGGCTTTATGTGCACCGCATTGTGCAGTGTACGTGAAGTTCATGACAAGTAGTGATAGTCCAGCAGAGTCACACTTAGCCAAGCCAAGTCGAGGTAAACTTAGCCAAGCCACGTCACACTTAGTCAAGCCAAGTCACACTTAGCTAAGCCGAGTCACACTTAGCCAAGTCAAGCTGGGGCAAAGTTAGTCAAGCCAAGTCGAGGTAAACTTAGCCAAGCCAAGTCACACTTAGCCAAGCCAAGTCACACTTAGTCAAGCCAAGTCACACTTAGCTAAGCCGAGTCACACTTAGCCAAGTCAAGCTGTGACAAAGTTAGTCAAGCCAAGTCGAGGTAAACTTAGTCAAACCAAGTCACACTTAGCTAAGCCGAGTCACACTTAGCCAAGTCAAGCTGTGACAAAGTTAGTCAAGCCAAGTCGAGGTAAACTTAGTCAAGCCAAGTCACACTTAGTCAAACCAAGTCACACTTAGCTAAGCCAAGTCACACTTAGCTAAGCCAAGTCACACAAGTTGAGGCGAACTTAGCCAAGCCAAAGCGTCGGATGCTTAGTACTGAGGCGTCACTTGATCAAGCCTCGAGTTACAAAAAGAAGAAGAAAACACACTGACTCACCCTAAAGTTCTGCACAGCCTGTAAATTTTGTATGTGCCCTACGTTTGCCGGACTTTCGAACGTCCTCTCAGTTCCAAAGTCGTTCCAAAGTCGTCAACTGCAGTCTGTAATCTTCTGTACTCCATATTCTGATGCTCTCGTCAGACGAGAGAAGAACCTGAGCTAAAATTTTTGACACGATGCGTCAGTCACATCAGATCGACTTCAGATATTTGACTGCCACCGCGAGAGCGAGAGATTGGACATGCGTCTGCTCGAGCCAGCTCCATGTTAAGCCGAGGTGAGCCTCGAGGTCGGGCTCGGCCCAGTTCCCCGTCCTCAAACACGTGTCCGAGCGATCACCCGAGTGCCATTGAGGCTCTCGAGAGTGTTCGCTTCACCACACAGATGAAAGGCTGAAAGTGATTGGTACTTGTGACTTTGTGTGCACGTCGTGATTCGTTCACGGTCGCGCAACCTCATTTTAGGCCCGACGGGCCTCACCCTCGAGCCCAGTCGAGTGGGGCTTGGTCCTCCACCGCCATGAAGTGAGCGGCTACTGGAAAAAAAGAAGGAGTCAAGTACGTGTTGTTGCTCACGGTCCACACCCTTGTTGACTGTGGAGATGAGTCAGACACGGATTTCATGATCACACCGGGGGGAAGGGGAGGGCAGCGGCCGTGGTTGCAACGAACCACCAGCAGCGAGTGTCGAGGTGACTTTGAGAAAGGGTGAATCAAAGCAAGCATTGCTGGGTCCGATGACGTCGACACCTTTGCCCACCCGGGTGCAGTGGGACATGCCGGGAGAAGGGAGGCGCGTTTTAATAGATGGGACGCAAAAAGCTTTCACCCTGGGCTCACTTTCGTGTCATTTCTATCACAGGAAACAGGTCCACTTCCTACAATTCTGGCCATTTTCGCAGGTGACCGAAGTGTGACGGCCATCAGACAGTCTGCATGCGATGGCACAGAAATCAATTTGGGTTAGGAAGAAGAATGCGATTTGGCCTCAGTGCACAATATCGTCGGCGTGTGAGGGAGGGAGGGAGCGATTGTTGGTATATCTTTGCTGCACTGCCACTAAATGGAAGACATCATCCTACTACAATAGTACGAGTCCTGCAATAGCATTGATCTTCCGCTCTCTTTCTCTGCCATAGGTCGAACTCTCAACGAAAGCAATAAGTGCCCAATGAGATTTTTCTTCTTTTTCTTTCTCTTCGGGAGGGGGGGTAGAGTAAGTAAGTACCTAAGAGTGGCACCATATGTAGTAAGCAGAGGCAGCTTAGTTATGGCTTGACCCTAATGGAGACGGACAATCAAATAAACGAGAGAGAGATTTTCTGGGGAACTGCAATAAGCGCAAATTGGGCGGAAAGAAATAGGGAGGTGGGGAAGAAAGGACAGGGAGATTGAGAGAAGTGAAATCGGGAGGTTGGGAGAGACACACACGCATTAAACTCAACCAGCTCGTATGTTGTAAGAAGTAATTTCGTTACATAAGCGCTCCGATGTGAGACGACGGCGCAGCGCATGAGAGTGTACTACGATGTCGTACGTGCGTCCTAAAGCCATTTTAGGCCAAATTTGAACCATAAATAACCCTGAAACCAGCTGTTACCACTGCAGTACACCACAGTGCATTTACGGCAGTCTATGCGTTAAGTGTACGTACAGGTGTAGTCAAAGGCCAAATTGCTACACTTATTCTTCGCAATAATGTCTAGGCACTTAGACCCACACTATGTACTTGCAAGTGGGGCGGGCTTGATGGTAGGTGTATCTCTCCGGATGCAGGAAGGGACGCACAAGTTGGACCCCGTCCAGCGGTTGCTAGGGGAGGGGCAGATGTCCATGCACATGTGCAACAAGGGATGGTGTGCATGTGGATATGAGGCATGAGGCCCACAAGTGCCTCCGTGAACTTGCAGGGCCGTGTCACAACCTGGTGGGCCCCAGGTGGAGGAAGGCCAATTTGCTCAAGGCCTGCCGGTCAACCCGGGGTCAGGTGAAAGCAGTTGTGCAGGTCATGGCCGTTTAAACGCCCTAGCATGACCGACTGCGCTAGAGGAACCTAGAATCTGTTGTCACATTCATTATGAAGCAAGACACTGCTGCATAAGTTTTTGGCATCTTCAGCAAAATTTTGGGATTTCTTTTCCGTGACCTCATTTACTAGTAATATGAGGCCTACTTCCCCTGAAAACTGGAACCCACTCAGATCCTTAACTTTGGGTGTTGTGGCCCTTACTCCACTAACTTTATTTATTAGTGAGTAAAAGTAGGCGTCAATGTGAATAGCATGTCACAGTTTAATGTGTGTGAGTCTTGAGGGGCGGAAGATGGGGAGGGGGGAGAACCTGCAGAAGTGCTGGAAATCTGAGAAGGCCTCAGTGTGCGTACTGGGACATCAACACGCATATTTCATATGACTGGTGAGGATATCAAAAAAGGCGTTTAATACCATAACGTGTCTCGAAAGTTCTGGCACCATTTGAGTATCTCGGCGCGCAAATGGCGCCACGAGTCAGAGTTGGGAGAGGAGATCCGTGTTTCCTGTCCGTTTGAACGTGACCAAGATGGCCCACGTGTCCCCCCTGGAGTCAGAGCTGTCGGACAAGAGCCTCCCGCACAGCGGCAGTAGCAATGTACGTCGACGAAGCCCACTGTTTTGATGAGTGAGGCAAGTGGGTGACCCTAGAGCAACAGTGTATAAAATTTTGCTTTTTGAATAGAGTCGGCGAAGCTCTCTTCTTTGCTGTAGGCCAATCCAGTAAAATGTCACCGTACTCACGATACAAATGAACTAAGTGTATATTGTCTTAGATCCTTCACTTGTTCAAAACGAGGCAATAACATGCAGCAGCGAGATATGTTCTTGGCAAACCTACTGAAAAGCTATGTGAGAGTTACGAAAAACACGAATCTAACGGTGCCAATGACGACTCGGTCGGTCATGTCTGCTCCCAGAAATTCAAGGACGGCACAAACTGTATATTAAGTATCGCAGTCAGATGTCTCAAAGTCGAATCCATGATGAGAGTCGCATTTATATTAAGTCTCCGCTGACCAATTTTTTAGTTAGTAACAGTCTCGGTCATATGATGGCAAAAAATCAGGTCATGTCTCGCACTTATGATGTGGATCTTTGGTAACTCCATTTAAAAAGCCTGCTTTTTTGACCCACCCCAACAGGAACAACTTGATTTTTTGTATATGAAAGCTTGAAAGAAGTGGAAAATGTATGAACAAATTTGATGATGCCTAAAATGCAAACAAGTGTCAAAGACTTCTTTAAGAAATAAAGAAAGATTGTCATGTGCACATGTCGCATGAACTTTTAAACATTTTAATTAAGAAAGGCCGAAAATTATGATCAGTCTGACAGCGAGTGTGCAAATATGATAGATTCGCTGCCGCGATTTGACTGTATTCAGTTGCTCTGGCAGTCTGATGCGTCAGTCGAATAATGAACTTGCTCGAAAATTTGAACGAACGAATCAAAAGTCCTCCGAAAGTACGAAATTGCAGGAAGTGTTGAAGTTGTAAAGTAAGATTTCCTTTTCAGTGCTTATATGGGTGGACGTGGCCACTTGTTGACTTGGAACTTTGACAGCCCGGGGCCGTTGAGGGGCCCTTGGCTGCTGAGGTCGGCATCGAAAGGGAGGGCAGATCTGGAACCGGGCCTCCGCATCAGAGTCTGGCCCGGGACATCCCCAACGTACTACATGGAGTTGGACCGAGTTGGTCCCACAATGCCTCCCCCCCCTCCCCGACTACAAGGGCTGACGGCCGCTGGAAGCGACCAAGGCTGCGCACTCGGACGACGTCGACGGGATCAATGCCGTGCAAGCGCGAGTGAAGACACGACCTTGCCCAACAGATTTTGTTATACCGTGT
>JAAUXU010141724.1_pt1 | contig 19768 bp, 25 predicted proteins | sample 7278151 | NCBI WGS metagenome assembly JAAUXU01 (sample SAMN14350113, study PRJNA611818) | marine sediment metagenome | isolation source: surface marine sediment (1.8m) | place: French Polynesia: Moorea | collected 2018-08 | reverse complement strand
TGAACATTGTGTCCCAGTATCACAGCAACCCGGTCCACATCAAAATTCTACTGCAACAGGTTTCAGTACACTGTAGGAGGTGCCGTCATGCCCGATGCAATTACTTACGGCCAGGACTGTACTCTACAGTACTTCCATGAACCACACAGACATCTCAAGCTCGTATTTCGTTTGCCTCGTGGTAACTGTAATATCCATCGCTAATGAGAACGAGCTAATTCACCTCGGTGTCACTGCCTTTCTGACTGAATTCTTCTAATCAGCCTTGATCTGACATTTAGGAGTGACTGATCTTTAGGAGGTCGTAGTGGCGAATGTCTAATACAAGCAAAAAAAATTCAGCTCAACCAGACACTTTAATAACAGCATTTTTTGGAGTTTGCTATGTTCTGTCTAAACATAAGTAGTATAACTTCAAATTAAGTGCAAATAGTAAATTTTTTTTTTTTTCAAAAAATGAGACTTGTACCAACTACGCCAGTGGCTAGTGCCAATTTTCCACCATGAAAATGCAAAGTTGAAATTTTTGAACTAGCTTAATATACAGCATATATTTTACCATTTGTCAAAGAATTTTTCAAGTGTAGGCAGCTTCAAGGAGTGCCCCAAAGTAGTTTATACCTCTTTTTCGAGGTTTTTCAGCAAAATGAAGTCAAAATTATAAGCACCCAGGCCTTTGCCGAGTGTGGCAAGTGCTGTGTGCATTTCCCCAAGGATTGCAAGAGCCTCAGCCGAGGCCTCGTTGTCCTCTTCATCCTCATTCTTGACCTTCAGAGAACTGAGGAATGAGATCCCGGACAAAAAAACCCTTATCTTATTACCAAAAACCTTATGTTATTTACTTGAAAAGTACTCCTGCAATGTGGTTGGTGTCAGTTGAAATGACGCTGTAAGCAAAGTTCAGTGACACTATATCCAGAGTGAATTTTCTTAATACAGGGCCATTTTAATTTGGCACCTGAGAAAAGTGCAGAGTGACACTGCATCCCATGACACTATAAGCGGAGTCCACTGTACTTTTATTGGTGCAATACAAATTTTCAGTAAATAATCAGCAAATTCATTCACGTGTGAGCATTTTCTATTGCAGTTCAGTTATTTTTGATACACAAACTTTTTTAACGATAGAGAAGCATTTTTAATGACAGAATGACATTTTCAGTTATATCAAAGAATTTTCAGTGATAGTAGTATTCTCGGCTATGTGACCAGGTGTTTAAGAGCTGAAGAAGCTTTTCACAGCACCAGAAAATGCCACATATGCTTGGATGCAAAATGAATTAAAGCACAATCCCAGATGTCCCAATTTTTTGTGCATTGTACCTGATTCGGAATATGTACGGTCTCACAGATCTGTTGCCTTGTCACCCGCATAGGTTTAAAGATATTCAACTTATCCTCCATATGGAGAGATTGATCAATGAAAACAAAGGAAAGGTAATAACGTATTGAAACAGCCAATAGTAGCTGAAGGGTTTTCAGATGATGCAGCCCTCCTCGTAACAGGACCAGGGCTTCTATCCCTAATCCGAGGACAGGAGGCAATTCCTAAAGTATTAGACTTTGGCAGAACTAATTGTCTCTCCTTCGGGACTGAGGAAACTTTTGCAGTAATCTTCACAAAGAGAAGAAGGAACCGAGGGAACATACCAAATTAAAAGTTGTTGGTCTAGAGATGGCGCACGTCTAATACCTTTAAATAATCCTAGATGACGGGTTATCTTTCGCCACACACTAACAGAAAAAAGTCAATTCTGCAAAGGGCCTTGTATACCAGTCAGTCAACTACGGGTACTGTTTTGGGCAACGTAATGGATTTTATTAGCATCATTCATTCGCCCCAAAGAAACCTTTGGCTGCATTGTATAAGCCAAAAAGGCAGGCGAAGACTGCAGGGTACTTGACGGGCTACAAAGGCTTGAAATGTTCTCCCTGACCCATGACTGATCACTGATCAGTCTAAAGATGGGAGACAGTGGAAGCGTCTAGATTCTGAGTGCTCTCCATGATTCAACTTGATGCTTTCTTCATGCTGTAAAATAACATCAATGTTAAGATCAATGGTATAGTTAAGAAGACATTGGCTTTAAAAATAGCAACTAATATTTTTAATGTATTTTGAGCATTGAGAAGTATATGGTCTCCCTTTGATTTATAGAGATGAAAGAAGAGATATGTTGAAGGAGAGAATTAGGAGTGTCTGTTGATAGATGTGCCCCTCTAATCTTGACGCAAGCTTTTTTTTTTTTCATCCATATGTACTGTGCAATTGCAGCAAGAGTCCCGTGGATGAGTCCAAGCTGGTCCAAGTCCAACTGGCTTTTGTGATCATTGGACAGGCACGCATGATGTTTCCTGAAATTTGAAGCGTCTCAGCCAAAGTTATGGGCAAATTTTAGGTGTCTGACCTTCTTTGTTGCACACTGTATTGAAATTCGAAGGTTTGTCGCTTCTACAGAAGCACGACGGTTCAATTTCCCCCTCTTCTGCAAAGCAGGATTTTTCTGTTTAGACTCGAATAGCATTTTCGTTTGTTTTTATTATAGCTGTCGTGAAAAACTGCGATTGACTTCTTTCAAGTGTTTCCCTAGCGTATGCAATTGGCCTCATGGGTCCAGCAAGCGAGATGGAAATGCTTAAGAGCACATTTCAGTTCTCGGCTCCTGATTTTGTTGATTTTCTTAAAAAGTAAGTGCAAGTGAAAATTTTACTTAAAAGACTTTTCCGGCGAAACATTCAAAACCTGTTTCGTTTGATCATGGCCATTTTTTTCGACCAATGGTGCTGAAAAACAGTTCCAGACGTAGATGTTATACTTGCTCAACTGCACAACAATGGAAATTTTATATTTGCTTAACTCTAGTCCCAGAATCGGGTGATCGGAGACATGCTGCACATATGCTCTGTTCCAGGAATCCTCTGAAGTAACCGTGGAATATAAAACCTTGCCGGGCTGGAAGACGCCCATCACCAATTGCAGGACATTCGAGGAGCTGCCGGCGAAAGCCAAGGACTACGTCAATTGTATCGAGGAGCTCCTCGGCATTCCTGGTCAGTACTGTTTATGGTTGTGATTGACCAGGACGAGTTAGAAACTGTCTCTTTCTCCTCTGTAGTGCGTTGGATCGGGGTTGGACAGGATCGTGACGCCATCATCGAGCGGAACTGATAGCACTGAATATCTATAGGTACAGGGCCTTGCGTATTCCTTTCTTAGAGTGATATATTACATGACATATTACAGCACACAAAAAGTAAAATAGCTCAATTGACATCATGCCTTTTTTTAAAAAAATAAGCAAGTAATACTACATACTATTATTATTTCATCCGACTCCACTTACGAGCTTTAAGCAACATGAGATGCTGTGATTTTTACTCACTTGCAAGCATCATTGACATGCATAAGCAATTGCTTCTCAAAGTTGGAATAAGAGAACTGAGGGGGGTCGGCCGACCAGTTTCAAGCCGACTAAGAAGCCAGTACAATAATATAGCCGAGGGTGCAACTGAGGCTGCGCCTTAGAGATAATTGCAATTATTGTAATGTTGACATTCTGGGTTGAACAAGATCAAATTGCAAAAAACTGTTCTTCCATGTTCAAAGTAAATGCTATTCAAAGATTTACCACAAATGTAATATGTTACTGTAATATGATGACATGTAGCGTGTTACGTAAGGCCCTGCGTATGTAGTGAATTCGAAGTTTCTCAACAAGGCCTCGCACATATCGTTCGTCACTGGCATCCTCCGACATCGTTATTACCACTACTCCTCCTGCGGAGTAGCATACGTTATCCAATGACAGTGACTTCATGTAAAAGATCCTAAGTGTACACGTAAGTGTGATCTGAGAAGAACAGTTACCTAACATTGCGAAGACCAATCATGACTTATTAAGTCACCAAATTCTTCCGCCAACCAATCGCACGCAAGTACGTTAACATCTTACTTTTGCACAACGCTACACTTAATACCGTAAGTTCAAGAAAATAAATAAGGATTTCAGAGATCACTGCTTTAATTTTGTATACAGAAATTGCGCGTGCTTGCAGCATATCGAATGCCGGGTGTGTGGACAGGTTCAAGCACTTTCCCGCATCATGAGGCTGCCTCAGTTTCCATGGCGTCGTCGGAGGCTTTCTCCGCTACCTGGGGCTCCTCGACTTCGTTGAACATAAATTCGTCTTGGTATTCAGTCAGGAACTGGCAAGACCTATGGACCGAACAGAGACAACTTTGTAAAATCTGCATACTTATAGCAAGCCTCGCTTCTCGGGCATACCTCGCCTCGTCAATGAATAGCGAGTAGACCCTCTTCACGTCCTCCACCGATATTTCGCTGCCTTTGCGTTTGCGACAGACCAAGTTGGCCACCGAGATCAGTTGGATGGCGTATCTAGAGAGGGCATACGTGAATGACGCTTCGCCGAATGATTTGCTTGGCACTTCCTACCTAAGACTGGCCTCCACAGCAATCCTGGTGAGCACCTTCATGGCGTCGTTACTGATGTCGCAATCTTCCTCCTCACACCGGATCTTGAGTATTTGGCTATAAAAAAGAATATGTACTCGTAGGGCACAGAACCGTGCAATACAGAGGTCACCTAGCCTCAGCTCAAAGTTTCAAGTGGGACAATAAACGTCTTACCTGATCTCCGATTCATCATTAGTGGCGGTGTTGATGATAAGAGTCCTGTCAAGCAGATCTACGGGAATTCCATGAGGGGACGTGTAGGAAGTGCCTCTGATGCGCGTAATTCCTCTGTTTGTGGCCATGATCACGACGGGGGCCATGTCGTCTTCCAGGGCCCGGTTCAGGAAAGAAAAGCACTCCATGTCCAACATGTGGACCTGAGGAAAAGATCAAGTCGCATGCTGCACATAACGCACAATAATGTATGCGCCAACAAGCGCATCCTCAACTAGCCAGTCTCACCTCGTCTATAAATAGAACTCCGGGCGCTATCTCCGCCTTGCCTTCTTCCCTCCACTCCGAGACCTTTGCATTAATCTGATCCCTGACTTCAGGTTTGATCTCTCCTGTGTCGCCGGAGAACAGGGCCAGGAAGCCCTGAGTCCGGGAGTTGATGACGTCAATCTCGTGAAGAGTAACGGTATGGGTCACCTAAAGAAAAACATTGCCTAAGGAAACTTCGCGAAAACTACTTGAATGAATGGCGTCTTACCTCCTTTCGCTTCTGCAACTCTCCCTCCGGACACTGGACGAACCTGGTCTGAGCTCCCGTTGCGTCGTAGTCTCTAGCCCTTGCGAAAGACCGCCCCAGTCGGGTGATCTTCCCAGTGGCTTTGTCCACTGTTATAACGTCCCCAGCCTGGACCTTCTCCTTGATCACTGACTCAATCATCTTAGTGCCCAAGTCATAAATCGTCTCCATCTCAGTCGTCTTCAGCGTGAGCTTGCCGACTTTGGCGCCGGTGCCGCTTACCGGGCGGTCGATCTGGACCTCCACAACCTGCAACAAAGGTCACTCTGCAGTGAGTCAGGAGCTTGATGTTAACAATAAGAAACCCCTCACAATGATGGAGCCTTTTAGAGCAAATATTACTGTCCGATCTATTCCTTTTTACTGCCTTTTCATACCACTGACGGGTCAACTGAGAAGATTTTGCAACTCATCTTGAAGGTTCAAATCAAGTTGGTTGGTTGCAAAATCTCCTCATTCGACCCACTGTAAGCTTCTGGTGGTGTCCAGCAAAGTGATGATGAAATTACCTCTCCTTCGATTATTTCCGTCTCCTCCCTTATCCTCACTCCAATGCTCTTCCTAAAGGCCTGCGTCAGCGCCTCCGTCTTGCTCATCTCTAGGCTGTAGATCTCGGATCCGGCCATCGAGGTGAACGGCGTGTCGGCGCCCAGGGCCTGTGCAACACCCATGGCAATGGCAGTCTTGCCCGTCCCGGGTGTGCCGGCGATGAGCACGGCGCGGCCTGCAATCTTGCCCTCCTTCACCATCTCGCAGATGAGTCCGGCAGCCCGGCGAGCTCGAGTCTGACCCACCAGACCCTGACAGCAGATTTGTGGAATGAAGAATATCCTTTGCAACACGGAACTTCGCAGTGGCGGTCGGACGAGCCGCTCCTACCTGTGACACCGGTCTCGGATCGAGGGAGTCATCCAGTCCGAGCCCCCTGATGTGGGAGTGCGCGCCAATCCGCTCCATGCGCGTCACTTGGCGCACCTCGGAGACGCCCCCGGTTCCTAACGCGACCGCCATTGTGTCGGTGATGCTCCTCGCGGTCCTTCGGCTCCAACAACGTTTGGTTTGGTCAATACAACTTCGCGGTATCAGGGTTGCCAGATACGGAGAATTGATCTACCGCACAACCTGTAGGAAAGTAGGACTTTTTGAGACAAAGAAAGAAATTTTCTTCTACCATTTGCAGGAATACTTGTTACATTTTTAATGCCTATTTTTCATGCGTTCCAGCAGTATAAGTGGACCTCCACGGGGCATGAGCCACTTGTTTGGTGCCAAAATTTGCCGGCTTCCCCCGTGCCCGGACGAGATCCACGCGGCCTTTATGGGCCAGCTGTTACAACACACTAAGTATGAACAATTATGCCAAACTTTAGTTGTCCTCGTAACATTTTGTTCGACTGGCAGGGCATCTGGCAACCTTTCGCAATGTTTTGTTTTCTTCTCATGCGGAAGACGCAAGATGGGGCCAGAGAGAAGGTAGGTTTAGAGAGCGCAAAGCACTGAGATCTTCTTAGGAAGGTCTCGGTAGCCCAAAGCGAAACAACGAAACGTCGATTAGGCGAGATACTCCAGTAACATTGGCTGAAATGATCTCGTGACTCGCACGTTCTGCATGGTTCGTCTCAACAGCTCCTTTGTTGGCATGCCCATGCGCGGTCGTTGGGCCTCTCCTTCTTTATTCTCTTACCTGGAGTGAAGGAGCGAGGCAGCAGGGGCATGATTCATTCGACTGCCCACAGCAGATATGTTGGCCGCAAAGACAGCTGCAATGAAGCCTTTGAAGCAGCTGAAAGGAGGGGGCAAAATCAGAAATGAACCAGAGGTGAAATCAGATTGGACTGCAGAAATTGGCTGTCAAAAGTTGCGAATAAGCAAGGCTTATTCGCAAGAGCTCTGTGAGCTTGCTCTGACACTGTTCCACTATAGTCCTCGTGCCTATAACCATCTGGCCATGTTCATACTTTCATCAAAAACACACTGAAACCCATTGAAACTTGCAGCACATCCACATATGAACTACACACACCTGAATGCACCATTAGAACACAGCATCAATGGCGCAGAGCCATGGAAGCTCATGCTGACGAACGGATACCCGTGAATTTTAATTAGGATTGTTAGGATGAGTTGGACATTTGTGTACCAATTGGTGCCAAAGAAATAGTGTTCAGATTCTCCACCTTGTTGATGTTCGATGATGTTAAAGTACTATTTTGATTAACGTCATGGACAATGTTTTGTCATTTTACATTTGAATCGCGCGAGCTTTTTTTAGCGGGATGGGGAGGGGACTGCGACACGGCTGCAGCTGTGGCTTCTCACCTCTACTTATACTTCTATCTCTACGACAGCTTTACGTTGCGAATGAATGTGGCAACCCTTACAAAAACAAACTCCTCTGGTGCTGTTTAGACATTTGTGCACACGTTAACGTGCAGACAGAGACAGAGCCGGGTCACTTGTTTTTCTGTTGGAGCCGCCAGTTCGCCATGTCGGGGGTAATGTTTGAAGACATTTTCGACGTCAAGGACATCGACCCCGAGGGGAAGAAGTTCGACCGAGTGAGTCGCCTGCATTGCGAGTCAGAGTCCTTCAAGATGGACCTCATCCTCGACATCAACAGCTGGGTTTATCCCATGGAGCTGGGGGACAAGTTCCGCCTGGTGCTGGCCACGACGCTCAGGGAGGACGGATTTCCGGACACGGGTGAGTTGGACGCCACCGCGGCAGCCGCCGCCGAAATCTCAGTCTCTTTTTTCTCCTAATAATGGCTACTGCATTCTGGCAGGCGAGTGGAATCCTGCTGAGAGTGGCACCGGTTCGCGAGCAGATTCGTTCGAGTATGTCATGTACGGCAAAATCTACCGCATCGAAGGAGACGACTTCGGGTCGGAGTCCTCTTCGGGTCGCCTGGCCGCCTACGTCTCCTACGGCGGACTCCTCATGAAGCTGCAGGGAGACGCCAACAACCTCCACGGCTTTGAAGTGGATCACTATGTCTACCTCCTCATGAAGAGATTAGCTTTCTAGATTGGATTTTTCTTCTCCTGTTGATTTTCTTGCTGCATTTTGTTATACAGATAACCTACTTATGTACACCAGACAGTAAAGTTTCTAAGCGTTGTACTTTCTCTAAGGTATAATGAGCAGAGTTATAAACCTCGACTCATCCTCGCATGATGCGCCATAGAGGATGTTAACGCCTTTGCTTCGGCAATAACATCATCTGCAGTCTGCTCTCACATTGCACTGCTGCCTTATGGCAGCAAGGGCGTCAATTTCCCCAATGAAGCGCTTTACGCATGAGCAGCCTTAAAATATAACCATCATTTATTGGGCACACCACAGTAATTGACCCAGAGCAGTACACAGAAGAACACAGTTCATGAAAGGAAGTGTGTTTGATAAAGCTTTCAATGCCACATACCATTGTTTTACACGTCACTGACATATGTATAACAGGCTTAGGGTAGGTTGACAACCCTCACCGCGACATTCGTAATTGCTCATAGGATCAGGAGATGTGAAATTACACCAAGTACCGAACTCAGGCATACTAGAGTTCGAGCCAAGACTAGCCGAGCCGAGTTGACTGGGTGCCTAACCTAGCTCAGTGCAATACTCTGAGCTGCCATCACTTGGATAAGGTATCTCAATGCAAAACAAATAATGACCATTACTTCCTGAGGACATGTGTTCTCAGGAAGTATTGATCACATTTGATTTGTCCAATGCCGTTACTAAGAAAGAACATATTCTTAGCTTTAATTTGGTATCAAGGAAGTTCCTCCCTCCGTCCTAGAACAAATGTCCCATTCCCCTCTTTTTGGCGTCTATGACTACGTGTTCTACAAGCAGATGCGAGTAAAAGACGGTCCCAAAAAACTGAAAATGTAGCTATTCTCATCTAGGCAGTTTTGAGTTCCACTTCAAATCCTTCATATGACATGACTTGTCCTAAAATTGTCCATTGCTGCTTTGATTGCACCATTTCTTGGCTCTCCATCCTCAGATGCTAGAAGAAGCAAAACTTGTGCAATGCATGAATAATCACTATCGCTAAGGTTTAGCTTTGCCTCATGGCCATTTGGTCGTGCATCAAGCAAATTATAACCCTCAGATGGCATGTTTTTCATCTCTAGAAGGAGCAACAAGAGATGCACCAAAAAGATAGCTTTGCAGCTGATCAGCTTTAAGGACCTCAAGCAGAAATCATGTAGACTCCACTGAAAGGTCCTTCCACATGCTGTTATTTTTAGACAAAATCCATTTATTTTAAACAATATCGCCAATAATTTTGTACAAAAACCAAAGTAGGACACTTATTCTCATACAGAAGGAGTAAAACTTTTTATATTAAGCCCTTCTTTAAGAGAACAAGGATATGTCAAATTCATAGTGGGGATGTATCAGTACCGTTAAGGCATGATGCAATCATACAACCATTGAACATCTTGACTTTCAGAGGAAAGAAGGGATCTCATATGCAGACAAAGGTTGCAATCCTCCAATGCACCTGATGTCAGGCCAACTGACCATTATTGACGAGCAAAGTTTATGATAGAAAAAGGGTGGCAGAAATTGGCAACGAGCTGATCAAGAGGATCAGACAACGCCAAAAGAGGAAGTGAGAGGACACTTCCATCTGTGCCCCGCTGTGCCGCTGTGCTCCCTAGAGCACAGTAGTCGACTGAGGAAGACTTGTCGACCACCAACTACCTGCACGACCTGCCTGCTAACACTTGTCTAACCCTAGAGCTGCGTATAAGCACAAGAGCTATGTTCCATGTCAAGAGCAGTTGATAGTTCATAGGTCGGGTTGGTGCGCAGAATTGTGGCAAAATTCCCTCCTTGTGATTCCGAATTCAAATCTAGGTGAATGATAGACCAAGCATGCAAGGTGCACAGATGCTCGATACACCTGTGCTATCGCTCAGCTCGTCCCCTAGGATGAAAAAGTCCCAGCCTATCGAGAAGTTCGACGACCAGGACATGCCCATTCTCCCTAACCTTTGTCCACTTCTGATTGCCCAGCCGAATCTGCCCAGGGAAGACTGCCCGAAACAGCCCAAACAGCTAGCCCAACCGCCCCAACCGCCGAAACGCCCAAACACTTTTCACTTTTGTTGTTGTCTGCTGCTGCAGGACGGTGTTTGCCGACTAGCGGTGCATGAGTGTTGGCAGGAACGGCGTCGTGGAGCCGGCGTCTGGCTACACGACGGCTGACGGTGGGTAAGCGGTGGAGAACGGGGGAGGGAAAAGGACACAAGAGGACAAAAATACTCGTAGACGCTTCAACCTAACTTTAGCGTCCTTGCCATGTCGTCGTCCGAAAAGTCCTCCCCAGACAAGCCGCAGCAAGCGGCGGCGGCCACTCTCGGATCCACACCTTCTCCACCTTCGTCCCTGGTGAGTGGCGCGGCCTCCACCCCATCAATCACGGGCGCCAGTAGTTCTTCCTCCAAGCCCGACGGGGACGGCTCCGCCACCTTCTCGAAGAAGGAGCCCTCCTCGTCGGGGCCCGACGAGCCGGCTGCAGCTGCCCGAAAACAGGCGCGGAAGGACGCGGGCGAAGACGCCGAGGACGAGTGCTCATCGTCTGGCGAGACCGAGGGCGGCCGTCGAACCTCCCGTAGAAAACGGCCGCGAGTAGACTACAGCGAGGACGCTGCGAAGAAAAAGCAGCAACAACAGCAGTCCTCTCCAGCGGAAGAGAAGAAGGCGGGTGAGGATGAGGACGACGAAGAGGACGAAGAGGAAGACGACGACGAGATCCAGGTAGGAGCCTTCAATGGAGTGCCTTGCTTCACTTTCGACCTTACGTTATGATAGAAACGTCCAGTCGCAAATGACAAGAGGCTCGACATAAGTACTTTAAGTACTCGGTACATTTATACTGCACGTTGTGGGCCTTCTTGACCTTTCTGTCTGTAGCTGACATTCTTGTGCGCAGGACGTGACCCCCGTGGAGAAAAAGACACCGGGCGGACTTGCTGCCGTGGTGGCCGGCCGGCCCGAGGCCTTGTCTTCGTCAGGCAGCCGCCAGGAGAAGCCTGACGACTTGATGGGCTTGCCAGTAGAGCCCACGGGACTGGAGGGGGCGGCATTTCAGAGCAGGGTACCCTTTGACAAGATGACGCAGGTGAGAAGTTCAATGGAAGATGGCATAAGTAGTACTCAAGTCTACATGAGCTATTTGGACTTCTGCAGGTCGAGGCCGCGTGCTTTCCAGACTTAGTGACGCCGCAACAAAGTCAAAAGATGTATCTGAACATCCGAAATAGAATTCTCCAGATGTGGCTTGAAAATCCGAAACTACAGCTCAACAGCGATGACGTTCTCAAAAGGCTTCAGGCACCATGGGATTCAGGTACTCTGTCTTTTAGCCGTCGAGTGGATTGTGGAGTTGGTATTTTCTTCATGCCATGTAGATGTACCTCTTGCCTTGCGCGTGCATGCTTTTCTCAATCGCCACGGCTACATCAACTTCGGCATCTACAAGAGGACGAAGCCTCTGGAGTCTAAAAAGACTACCGGCAAGGTGATCATCATCGGCGCTGGCATCGCAGGTTGGTAAAAAGTCATGCAACTAATAAAGTTATGGCTCAAAATTTTGTGAATAGGTCTCGCCGCTGCTCAGCAACTTAAGTCCTTTGGTATGGAGGTTGTCGTCCTTGAGGCCAGAGACCGCGTTGGTGGTAGAATCGCAACCTTCAGAAAAGTAAGGAGAAAAAGGTGGTCACTTGGAACGGTTTCAGAACACCGATCTTTCCAGGGTTCTTACATCGCTGATCTCGGCGCCATGGTCGTGACTGGACTTGGCGGCAATCCCGTTACCGTGCTCTCTCGGCAGATCAATATGGAGTTGTCCAAGATCTCGCAGAAATGTCCGCTCTACGAGTCGAACGGTAGCACGGTCCCAAAAGACAAGGATGATATGGTTGAAAGAGAGTTCAATAGGTAGAAAAAACCTATTAGTAACAAGTTTTCTAAGCATACTGCACGATAACCTCTTATTCAGATTGTTGGAAGCCACCAGCTATCTTTCCCATTCCCTCGACTTCAACTACTGCAACGGCAAGCCGGTCTCTCTCGGTCAGGCCATGGAATGGATCATCAAACTCCAAGAGAAGCACGTCAAAGAAAAGCAAATCAAACATTGGAAGGATATAATCTCAGTCCAGGAGAAACTGAAGAATAACCAGGTATTAATGCACATGCTACACAGTATAGTTGACATCTGGCCACTTCGTCCTATCACGAATGTTCGTCGCAGCTTCGCCTTGCCAGTGTGATGGATAAAATTGAAGAGCTCCATCAACAGCATAAGGAGATGGACGACGTAGAGAATAGGGACATCACCCAAGAATTCGCCCTCAGGTGAGCCCATGTGTACAGCATATCTTATCCCATTGAGATGTTCGTTAAGGTTAAGCTGCAATCTCCTCCTTAGAATGAAAGCCCGGGAGTTGAACTTAGCATTCAAGGACTACGACCAGCTGCGCGAGGAAGAAACTGCGTTGACGAGGCGTCTGCAAGAGATGGATGCTCATCCGCCCAGTGACGTCTACCTCTCCTCCAGAGACAGGCAAATCATAGATTGGCACTTTGCGAATTTGGAGTTTGCAAATGCCACTCCTCTCACCAATCTTTCGCTCAAGCACTGGGATCAGGTAAGCGCTGATCAATGACGATACGCTGAGCTGAAGAACTGGACGTACATATGATTGTTGCAGGATGATGGTTTTGCTTTCACTGGCAGCCATTTGACAGTCCGCAATGGCTACAGTTGCGTCCCGGTCGCTTTGTCCGAAGGGCTGGACATTAAGCTAAACACTGCCGTCAGGCAGGTTCGGTACTCCCAGGGAGGTTGCGAAGTCTCGACATCGAACGCCAGGTAAGACGTCTACTTCAACTTGGTTGTTCGCTCTTTCCTGTTCAAGTCGTAGAGTTTTTTGGCAGAAACCACACCAATCCCGTGACCTATAAGGCTGACGCGGTGCTGTGCACGCTGCCCCTGGGCGTTCTCAAGCAGTCGATCGCGCAAAATTCTCAGGGATTGCCCAACACAGTTGCCTTCAACCCGCCACTACCAGGTACAGGTTACTTCAGAAAGACAGAACAGCATCAGGGACTAATGTCTTTTTATGTCACGTTTCACACAGATTGGAAGGTTGAGTCGATCAAACGTTTAGGGTACGGAAATCTGAACAAAGTAGTCCTCTGCTTTGATAGAGTATTCTGGGACCCGAGCGCCAATCTCTTTGGACACGTGGGATCCACCACAGCTTCCAGGTAATGATCAGTGACGAGTAACCTAAGTTGTGCACACGCACTCAGCTCCTCATTGTATCCATTGCAGGGGCGAGCTATTTCTCTTCTGGAACGTGTACAAGGCTCCGGTACTGCTGGCTCTTGTGGCTGGTGAGGCAGCGGCCATCATGGAAAACGTCTCAGACGATGTCATTGTGGGCAGATGCATTGCAGTGTTAAAAGGTGATCTGCTTACCTTGGCAAACTGCATTCTCATACCCGTCATCAACGCATGTCTCAATTTCTAGGGATCTTCGGCAACACAGCAGTCCCAGTGCCTAAGGAGACTCTTGTGACCCGTTGGCGGGCTGATCCTTGGTCAAGGGGCGCTTATTCATTCGTATCTACGGGGTCCTCGGGTAACGACTATGACATCCTTGCCACGCCAGTCATTCCAGGCAATCCAGGGAAGCGGAATGACATGATCAAGAATCCTCCAAGGTACTGTCAATGTTGAAGACACTCTGCCACCAAAATGATATATGACTTCTTTTTAGGGTATTCTTTGCTGGCGAGCACACGATCCGCAACTACCCCGCCACTTTGCACGGCGCTCTATTGTCGGGGCTCCGGGAGGCCGGCAGGATCGCTGATCAATATCTGGGCTGCCCATATGCTCCACCCTCAGGGGCAGGAGTCACCGGAGATGTCTTCGGGAAGTCAGATTCCGCAGTCAGTGCTTAATAGCGACGTAACCTCCTAGTGTTTCCTCGTACTATGTGCATGTCTACGTACACTGTACAAAACGAAATGGGCAGTTCTTCTCCTGAAGCAAGATTTCCCATGAACTCAATGAAAACAGCAAATACATCTTTGAGCTACGATGAAAATGCCAACGTGTTTATGTTTTTAATACAGATACGGACAATACAGCCGACATCCTTGAATAAGTCGGTGCACCTAGAGCACGCGCGCCTGCGCACGCCTCAGATAAGCTGCACATAATGTAAGCAGTTGTATAGCATTAATCTGAGTGCTCCAACAGAACGTAAAGTGCGTAGAAAGGAATACAACTAACCCTGGATGTCGGATGCTTTACCCATTCGCAGATAAAGCTCGGTGAAATCAAGCATTCAGTAGGGTAATTTGACTACGAGTGCCTTGACATGAGTAATCTGAGGCACAAGGTGAGCAAAACTCAATTTTTTCTGTTTTTTGCTAATTTCAAGTTTGACGTGTCGTTTCAGAGTCACTACATCTGTCAGGATGAGGCCACGTGCCTTCATTACATGACGTGTGGAGACGTTCTGCTTTGCGGCCTTGTCAAAGGTGGAATCCAGGCATGTCCTAGAGCTCTCTTTTCACAGCTTTATTTTATGTCATCGTGCTGATGTCTCAGGCTTTCACTTTCGATGGAGGAAGTTTCTCATTACCCAACAACGTTCACAGCAACCGCATCTCGTTCATGCACAGCAGCGAGCGCCTGTTGGCCGTGGGCAGCAAAGACCGATCAGTCTCTCTCTGGAAGGCAAAGATTGGAGATGGCAGCACGTGAGCCTTAGTTTAACTTGCCTAACACTGTCCTTTAGTATAACGTAGTGACATTTAGGTCAGGGTTCAGTTTGATCTGCAAGCTGCCGCACACCCGAGAATGGGAGCAGCCGGTCCGGAACATGGACCTGGGAAGCAAGTTCCTCGTCATTGGACATGGATTGAACACAGAGGGTATGAAAGGGACATGGTATGAAAAGAGGGAATGCGTAGGCTGTACGTATATCGAGTTTCAAGACTTGTGAGTCCTGTAACAGTGAGTTCAGTATCGTCATTACTCATTCTGAATGTTGCACAAAGCCTTCGTGGCATGTGGCCTTAATGACAAGCTGCAGACTCCCATGAGGGGCCTTGCATGATTCGTTCCACAATGTTTAACTCTCTTCATGACCGATAAGAAATTTAAGGCCTCCAAGATGTGGCTAAGCTTCGCATGCGTAATGCGTGTGTGGAATGAGTAATGTCGACGTGCCGAAAGAGTTCGTCAATGAAACGAATCGAAAATGCAACGATAATTCCCCATATACCGTATACCACGGTGGAGGGTGTGACAGACCTTATTGGTCATCGTTTAATAGCTCGAAGGTTGGTACAGTATGTCAGAAATCGATCACCAGGTTATCTGGCTCTATGGAGACGACGTCGCTTTGAGGAAATCCCCGCCAAGTCCGACGAGGTACAGCTAGCTTCTGGCGTGACCAGCGTCAACCTGCACGAAGTCGAAGACGTCGTCCTTTGCAGCTTGGAGAATGGAGACGTTCTTATTTATGCAATGAGATCAGATGCACAGAAGACGAGACTGGAGCAGACCAAAGTACTCAAGTTGTCCTCACCCGTCGTGTGCATGCAGGTGCTCAGCGGGGAGGATGGGACCTTGCTCATGACGGGCAAGGACGGCGTGTTCAGTCTCGACAGGCATCTGTCAGAAGTAAGACTTTCTCGAACTCTCACCCCCCTACGATGACATTGCGTTCAAATCTTTCCGTCAGAGAAAAATCGTTCATTCTTCCAAAGACGCGGAGGAGCTGATCCAGTGTCTGTGCACGCAGGACACCATCTTCTTCCTCAGCAGCCGGGGCGGCCTCTTCTGTATGGAAAGAGACGCGGTACTTTCAGGAGGCTTAAATCTAGACGACTCCACAGTTGTGACCAGGGTCTTGCCTCCTAAGCGCATCGCGTACCAGGGGCCGCAAAGGATGGCGACGGCGCTGGATAGAAGGAGCAAGGTCTTCTGCATCAACCCGGAGGATTGGAGACAAGTCCTGTGCTCCCAGTTCAACGCGGTTTAGAGTGCGGCACCTGTCCAAGAAGAGGAAAAATATAAAAGAAATATTTTTAACTAAGTATTAACGACGCATATTGTGCGTGTATTACGTATACATCGTGCAGAAGCATGGACATGGGTCATATCAGAGCAAAATTCCACGTCAGCTTAGCGTTTTATGAAGGCTTTTAGCTTTCCGTGGAGAGGCAAACCCATTCTGTAGTTCCATCTAGTCAAAAGTCGTTGTCTTTCAAAGTTGGTCAGAAAATCATTGGGCGCTCCTTTGGGCGATTTTGGAGCAGTGAGTTTAAGCCAAAGAAAGATAGAGATGGCTGGATTTTTAGCAGAAGAATTAGTATAAAAAGATTAGTTGCCACTTTTCTTCTTGAATTCACGGTGAGAAAATGGGTTATGCTTGAGCAAAAGCGCATAAAATTTTGATTTCACAGAAGGGTCTCAGCTTTCTACAGATGGGAGAACCTTTTCTGAAAGTCAATCCTGTCAAAAGTTATGAATAATGGAATTGCTGCAATCAACCTAATAGGGACGACGAATAACGGCAAGGACTACTAGCAGAAGATTACCTCCTCTATCAAGTACGTTCTAATAACCGACAAATTGCCGCACTGCAGTCCACACCGGCCTAATGTCTAAGTACGTATGGTCGTATTCTATGTCTGTACTGACTTTTCTCCATACGAAGGTGAAATTTACTGACCTTGACCCCCTGGATCTGGGGCCCCGTTGGAGACCCACGCATCAGCCATACCTTACAGCAGCGTGGATGATCTGAAGGGCACCATCGAGACAACATTGGCCAGCATGTCTGAGAACTTCATCAACAATGTGTGTTGAGCCCTCAGGTCTCTGATGAAGAAGGGTCATGGTTGCCAGGGGGATCTTAGAGTATTGTAATACAAGTATTGCAATACTGTATTGTTGGCTAAAGTATTGATTATGTATTGAAAAAAGGCTCAAAATATTGTATTGCATAAAAAAAATTCAGTACATTTTCAATACTTTTTAAAGTTTCCTGCCAAAAAGAAACATTGCGTAGCAATGCAAAGCAAAATGGCTTAGGGGAGGAATACGGGCAAATTAATGGGCTGAACAACATTTAGTTGTAGCATGCAAAGAAAGTGAGCTGCCATTTCTCAATGGCTTCTGAGTTTTCCACTGAAGTTAGGTTAAGTTAGGTTTTCTCGCTGTGTATTGTACATATTCTCCAATACTTTGGGCAGAAAGTATTGAAATTGCATTAAATATTTTTTTGGAAAAATGTTGAATATTGTATTGCAATACCTTTGGCAGAAAGTATTGAGTATTGTATTAAGCGCTTTTTTGGGAAGGTATTGAGTATTGTATTACAATACCAAAGAAAATGTTTTGTCTAAGACCCTGGTTGTCAGTTCGAAAAATGAAATTCTGTATCAAAATCCTTACGGCATACCGAGTTCACAGGGCATGGCCAGGATAACTTTGCAAATACAATATACCAAGAAAATAGTCCTACCCCTGTTGCTTCTGCTTGAAGAAATGAAAAATGTGCATGGCTATAGATTTCTCCCCATACATTACACAGTTTGATCGCTTGTACTTCTGAAAGGATTAAAAAGGATATAAAGCTGGAGGGCGCCTGTAGGGGGAGATGAAGAATTGGTTTTGGCAGGCTGTAATAAATTTGTTGATCGCCCAATGAAGATAGGATCAATTTCTTGACATACTGTCAAGAACGTGCCTGTAACCTGTACGTGCTTCTAGCTGCGCGTTGGGATGAGCACTGATAGCAATCGGGAGAGATGTAGTAGGGTCAGTTGTCAAGTGAACATGGACAGCACAGGCTTTTCCTTGCTGCTAAATAAAATTTCGCTAAATCTCAACAGAAATGGAGAGAAAGCGCAGTGCAATTATGGAGTTATATGCCTATGACAAGATCCTGACTGAAAGTGCTGCTGCACTACAACTTTCCTATGTTATAGTCTTTGATGTTTGCTCCAAGGAACAGAAAAGACCAAGATAAGTGTCAAGATAAGGCCGGCAAGGTCGGAGGAGAAGCTGAATGTTGTAAGGGAGAGAGGATTGATGAGACCAGAGGGTGCCTCAACCATCTCAAAGCTTTCACGGGAATTGGACACCAGCCGGAAGACAATGGAGCGAATAGTGAATAACCATCCTATTCTCAAAACCTTCAAAGGGACACTACACCAGACCTTAATGACTCCTGACTACAAAAACGGGCCGCAGAGGGCAAAAAATCCTTTTTCATGCCATGGCATCAAGATGCCATCAGACGTCATCATTCTCTGACGAAACCCCCTCATTCCCATTCCAAAAATGGTCTCCTGGAGTTTACGTCGCTGAGGCCTTTGGACAGTGATGTGGTGCACTTCATGAAGACATGACACCTTGCAGACCTGCAAGTCGTCATGACTGTTGCGCCCCCCAGTGAAAAAAGTATCCCCTTTTCTTTTTGCAGCCTGGTGAGACATTGAACCAGGACACATACATGGCACACCTGGAGAACAACGCGTTGACATGGGCAAAGGCCAACTTTGGGGTCAATGGCTCACACATCACTGAACACTTAGGAGTTGTTGAGGACACACACCACATTTTTTGGTATTAAATGAGCATGCTCTTTAGCACTAAATCTGCATCTAAGGCTGAGCTAAAAATGACCATAGTAGAAGCTTGGGATGATCTTGAGGACGCCATCAAAAACAGGTGAGCAAAGTTCAGGGGCAGGTTAGAAGCCATAATTGAGGCCAAAGGTGGCTAAATCGAGTAAATTATCCACGACTATAAATCGGTTCAATAAAAAGGGAAACTACACAGTCCCTTTGTTCCCGAGAAACAGCAGTGTAAAGTTGGGCTTCTGGGTGTCAGGATTATCCTGGCGATGCGTGCATTTCTTCCTGCCCATACTTAGAATTTAGTAGTGCTGATTTGGGTGGTTTTTCCAACCACACACTGTGTGTAATAATGCATCCCATTTAAATAAGCCATCCAGCGTTCACTAAGACCTCCTCGCCTTCACTTCTTTCATTGTCCGCACTCCTCAGCAATTTCCTCCTAGGCAGAAGCGTTAATTTGTGATGCATTTTCCTCCTGTCCCATGAACCACAAGGACTTAGAGAGGGGCTGGAAATACGCAGAGCCAGCCCAGTCCGAGTCAGGAGGAAAAAGATCGGGAAGATCAGTACAATATGTGATGGAGTCAGTCGGTAACAACGTTGTCTTAGCTTTCAACAAATTCACCCTGTCAACCCCCTGTGCCTCAGCGGTTTTGTTACTAATTTTGACATTTCTGAGCTCTGCATCCTCGTCCTTCAGCCAACGGTGCTTTCTCTGAAGGCATCGAAACTCAGTCTCTTGTTGAGTCTCCTTTTGTCTGGACAACAGACCCACAGTAAAAGCTCATTTTTAACATCAGAGCACATTCTGATGCCTTCACGCAACACAGTTGAGTAATGG
>JAAUXU010025684.1_pt1 | contig 19771 bp, 24 predicted proteins | sample 7278151 | NCBI WGS metagenome assembly JAAUXU01 (sample SAMN14350113, study PRJNA611818) | marine sediment metagenome | isolation source: surface marine sediment (1.8m) | place: French Polynesia: Moorea | collected 2018-08 | reverse complement strand
TTATTTTTGCAGTGGGTGTGTGTGTGTGGTTAATTCAACAAATATTTCGACTCCGCTTCCGTCACAGCAGATGTGTCGAACTCTTTTTCCCTCTTGTGAGCCCCCCCCCCCCCCCCATCCTGGTACTAAACTTCATTAAGAGATCTAATTTACTTTCTACGTGACTAGAACATTTGAGGTAGCTTTCTCGAGTGGAATCAAGAGGCCAAAGCCGCTGTTACGTGTGAGCACATAGAGATCTTAGTCGCCAGGTGCTCCGTGTACGAGTACAACGTTTGGTGTCATCGAAGTCCAGCCACCAGCGCAACATCGAGAGGCCGCGTAGAGGGACGTTCCTCCTCTCCTCCAGGTGCTCCGTGTACGAGTACAACGTGGTGTCATCAAAGTCCAGCCACCAGCGCAACATCGGGAACTCCAGCCACCAGCACAGCACCGGGAACTCCAGCCACCAGCACAACATCGGGAACTCCAGCCACCAGCACAACATCGGGAGGCCGCGTAGACGGACGTTCCTCCTCCCCAGGTGCTCCGTGTACGAGTACAACACTGGCCTTTTTTTGTGCGTAGGAGAGCATAAAAGCTCATTTTTCACCGCGCCTCCTCTTTTCTTCCGCCAGTGTTATTAGAGCGAGAGAGAGGAGGCGGATCTGATTACCCCGGAGGTACATAAATCACGCTGGTGGCGAGTTTTCTTTCTTCGTCACCTCTTTCACAGAAAAGTCTTGCCCAACAACAATCCAGCCCACATAAATCTCTCTTCTCTCTCCCTATACGAAAAAGGTGGGGTGGGAGGCACTTTGGTGTTTATTTCTTACTTCCCTTCCCTGCAAATTTGGAGAAGGCTGACGAGAGCTTCGTGTTCTCCCTCCCCTCCTCCCTCCCATCCATACACATCCATCTATTCAGATGCAGCCACTCAAACCCGTCCGCACCTCCGGAATTTTTGCCCGGCCATTTTTATCCTCCGTTAATTGGGAATGGTGGCGGTGAAGAGGAAGAAGGGGGGGATGGAGAAAGTCGTCTGTGATGAGGAACAGAGATGGGAAGAGAGGGTGGATGTAGAAAAAATGCCTGAGCAGCAGCGGCTGCATGTGGAGGGAGACAAGGAGGAAAGCCTCGCAATTAATGCGATTAGGATTGGGTTCTGAGCAAAGATAAGACTTTCCTTCTTCTTTTATCCTGTCTGAGTCTGGAGTGAGCTTCTTTGCCCATGCAAACTCTGGGGGTGTCGAAGCATTTTCAATATTTGGAGATCTGCTTAGCATTTTATTAAAGGGTTGACGTGTGTTATCTCCAATCCCTCTGGTCAGTTGAAGCATGACTGATTCGACAAAGGAGGAAGCGGAAGAAGAAGAAAGCACGCGTGGAATATTGATGCTGGACGGACGGAGGAAACCTCTTGTGTTGACATTTCATTAGAATATTTGTCCACGCATGTGGAATAACTTATTCATACAAGCATTCGCCACGGCTGCTGCCACTGCTGATCAGGACCAATTCACTTTGTGCATAAAAAAGGATGAATACGCACATGTACTTTGCTATATTAGGCTAGGTCGAAGATTTGAATTTCACATGTAAATTTGGTATTTGCAAAACCTTGCATCATCACAGCACACTGAAGCTGTTCATAACCAGAGGTCAAGCTCAGTGGGGAAGAAGTCTGTAGTACATCAGTACTGACAGAGCAAGCAAGCCACATTTTCGTCACTCAATCTGGTCACGAGATGGCGTTGTGGCCTATTCAGCTGGTCTCTGTGACTGAGGATGAAATGCATCTCCTCATCATACCACTATTAGGTGTTGAGTCCCAAAGTCTGGCACTGCCTCACCTTCCTCTGTCATCAGCAACAACACCATCTAGTGGTGAGAATTGGCAGAGGCACAGCAACAGCTGGATCGTGTTTCAATGGCTTTAAACTTTTCTATATTCATTTCAGTTATTACTGCGTTGGGGTGGCTGCATCCTGAGAACTTTGTGGTGGAGTTGTAGTAGTGACATATCAGGGACAAGAAACTTTTGTCTGGCTCGAGTCCACTGCATGGTGCAAGGTCTATGTAGTAGGCAGAAAACTGATACACTCAGGGAGCAGTTGTTTCTGACTAGTATTTGATGACATCTTCATCGTAGGTGACAAAAGCCAAACAACACTTCCACTTGCGACCTCGCAATGAATATGTGCATAGTTTTCAACCAGGACAGAACATTGACGTCATTGTTGTTACAACGATTCCTCCTGTGAAAGAGGTGTCTGCGTTGAATCCTGGACAATGTCTCGGACATATTGGAGATTCATGCGAGCAATCAGATACATCTGAATAAGAACGTTTTCAGTATGCAAATAAGCCAATCCCAGAAAATGAAAATATCGATCATCGAACAAAACGAATAGGAAAAAATACATCGTTTGACTCATAAAGCACCTGCTAAAGACCTAAAGTGCAACCTTTGTGAGGAGGAGACAGAGAAATGCCATCAACTTTTTTTTCGGTGAAAAGACTTGGTCCATTCAGCCATTTTCCTTTATCTCTGTCTCTCTCCCCCTCTTTCTCACAACTTTGCTCCTGACCAGAATTTGACATTTGGGATTGAGTGCACAAAGTTTGAAAAGCTTTTAGCAAAGACGTACTTGCAGTGTGTGTAGTGGAGGGAGCTTTGAATCCGGTGCAAGACAGCAGTGACGGCGACGACGATGGTGACGACGCCGGCCGGCGGCGACGACCCCGTTCCATGCACGTACATTTGGAAAGGTACGCTGGAAAGCACTATAAATACCCGATTGCTTTGGCAGAAAGAGCTTCAGGAAAGAGGAACTTCACACAAAGCAAGTAAAGAAAGACTCTCCAGAGACCAGAGAGGAGGAGGAACAAGAGGAAAAACTTTTCACGAAACTAAATGTACTCAGTTATTATACACATATCCACAGGTTCCGTCTATACACACATTTGCTATTATACATTTCCGTGCCACAGCCAGAGCAGCTTTTCCACTGCATAGAGAGAAATGCCTCGAAAAAGAGAGAAAGGAAGGAGAGCTGCATGCACTTCTCTACCTCGTCTGTCTATGTAGAGGCTGTACCACAGGCCCTGCCCTCTTGCTGTCGTCTGTCAGCCAATGAGAATCCAGCCGCCGGCAGCCAGGCAGGCAGAATGCTTGCTTTCGTAATAGCACTCACTTTCCCCCCCCCCCTCTAGACCCCCCTGCAGGCCTCCCCTTAAGAACCCCTGGAATGGGGGCACACGTAGAAAGAAGACCAATGGCAGAGCTCCTCTTAAAGCACAGTAGGGGGGAGAGGAGGAGGAAGGGGTAGGAAGAGAGAAAGTAAAAAAAACAAGCCGAAATTTCCAGCCTTGTGAACACGCCGCCACCAGCCGCAACAAGCAGGAAAATGCGTCAAATGAATTCGCGGTTTTAGCCAAACTTTGTACCGTGCCAACCTCCCCCTCCTGTACTTCAGTTCTTCTTAGTTGTTGTTTGCAAGTCTTCTTTCTTGTGACGTCAGAGAAGTCTGCGGAAGTTGTGCGATGGAGCCCTTGAAGCGGTATTAGCGGAGCTGCCGTTGCTGCCGCCGCCGCTGCTGCAGCTGCTGCTGCTCTTGCTCCTGGAGACTAAACTTTTATCCAAGTTTTGGCGGCCGCTATTAGCAAGAGGGACGAGGAGCAAGGATACATACGGACGCCCGCAGCGATAAAACAAGGGAGGGCGACAGCATAATAAGGAGGATTTTATGACGCCTTATTGAATGTCGGGGCCAGGTTTTATTGGCCTTTGGAGCCGGCGTCAAACACAAAGAGGGCTGCGACAGTGGCGGCGGCGTCATATCAGACTGCTTCTGGAAGGGGGATTTCCCCAAAAGTTTTTATACGCGGCTAACTTTTCGTACTCATTGTGTAAAAGTTGGGCCATTTCAAACTTTCTTCTTCTTCTTCTTCTTCTTCTTCTTCTTCCACTTCTTCTTTCACTTCTTCTTCTTTCACTTCTTCTTCTTCTTCTTCTTCCACTACTTCTTTCACTTCTTCCTCTTCTTCTTTACTTCTTCCTCTTCTTCTTTACTTCTTCCTCTTCTTCTTTCTTCACTTCTCCATTTTTACTACTTCTTCTAGCCTCTCATTCTATCTTCTTCCTTCTACTTTTCTTCTTCCAGCTTCTCATTCTTTCTTCTTCTAGTGTCTTCCTCCTATTCCTCTTTTTCTTTCTTCTTCTTCCTCTTCTTTCTTCTATTTCTTTCTTCTTCTTCCTCTTCTTTCTTCTATTTCTTTCTTCTTCCTCTTCTTTCTTCTATTTCTTTCTTCTTCTTCCTCTTCTTTCTTCCATTTCTTTCTTCAGAAAATGAAGAATCATGAACACCGTCCATCTTCATTATCAGTACCATGAAGCATCATCATCAATATCACCATGTTCATTGACATGATTCTTCTAGATCTCTTTTCGTCTTTTCTCTTTGTTGTCAATTAATAATCTTCATCAACTGTGTCTTTGGGTTTTTTTCCTTTTTTTTACTCTCTTTCGTCTCTGTTTCTTTGCTGCTGTTCCCTCTTGCTTTACTTCTTTTCCTAGGTCGTCTCCTTCCTTCATTTCCCCACACTTTCTTTACTTCTTTTCTTTCTTCTTCCTTCAGTTCTCCCTTTAAACGGAAGGAACTGTCAGGTGGGGCAGGGGTCCAGGGACTCTGACAGTGAGACTCTGAAAAGGAGTGCACGACGTGGGGAGGGCCGACAGGTACGACAGGGGCCCCGAGATGGACTTGGGGAGTGACGGACTCCGACAGCTGTGGCAGGAACTGATTAGCCATTCATGAAGTGGCTTTTTGTCAGTCTGCACTTCGCTGGTCAGACTTGGTGCGTGCGGGCATTGGCCAAAAATATGGTGCGGAGATAAAGAATAAGAACGTTTACATCTTGTCGTCCTCACCTCAATTCCAGGAGAAATGGGGTGTGCGTGTGGAAGGAGGACAGAATGGAAAAAAGTGCCACTGCGTGAAATGGCTCGGAAGGACATCGCACACAAAAAAAGGGTTATCCATACGTAAACACAGGAGCGCACGCGTGTCCATTCAGAGAGATCTATTTCTCTCTCTCTCTCTACCTATCCCACCAGTATGAATGGGTTCGATCGCGGGGAAAAAGATTTCTTGCTTCCGTGATCCGCACAATGTTTTTTATTCTTATCAATTCTAAGTCTGTTCTCCTAAGCTGCTCACTTGTAGGTGTATTTGGGTCTTGACACAACAGCCAGCGCATTGTAATTGTTTGTTGTGATCATCCCGCCGTGAAATCAAAAAGGGGGGAGAACAGAGCAATCAGGCAAAAGATGAAGGAGAAGAGAAGGAATTTGTCTTTGTAAGCGCGAATCCAATCAGGACCAGGCTGGAATTCTCCAGGACCTTCTTCTCCAGCTTCTTACACATTTACAAAATTACTTCATTACAACTCTCACAGATGTGATTGCAGAGGACAATGAATAAAACAGCAGCCGGATCATGGTGACTATGCTCATGCTGCTGTGCGAGAAAGTTCATCATAACTCTGCCACAGCAAATCTGATAATGCCTTCCTGCCTTCTTCCCCCCTGCCATAAGCTTATTGCAGTTGAAAGATGTATGACTGAAAGTTTTTTCCTGCGCTATCAATGCAGTAATTGGTACATTACGTCCATCAGCTTGTGTACCTTTTCCCTCCATTACTTTCCTTCTTTCTTTTCGTTCGGGAGAACACGTTAAAAGTCTTGGATTTGAAAGGTTAACAAAGAGATGGGAAGAATGGATTCTGACTGGTCACCTCTATGTCTGCGCCACTCGTCCGCGTGTGCGCGCGTGTGTGTTTTTGCTCCAGGGTTCGTTACTTCTACGCAGAGAGAAAAACTTTCCCAGTTGTCGTCGTCCGCTCCCCATTTTTTTTCGCTCGCAACAATAGAAGAGGTCAGCGAAGCGAGAAAATGGGCGACTCTCGCTGCTGGAGGCCACACACTTTTCCAAACAGTTATGCTTTCTTCTTCTTCCAATGACCAAGTTGGAGAAATAGCAGAGGGAGGCGAGGTCGTCGAGCCTGCAGAGACGGACGCTCCACCATCAAAGTGGCGCGCAGGAAAGTTTAATCAAGTACAGGCTGTGCACTAATGAGTGTCCTTCACCGGGTCTGTACTGCACTCAAAAGGGTCATGTGACATACGCGACAGCAGGGGGGAGGGGACTTGTGCAACTGTGTCACTCATTGTTGCCACGGGGCGGGTAAAGTCGAGTTATCTTCAGGAGCTTTCAATCGACCAAATGCACCAATGCACATTGTACATGCTGTGTGCCTGCTGCTGCACTGGCGAACCCAACGTGGGCTGCTGCTGCAGGCACATGAAGGAGCGCAAACTTTTTTCAGAGGGGATTCGTCTCCCCCCCCCCCCGAAAAGTTTTAGTAAGAGAGGAGAGCTACAGCTTATCTGTAGAGCTGTAGATGGGTCCTACAGTCCAGAAAGCTCGTATTTGCTTCTCTTAGAACATAGTAATTACAGCGCTTGGAAAACCTGACCGTCAGTGGCCAAGAGCAAGAGGAGGGCCGACGAAACCACGGCCGCCGCCGTCACTGACGATAGCTTTCCATATGCCAACGGCTCCCAGAGGCTTGAAAGGCCGGTGGCCGAAGCTTTCTCAAGCCCTGCGGCCTCGATAATGACGAAAGCGGCGGCGGCGGTGGCGACGACGGAGGCGACGGCGGTGGCGACGGCGACGACGGCAGCGGCGGCGAAGCAGAGAGAGAGAAGAGAGCAGAGAGCGAGCGAGAGGTGGTGGGCGGCGAAAGAAGCAAGAGCAAAGAAAGAGAGCTCCGCCAAAAGGCTTCTTCCTACACTTTCTTCGTCGTCCTTGTGCCACCATCACAGTTGCCTACCTTTTGGAGGCTCCAAGAGGTTGAAAAATGTGCTCCAGACGCTGGAAAAGCATCCTTTGGTGAGCAGTGACATTGCAAGATCGACCCGGGAGACGTCGCCGAAGGAACTGGACTAGGCGGCCGCGCACACGTCCATCTGCCTGGGTGGGTATGACCTCCTCGACCAAGTTGCATCCATCCAGATCCCCCCTCCCCCCCTGCCTTACCGTGTGTATGTATGCGTTTGTGTGTGAGCACTGCTTTCATAGCTTTAGTCAACTTTCAAGAGGCTTCATAGATCTGCTGTGTGTGTGTGTGTGTGTGGTCCTTGAAGAAGATCCATTTTATCCAGTAACTTCCTCTCTCTCGCCGCCTACGCCGTTAGCTGCGTGCGCGCGTGCGCGCGTGCGTGCGTGCGTGTTGCCCTCGATGCCTTTAGAATCCTTCTCCTCATTTCCTCACCAATGCGCGCGTTGCTGTTGCCGCCGAGGGAAAGTTTGCTGCCGCTCGCCGCGTCGTTTCGCAAAAGAGACAAGGAAGAAGAACGCGAACTTCGCCTCTGCAGTCCGCAATTCCTGTGCACGGAGCCGTGGAAAGCAGGGAGTTCACTAAGTTGGGAGGAGAGAGAGCAACCCAAAGTTTTTTAATCATTGCTGGAGGCAAAGAGTAGAAGACGACGACGAGAGGAGGAAGAAATGCTGGTCCGACGTATTCGACTGTGTCTGCAGGCAGTTTTGCACGGGTCTGGACCGGACGCTACAGTTGTCATCGGCCAAATGTTCCACATGACGTTGCGAATAAAGCAGAGGAAAGTTTCCACTTCCCTCAGCGAAGAGAATTTGCCTAAAATCTCGGCTGTCAACAAGCAAAGGGGGGGGGGAAATGTGGAGAAGATACCCCTTATGGTCTTCTCAGCCTCTTTCCTTGGGGGAGAGAGAGAAAGAATGCCATGAAAGAGGGAGAGAAAAGAGAAAAAGGCACTTTGTCTCTATTAGGCTAACCACTGCTCTCCTTCTCTCTTGTTCTCTCCCCCCCCCTTGTTTTCCGTCTAGTTGCCCCTTGTCACTGCTCGTTTTCAAACCATGAAATCCCAATTTCTTTTTCATTCTTCCGATGAGGGGGAGGGGTGAGGGTGGCCTTACCCAGCCTGGCATAGAAGAGGCCGTTGAAAGAAATGTAACAGAGCCTTCTTGTCTGGGCTCTGCTTAATGGATCCCACAGCTCCAGTAGAGGAGGAAGTCCGATTTATTCTGGCTTTTCGTACCGTTATAGCTCAACTTTGGCTCATTTAAGCAGCCCAGGGGAGATGCAAATGTAGCTTTAGTGGAAAACCCACAAAGCCTTCATTCAGGTCTTGCGCAGCAGCTTTCTGAATAGTTTTTTTTGGTGATTCACCCAGCTTGTCACTTATCCTGAGCCAAAGTCTCTGGGGAGGTCGAAGGACCAAATAGAGAATTGGCTCCATATTGCATGAGCAAATGTAGACAGACAGACAGACAAGCTGGATCAGGAGGTCGCCAAGGACATGAATAAGTCATGGATGCAGTGGACGGAAATAAAGAAATGTGCAATAACCACGATTATTATTATTACATGGGCAACTGCGAAATTCAGTTGAACAAAGCATAACTTGGCTTCTTGGAGACGAATTTGTTAAGCTCTTTGTTGTTGTTGTTGTTCCAGCCGCCCGGGAATATCGGAAAGTTTGTTGTTGTTGGGCCAAACTTTTTTTTTTCAAAATAGTTTGTCAGCTCAACTCCTGATGAAATGTTTCCGCAGCAAACTCTTCAGCACTGTGTCTGTCAAACTCGCAACTTTCTTCTTTCAACGGAAATTTTGAAGACGCTCGCAGGAGACTTTTCTTCTTCCTCCTCCTGTGTCTCCTCTCCAGGAAAGACTTGTCCAATTTAGTCCGAGTCCTCCGAGTCCTCCGAGACCGCCTCATTGAGTTATGAGCAGATGCAAGAAGACATCAACAATGAAAGAGGAAGGGAAATCCCACAGGATATTTTTCCTTTCTTTTTTTACTCTGTAAATCCGTAATCTGTTGCTTGGAAAGATTCTTGCCAACTTTCCCTGACTTTCCTGTGGAGGGTCCTTGATCAACAATAAACAAATGGACCAAGAAGTGTCTGGTTCAGCGCCCTCTAGCGGACGCGTCAAGTGGAAAACGACACAAAACAAAACGAAAGGAATCCTTCTTCAAAGGGTTATGGTTGGCCATACATTGGCGAGCAGCAGCCTCAGCGCGTCTGATTTATTGTCCTCTCAATGTTATTGGGACATTTATGCCTGCCATAACCGGACAAATCCCCCGAGGGGAATTTTCACTTTCCCCTACTCTTCCTCTCAACGATGGGAGGAGGACGACAAGGGGGGGGGAGGAGGGAGAGGGTAGAGAGAGAAAAAACCCGAGAGGCCATAACTGAGACCTCGCAACCCTTCCCATTTTTTTAGTGCTGTCGAAAGAAAAAAAAGTAGGGTGGTTTGGACTAAAGTGGCCAGGCTGGAACTCCAGTGGTTTTATTCTTGCGCTCACTCTGTGTTTAGTGAAAAACGTTGGGAAATATGGGCGCTTTTGTATTTGTGGGAGGAATTCATCATTCTTGCTGGGGAAAGCATGAAATGCTTTCTTTCTCCTGCTTGGACACGTATGTATTTGGTTTTTTCTCCCTCCCCCCCCTACTTTCCAAGGCTTCCTCCACGTGCAAGGATGTGTGAGTAAGAGAGATGGGTGAAGCCCCTTTTCTCGCCTTAAATTATTTGATGGATCGGCGAGATATGCAAGAGGGGAGAAACTTTGCACTCAGCCAATACTTGGTACTATCAGAGGGAATCCATATCGGGATGATACGGAAAGTACAGCTCTGCTACCTGCGCTGGAAAGTGGAAAGTTGCCCCTGGCGGCGGCGTCAGAATGCACGTGGTAATGACTGATTCCTCGCTTTTCTCGCGCTTTCCCATACAATGTTTGAGTGGGTTTGACTTCCCCCCCCCCCAGACCCTTTCGGGGAATCGCGGTCGTAAATAGCGCTATAAAGAAGGGATTGTCTTAACCTCTCTCACACCCCCCTCTTGTGACAAATATCCCTGAAAGGGCGACCGCAGCAGAGGCCAAAAATTCCCCAGCAGCACAAAACAACAAAAGGCGTGTCCGGACTCACTTTTTGGCTTTCTTGACCTTATTTTCGACGAGGTTATTTGGTACTAGAATATTCTACACTTTCGGCTGTCGAGCAACTTTTTGTTCTTCTCCGCCGCTGTCAGCCAAGTCTTGGCTGCGACGCTCACAGGATAATTTCACGTCCGCCCCCCATTCCTTGGAGAGAAAAGGTCGAGTTGCACGAGCGAATTTTCACACTCAACGCGTTTCTGCTCACGCTGGAGACGAACGAAGAAACAGGGCCAAAAAAATGGCCCCTGAACAGGAAAAGTCCGGGTCGCACGGTGCAATTTCTTCCAGCGCCTGAAGGAACTTCTGCTCATGCAAGAGAACAGCAGCAACAGCAACAAAAATAGTCAAAGTGAACCCGCCCAAACATTGAGCTTGGGCAAAAATTCTCTGTTGATTGACAGCCCGACCCGAGTTAGGGGGAGGAAAAGAAGGGTTGAGAAGCCTTCTGAGAAAGGTAATTGAGGAAAGAAAGAGCTTTGTTGTCCGTCAAACTATGCTAATTTCACAAAAGAAAACAACAACAGCAAAAAACATTCTCAGAAGGAAGGGGCGAAGTTTTGCTTAGTCACAAAATTGTCACCTCAGTCGAGCAGCTGCTGTTTTTGTGTCACGCCCAAAACTCTTGTCTCTGGCTGAAGCCTTTGGAGGCCTTGTCGAGGCCTCGTCGAGGCCTACATGCCAGGCAGGTGTCCAGGCCTGGTTCATTGAGGGGCACCTATGCTCATGCATGCTGCAGTAGCAGCAGGAGAGGTCAGATCTTCGTCAAGCGACATCATGGTGAAGGCCACGACGAACACATCGAGGTCCCTACTCCTCATTCTGGTCCTCCTCGTGGTCGTCCGAGCCGACGTGGGGCGGGTGACGCTTCCGCGGCCTCGCTGATGTAGACTGCGTCAAGGAAGTTGGCCAAGCTCTGGTCAAAAACGCTGTCGACGTCAAACTTGTCCGCCCAAGTTCCAAAGAGGCGCCGAGTGACGTTGGCCCTGTTCCAATAAAAAGAAGGTGTCACAACATATCGAAGACCAGGGCGCTGCTTAAGCCGTAGACGCTACGTTCTACGTAGAGCCTATAGAGGCCTTCCTCCAGGCCCCACCGAGGCCTAAATGGTTGATTTTTCTTCCTCAACACAACTTTGTCAGCGTGTTCTTGACCGATTTTCAGGGTCTGGCCCCACGAGATCTCCCCTTTGGACGCTCTCCCTGATAAAAAGTAAATACTTTTTTAAAAGTTTTTAAAGCGATGTCGCCGCACGTCCGACTCTCTCCTATCGACCCCACTCGGCCAATGCATGAATGCTACGACTGCTCTATAATTAAAGCTTTCTACAAATCTGTCTCATGCAATCATCCTAGGTCGATGTACTAAGTTGTAGCACACGGACGGTCACTTTTTTCTCTCCCTCCGGTTGTTGGATCGATACTTTTTCTCCATTTGTTTTCCTGTGACTTTGGCTTCACCGCGGCAAATGCATGATGATTGGTGAAGTCATAATTGAAAAAAACTCCCACTCCTGTTTTTGCTCTGCTCCAACGGTCAGTTTTTCCATGACTTATTCATCATTTTCCCGCATTCACATCTGCGCTCTGGGATTTTACTTGGCTGCTCTGATGAGTGGAGTCGTAATCACGAAATGTCAGAAGCTCGACAACTGCGACCTTTGCATAAATTCTTTCCTCAGGTCTCGTCAGATGCCACCCAAAGAATAGGACGACGATGGCGCTTCTGTCTTTTACGCCCGGTGAGAGTTTGGAGACAACTGTGGGCATCTTTGGCACTCTCAAATGTTTGAATCTGCTTCCGCAGCCACCAGTGACTTGTCCAACAAGGCCTATCCGGGCGGTGACACCACCAGCCTCCACAGCACCTCCGACCACTCTGCCGTGTCCTCGTCTTCCTCCTGCATCTACGGTCCCGCGGCCGCCACCAACAAGGACAGCGGCGGCGGTAGCGGCGGCGGTAGCGGCGGGGGCAGTGGCGGGGGAGGCAGCGGTGGCGGTGGCGGCGGCGGAGGAGGAGGAGGAACAGCAGCAGGAGGAGGAGGCGGCGGCGGCAGCGGCGGCTACGGCGTGGACGGCTCGAGCATGATTGCGACCAACGACAAGAGCAAGGAGATGTTCTCCAACATGACGGGCGAGGTGACAAAGCCCAAGCCTCAGAACGTCAAGTACGACTCCGCCACCGGCAAGATGTACGAGGAGTTGGGGTCGACCACCAACGCGCCCGCCACCACCACGGACAACGGCGTCAACGCGTCACTCGGAGCAAGCGCGGGAGGCGACGACGGCACCAACAGACCGGACTACATCAACTACCAACAGCAAGGTGGTTACCAGCACTACCCGTACGGCCAGGTCTGCCAGGTGCAGTACATGGGGTCGTTCTCGACGAGTGCCAGCATCGGGGGCTACGGCGCAGGCACGCACCACCTCAATCCATACGACAGGTAAGAGATTATTCACGATACAAACGGCCGGGACGTGCGTCAGCGTCGTCTGCCACAGGTCGATGTACCCGTACAACACCCCCGGCGCTTTCGTCCCCCACTCTGCCATCAACCTGTCCGTGAAGACCAACGAGCTTCCCACCGCGGCCGCGCCAACGACAGGACTGGTACCTTCGTCGCTCGACCTCACCTTGCCCGACCAAAGTTCGGCCTCCTCCTCGACCAGCAACAATAGCAACCGGACCCACAACGGCAGCAACAACAACAGCAACAACTACTTGATCGATGGCAGCTACGGAAGCAACGCCAATAACAGCACCTCTGCGGGCCACAAGGGACCAGCAGTGCCCAGTCCTCAAATCCTCGATCTTACCAGACCCCTAAGGTAAAAAATAGGAATGCCACTCTTGTACCTAATGCACATGGAAGGGGAGAACAAAGAAAGTAGTGGTGGAACTTTTAACTCGATTACCCTTTTTCTCCTCCTTCCTCAGTACAACAACCAACTCATCCTCGAGGCTGTACAACAATGGCAACCTGCAAAAGCAACCTCCGACCTCGTCCACCTCCAAAATGAATAAAGGCACTGGCAGTGGCAACGTTCCCACCTCAAAAGAGCAGACGGAACCAGTCGACTTCTCCAGCAACCAGTCTCTCCTGAGCTTCTCCTCGCGGCCCTCCTGCAGCAACAGCGGCAGCGGAGGCAGCGGCAGCTCCGTGGACCGATTTCGCGGCTGCTACTCCACCTTCGGCGGTCTGGGGGCCTACAACAGCCTGCTGCAGAACGGCTACGCAGCCGCTGCGGCCGGCTACAGCGCGTACAACCAGGCGGCGGCAAGTTACGGCGGCTGCCTCAACTACGCCGCCAATTCCTTCGCGGCGGCGGCAGCAGGAGACGCCGCTGCCGCTGCCGCTGGCTTCGGGTTGTCCTCTATGCTGGGATCCACGCCGGTCACGACAGCAAGGTAACAACGACTCAGACGTGCCTGTTACTTCTCGTCTGCCATGTTCTCATGAGACAAGTGCATCCACAGCTACATGCCGTTCGGCCGGATCAACGGGCGCAGCAAGGACGGCAAAGAGCTCATCCAGTGTCCCACCCCCGGCTGCGACGGCGTCGGGCACATCACGGGCAACTACGCCACGCACAGGAGGTAGGACTGGCTTGTTTCACGCGTCAATCCAGTGACTCTTCTCATTGTCCTTGCCCTCCTAGCTTGTCTGGGTGCCCAAGAGCGAACAAGCCCAAGAGCAGACCCAAAGATGGTGCAGAGTCTGAACCACTCAGGTGAGCTGAACAATTGGCAGTGGCAGCAGCAGAGCAAAAGCCTCTTTCTTTCCCCAGATGGAAAGTCTGAAAGTACAACAGCATAGATGGAGTCATTACCGTAGTTAGCCTCTCACAATCCCTTCCGTCCACTCCCTCATTTCGCTTTTTAGGTGTCCCATCCCTGGTTGTGACGGCTCTGGCCACTCCACTGGAAAGTTCTTATCCCATCGAAGGTACTCAAGTCGACACTCAAGTGGTCATTTCCGCTCCTAGTCATTCTGTGTGTGTGTGTCTCTCTCTCTGCAGCGCCTCTGGCTGCCCCTTGGCCAGCCGCAACAAGTCGAGGCTGTTGGAGGGGGGAGTCACGTCATCATCCTCGGCAATCTCTTCCACCTCATCGTCGTACGCTGCAGACACCTCCTCGAAGTACTCGAGCTCGCCGGGACAGAGCTTCCCCAATCGAATGATGACGTCTGCGGCGGCGACGACCAGCACGACTTCCTCATCTATATCTTCTTCTTCGAACTGTCTCAACCCTCTGGGCTCCGCCGACATGGCGGCGGCGGCGGCGGCGGCCGCCGCCGCCGCGGCCTTTGCGACTCCGCACCCGCCGCCATCCACCACGACGTCGTCCACCACCGACATGTTAATGGGCATGGAGGATGACTTGAAGGAGGCGGCGCGAATGGGCAGGGGGCAGGCGGGGGCTGCAGCGGCCGCGGACTCGTCGTCGTCGTCGTCGTCGTACATGGAAATTGACTCTGTGAGGTCCTATTGGAAAGCTGTGGCCATCTAGTGGACACACACACACACGTGGTGTATTTATGTCCTGTTTCAGGATGTCGGCCGTCGCAGCTCTAAGCTTAACAACTACTACGAGAACTTTCGGCGAGACATGATCTCCATCCTGGGGCACGTCAAGATGCCTCAGCAGCAGCAGAACACGTACGCGGAGAGCGCGCCAATGGCCGCCTCGTCGGCCTTGCCCCAAGACTGCAACACCATAACTCATCACCCCCCGAGCAAAGAAAACTTTGACTCCTACTTCTCCAAGCTGCAAAACATCTGCACAGACACCATGAGCGAAGATGTCAAGCCCCTGGGGACGACGACGACTGCGGCTGGGGCTGCGTCGTCGGCGGCGGTGAGCGGCACCGGCAGCTTCACCAGCAGCAAGAGCCTCACGGCGTCGTCGGCCTCGGCGCCCGCGTCGACGGCAGCAGCGGCTGCGGCGTCCGCGGGGGCGCCTCCGGCACCTTCTTCCACCATGGAATAGCACTGAATGTCAGCTTGATAGAGACATTTATCTATCGTCGCAGGCAGGACCACCGTCAAAATACTTCGATCAAAAGAATTTCAATGATGGAGGAGGAGGACGAAGAAGAAGAAGACATCATTTCCTTGATTTGACATGCGGCAAAAGAGGGAAGATTTCTGTGAAATTGGAATTGGTTTATCTTGCCGAGTGAGCATTTTTATCCGAGCGATTTCACTTTCTCTATCTGTTAGGATTGATTTCACAAGACGTTTAGGAATGAGAGTTCTACTAGGTGCGTTGCTTCAAAAAAGAAAAAAAAGCCATCTGACGTGTGTGTTTTTGCGTGTGTTTTTCTGTGATTTAGATAGGTCTATTAAACTGTTATCACGACGTTTAAGCTCATTCAGTCATTCTGAGTAGAGAGAGAGAGAAGACGTCTCCAGTGCCCATTTCTTGAGCACTGTTTTTTTTGGGACAATGTACGGACAAAGTCTCTCTCTGTCCCTGGCCCATTTGTTCCATGTGTCGCGCCCCCACAAATTACCTCTATTCACAAGTAAAAAAAAAGTGGCGAATTGGCCATAAATCAAAGTTGGGTGGGCGACCAAGAAGTAGAAGCTTTTGTCTCTTGCACAAAAGATGTTGAGGAAGGAAAGGATCTGCTGCTCCTTCCCCAGAGCGTTGCTTTCTTTCTTTCTTTATCTGCACAGTCGTGACCCCTTTATGGGCACTTTATTTAATGCCGTCCGGATTTGCGCGCACTCTCATTTATTGAGTTTCGCGTGAGAGAAAACGTGTCTAAGAGAGCGTGGAGTGCGAATAGCGACGCGCATGAGTGAGCGCGCGCGCCAGAACAGAAATAAAGCTTCTGACCGGTGCGGGCAGGCAACGCCCGGAAAGTCCCCCTACTTTCCGGACCTTGCGTGATTGCCAATTAACTTTCCACAGCCTTTCCGTGATACGGGCTTTGCTTTTTGCTTTTTCCTTCATCTCTTTGCTTCTCCAAGCAAATTGCATCCCCCGGATTAAGCCTCCCCCCCCATCCCGCAACCCGCCGAAACTCTTGACAAGAGAAGCGAAATCGCATAATGAAGAAAGTTTGATTCTGCTTGCCTAGGTACAAGTTGCCTGAGTGTCGCCTTCAGTCAAGAGCAGGAGCTGCCAGGATCGATAAGCAAGAAATAGAGATTGCCCGCGCTAACGTCACACATCAATGCCTGAGATGTGGCGGGATTTTTGCACAGGCACACATGAAGTAGCGATCAATACACGATCGTGGCGACCCCGGACGGATTTTCCGCGAGGATATTACGTGAAATACCCGCCCGCAGGAAAGTTTATGCTCGAAATGGTCGTTCTACCCACTGCAGAGAGAAAACCCACCACCCATTGCAGGGATTAACACAAACGCAGAGGAAATTGGGCACAGCTTTCCGAAGGAAAGCGTAAAGCTTCAAAAAAAGGACCAAATGAGCTCATTTAGGACGCCGGAAACTGCCTCTAGACACTTTTTTTTCTCCTCTTCGGACGAAATTGCCATGCGTAAGGAAAACGGAAAGTACCTATCTGCTTTCACAATTTAATGGCTGCTCAGCACAGTTGAAAAACAGAGAAAGCCTTGATTGCTTCCCTGCCAGAGGAGGAACTTTCCAATCGAGTGAAGAACACAAATTTCTTACCCATTGAAGCCTCCTTAATTACGAGGGCTCTGTTTTTGTGACTTTTTTCTCTGTGTAAATTCCCTTTTTTTCTTTGCTCCCCCCCCCCAAAAAGTCTCCTCTGAGAGCCAAATGAAGGTGATAGAAAAAGGGGAACGCAATCTTTTAATTCCGCTCGTCCCCTTTTCCCTTTTATGGGGACGCAACCGATTCAAAATCAAAGGGATCTTTCTCTCCCTCTGCTTCTCCCCCCTCTTTTCTCTCCTTCGTTGGCTCAGGCAGTCAAGTGTGAAGAAGTCCTCTTACACTCTCTGCTTTGCCACTGTCTGACTGACAGAGCTAGAGGTAGGTGAGGAATCGCTGACTCGAGTGGTCACTCCAGCAGGAGGCCAAGGCTGAGCTCCACGGTCGTCCTCATCCCTAGCGTGTCCTCCTGCCTCTCCTTGTCCATCCTGCTGCTAACTAACAAGCTTTTCTTACCCCTTCCTTTTGCAGCAATGTTTGCTACTTCCTAATCTGAAGAGTGGAAAAGGAATCCTTCTCCATTCACGTGTGTTATTTCAGTTCGCCCATTGTTTCAACTCCTCCTATCGCAAAGTGTCAGACGGAGCAAGGAAGCCGGAGGATTCTCTTCCCCCTCTGTCCTGTCAGAGAAGACGCAGCTCCCGAAATCAACCCTTTTCTAATTAGATGTGTTGGAATGTTTGGCACTTTCGATTGGACACATTTTCGTTGGCACAAACAGGAGGGACCAAAAAAAAAACCAACCAGGAATTGTTGAGTAGCCTCAGTCAGCTTGACTTATCTGACCGCAGCCTGCGTGCAGATGGAGAGCTGGCTGACCGTGGACACGCCGCCTTTGTCGCTCCTGCGCCATCTGCATCAAAAATGCCAAACTTTCGAGCTTTTCAATACGCGTCGTTGTGTCACATCTGGTCCGCGCCGAAGATGTTGGCGCGATTGAGAGGGGGGAGGGGACTGGAAAGTCTGAAAAGGTTTGGCACTCAAAAGGTCCAGCCAAAAAAGACGTTCCTCCGGATGAGTCCATTTTCTTGACGCAGAAGCTTTTGCCCGATTTTTTCTGCTCTCTCTCTCAGTCTTTGGGACAAAGGGAGCGAAACAGCAGCCCAAGTTTAAGTATTTTTGCCCATCATATTCGTCCCCTTTCAATCCGGAGCGAGCAAAAAAATCTTCTCTCCTCTGACGGTGACAGTCGTAAGTTGTTTGGTATCTCTTTGCCTTCCTCCTTCGCCACCACCACGATAAAAATCTTGCTGAGCTTTCTCTCCTGCTTCCCTTTGTCCTTTTTCCCCCCCCTCCCAGACTTGTTTGCTCCAAATGTCATCACAATAATCGTGACGTGGAAAAGCTTTAATAATAAACTTCGGAGCCATTTAGTAGTGCTTTTATGACTGCAGTTTATTTGTGTCCTCCAGAAGAAATCATCGGAAGTCGTGATTAGCAATTATTTATGACGAGGCTTCTTCCCTCGTCGTCTAATGCAATAAACACCAAGATCGGCTCTGTTTATAAGCCAGAAGCATTAAAGGAAGATGTAGAAATTAATGGTCCGTGACCAGTTCAGTGGAGCCAGAGAGAAGCGTGCAGGCTTCTCCCCAAAAAATCCTCAGCGGTAATGGTTGCCATTCTCATTCAAAATAATTTTTCTTCCTGATCCTCACACAGCAATGTGCAACTTTGCCCCTTTTCTCTTCCCCCCCACCAGATCCTCGCTGAAAATCCCTCGTTATTTGTAAAGATTGGATCTTTTCAATAGAGGCTTCCCCAGCTCACCCTCTTTCTTTATCGTGACGTGCGCTCTCTTGCTCAATCAATTGTGGAAGTGAAGGCTTGGTCAGTTAGATCGACTCACTGACTGTGATGAACTGAGAGCTTCAATAGAGGCTCTTCTTTCTCTCCCTGATGATGATGTGCACGAATCCAAAATGGATAAGTGATTTATGGACGATTCTTTGTCCCACGGCGGCCAAGGTGTTGACGGACACCGCCAGCTCGGACTGCTGCAGCATCGATCGCGTGGGCAAACAGGAGAAGGGCAAAAAAAAAAGGTGCTAAGATCACTTCTGCAGCCTCCTCATCCCCGCCTCCTCCTCCTCCACCACGATGGCGACGACGACGACGACGACGACGACCTCATTACTGAGGGATGAGAGGGGAGAGACGACGACCACGACGGGATTGAGAAGTGGCAAAAAATGGCTTCGTTAGTGATGCAAGTCTTGCTTTCGCGCGGGGTTTTTGTGGCGGGCGCTTTTTTGTCCTCCTCCTCGTGGCCGTCGTCGTGGTCGTCGTCGTCGCCCGCGTCCTCGTCCTCGTCCTCCTGGTGGCGCAATCTCATTTGATAATTGAGTTGTCGGTTAGATGCTTTGCCCAATTTAGGTCTGATTGGCCGGGCAGTGAAGGGAAAACGAGTCCCGCCAACTGTCTCATCATCGCCTTTCACTTCCGCTTCTGCTTCTCCCTCATCTGCTCCCCCGTGCCCTCCTTCTCCTTCCCCCTCGAGTCGGTCCAGGCACCGCTCTAACAAGTTGCCTCTTTTTTACCGGTGACTGCCAAACTGTGACTGAGGGAGTCGGACGTCCTTGCGGGAGACGACGAGCAAATCGGTTCCCATTTGTCCAGACCAAACCAACTCCGACAGTTTTCGGGGTCCCTTTTTCTACCCCAGCCACTTTCTTTTTCTTCTCTCTCATCTCACCCTTCACTCAGGAAGACAGAGAGAGCCTCGGCAGACAACAAAAAATCGCTGATCGACAAAAAAGTGGATTATTCCTGACCCGGCAGTAGACAGATAGCGTCTCTCTGTGTGTTCTTGTCTTTTTTACATTCCCCCTTTTTTCTCTCCCCAGTTTTTTCTTCGTATCCCTCGAGCATGTCCAAATAGAGTTCGCGCGTGACTGGACATGATGAATCAATGTTTTATGAGCAGATATCAACTCCTGCTTTCGTCTTCCACGCAAGGCGCTCGGCAGGACAGACAGACAGACGGACAGACAAACAGATAGATTCACAGACGGACAGACGGACAGATAGATTCACAGACGGACAGACGGACAGACAAACAGATAGATTCACAGACGGACAGACGGAC
>JAAUXU010165372.1_pt1 | contig 19775 bp, 25 predicted proteins | sample 7278151 | NCBI WGS metagenome assembly JAAUXU01 (sample SAMN14350113, study PRJNA611818) | marine sediment metagenome | isolation source: surface marine sediment (1.8m) | place: French Polynesia: Moorea | collected 2018-08 | reverse complement strand
TCTCGGTTGGGTATAGGTGCAGTGCATAACCGAAGAGTATGAATGTAACGTATAGTACGGTTACAGTAGTAGAGATCGCGCCGGGCAACCTGTACATGAGTGAGTGTAACTCAGCTCGGAGTAGTGACGATCGTAGCGGCGGAGCGATGTATGAGGAGGATGTAGAGACAGCAAAGTCTGAGTTCAGGCTGGGGATGCCATGTATTGTGCACAGAGGGTTTAAATACAAGTAAATGAGGAAGGGGAAGTGTAGTCACAAGGAAACTATTACTTAGTCTAGACACTATTACAGTGTCTGCTTCCCTATGCCCATGACCTTACCCATGTACACATAGCAACATGCTACAATGAATAACAATTTTTCCTGTCAGCGAGTTGGTTACTGTTTTGCCTATGTTGATCCATAATGAGGGATGACCCCAACCGACCATTGAATAGATATCTATTTCAAAGGTATGTTCATTTCAGGCTGTATTCACTCTAGTGTCGTAGATTCGGTCTTCGGAGGTTGTTGTCACCTGGTCATAGGTGAGACAGTAGATCTTTGGCTAGTATTTAATGATCAGCCTCTTTTTGTAAAGTAGCAACTAATTATCTCGAGAGAACAATGAAAGTCCTGACAATGCAATTAAGGAGGCGACCTAATTGCTGATGTCTTGGATTGTGTGACTGAATATTTCAATAGGTTGCGTGACCCCAATGTGATTGACTGATGCACATTTGGACAATATCAGTAGAGTTGAATGCCAATTATTGGGTCCCCACACTTACCCTCTTTTGATGAACTTGGCTTCCACATACGTGGAACACTCAACTTTTGTCTGGCATGGTCAGATCATGGAAGGACTCCAACTACAGAGGTAAGAGCTTTTATTGGATGTACACCAAGTAATTTTATAGCACAATAAGCATTGGTACTGCACTCTATGAAATAGTTCTATGTAGGAAGCATTGGCGCTGCACATAGAATGCACCTCATGCTATTTGTCCTATGGTGAATCTGTCCACTTTCCACATTTGACCCTTCTCCTGAACCCTCAAAACTAGATTCTGCACAGATTCACGGTTGCCCTTAGGAATGCGTTTTCTTGAGAGATGTCATGCGAACCCTGGAATAATATGAAGGATACATTGATGCCTTCCTTCATTTCACAGCATTTGCTGCTCAATCACTCAGTCCAATAGTTCTTTGGGCCTGCAACTGTATTGTCAATGGGTGCCAGCCAAAATGACTCGGGTATTAGACCTGCACCTCAATTCAAAGGACATGCACAAACAGTGCACTCGCACTCACCCATGTCAATGGATCTCCCTCCACCAAAATGACTGATGAGAATTCTGCTCCTCTGGTTTCTTTAGTATAAGTGATGACAATGTCACACTTTTTCTCTTTCTTTTGCTTCTTCTGTGAAAAATGTAACACAGTAAATACAAGTGTGAATTGCAGTGATTCCATAAACTCAAAGTTACCTTTGATTTCCTGGACCAGAACTCAGGACTGATCCCGTCATAAGCGTAGACATTACACTCTGGAAACTGATATGATGCTAATGTAGTAAGTTATCATTACTTTGCTTCAGAAAAACAAATGTTATGATGTAAGGTGCAGCCTGTACATCAGGTCTACAGCTACATCAGATTGGCTGCAATGAGGATACCAGTACAGAGGGAGAATATTCAATTCTTTCTTGATAGGCATTGACCACTCGGAACCCTTGAGGGCAAGAAGATATCTTCCAGGCCAGTTGCTGACACCAAACCTGCACTCAGCAGACTAGAGCTCGACAACACAGTTTTTTGCACCTCTAATCTCGATGGAGTGTGCAAAAACAGCATTTTGAATTGCGACCACGGGTTGTTTTGGACCTCACTTTGAGTGTGACCTCTTATACGATGACCTCGTAATGAGAGAGCACCAAATCTTCCTTGTTATATGTCATACCATCTTCTCTAAACGTCCTGACAGTTCATGTGGCAACCCCATGCCTTCCACAGTCTGTATCGAGTCATTAAGGATTATGGTGATTTGTTGCTGCTCAAGTTCCAACATTCTAAGCACAGCCTGGTTGAGTTTCTCCATGGAGAAAAAGTCCCTACAGAATGTGCTTGCATTCAAATTTCTTACAGATGTAATGCATGTGACAATCACAATGACTTGTGAATTCACACCTGTCATTATCGCGTGGTGTGGCTGGCGATGTGCGTGTCGATAGTTCCATGTTTCGTCCTGAAAAAAATGAAAAAGTATAACTTGTTCATTGGCATTTGCTGAGGGAAACACAGTTACTTCTACAAACTGATGATAGCAATAGGTAATTTGTGATTTTATTTTTGATTATGGCAGCAATGATTAATTGTATTGCTATATCGTGGCACCTTTTCCCATTTTTGACTGATATGATATGCCCCTGCCTTGGCCTTGGTTGTACTTCAAAGAAATGATGTGAATCATTATTGACCGTTCCTCAGTGTGATTGGAAAATTGCTTTCCATGCTGCATCTGTCCTTTTTACTTTTGTTTTATACATATTATCATACAGCCGGTGTATCAGTCATTGTGGATAATTTTGCAGTCATTTTCAGCCCACCCATTTTGGTACAATTATTCTTAGAAGGCAGTCACCAGAGAGGCATCCCAAACAGGCAGGAAAAGGGTTTTTTCAGGGGATTACAGTCAGTATGATTGGCTAATTTTTTTCCTGGTTAAATAATGCTCCTCAGGCTCTGCATTTCTTTACAAACACTAGATAACTCAGTTGATATATCTAGGTAATGCAGTAACATTTACCACTCACCCTCTGGAAAGTTCTTCCAGCAATGAGATGCCTCCTTGCCAATCAAGGACAGAATGCTCTTGCAATTCCGCATGTTATGAGTCAGGTGAACGTATTTAAAGCCTTTCAATAATTCAACAAGTGGGTCATCTGTATTTTGTGCAATCCACATATGTTTGTCGGAAACCCGTAGCTCTTGGAGCACCGGCTTTAATGATGCGCAGTGCTCATCAAACTCATCTATGAAGATGTGGTGGGTTTTTCCATATTTGTATAGCAGTTCTCCAAAATCAGAGCCCATATGAGTCATAACGTCAGGAGGGTCCACATTCCACTGTCATTGGAAGATGCAGCTCAGCTATGTAAACAGCATCAATCACCTATAACTGTGGTTTCTTACCTTTAATTGATAGAACTCCCTCGGGTATCTCTCGCCCACAATTATGATGTGTTCCTTATGTTCTTCAAACTCAGCTAACAAATACTGTTCCAAAAAATTAGGTTGGGGTGGTTGTTTCTGTCGAAATCGGCCACAAACCGAGTAGGAATTCACGACAAATAAGACTTTTTCTCCTCTTTCTGCCAGCTGCTTGGCCTTTGCAATGAGCAAAATGGTCTTGCCTGAAAATATCCATGGATGTTTCATTGTGCTACTGTAATTATCAGGTGCTATATTTGCTAATCTGACCTGTGCCAAACCCAGAGGTGAAGTTAGCTAATGTCAATTTGCTGTCCTGCAATATGTTGTACTGTGCATGATTGTAGAACATCACATTTTCTGGTGTCCCAATGTCATGTTGCAAATTCTCCTTAGTGACCTCAGTCGTGTTGTGCTTTCCCTGATAAGCAGACTTGTCTGCTTTCAGTTTGTAATACAATAGGTTCCTCAAGATTGCTCGTGCCACCCCTGAGTCCACATCAGTGCCACTGAAATGAGCAACATCTGTTTCATGCATGCAATGTACAGTGGATTCTCGATTCTATCATCATGTCTGTCTGTCATCTGCTACAACGATGAAAATTGAAGAATCTGGTAAGAGGTGAAGCGCATTTCGAATTTTTTGATCAAGCACCAATACACAAATATTACCTTAAAAGTGAAAAAGCTCCTCCAGGTACATGTACTGAAAGGATTGGTAAATTGCAACACTGAACCGTTTTTTCGAACAATAAAGACCAAAAATTGCGGCGAAGCGTAACACAGCTGATCATCCTTGACGGCTGAAGCAACCCAGACGAAAGTATTGACAGAGAGAAATGTCAGTGCTCGGAGCTGACATTGCTCATAGCAGCACTTAGTCTTCGGTTCCTACTATGTCGAAATGCAAATGCTCAGCATTAACCTTTGCTCTCGATCCCTTCTTCCAAGTTCAAAATAGGGCTTCTGCAGCCAAGTATACGGCACAACTTCTGCAGCTGCGGACACCTTGAACAAGCAAGTCAAGAAATTGCTAAAGAAGTCAAAAAAGATATTTTATACTTTTTTATTCAAAATACTCCTTACTTTTCTATGGGTAGCTTCATCAGATTGAAAACCATAGCTGTAGAAGTTCCCTGAGGGCAGGGACCTTGGGCAGCCTGTGGCCACTTTTTAGAGGAGGTGGGCAACTACTACTGGCACCAGCTACTGGCTGTCCTGTGTCAATTTTCAATTTTGAGGTAAAAAGCTGTCACCCTATTGATTTGGAGACAGAATTGCCACTGCTGAAGAAATGGATGACGATAGAGACATGGAGGTAGTGAGGGAGTAACAAGATTCGGATACTTCTTATTTCATGGTTTGCTTTGGAGTAATTCGGAATGAATTTGAAATGACAGCGACTGAAAAAGACTGGCCTGGTGAACACAATCAGATTCTCATGTTAAGCAAAATATGCAGAACATAATAACAGAAACAAGAAAGTTGCAAAGTGCACCTTGTGTGTGCTTAAATTGATTTACCAAACAATACAGTTACAGCTATTCTCTTTAACAACAAAAAAATTTGTGATGCCACCAAGGCTCAAAGATTGAGTGGTGATATGTTCCATAGCACCTTACTGCACACTTAACATACTCTGCAGTGATGCAATAAGAGGCTACATAGCGAGAGGGGTATTTTTGGTCCACTGAAAATGTTCATAACTTAAAGTAAAACTTACAGAGAAACTGTGGCTAGTTGTAGTCAAAAAGCATCCTCAATGTGCCAGGAAACAAAATGACCAAGGGTGAGAAATGTGTTTGTAACCTAATCTACCTGACCTTCCCATGAGCACCCTCAATCAGGCTTACCCTGAACGTGCTCGGATGATTGTGGACCACAGCTCTCCAAAGTCATCACCAATTTTAAAAGTGAATTTCTTGCAGTTGTCACAGATGTCAATTCCTTCAGGTGCTGCTTCGTCATAGGCAAAGACACATACAATTGCCCAGCCAGGTCCAAAGGGGAGCCTTTCTTCAAAGAATGCCTTAATTGACAGAAAGAAAAGTATGTATTACATGAGCATGCAAGAGGATGACACATGAATGCACATCCAGTCAGAACTTTTGTGAAGCACGGACATACAGAAGTGTCATGATCACATTTGTTTGGAATCAAAGCAACTGTAATTCCTACCTTTCTCTCATCAATCTTCTCTGCACAACTTTGTTTTTTCTTTGCTCTCTTTCTCTGGTTCACCTTCCCTGATCCAGCTATTTCTGCTTTTGCATCTTGTACTTTTGCTTGTGCTTCTCTCAGCTTTACTTCAATTACAGCAATGACTTTGTGGATGGGAGAAACAATCAGAAAATCTGTTTCCAAGTTTCTTTTCCATTCATTTTGCCATGAATAAAGCACCATGATGCCTTTTTGGTCTCTTCCATCACCACTTGATGAGAAAAATTTCTTGAGGGAATCATACAATGCCCTCTCTGCAGCTTCCCCAGCCACATGGCTAATTTCCCCCTTGCTCAGTCTTCCATGTTCCTTTTCAAAGTCCAGGTCCAGGCACCTTGGCTTTGTTGATGTGAAGAAGTCAGGAATGAAGAGGGGCTCAGCATCTGGCTCGCCAGCATCAGGAAACTCCCTTTGAATCAGGAGTTCTGCTGCTTCCTCAGGATCATCAACAATGCAGGAATTTCCTAAGAAGAATTTGATCCTTCCAGATCCTTGCTCCAGTTTTCCTGGGGTTGCCTCATCCAGAGTCACTCTACCTCCTAGTGCATGTTCCCCTGATTCCAATTTGAAAACGCAGTGTTGTGCCATTGTTGTCACTTCCCATCTGGATGGCCCGATGCCTGTGCCAGAAGCTGTGGCTGAACAGGAAGAGGCTTCACACTTCTAGAGGTCTTCAAAGTCTGATGAAACTTCCCCGACAAAACAAATATCTTGCACTCGCATCCTTATCATTGCGCAAGAATGAATAGCCAGTCCTGAATCCAGTGATAATGATAAGTAGCCAGTCTTGAGTGGCCTAGCGTGCGAGGGTCGTCACGACCTGAGAGCGGGTAGGCCTTGCCCAGGTGGACGTTTGTAGGTCTACGTAACCTTGTGTGTTTAACATCAGTTTTTGACTTTTATTTTCTGAACAGGAATTTTCTGATTTTTTTTATGCTGTAGATTATTATGCTGTAGATTATTGTCGTCTTTCAGATCATTGTTATCTTGCAAATTATTGTTATCTTGCTGATCGAGTTTTCTTGGCGTGCACTCCCTACCCCTTTTCTCCTATTCTTCACCGTGGCTACAGAAAGTCCTGACATACGGACAAATGAGCCCTATAGGTGGCGTTAGGGGCTTCAGGTGGTGCCAACCAAAGATTTAGGTGGGCCAGGGAAGGCAGAATCACGAAAACCTAGGCCCACAAAAATTTCTGCACTTTTCACTAAAAAAGGTGGCCACAAATGGCCAAAAACAGCCAGCGATGGCATGAGGTCATCAGTGAGTCACCACAGTTTGAGTGCTCTAGTGCCAGTTTGGGCATTCAAGACCGGGACCTCATGTACTCAAAGTTATGGATCACTGTCTGGAGAATTCGTTCCATGCAAAAGTTCCACTCCAAAATGACTCCAAGCAGTCTATGCACTAAGTTTCCTCTCACTGAAACTACTTACGCCAAGGTCTGTATTATAGTTTTTTGGACTATAATACAACTGGAAAATTCGAGAGTTTGGATGGACATGCCTGGCCAATGATGTTATGTGCAGGTGGTGCAAAATGGCTAAATAGATGCCATACTTGAATTTCATATTGATCAGTATTTTTGATCACAACATTGGGTAAATTTTCTTGTCGTTGTAATGCTGAAGAGTCGAACTTCTCGCCGGACGGAGGTCATGAGTGAATACGAGTAGAAGTTCAGTTTGAAATAGAGTCTGAATGCCTGAATAAACAATGTGCTGTGCTAAAAGTGCACTGCACGACATAAAACGTGCGTGTCTGCTTGACCAACGTTAGAAGAATTGCTTGACTTCTCTGCCTTTGCTGAAGTCTCTTCTCCACGACTTGAGCTCAATGTGCGTCGATATTAACATCAGGCGCTGTTGCTCCTACTTGGGTCAGGTGTTCTCATTACTAAGTGGAAATGGAACCTCCTGGGCTGCTGCACGTCAATCTCAGCAGCTACACTCTGACTCCTGAGTCACCCTGGCTCATTGAGGATGCGAGGTTTCGTTGACTTTGGCGCGAAACTTTCCGTGACAGTTGTCGAGCTCATGTAAATACTAGTGTCCCTTCGGAGCAATGGTTGCATCCTGCTCAGTTGGTTGTGCGGACAAGACCCGTTGCAGCTTTTGACCATGCGTCCCCCTGTCCTGCTTCGCCTGAAGTCATCTCCAGCCGCTGGCTTGAAGCGGCCGGCCTGGTCAGCCCATGCAGGTCACGGCCACTTGAGGCGCCTTCACCAGAGTGGCGCAGTTGCTGTCAAAGGCCGTCTTCACTATGACAACTTAAAACGGGACTTTCGCTTCAATCCGCCGCAGGATTTCAACTTTCCGCGCGACGTCCTGGATAAGCATGCGGCTGACGAGAACCTGGGTATCCCCAAGAGGTGCTCCTCACCCATGGTTCGACCCCATTGGTGTTTTTCTTCTTTTAGCACACTGCACTGCTTTGCGCCACGTGGCGGACGATGGCGCCGCCAGCAGCGAGACCGTGTGGACGTACGCCGAGCTGTCAACGCTGTCCAAGCGCGCCGCAGCCACCATCGCTGACGCCCTCAACGGCAGCCACAAGGGAGCCGTCGTGGTGCTCCCAAAGGTGCCGGAGTGGTGGCTGCTCAACGCCGCCGCGGGCAGGTGCGCCCACGTTCCTTTGCTGCCGGGAACGCCGCTTCTCACGCCCTGGGACCTGGCCAAGAGGTAAATCTAGTGTCTCCATCTCCAGGCCTTTCTACTCGCATAGTTATAGAGATGATATTGCTGAGATTGTAGAGGCCGACTGAAAAGTGAATAGACTTGGACATGCGGACACGTAGAAGAAAATATTCATGATCATAGCGCACTGGATGTTGTCCATCATCCATTGCTGAGGCCCAGGTTTGCATGTGTGTGACACAGCCTCATTGATGGCGTTACATAGGTTTGTGCGCTCCGGAGCCGACGCCGTGTTCGGCGACGTCTCCACCGCCCAGAAGGTGGAGAAGGCTGCCAAACTTCGTTTGTTTGACCCCTCCCAGCTGAGGAGCAAGATTCTCGTCGTTCCCAGACAAAGTCAGAGCAGAGAAGACACTGGGGCTTTGGAGGCTATTGGCTGGCAGCGTTGGGATCAACTCCTGGAGGCCAATGGCGACCGTGAGATCGAGGAGAGACAAACGAGTGGGGACGACATCATGCAGATCTTCTTCACCTCTGGAACGACAGGTGGGACAACCTTGTTCAGGTTTTGACCACTTCATCCCGACGTTGCACCAACGACAGGCGAGGAGAAGATGGTGCCTCACACCCACGCCTCCTGCGGCTACTGCCACGTGGTGACGGCCAAGTACTGGCTGGGCCTGACGCCCGACGATCTGCACTGGAACGTTAGTGACACGGGCTGGGCCAAGTCCGCCTGGTCCAGCGTGTTCGGGCCCTGGTATGTCGGCGCTTCGGTCTTCGTTCACGGCATGGAGAGATTCGACGCCATGAAGGTGCTTGACGTGCTCGATGCCTATCCCATCACCACGTTGTGCGCGCCTCCCACCCTGTTCAGGTGAGTGACACACAGGACTCTCCGTTGCACGCAGTGAAGTTTTCCTCGTCCTCAACGCTCAGGTCCATGGTGCAGGAGGACCTCACTCATCACCGCTTTAACGACCTGCGCCACTGTGTCTCGGCCGGAGAGCCTCTCAACGAAGAGGTCGTCCTCTCCTGGGAGGCAGCCACAGGCCTCGTCATCAAGGAAGGCTACGGGCAGACGGAGTCCACCCTGCTGGCCGCGTCCTTTCCAGGTATGCTTGCCTGAAAAACCGATTTGTTGGCTTAAGTTTTACACGGGATCACAATTCACCGCCTGCGCTAGGATTCGAAGTTCGTCCCGGCTCCATGGGCAAGGCCGCCCCCGGCTACGACGTCAGGGTCGTGAATAACATGGGCGAGGAGGTGGCCAGGGGCGAGCAGGGCAACATCGCCGTCAACCTGGCCGAGGGCAGACCCGCTGGGCTCTTTGCTGGCTATCTAGACGATCCAGTGGCCACGGAGAAATCCGAGGTCGGCCACTTCTATTTGACTGGCGACCGCGCGTACATGGATGAAGACGGCTACATTTGGTTCGTGGCCAGGGACGACGACATCATCATCTCGGCTGGGTAAGCGGGTATTGATCGCGTCGACCCAGTACTGAACGTGTATGCATTACTCGTCATACGTGTACTACGTGTACTACGTGTACCACGTGTACCACGTGTCATGCGTGTATTGCGTGTCATACATGTACTACGTGTAGAACGCGTACTACGTAAGTACGTCCCGCAGCTACAGGATCGGTCCGTTTGAGGTGGAGTCGGCCCTATTGGAACACCCTGCGGTGATGGAGTCTGCCGTCGTGGCGTCGCCCGATTCCGTCCGCGGGCAGGTGGTCAAGGCCTTCGTGGTCTTGGCCGAGGCTTTCAAGGACCACGCCAAGGATCCGGAGCTGGCCACCAAGTTGACGACTGAGCTGCAGGTGTGAACCTACTGCTTACGCACGCGCGGAAACTTGACACCTCCAACCTTTTGAACCCAAGTGGCGCTTTTTCCGGCCATTACCTGAAGGGATTCCTCATAGCGAAGGAGCTGACGGATGTTCTTCATTGGAGTTCGATTAGAGCTCCACACTTTGGTCTTGTCCGTACTGTACATACGTACTCAAAGGGTTGATTCTTTTAGGAGGTGGACAGATTTATCTGTGCTTGACGATCATGCCAGGGAGAATGAAACCTGCTGTACTTCTACAAGGTCGTCATACCACGCTGAGATAATCATCACTTTTCCTTCATGAAGTACAGTGGAACACACTTAAACGAATCAGAATCAGCCCTTTTAAGCAGAACAATGCTGTTTCGATGGAACAACTGTCCAACCTATTTAATATCTGGTCCCATAAGAGCAAAGGCCGTTAAAGTGAGAGAACAAATTGAATTCGTTTGGGCTTGTGTAGTAAGAATTTGCATCGTCAACTTGATCGTCCATCTCTGGTCTACCACGATGTTCATAAAGTCATCGTCTAAAGCGATTTTTAATTTATGAACAAACGAATAATGTTAAATCTCTTCTACAGTTCTGAAAGCACTTGTTTATGTACCTGTTGTCGCATTTCTACTTGAAATGATGGTCTTTTAGCTGAAAACGCGAATATGAATAAGAAATCTTCAACAACCAACTTTTAATTCGTTTAAGTGTGTTTCACTGTGCTTGTTTCGACTTCGTGACAAAGTTAACACAATGTAAGGGTTGTTGTTTATAGTGATGGATCATTGAAGAACAGACGGAGTCTTTGGTGCAAAATGCAGCTTTTAGAGAGATGCTATTAAAAAATGAGCCTAGACTTAACTGAGTGACCCTATTGGAGTCTATAGAGACTTGACACTACAGGTTGGTTTAACAAAACGTTTTGCTTCTCCATTTCAGGCCTTTGTGAGGCGAAAAACTGCACCTTACAAGCACCCGCGGAAGGTTGAGTTCGTCGAGTCCTTGCCCAAGACGGTCAGCGGCAAGATCAGGAGGGCGAAGCTGAGGAACAGTGAGAAGAAGTCGATCACAAGGAGGTAGTTCACGGGGGCGGACATGTGTTAAATGCTCGCCTAAAAAGGTTTAACATTGAGATGCCAGGATCTAAAGAACCAAGATCGAGCAGGCAGCGGAATTCGACCAGTCTGGAGAGCACCAACGCTTAGAACAACACTGAACCGTGCAAAAATGTAACTGATGCAACAGACCCGGGACTGAATACCACACCAAAGCGTTTTAGTCACTTCTATGTAATATTTAATCTAATTGCTATTAAAGTTGTGGCCAGGCGGAGGAGCAAAACATTTCTCAAGAAAAGTTGGACAATGTACTTTCAGTCGATTTTGGTGTATTCAAGATCCGTTTTACCCAAATCTTATTTGCAATAATAATCTTGTGCAGACTCAGCCTTCAACCTATTGTGCGCTGCTGATCTGGAGGTGCTGATCATGTCAGTAGATCAATCCAGATGCTAGTTTTACCCACTGGAGATGCTGCACATCTCAAAGAAGTCAGATTTGACTGGAGATCCACATCAGCTGACTCATCTGATGCCCCTGACGCATGTGAACGAAGGGGTCACCTACCTGATGGAGGCCACTTGCCTCATTCCTCAACATTCATTGCTAGCAGTGATCACATGTAGCAAGGAAGTCTCCAGCCAGATGTCAGCGACCTCTGAGCAGATCTTGACCAAACTAAGGGCATCAAGGGGTGAAACGAGTTTATGTTTGCACCCACCCACCCCATTTTGGGGGCTCACTACAAAACCCTCCAGTTTTTGACTAGTAAATCAAATTTCTTAAGGAATACGAATATTATCAAGGGCCCCGATTTGTATAAAATCTCTAGAAGAGCCCGTGGGGATCTTGTCTGTCTAGTCTACTGTAATGAATAGGGATGGATATGTTCGTACATGGCCATAAGAGACGTCATTCTGCTCGGAATGAGAAGTTTCTGCACATTTTGCATGCTTTTCTGCACATCGTACCTGGTCACAAGAGCGAACACACAAGGCTTTCATTCCTGGTAGGTTTTTGCACACTTGTTAAGGTCAATGTAAATTTTCGGAAATGTCTGCAAAAGTGCTCGTGATGTTTCTACAACTCCAGCACATTTTTGCCTGTTTTTCTACATCTCTTCAGAGCGTAACTTTATTTGCCAAAAATGGCCATCCCGAGCATTTCTGCTAGTCATGGACTCAAGACCACGCCGTGGACCTGACCCTAAGGAAGAGTCCGGTTTTTTCTGCAACACCCCGTCGAAGTGGTTGGAAGAGCTCAGTCGACGAAGCAACAGCCAATGAATGAATTTAGCATAGGCAACACTAGTAATAGATGGTACTGAGTCCGGACCCGAAGCCTCCTCCGAACTTGGGCTTGATCCTCCCATCCAGTGGGTCGTAGTCAATCAACCTGGGGACGGAGAAAGTGATCTTGGCTTAGATGTCCTCTCTCGTTCAGCCATGTTAGTCACCCTGACCTAAAATTCACGCCGCAGTCGCACTTTTGCACGCCGCCCTTTTCCAGGTTGAACCACACCACATCCTTGTAGTCGTCCTCGCAGCAGCACCCCACCATCCGGCTACTGCGCGTCGACGGGATCAGGATGGGGTTGGACGTGGAGTCGCCCACGCCAGCCGGCGGCTTGACCGTGTACACGTCGAAAGGGTTCTGCAGGGGAAAGACGAAGAGTGGGGGTGAGGGTGGAGTGGCTCTCACACATTGCTTGAGGTGTTAGGATCCACCAATAAGTATGGCACATGCTTGGGTGGCAGCACTGGCACATTTGTGTGCCAAAATTTGGCAGAAAGCACTACATAAAAGTTGCACAACTGTGCATTTGTACTGCAGGAGTCACTCGATATCTCCAACCCTGTGACCTTGGCTCAGCCTGCGCCAGTCAGCTTCATCACTTCTGAGGCTTCTTGTCCCTGATGTCTAAGGTCAGGGTTCCATGGCCGCTCTTGCCCTGGCTCAGGTCCACAGTGTGGCTGCTTCACCTGTGCTCCTTCGAGCAGTTGAGCTATCTTAGCAGCTTCAAACTGATTCTAACGCCTCATCCACTACATTTGTCAGGTCACTCACATCGTTGGCTATCCGCGCAGCCTCAATCTCCCCCTTGCCGAGGACGTTGGACACATCAGACTCCGCAGCCACGGAGGCGGCGTCCAGGTCGGACGCCGAGACGGCAAAAGACTTGCTCGCTACGGCGCCGACGTGGAGGGACCTTCTTCTGGGGGCCGAATCTGTCGTCGTCGCCGTTGTCCGGGACCGCCTGTCAGCTTGCCAGCCGCTCTTTGTCCTGGCGCCGACGACCGCCAGCATTATCCTGGCCGACCTCGCGGCCCAGAGTGGCGTTGAGGACGACGCCGAAAGCATCATGATGAAGAAGATCTTTTAGCTTGTTGACAGTTACTTGTGTGGCAGCAGCTGCAGCCTGCAGCTGAACGGCAGGTTGGATGCAGTCTGGGCGGTGAGCGCGGTGAGCGGGTCCAGGCAGGTTTGGCAGGTGTCGCCGCCAGAGGTCTCCACTAAGCCGGAGAAGCTGCACTGGCTGAAGCAGAAGCAGAAACAAGAAGATTGTGCGAAGCAGAGAAGTGGCAGCTGAATGGAGCGGACGGGGACCGAGAGAGACAGAGTTTGAGCCTCCACAAAAGCCACTCCGGTCGTCGTCGTCGCCGTCGTCGCCGTCTCCGGCGCGGAAGCGACGTTTCCCTGAGGTCTCGGTCACCATGATGTCCCCGATGCACGCCATGGGGGGACCCCCGCACCCTCACCACCATCAGCACCCACACCATCACCATCCCGGGGTGGGACCCGGGCCGCTCGACGTGATGAATTCACACGCCGCCCCCGGCGGTGGCGCGTCTCCGGCCGCCGGAGGCTCCGGGGGGCTACACCATCACCAGCAGCAGCAGCAGCAACAACAACAACAGGTCAGTTTTAGGACGCGAGGATTACTGTCGGGATGACTGATCTATCTCTGCTGGCACTTTCCAGACTCCTCATCCTGTCGTCCCGGTGGGCAGCACGCCCGGGTCCGCCGCTCCAGGAGCGTCTGGAGGGGGCCCTCCTCAAGTGTCCTTGTCGCTCCTCATCGAGTTCATCGTCCAGAGAACCTATCACGACCTCACCGTCTTGGCAGAGCTCCTGCCCCGAAAGACTGACATGGAAAGGAAGGTCGAGATCTTTAACTACGCGTCCAGGACGCGGATGATTCTCATCAGGTAGGAGGAGATTTGGTGAACGATTTGGCCATTCTTACTGACATTACGGTGTGCCCTCCCCTAAGGCTACTCTCCCTGGTAAAGTGGGCGTCCTCGGCTTCCAAAGTGGACAAATGCGTGTCCATCATGAACTTTTGCGAACGTTCGTCCAACCTGTTCTTGGACACGGCGGACAACATGGCGCGCATGGCTAGGGAGACGCTCGTCAGGGCGACCCTGCCCAACTTTCACCTTCCGGCCGCCGTCGAGATCCTCACCACTGGTAGCTACAACAGGTGAGAGGAAGGATGACATTTGTCGCTCTCTTCTTCTTTGTCACGGTCTCATGATCCTTGTTAGGGTTCCTCGTTGCATCCGTGACCGCATCGTGCCTCCCGAGCCAATAACTCTGGCGGAGAAGAGGAAGGTGTTGCTCCAGCTGAACCAGGTGATCGAACAACGCTTGGTGACGTCGGATCTGCCTCTGCAGATGCGTAATCTGTCCATTGCCGACGGCCGCGTCACTTTTTCCGTCGCCAACGAGTTTGCCGCCTCTCTCACGGTCATGGGCGACGGTGGCGGGGGCAGTGGCGCGACCGGTCTGAACGGAAACGGAAATAGCAACGGCACCGTGGCCGTCGTCAATCCGGTCCCGTGGAGGCTCCTGGGCATCAGCGTGCTAGTGGAAGACAAGGAGACCGGCGAGGGCAAGCCGCTGATGCATTCCATGCAGATCAGATACGTGGAGCAACTTGTGCAGGTTGGAAATTTCATTTTGCACAGTTCTGTCGAGTACTTATTAAACATGCGTAAACTTATTTTCAGTCACGTCTGGCAGAGAACTTGACGAATCCTCTGCAGGATCTGTATGCCACGCTGCATTCCTTGTGTCAGAGTCTCCAGCTGGAAGTACTGCACAGCCAGACTCAGCGTCTGTGCCACGAGCGTCTGGGCCGGCACATTCGAGTGGAAGAGTACAAGCCGGGCAAGTGTCTCACCGTCAGCTACTGGCGCGAGATGACTGCTAGGGACCCTAAGGCCGAGGTGGGCTACAGGTTCTCCGTGCAGGTCGATCCTCACGATCCTGCCCAACCTCTGATGGTATTCCACGTACCGCCCCTGTCGACTGCAGAGGCCGTGTTGGCCGAGCAGGCAATCCGGTCGGAACAGATCTCGATGGAGAGGCTCCTGGTGCACACAATCTACGTGAGGACGAAAGCCAGGCTAGGAGAGCTGAAGCAGGAGCTCCAACACCGGCTCAACCTTGGTGACGTGGAGGCTTCTCTGCACGGGTCGCCAGCTGTGCTCTCCGTACCCATCCTACACCCGTGCATGCGCTCTGAACAGCTCTTGGTCACGGTGGACACGCACACGGGAGGCTTCTTGGCTCACGTGCCACAGTACGAGGAGAATCCAGTCACTCCAGACATACAGCAGACGCTCAACGAGGACAAGAGCAGGTACGTGTGGTGCAATTCACGCGTTTCGCCAAGAGCGGCACTGTATGGATGTAGGAATGCAGTGTCCAATTGGTTTCAATACGGAAATAAGACGTGGCAAAGTCGAAGCAAGTGCAACGCCATCAAGAACACTGTGGGCAAGGAGTAGGGGCTCTTTGCCATGAAGGGTCTCAGTGAACTCAGTCATGCAGGGTGCACTTTTTGACCCTGAACTTAGGCGTAGAACACTGCAAGATCGATCAGACTCAATTTTGCTACTGCCGTGTGCTTCATGTCGTCGTCGCTGACGTGCCAATGCTTTGCCCACAGGTTGGAATCGTTGGTCTCGCAGCTCCGGTACTGGATCACAAAGCAGCGCGTGCACAAGACCTTGCAGCAGCTGCCGGCGTCGTCGCATGAGACGCTGCCCATCCTCTTCGATCTCAGCAGGTGAAAACTTGGGTCTAGCTTCTCTAAGCTGCGTTCTGCCATTGCTATACAGTAGTTTAACCTTTCTTTGGTGTAGGCACCCTCTAAAGGATCTCAGCGGGAACAAGATGTACATCCGCCTCCACAGGCATCCGAATGCCTTGCTACTCGTGGACTTCCAGGAGAAGGAGAGCAACCAGTGTGAGGTTGAGTACAAGGTATGGAATGACACCCACTTGAATGTGCGACAGGCATGAATTAACTTACTTCTGTCTCCTCCTCCAAGTACTACCTCCTGTGGGTCCGTCCAGCCTCCATCGAGGACAACCCCAAGGATGAAAGCATCGTGAGCGACATCCCACGCGTGTACCTGAAGGCGCTGTCCATGGCCCAGTTTGACCCTTTTCTCCTCACGCATGGTTCGGACACCAGGGTCGACGTCAAGGACTTGTCAGAGAGGATCATCGGCAAGAGAAAGTTTGGTAAGTCATGGAACTCCACGGAAGAAGACTTCCCATTGCTACAAAAAGGTTTTTTCACGATTGTGACGGGGCTGTGAGCAAATCTTACTTGAGGCGAACACTTCGTCATATCTGGTCAGAAAATCACCAAATCTAATGAGAAAATCACCAAATTTTATCAACTCTGATGAGATAATTATAAAAAAAAAACCCTTGCGTTCCAGGTGGCAAAGTGGAGGCTCCGATCAAGCGGACCAAGTTCCCTGCCTACTTCTTGTCTGATCTTGCACACGCCGTCTCCTTCGCCGACGAACGGATCCCATTCACGCTGCTCACAGCGGAGCTCGACCGCAGGGAGGGCGTGGCGCACTCGGGCGTGGAGGCGGAAGCCGGTGGCGTTGGACTTGTGACGAGGATTGTGCGCTTACCGGGAAAAGAGTCCAAGCTCCAGGTGCAGAGCATAGCTTTGAAGTATTGGTCATAGAGTAAAGTCTAGCTCGTCCAAGGAAATCTGCTGTGAGTGATTGAGTCCAGTGATTCGAGGCCGGTCCTCACCGAGATGGTTGCACCGATAGGAAAGGAGAATAATTTGCAATGCTATCAGTATTTAAAACAACAGTCACTAATTTTTGGACTGCACTTTTTTTCTATGCCCAAACTTCTTGAGGCTATGAGCTAAATACTTTTTTCATGAGTTATGCTCATTTCTGTTGGTTCAACCTGAGTTTTCTCATGAGTCAAGCTGTGGCTCAAGTTGATTTCTAGTAGCTCAAGCTGATTTCTAGTGGCTCAAGCTGATTTCTAGTAGCTCAAGCTGGCTCACCAGCTTAAGCAGCCGCTTGTGGCCATTTCAGGGCGGCCAAAGGAAATGAAAGTAAAACGTTATTGAACCGACCAAGACTTATGAGCCAAGAAGATTGGTCGCAGGAAAATAGTAGTCCTGTGAATACGGGTTCGTGAGGTCGGCCGGAGTGTTCTTACTTTTCTGCTGTTGCATTACTACGCAAGCCACACCTAACACATCATCAAAACTATTTTCCAGAGTTACCTTCTATCGATCAGCATCCGTCTACAGAACCGCAATGGACGCTTCTGGCGAGTTGAATTTTCCTTCTGTGGCAACCCTGTCTGGCGGAGAGCGAAGGAATCGGGAAACCCCGGGTCCTCGTCCTCGGTCAAGTCCCTGTGCTTCACCTTCGAAATGGCCGGAGAGGGGAAAGTTTCTGAGACCGTGGATGCAATCATTGAGGTGCTGATCACGGACAAGCTGGCTGACTACGTCGAGAGGGTCTCTCATCTGTTCTACTCCTTCTTGCAGGAATGGGTACAAATGACCAATTTGTACGACCTCGCCAGCGATCTCAATGACTACCTAAACTGGAAGTCCTCTGGCGTGTCCGACTTCGTCTCCATTAAGTCGTTCAACTACAAAGACATAACTCTGACCTACGGTCCAGGTACCGTACATTGATCATAGTAACGCGACACCAGCTACTACTATTGGCACGACGACTCGTTCTTTCAGGCGGACAACAGCTCCTCCACGTTCGCTTCTGCTGCCGGCAGAAGAAGTTCTTGTTGGTGCTGGGCGGCATGATGGAGGGCGCCGGGATGAACCCGCAACATCTGGTGGAACCTCAGCTGGAGCAACACTTGAACGAGCACAAGAACTTGGCCCTGACCGCCAAGATTCTTCACGAGACGTACGCTCCCATGAGGTGAGTGGGCAATGTGTTTTTCTCTTCTGTTGTTGACCAGTTGCTCATCATCCCTCTCCTGTTCAGGTCTCTCTGCCGCTTGCCCAACATCCCCCAGATGGGTGTGAGCCTCCAACGAGTCAACATCCCGGTGGAGACGTTCGTGGTTCTGGCGCAGTCGCCAACCCACGTGAAGGTCATCTTCTACAACACCTACTGCCTGGATGTCCAGATCAAGGCCGGCGGCTTGGTGCTGGTGAGGGACGGCGCCATATCCCTGTTCAACCAGCGAAAGGTCTTGGAGGAAATGCAACCCATACAAGTGAGTGCAGATATAGATAGTTTTCGTACTGCTGCACTAGTATTAAGGCACCAACTGTACCTACATGATTGTTTTGTGATCAGGGCCTGAAGAGCTTCCTTATGCGTTACGTGGACGAGTCGGCCCTACAGAGGAGGCAAAGCCAGACCGAGGACGACAACCCGCCGAGTCCCATAGAGCAGTCCGGGAGCAACGACGCCGCCTCGCTCAAGTTCACGGCGGCGGGTGGGGGCCAGACACCGTCCTCGTCCACGCCGCCGGGATCGAACAACCCGCTGACTCCGAGCGGCGCAGTACCAAGTCCCCACTCCAGCGGCGGCTTCTTACAGAGCCCGCCGCCTGCGTCGGCCGCAGGAATGCGACAGCCGAGTCCGGCGGCAGCAGCAGCACCCAGTCCGGGCGGCGGTGGCTTTCCGGTGCCGTCGCCCCTGCCAGGCGGAGGTCCAAGTTCTGTCGGGTCTCCAGCGTTCCCTCCGGCTCAGTCTCCATTGGCGGCCGGGTCTCCAGCGCCCGGACCACGTCCCTCGCCCCGATCAGGTGAGAACGGATGCACCAAAAACATGCTCCCAAAGGCCAGGTGTTACAATCATTGTTCCTCCTCCTCCTCCTCAGGGCTCTCCCCGCACCCGTCGTCACACCGGTCGACCACGTCGACGTCGCTGTCGGCCGCCGCCACCAGCCGCATCCTGCCGCAGCGGCTGTGGGCGGGCGCGCAACCCACGCCCCTGACGCCGCAGGCGTTCGATGAGATCTGCAAGCCCACGAGTCAGCAGCAACAGCAACAACTGGCGCCAATCCATCGGTTCCTGGGCTGTCTCTTCCTCAGGAGGCAATTGGCGGTACGTAGAGACACCAGACTTTCCGGCTATGGCAACTCTGTCTTAGTAAATGAGTTCTGGCTCGCTCATGTGTGCCACTGTGCACTTCAGCACCGTTTCGTTGGACGCTGAAGCTGGAGGGGGCATCAGCGACCCGGAGGGACGCTGATGTGACCCGACAGCTGTTAAAAGTCCAAAACTGAGCACTTTATTGTGCAACTTTGCAAAGCTTGAGTTTGGAGCTGAAGAAGCAAAAATGTGAAGTGGCTGGATTGAACTGCTTAGGACACCTGAGACACTGTGCAGAAAAATATAGAGTCTTCCTGTAGTGCTGGGATTGAAGGATGGACGTAACAATTTTTCGTAATCTCTTAACTTGGGGGGGGGGGGGGGGGGGGGGGGGGGGGGGGGGGGGGGGGGGGGGGGGGGGGGGGGGGGGGGGGGGGGGGGGGGGGGGGGGGGGGGGGGGGGGGGGGGGGGGG
>JAAUXU010098857.1_pt1 | contig 19775 bp, 14 predicted proteins | sample 7278151 | NCBI WGS metagenome assembly JAAUXU01 (sample SAMN14350113, study PRJNA611818) | marine sediment metagenome | isolation source: surface marine sediment (1.8m) | place: French Polynesia: Moorea | collected 2018-08 | reverse complement strand
CTCTGTCATTGGGACAAAGCACCAGTGAAAGGTTCTCTTTTGGCATAACTTATGGGTATTAATGATCATCCAACCATCACTTGATTTGGAAGGATTAATTAGATGTACTGGTACATATTGGCAACTCTGCTCTTTCAGCCAAATCTGCCGTGATCGTTTCTTAGGGAGGGTCTTCCCTCTACCCTTCTTTCGTTCTCTAATATGACGATCGATGTCTCAAGTCTCGACCAGTCTGTACTGGATCCAGAGGGACCCAGCAATTTCACTATTTCGCTACGGCAGAATAGTGAAAAAAGGGAAGGTGGAAAAAAGTTAAATATTACCCTAAAAAAGTAGCCCTTTTTTCATCTCGCGCAAAAAATAACTATTGTCGTGCAATTTTGGCAATCTGATGAGATGTCAGCTATTGATAAGGTCTAGGTCTCATCAGAAGCTGACTGTTAGTGGTCACTAATTCACTGCAGTTGTGCTTCTCTGCCTTTATTCTCTGCGAAAAAGCAGCTGTACAAAATAACTGGTCGGCATAAAGGAAAAAGTCTTCCTTTACGTGGTTGGCAAGCCACTCCATTGAGCTCCGACGACAATGAGCCTCACCCTGGCCGCACACAGTGGTAGGCAGGCGCGCTGGGCGGCCGAAGTACCGTCCATATGTTATTACGTCAATGGGCTGAAGCAACATAACAAAAGAGAACATTCAGTCCTTTACCAACATGATCAGGTCGTGGGCTGCCTTAAATAGGTCTTTTGCCCCAATACGACCGCAGAGCAATTGTTGACGTCAGATGTTGCTTCAAAGTGTAGGAAAAAGATATACACTTTGACATGACAGCAAACAAGTTGAAGATCTGACTAGTAACTTTCATTTCATTCCGGATTGCTTAGAATGAAAGAGATTTTAAGAGGCTTTTCAGGAAAGTAACCACACAGTTCTTTAATTTGTTTGCTGTCATGTCAAAGTGCAAATCTCTCTCTCTAAAAAAAGATGAAGACTTGAAAAGTCAGTGTCTTGCGTTAGAAGAAAGCCGTTCCACCTGTTAGTATCGCTATGGCAGAGTTCTTCTTCAGGACAGGGGGTCACCTTGATGCCCTTACCTGCAATATTGCATTCGCAAGCAACTTCTTATCATTTCAAGCTCGCCCTATCTTCTTCTGGCAGCAAAAATGAGTTAGCCTGCACTTCAACGAATGACCAGCAAACCAATTTTCTTTTGAGGCATTAAAGACTACATCTTCACCTTCTCCATGAAATTTTAAAAAAAATAGCTGAGCTTTAAGAGGTCAATATATAGGTCTAGAATAAAGTCTCCTTAGTACTGGCCAATTATGGCAAATCAGTGTTGCCAGGTTTTTGTAAGCATTCAAAGACAAACTGGTGCAGGAGAGACCCACAAGGAAATGAGGAGGTGAAACCATTAGTCACTTTCATTAGTGAAAGTTCAGCCTGAAATGAAGCCAAATGCTACACAAACTTTAAGTATTCCACGGTCAAAGTGTTTCAAACAAAGTCAGATTCCTAAAATCTGGCTTATAAAAAGCCAGTTGGTGACACAGCTGCCCATTCCCGCTGATTAGTCAGGGGGGTTCCCTTCGTCATCCCCTTAGCACAGTGCAGGCTGGTGCAAAAGACATCACTCCAGTCTTCTCAAACAGCTCAGTGTTATAGGGACACTTTGGGAGGCAAACGGATCTCAAAAACCCCAGTGATTGGGTTATTTTTTTTAGCCATTTTTGAGAACAGCACACTGTGCGTCTTCAGAACATAGCACTTTCCGTCCACGAAGCATGCCTGGTCCTGAAAACTGGAGTGGAAGACATGTTCCTGAAGACCGATGTCATTCCTCACAAACTGTCCTCCAGTCAATGAAGTTCTGTCTCTCACATCTCACTGCGAGAACTGAGTAGACTGTATCTAGTGCAAGAAGTGATGACAGCAATGCACTTGGTACAGGCTGATCAATAGCATCACAACTCATCCGAAGCTCGAGGTAGCAAAAAGCTCGCTATGCTCACTTTTCACTAGCCCGTTCAGCTGGTGATTCTACTTGAGCAAGCCCTATGGGCTGTTAAGATTCCCATGCTGGCTCGCATTCGACTTGGCACCGAAAGTGACCATCCTTATCATCCAAGGCTAGAACTGATAATTTGTGTGGCCAGATGACCTTGGACGGAGGTCAGACTGCCTCATAAGCACTTCCTGATGTCTCCCACGTCCACCCACAGTGATAATCCAAGTGTGGATTATCCCTGTGATCTAATTCCTCACCCTGCCAAGTTTGGGCCCCATCCGTAGGGTGGTCTTCGCATCCATTGATGACAAAAGTATATTTTTATATTTAGACTTGTTCCAACACCATAGAGGTGATACTGACCTCCGCAGTGAACTGTGTGGGCGTTGTTCTAGTGCTGTCACTAACGTTTCCGAGCACGCTGAGCAGTTGCACGTGCGTATAACAATACTGAAGTTGTACGCAAGGTTCTTGATATTGCGCAAGGTTATTGTTCTCCGTGTGACTTTCGTCCACTGGGACTTCCACACCGAACTAAGCCGACTTCTCGTGTTGGGTCACTTCAACAGTCTTGCTACGTCATCCTTATCGTTCCATTCTGATTAGCGTATTCCAGTCACGTCGTCCTCGTCCTTGATGTCATACTTCTAGCTTTGACACTTTAACGCAAGACTTTCGCTTTTCTGACCGCTCTTTGACAAATGTAACAGAAATGAGACCGAGTTGACGCCAAAAGTAAGAAACAGCGGAGTCGGTTGATTGTGAAAAGTTCAACTATCAATGGCAACACTACGAGCCATCACTTCCATTGTGTACAATTTGTACAACTTAGTGAGGATCCCCCCCCGTATCTTGAGAAATTAAAATCGCACCGTAAATTCCGCTGCTTCCATGAAGTCCGCTGATAGCATATTGTTCAGTATTTACTGATCGGACGCAGCTTGCAGTGACTTCCTGATCAGCCTGGCCGTGAACTTCACCTTCTGCCCGTTTTGTGAGTACAGTGGCCGAAGTCGCTGTCGCTTACCCTCCACTGCATGTATGATACCTTCAGAAGTCTTCATCTGCCAGCTGACACCTGTGATCTTGCCGTTTCTGCTGAGTGTTCCGCTAAAACATTGCTTATTATCGTTCAAATCCATTTTTGGTGTCTCAGCAAGAGAAAACATTTCTGACAAGGCAATCTTGACTGCAGTTGGTCCAATGAAATATCCGCTCTTATAATGGAAACCGTAGTGCACACCTGGAGTGGGCACTGTTCTGTACATAGCACACATTCTTTGGTCCGACGCAGGGCATACTTTGTGAGTAGATAGTAAACGTTGGTTTTAACCACACTTTTTATCTAGATATTGGTGACTCTTACCACATCACACTAAAAGTCGCCTCGACACACTTTTTAAATCAACTCCCCCCGAAATCACCAGCATCCCCCATAAGAAAATCAACAGAATAGCACCGAGTTTTTCGGAGCCCAAATACATTTATTTTCATTTAAAACACACCATATACAAGACCCATTTTCCCACCTCTGCACCCTTTCATGGAGTTGCGGAGATTGGGCCTCCTATCATACAGTACAAACCTTCCTCTTAACGCGCATCATACGTATATCAAGTGACCGAAATATACACTGGAAGAAGTGCCCCTCATTCACTTGTGGGGGAAGGGTTTTTGTTTTCTTCTCATGGCTGCATGTGCAACATCAGTGGTTTTAGGTGAGTCTATAGCCTTAAATAACGAATTGTTTTTATCTCCCTGAACAACTGTTACTTCACTAAGCCGCAAGAATAACCATGTTTAGCACTTAAATGACTACGACTTTTGTGCAGTATTCATGAACTGAGACCTCAGTTGATGAAGTATGTGTGATAAATTTAAGTAGGTCATAAAGCTTCTTGTATATTAAAGACAATTAAAGTTTGGCCCCCTACCATTACACGAGGTTGAAAACGGCAGCTGTACAGAGGCCTAACAAGCACCTCTGTGCAGTTGACAGGTGAGGCTCTACCCCTCCCCCCCTCTCCCAACCCCATGAAAAAAGGCCATTGTGTGGGGGGAGGGGTTGCTGTGCTCCTGTCTGATTGTTTCACAGTAAAGTAGGACTTTTCGCCCGGTGGCGGCAAGGGTAATGCGAAAGGACCGCATCTGCGATAGAGCGCCGGACTTCATAATAAAAAGGATTATTTTCCACCTGAAGTTTTAACACTTGAACCACGAAACCTGGGTTCTCTTTGTAACTGTTTTTTTCCACACACCTTTTTGGCTCTGACAGGATTGCTTGCAAAATTGCTGAGGCCTGGTCTATATAACAGGAGCCAGACAAAGCACGGACCGGAGGGCTCCTTCGTCTAGAACTTTTGTGGCTGACTGGCCTTGCCTAAGGAGAGTTTGAAAGTATGCCTAGCCAGCCTGGAAAGGAGGGGAACTGAGAGTTAGCCTCTGACTTGGGCGGGTGAGGGGGTGAGGGTGCATAGCCAGACAAGGGGATCTGACCACCCTTTCCCTTTGGCTGGAGAAAAGTGCGACTAAGCCAGGATGTGTGTGTAAGGTGACCCTGGCAGCAGCCCAAAGAAATGGCTCAGGCAAGCAAAGGTGAAAGAAATACATCAGCTAAATTTCTTCATTCAAAGTTCAAAATTCGTCAATTATCGTCTGAGTTTTGATCCAAGGCCTCGCACTGTCCAAAGGCGTCAGCCTTGCGTTAACCCAAGGTGGTGGTCCTTTTTTCTCATTCTGCTGGCAATAACCACCCTCTCTCTGGGAAGAAAGCCTTCCTTGCTTTCCCTACCACGCCATACAGACCGCTGTTGCCAAAACAACGTGCTCTCCACGTGCTCAAGTTGCTATGACTTTACTTCAAAGGTCCTGTCGGAGGTCTCCAAAGGAAGCGCGTCAATTACGTGCAGTCCCCCAAGGAATGAAACTTCAAGCGACGTGGACGTCCGACCTGCCCGTGATTGCAGGTGTTTCTGGCTGCTGGTGGAATCACCATGGCACACAATGCAGGTGAGAAATTGACGGCATGCAGCACTACACGATCTGAAGGCTTCGATCAAGGTGGAGGTGACTCATCTAAAGGCCTAGGTTCAACTTCCCTGGGAGGTACAAGCGGAGGCGCAGGTGGAGATGGAGGCACCAACGACCAAGGTGGGGGGACCCAGAAATCAGACCAGACGAGGCTGCGTTTCTTGTCACATAACTCTGGTACCATCAGAAAACAAGTCGACGGCTAAGAGGAAGTCGAGCACATTATCCTCAAGCAATTCCAACTCTGACATCTCAATCCAAGAACACCATCTTGACCAAGGACTTAAGCAATTGGGGAACCAAATTCTTAATGTTTGGTCTTCCACGTTTATCATTCGCTTTTCTCTTGCCAATAAAGGCACCTCAGCCGGGGAATGTCTTGCCTTCCTCCCACGTCAAAAATTTGAAGAAGAAGAAATAGAATTTTTGGGAAGAGGCTGCCAATTATAATGCTCAGGATTATTGTACCATTAGGCCACACACTGATCCCGGCCAACATCCACTTGTACGGAGGCCGAAGGAAACCGGGCGACGAATTTACTGATACCTTCAACGATGTCTTCTCAAGGTACGAGACTGACATAGCTATTACGTACGTTGGTGTCGCAGGCGACTTTAACTATGATATCAGCGAATTCGGGAGGAGTGGAGTGCACTCCTGGAAAAGGCTGGACATAACGTTTGTCAGCGCCTGGTACATGACAGTCGAGGAACAACCTGTCGCTCGGCATGCTCATTGGCAAGACCAGGGGAGGAATAGACACCGCTCCGACCACTTCCTGATCAGCGACAACATGAAACATGGGGAAGAGGAGCTTCAGATTGGAACTCAGTCGGGAACTGGACGCACGTGGTGTACAACGAGGTCCAGGAAGAACAAGGTCACCCGGGGCACAGACCTCTGTTTCTGACTGTTGAATACCCTGACGGTTCAAAGTTCAAAGCTGGCCATGGTGATGACATTGAAAAACTGCCCACCTCCTTGGCGAATTTGACCCTGCTCGACAGGACAGTGGGACTCATGTCTCATGATGCCTCACTCAAAATTGGTTGTACCGCACAGTCATAGTGGCATCTCGTGCCGGTGCATTTTGAGTGGAAATAAAGGCATTTGAGTGCTGACAAACTTGGTGTTTCACTGTTTGTGGTTTGGGGGCAATGTTGATGATTTTTCTTGGGGAAGAGGGGGGGGGTTAAAAAGTGGGTCGACGTGACTTTTAATGGATTCGAACACGATATGGCGAGAATCACAAATGTTTAGTTAAAAAGTGGGGCTAGAACCATTATTGACCGTCTGTCTGTACGCATGATTGTAAAATGAACACAAGCATAGTGTTTCGAACGGGTACCCTTAGGTACTGGGACCTTTCCAGGAAGATTCCAAAAAATTTTCTACCGGTACGGAGAATTTCAATGGTGGAGCAATTATTAATTATGGCGGCACAGCTGCCACTGAGACAAACAATCAAGTCCAAAATTGAAAGTATTTGAAAACTGAGTGTGGAAATTCTTAACAGAGTACAAGGATGACCGCCAACACGCCGAATATCTTTGTGGACATTTACCCCAAGGACAGGATGCTAAGGTCGTGATCAAGTGTGGTGCTTAGGACAAACTTTGGTCGAGTTAACTTTGAAAAGTGGCCTTTCACGTAGAACCACTCACAATACTGTGCACAACGACCTTGATGTCTCAAAAAAAGCCGGAAGGTTGAAGCAGAAAATTCTAAATTTTGTCAGACAAGCACAGAATGTTGCATCTGGAAATGCTAGTGTTGTTGTGCAACTGAGCGTACGTTGCTTTATTACATAGCAAACTATAAACGAAGTAATTAGACACAACTGAGCTTCCCGGCGTGAATGATTGCTTCTGTGCCAAACAACAGGGAACTGAGTGCTCTGCCTTCCAGATCGTAGGAGTAGCAAGTGATCCGATGTGGAGTAGAACGTAGTGCGGCCTTCGTAGATTGTAATGTAGACTTTGTAGGATATATAATTTATCCAGCACAGTCTGACGTTCTCGACCTAGACTTTACTCTCTACTTTGTGCAGAGTAGTTAGACATTAGAATTTCGTCTAGGCTCTGCAGCGGCAGAGTTGAGTAGCTTTGACCTCAGAGTTCTGGCTTGAACAGCCTCTTCTCCGCTAACCTCCTTTTTCCCTTGAGACCATCTCCATGAGGTCTCTGATTTGCTACCCCTGGTCAGACCACTTTGGCCGAGCATTGTCAGTGTCGACTCCTTGACCGAGGGACGTCATGTCCTGGGAGCGTCAAAATTCAAACTTGGGCATAAAATGCGTGGTTACGAAATTACTCGTGTTACCTTTTTCTTCTTCCAAAGCTTCTTTAGTGACAAACCTAACAGAAGTCTAGACGTGACTCGATTCCAACTTGCAGGACCTGTACACAGAGTACGCAAATATGCATAGAGGGCACACGTTAGCTACTTCACACTCGTTTATTTGGCTCTCCGCACGCGTCCTCGGCACTTTATATTTGGCTTTGGCTCTATACACATTCTTTTCACACTTTACCACACGTTTATAGGCACTTTTCTTCCGCTTTTTACACTTTACCACATTCTGCGATGCAGTAAAGTACTATTTGACCACACGCAGAAAATGAAACTATCGAGTAAACGAAAAATGCGATGATAAATATAATCGAGACGCACTTACAATAACTTACCTGAAGTTTTGTATGATCGAAAAGAACCAAAAGTGTGTGTGTGTGTGCTACGAACTCCAAGTGCCTCTGTCGAATCGACTAATATGTTCTGACACGCATGCTTCGTCAGTTCATATGTACAACAAGGTGTATTCCGAGAACAGCACTCTGGGCCTACTCATGTCTCTTTGTTCTCCTTCGTCGTAGTCGAGCTCTGCAGCTGGCCAAAGGACATCTCATGCATATTTGTACGCACCAATAGTTCTTGCTACCGATGCACATTACGCTGCGTGTGTGTGCAGACGTGGACAGCGTCAGCAGTCACCCTGTGAGTCAAAAAAAGTACCCCATGCTATCGCCGAGAGAGTTGCCCCCATACAGTCAAGTACTGGACTAAGCCAAGCTAAGGAGAACGACATCAAGAAGCAGTTTTCAGTTAGATATGAGACAGTCGGCGCCTCTCATTTGGGTCCACACTGACACATAAGCACAAATGTGTCATCTCTTATAAGCCAAGATCTTAAAGTGACCGCGATCGCTGTGGCCACCAAGAAGGAATGCATCAAGGCCGTTGAAGCCGCAAAAAAGGCCTCTCAAATGTCGAGGTCAAGTGTGACGCTGTCTTACTGCAATCCCCCAAAGTGACCCACGTTGATCGTCGACCGTAGGATATCAATCGCCGCCCCCAGGAGAGGAGCTCGAGCTTGCTTCCCGATTTTTTAAGCTCGGAGTACTGGATTAACAGATAAGGGCAAAAGCGCCTTTGACGATGGCATTTGGCGCCTTTTTTTGACTCACACTGTAGCATACATGCACATGGCAGGCATTACTTGTGGAGAAAGGAGGGAAGAGAAAGCAGAAAGCCATACTATGTGTGCAGGACAGTACCAGAAGATCTCAAAGAACGAGCAGTCATCCGACACTCGTGTATACCAATATGACGTCCAGTGGTCCAGAATCCACTCCTGCCGAGGCTCGAATGCCCGAGTCCATGTCAACGTGCACCAGCAATCTGAGGAAGGCTTGTGCAGAGGTTTCTTCGTGACTCAGACTGTGAGATGTCCTCGGAAAGAGAGCCCGCTCGCTGCCTCAATCGACAGCAGACAGCGACTGTAGTAAAACATGCCTCTCTGCTGGAAGTTTGGCCAGTTCCGCTACTTTCTCTCTTGCTGAATACTGTAGTGAATCATGCACTGAATTATTTATTGCGTAGACCGCTGTTGGATCCGTGCATGGACGCAATTGTGGGCATTGTCAAGAGCAAACTAGGTGTATGAGTGTGGTGACGTTAACTCTTCAGCGCAAGTAACGCCTCAGGATCTTCACTCATGGATACTACGGAAAACAAAAAGTAGCACGCATTATGTCGGACGTCGGTTTAAAGGTACTTAAGCAGCACGACAGTCCGCACCAGGTCACGCTCGTTGGGTGAACGAGCTGGTCAAATACTGTGCAACGTCTCATCTGTAAAGTCAACGACTAACTGCAGTATTGATGTTCCCTTCGGCAGAAGTCATGATGTCCAAAGTGCTCCTGCTGTTGGCTTTGCTGAGATGCGACGATTGCTTGAGACTGCGAGGATCTCTCAATGGCAACGACTTCTTCTCCTTCGTGGCCAAGTTCGGGTTCCAAAAGACTCAGGTGGCGGACACCAAGAGATCCCAAGGCGTTATCTTCGGCAATGTCACCCTCAAATCAGGAAGTGGTAAGAGACGCAAGGTCCAAGTCTGGAGAGTAAGAGGTCATTGACTTCAATGTCAGATATTATGGGTCTCCCTGCACTGTATCATGTACCTGACGCAAGGTTTTGCCGATACTGCCCTGTCTGTTTACTCTCACGCGGGTAACATGCTACCACTTTATACCACACTCACAGAGAGCGGGTGAAATGGTGAGTAAAGAAGAGCAGGATAGAAAGTGAGAGCAAGTATCAGAGCAGTACACCAGCCTCGGCAGCCAGCTAGCGACCTGATTGCTCATCCAGCCGAGGACACACCAGCCAGCCGAGGTCAGCCAGTCCTTCTGCTCAGTGTAGTCAGCTCAGGAACAGCATAAATGGACTGTGCACTCTTGATTTCTGACGACGAGGACTATGATTTTTCAAAGACTTTTTTTTTCTTGATTTTTGAAGTGTTCGAAGTGGTAGTATTGGCAAAATCCTTGTGTCAAACTACAAATTCCCTCCTTGAAAAGTACCTTCATTGACTTAATGGCTTTCTTTCGTATTATACATATCCATTTCATTGTTCCAGATATGACTTCCCTACCGGACCAGACGATGACTCTGGTGGTGCTGGATCGGAGCTATTTCTTGGGATATTATGGCAACAGGAGCCTATTCGACAAACATCGAGCCTGTCAGAAAATGTTTCACAAGATCTCTGGAGTGGCCTACGATTCAAAATGCTTCGATCAGGGTCAACAGGACTTCATCAGGTGAAATAATCATGCCTAGGAAGTAGGGGTGACACCTAGACTTGAATGCTTTATGTCTTGTGAGTCATGGATATATTCCCAAGGGGTTCACGTCCAATTGTACCCTGTACTCTCGGTCCACGTCACAGTTTTGAGGAGGCTTTGCATGATTTTAGGAGTTGCGATTGATTGACAAAACCTTTAACTATCAATCAACACCATTGTTTGTTACTGTTGGCATTAACTAGGTGTGATTTCTGTACCGAGTCCTGGTCTGAGTGTACAATTTGACGTGGAAATCCCCGTGATAGGGTGGACAATAAGTAATTAGTGTGGGTTTGAGATCCAGAAGTCGGCTTCTACAGGACCTAGACAGATGGGATCCGTGCCAGTGGAAAGAGGAGATTCCAAACCTCGAAAATAACCGAGAAATTGGCCTGAACTTAGTTTTAAACATTTTTTTCGAGGAATTAAAAAAGTGACCGCTTTTCAGGGGTTAGCCATTTTCACACTTTCCTTTTTTCAGCCCAACAGCACCATGAGAGAATTCGTCCAAAATGCATCACCTCAACAAGGACCACAGGGTCTTCTGTGTCAAGATATGTGCGAAGGGCATTGTGTACAGCATTGGTCATCATTGGTTTTCATACACTTTGTAAATTTCCCGCAAAAGTCTTCAAGGACTCATTCTTCAGTTGTAGCCTCCTTGACAGGTCTAATTTGTCTCCGAGGTTGATTTTGATGATCAAAACTAAGGCTTTGGGATCTCCCCTTATCAACTGATGCCAACTTGATCTCTGTGTGCTTTAAACACTGAGCTATGGACCAAAAAGTCATGGTAATTATTTGTGGCCCGCCCGCCCCCTACATACAGTACCTGTCGGCACGGATGTGCTTCAGCGTGTACATATTCCTGTGCAAGGAAGTAACTTCACTTACTTCACTTTACTTTCCTATCATTTGGCATCATGGTTCCATCTGATAATCGTTATTATTTTATTACCACTCACTCCACCACAATAACTTACCCATGCATTTTACTCACACAAACTTTTAGGTCAGTTCCTTGCCCTCCTGATGGGCTTTGTCTAGAAGAAGATAACCCATCCAACGTGATCTCCGGCCATCAGCTCACCTACAGAATTCAAGATCCCTTACAGCCCAGGTACGTTCAACAACCATGCAGGGTTTTTTTTCCTATGCATATATGAGCGGTACGTTGAACGCATTACCTGAATCGATCAGGTTTTGGTACGTGAGCTTCGTGGCGTGCTTCCGTAACCACACCTCCTGCCAGTGGGAGCCCTCAAGGCAACCCATTCCTCTTGACTACGACCTGTGGTTGGTGAACGGAAATCCTGACGACGACAACAACAACCCCTTCACGTATCAGTACTCCTGTGATGACCAGGTAGATACAACTCCCAATACATCGACTTTTTCCTGTTCAATAATTACAGCTTCTCGTCATGCGAAAAGTCTGTGTATTATTCCCTTGAGATCTGTCTGTTCCTTGATAGGGTCTTTTCGCCCTGTACTTTGCCCTCCTTTTGACGTACGCGGTTCTGTTGACCCCGATGCAGTGCTACGCCTCCCAGAGGTGCAAGCACCCGGTGGCCAAGCTGCTACTGACTGGGTTGCTTTGCCAGTCTGCTCAGCTGGCGGCCAGGGTGGTGCATCGGGCCAGATTTGCCACCGACGGCGAGGGCGTCCCCGCGCTACAAGAAGCTGCAGATGTGCTTGAAATATCCTCGCAGGTAACGTTATTATGTGAATTATCTTTCTACCTACAGCGAGTGAAGCTCAAAACCTGCAGTATGTACATGTAGCATTGGGTGACCTCAAGTACATCCAGCTTCACTTTACAGTCGCTCTTCATGCTGCTGCTTTTGCTGCTGGCCATGGGGTGGGCCGTCACCAACCAGGAGTTCAACAACAAAGCGAAGGTGTTGATATTCTCCACGTGGGTTTGGTACACGTTGACTCACTGTTTACTGCACTGGGGCAAGAAGGTTCGTATGGCGATGCAAGGTCAGCGTTACGCACGTACATCCAATATTGTGCTTCTGCCAGACTGCTGCTGATGTGATTGACGACGTGCCCGAGTACGCCACACTGCCCGGCGCCCTGTTGCTCTTGCTGCGGGTGGCCATCATCGCCGCGTTTCTACTGGCGCTGCGCTCCACCCTGCACAAACGGCACAACGGGTGCCAAGACGCCCACGTCGACTTCTTCCTGCACTTCGCGGCGGCCTCGCTGGTCTGGTTCTCTTATTTGCCTTTGGCTGCAGCCGTGGCCTGGCAAATCTCGCCGCTCTGGAGAAAAAAATTCTTCTTATGCGTGGTCTACTCTGCTGACGCGATCGCTTACGCAGCCATGACCAACCTGCTGTGGCCGGGAAGGAAGGACCAGTACTACATGTTGGCTGGAAAAGTAAGTATTCCACTACATCCTTACACAATGGATGCTTGACTGGGTGGGCATCAACGTCATGCAGGCTAGTGTATCTATGACGCTACTTGACGTGCAATTGTATACTCTCATCAGGACGATCCTGGTGCAGAATTGGCGGACTTGCTGGGATCTCCTGGCAGTTTCCAAGAAGAGGAACGAGTGATATCGAGCCAGAAGATCAACGAAGATTCAAAGACGGACTCGAACGTAGCATGCGTCATAGTGTCTGAGGAGGAAGAGGATGAAAGAAATACCAAGGGGTTCTTGGCTTTCTCTCAAGGTCTGATAGAAGTCAGCTAATCACTTTTGGCCGTCAGAGCTTTAAGCGTCAATGAACATAGCGGTTAAAGTCTGAGATTATTAAGACTGTTGACCCATCCTCACGTGCGCGAATGTGATGACACAAATTTCTTCATCATTCCAATATATCGAAATATGACATTTTGCATTGTTATTCGCGGATCTTCGATGACTCAGGAATTTCGCTGCGGACTCAGTCGTGTCCAATTACGTCATACTCATCACCACTGCACTAGTATCAGGCTCCGGACGAGAGATCATTGTACTGCTTACGTACCTGTGCGCTGAGTACGTGCGCACCCCCGTGAGTTGTTGAGGAAGTCGTCTTGAACAGTTCAGTGACGCGCCCTGTTGTAGACCACGCACTGCCTGGCTGCAGTAACAGCATTAAGTCTTGCCAAATTGAGAAGCTTTCCTCTTGAAACTTTCATGCACTCCCAATGGTCCTGTTTCTTTTTCTACAACCTTTCTACAGCTTGACTGCTCATGTAATGTATGTGGCACATACAAAAATAGGCACCTTTTTCCGCCATCTCACTCTGAGTTCACGCGTACCCATAAGGATGATGCAGTAGAAGCATGCCTGGACAAAAACAGACGAAGGAGGAGAAATCCATTAAAAGTCGGGCAAAGGGAAAGGTGGAGAACCGGGCACCTAAAAATAGCATCTCTTCCGTGAGTGCAGTGCGTGTGTGTTACGTACATACCAATGGTAAGGGGAGCCTCCTTTGAGAGCAGGTTGGGAACTGTACAGCTCTACCATTATCGAAGCAATAGGGAAGCAGACAGTGCTGAAGTGTGTACGCCCTCACATAAGGAAGTCTCTTAGTTCATGCATCATGTCTAGACATCCCCCTGGTTATGACTGCCTACTTGCCACGCACCAGTACCCCCTTGTGCAAGTACACTTCGTCCTAGCCTTTGCTGCCTCGGTCGAGGTTGTTTCTGCATATCAACCTCTCCTCCTCAGTGTACCACGTACTACGTGCCGTACAGGAACAGGCAGACGCGCGTACTTCTGAGGCAAAAAGAGGCAGTTATTATTAAAGGGCCCCTTTCTTTTTTCCTCTCCCTGACGTTGTGACTATGACGTCACTGCAGCACGAACCCTCGTGGGAAGTGGTTTTATTTGCGGCTTTCGGGTGCATACACTGGCTCTCTCACTGGCTCTCTCACTCTGGCTCGTTCGACTGCTTCTTATCCGATGACGGGGGTGGAAGACGTGCGTGCGTACGCACGTGCACGTCAGTCCATGGCATGGCTGCTGCCAGCGGTCCAGCTGCTATGACGGCTCTTGCAACTGGAAGTGCATGCACACCACGGACGTAAATAGAATGGATCGCGGATCGACATGAACTTATGCGGTATGAAGATGGGGGAGGGAATTCGGCTGTCTTGCATTAAAGAAAATTGCTGCCCACCAGAGAGATTTCTGCGGTGCTCACATGTAAAGTAAACACTCCTGCCCTCACAGAAATGAATATGAGTTGCGGATGAGTCAGCTGTTGTAGAATCATTTGTTGCTATCAGCTGTCACAGCAGCAAAGTGGCCGTAAGATAAGAGTCAATATGGTTTTTGTGTCGCCAAAAACTGTCACAATCTAGAGAAAAAAATGTGCACACACTATGTTGTTCTCGCGGGTCTTGTGCATGCTCTCTTCTAGATGACATTCTGCGGTGCAGCTGGTACTTTGTTTTGTGATAGGATTGCAGATGACCACATGAAAAAAAAAGATAGGCCTCATATGAATTAAACTTCTCATGGAATGAACCTTTCCATTGAAACCAATTTTCTTGACTGCAACTGTCGTTTGGATACCCCCTTCCCCATCAACTGCGCGATCCGCGATCCATTCTATTTACGTTCGTGATGTATGTACACTAATAGTACGTTCAGAGCTGGACTCCTCCGGAGGGAGTGTGTAATCTCAGTGTCTAGTGGCACTGACTTATGAGTAGGCATGCACGATCGTGACTTCATGAGTCCGATCTGCGCATTTTGACAGACGTCGTGCGCCTTACGAACGTGCTTCTCCTGGCATTTTGTCGCCCTGGCGTAAAAGCTCCACCGTCAACTTTCTAGAGGTCTCATGAGGGGTGTGGCGCCCACTTGGAGTGCTCACCTCAGTGTACTTTTACGAAACATAATGGAATAGCGTCCCTAGCTGGACAGGTCGTCGTTATCGTCCCAGGGGCCTTTAGCAAGTGAGCACACCCTCTCACATCTCTCTCCTCCAGCAAGTATAAACTTTATGAGATAAGATAGAGTGCATTAGTTGAGAAGAAAGGCGCTGGTGACCTTGACCTTCGGGAGTATTCAAGGACATTAGTAGCCCAAAGTGATGAAGCAGAATCGTAATCTAAAAGCGACCTTCGCCTCGTGGTCATGTTGTGTGCACGCGCGCAGACTCACGCATAGCGTTGCACTGGCGCACAGCGCAAGAGGAGGAGCGCCAGAACATACAAGAGCTATGAATTGTGAATGACGAGAGCAGTGGAGAGAAAGAGAGCTCTTTACGCAGAGAGAGGCACGATTGCTTAAGCAGCAACCCGCGCTTGCTCCTTCCTCCCCCACCTTTCTCTCCCATTCAGCTTCCAATGACGTCAGAGCGCGTCTCTATCCAGAATGGGGAGATTGTCAGAGGCTCGACAAAGCGCCAAACTGTCGCGACTCTGACTTTGGGAAGACCAATCTTGACCCAGTCAGCGCAAGGACTTCATCCAGAATGTGTTCGTGCCAAACGGGGCATTTTCAAAACAGTGCAGTGATGCGTCGCACACTAATGAAATAGTTCCTTAGCTTCAGCAGACAAAATGCACTGGTCTTCGAAGATAAAGTTGTGGTGCCTCGAATGTTATGTCTTCATGCGCGTTCGTACACTTTGAGGGAAAGACTGGAGCCACAGTGGAAAAAGGGTTTCAGTAAGCTTTGAAGTAAAACTGCGTGGCGCATGCAAGCAAACAAAAGCGTAGTTGATTTTCTGCATTGCAGTTACAAGCCACAGGCAGCAGTAACCTGTCTCGGCAAGCTCAAGGTACATAACTGGTCTAGAGCCAGAACAGAAGGCTTGAGGAGACCGGGATGGACGACATCTTGCCAGCAATGGTCCAGAAGTACTGTGCTACCATTGTGAAGGACCCCGTTGATGCTGGTTGGGTCGGAAACGCCGTTCTTTTTCACGGAAAGTGCAGGCAGTAAACTGTAAGACAATCACGTGGGTGTAAAAGACTCAACACTTCACACGCATGCACTTTTTTAGGTTATTACCCTACAAGCATTGTCTCTTAGATTGAATGTCAATGCAGCTTTTTGGACATGCCACAATCTCATTTAAAAGGTGGGCAACTTGCTGACTTCATGGAGCAAGAAGGTATTGCAACGCTGTCTAGACAAGCAGACATCTTTTTGTCTCCCTTCATCGTCTGTGTCTCGCCTCATAGGTCAGGCTTCAACCCCCCATGTCATATTTTTAAAAATGAGGAAGTTCTCTAGAGGCCTCCTTTAAATATCACTAATATTTAAAAAATTTTATAACATAATGAAAAATAAAATTAAAAATTTTCTTATTGGGGTCTTGGGCCAGTGAAATTTTTTTTTGACCAAAGTTGTAGTCCTTTAGATGCTGAACACAGATATATGTGTGGCTTAGTGAAATGACCATTATTAAGTGAGTTATTAACAGTTGAATATTGAAGATTATTGGCTCACTTAAAACCATCAATGATGCACATGCAGCCATGACCAGAAGACAAAAACCCTCCTAATATCCTTGCTCTGTCCAAATCTGGGCCCATACTGGGTCCAAACACATTGTGTTAGGAAAAAATATTATGAGAAAAGGTTGTAAACTCACTTCAAATGAGTCCATTGGCACCTAGAGAGGTGGAAACCAATCAAAATTGTGTCATTCCTACTGGTGAGTGCTCCTCTGGGTGCACATTTGACTCACCACTATTTGTTAGGTTATATATCCTTGTCAAAGGTTATAAACTCACTTAAAATCAGTACCTGGGCACCTAGAGAGGTGGAAACCAATCAAAATTGTGTCATTCTGATGGGACCCCTCCTCATTTTAAGACAGAGGTACAAGACTTCCTGGACAGTGAGTTTCCAGGAAGATGGATTGGACGTGGTGGGCCCATCACATGGCCAGCACGCTCACCAGATCTGACACCCTGTGACTTTCATCTGTGGGGGCACCTCACAACAGAGAGTATGCAACCAAGGTCAACAACGTTTACGAACCCAAGACCAGGATCAGTGAGGAGTTTGCAGCCATTCTGGTACAGCATCTGCAAATTGCAATTGGAGACTTTGAGAAGCGACTTCAGACTGTGATTGACATTGGCAGCCTCCAGGTTGAGGTTCTCAAGAAGTGATCACATCATTAAAATCTCGTGATATTCTGTATAGAGCCCTTACTGATTATTGTTGGCCTTACAAGTCCGGAGACGTGAGTCCATGAAACCCGTCCACGACTTTTGGAAAACCCTGAAACAATTAAAAACATTGACCTACCCCTATAGCTATTACTGGAGGATCATTTTGAGATGATGGAAAAAGTGGGGGCAAATTTTATCCTTCGAGGATCACTTCTTGCCAAGTCTTTACTTGGGCAAGTGTACGAACCTTAACCTTAGTTGCTTCTTCACTCATGGATACTTCTGAGCTGCTGCTGCTGTCCATGCGGAAGAAGACCACCAGGACCGCGATCACCAAGAGTCCCACCCAGACGAATAAAGTACTCCCGTCGCAGTTCCCTGACATACACAGGTTGAGTTTCACAAGGAGAACAAGAATCACTTCAAAGTAGTTTTTTCCTACTCATATTTGTCTCTCCCTATACAACCGAAGGTCGTGGCCCAGTGACTTCGTGCACACAAAGCTATGGCCCTGTGCTTGTACGTTTTGCCAATGAGACACACGTGGATTAATCTGAAAATGACACAAGAAGAGAGAGGTTTTTGATGCCTACCAGGGCAAACAAGTGTGTCCCCTTTTCTTGATAACACTGAAGGTTATCAATCACTCCTTTTTTCAGCATAGAGGAAAGTTGGTTTGTCAATCTGACATGAGCGTAGGGGGGTACAAAAGGCTCATTTGGGGGAGGGGGGTTTACAGCTTTCCCTATCCACTGCCCAGAGATGTTTACTACACAAAAATGTCATATTTCTTAAAATGAGGAAGTTCTCTGGGGTCCACCTTAAAATATCACTAATATTAAAAAGTTTTATAATATATTAATATTATATTTATTGGGGTCTCAGGCCTGTGCAAATTTTTTAGACCAAAGTTGTAGTCCTTTAGATTCTGAATGCAGGTATGTGTGTGCCTTAGTGAAATGACTATTTTTAAGTGAGTCACTAACATTTGAATATTGAAGGTTATTGGCTCACTTAAAACCACCAATGATGCTCATACAGTCATGGCAAGAACACAAGATCCTCATAATATTCATGCTCTGTCCAAATCTGGGGCCACACTTGGCCCAAACACATTCTGCTAAAGAAATATCATGAGTAAAGGTTGTAAACTCACTTAAAATCAACACCGTGGCACCAAGAGAGGTGAAAACAAGACAAAGTTGTGTCATTTTTACTGGTGATTGCAAGTCTGATTGCAAATTTGACTCACCACCATTTGTTATGTTATAAATTGTGCATAAAGGTTATAAACTCACTTAACTCTTTCAGGACGGAATATTTGTTTGAAGCTAAAAATGATTCATGTTTTTATGGCAGAAGCCTTCACTAGTGTATAGATGAAATCCTTAAAAACAACATTACTTAAACATGTAGCTTGACCTCCATGGAAGGTTAAAGTTTTTGGTGCTACTGTAGTGGTTTCCCTTTGGGTTTGATGTGCTCGCTGCATTCGAGCCGAGTTGTGTACAATAATAAAATTAGCCATTCTGGAGAATGCAGTAGTTTATTGGTTGTCCTTCTCGTATTCCACGTCAATCAATGATCTGATAGTGTGCTTGCTATAAGGTTCTACAGTAGCTTTCTCCTTCTTCCTGTGTCTGAGGTCAGGAGGGTTGCTCTTCCTCTTGCTTGTTCTAACCAAGAGAGGTGTCCAGGTTCTTCTGTTCTGTTCTGCCCCTTGCTTCTCCCTTTTATCCCCCCTTCTTGCAGGCAAGCGGGTACTAGTGCATGACAAGCGTGAGCTTGTCCACAAGACCGGATACATTACTGGTTATCATGGAGATGAGTTTTACTGCTTCCTCTGCAAAGAAAGGCGTGGTCCTTCGTGACAAGTGTGAGCTTGTCCACGGGGCTGGACATGCCAGTGGTTTTCGGGCAATATAGCATTGATCGGCATAGAACATAGAATTAATTGGGCAATAGAAGTTATACTGTCTCTCTTGTTAACAAAGGTGTGGCCACTTGGTGGCTGTGGACAAGCATGAGCTTGTCCACAGGACCAGATGTGTTTCTGGCTGGCTGATTATCTGGGTGCTGGAACGAAAGAACAAAGAATATCTGTCGTCATAGCATATCGACAGGATGCGGCCACAGGACGCGTCTATGACTCTGATATGTCCAAACTACCATATGTGGGTACAATACGTGTCATATGTATGTGCAGTACATGTATGTGCGGTACAGGGCCTATTCCAGGCCTATGCCACTACACTACAACACCCATTTGAAGTAAAAGGAGATGTGCTGCACTTCTTCATAGCATCTTTATTTACATTGCAAACAGAAACAGTTATTGCTTCAAACTGTGAAATTCATTGAAGGAACTTCAACCCCTTACAATGCAAAGAAAAAAAGTCATATGTCTTGCATTTCATGCAGGTTTTGCAATCAGCTTTTTCTTTGATGTAGCACCATCTGCATTGCCCAGGCTTGTTCATCATGGTAACTTCATGAAAGCTGGTGACTGATCAGACTGAT
>JAAUXU010103757.1_pt1 | contig 19794 bp, 14 predicted proteins | sample 7278151 | NCBI WGS metagenome assembly JAAUXU01 (sample SAMN14350113, study PRJNA611818) | marine sediment metagenome | isolation source: surface marine sediment (1.8m) | place: French Polynesia: Moorea | collected 2018-08 | reverse complement strand
TCTGCATGAACATCAGTGGAGAAATCAGCACAGGAAGGATGTTGCATTCTCTTCATTTCTGTGCTCCATTGCTGAAATCTACCCTGTCTGACTTTTGTTTGTTCTTCATTCCTTTCTGTTTCAATTTTCTAACAAATTTCTTCTATACCTTTTTCACTAACAACGTGATATCTCTGTCTACTCATAGTACTTCTGTCTACGCACACGACCCCTACAGCACTCTACGGTGGCCACCGCCACCGCCGCTGTCGCCGTCATACCATCCTAGGATGCAAGATAGCCCACCCTGTCGCTCTGTTTTTGCTGCCTCACGGAACGTAGCAACCTCTCAACCCGACACAGGGTTTTTGCATCCTTGCTCACTGCGCCGGAGGGCCTGGGGAGTGAATCCCAGTGGAAATGGTGGGCCAGGGGGACAGGATTCTTGCATAAAATTTTCAGGCAGTTTCATCCATGTTTGCCCCCTGAAAAAGCCAAATTTCTCTTCTGTTTGGCATGCCCCTCCCCCCTTCAGGTGGCTTCCTTTTGAGCACTTTGGCACCAAAATGGGCAGCCTTGACATTGACCCAGTGTGCTCAACATTTTGTCCCAGTACCACATCTACACGTTCCACAACAAATTTTCACTCCACCATGTTTCAGTACAGTGTTTCAGGTCTCGTCATGCTTGACGCATTTACTTCCGGCAAGGACGGTATGTTATATAAATTTGAGTTAAAAGTGCCCATAGAATATAATGGTCCTGAAGAAAGAAATGGTTTTAGTAAAATTTTAATATTTTGGACTGCTTTTCGCACGTCACCCCCGGTCACGATTTTTTGCAGAAGGACCTGACCACCATGACATTTTTAAGGAAAAGCACACATGCACACCCAGCAAGGTGAGAATGACCGGTATTACTGAAACGATCGACATCTAGGCAATGGGCGATTTTTGCAGAAAACTAGAAAAATAGGTGGAAAAGTAACTTTTAGCTAAAAAATGGTTTGACAACCTATGACTTTTACGTACATTCCATGAAACATACAGAGACTTTCTCTCTCCAAGCACTTTTCGATCCAAACCTTCCGTTTAAGCTGCATCGTAAATACTGTGCACTGAGACCCCGGGTTAATTAATGACTCTTAATGAGGTCTTCCGTTTCTGATGTAACGTTGAAGTCAAAACTGTAGGCTAAAATTTTTCTGACAGCTCTCATCTTCTTCTCTACACGTGAACCCTATATCCATTTACAAACTTGACCAGAGCTCGATGAGCAGACACCCGCATTACTCATGGAAGAACTCATTCAACGAAGGCTGCACATCTACTCTGTACAAAAGAAGAAATTAAATGCTCAGTAAGGCCTCCGAAGGTGTTGCCAGCATGCCACGTTAGGCCCATCCTAAAAAGTCTTTATTTTTTTTCATATCGAGCAAACCGAGATTGCTGCTTCCCCTGGGAGGTTTGGCACTCCTTCCTACTTCTTTTTAACTTCATGGGAGCGTGCAAAAAGGTCGGACCTTAACTTTTTAGTCGGTTCTTGCGAGGCAAATTGAATGAGAAAGGTGGCTAGCGATTAGAGGCGTAATCATCGAGGAGAAAGAGACCTCAGGGAGGCCCAGCTCAAGTGATTTTTTTGTCCTTTCTTGCATGCACTGTATGAAACTTTTGGCGGCGCAAATTGCTTAACTTTCTCGTTCTTTTCATTGGCGCACAACTTTGCCGACTATGGTGTTCTTGGGCATGAGAAGAAGTGCTACGAGGAACAGATCAAGGAACAATTTCTGGGAAGAGGAAATGTGCCGGGCCTAATGGATTAACGCGCACTCTTTACACGTATATTTATACACACGGCGCGAGGGAGAAAGAGGACTCTACTGCTTTTCCGTCCCGGCGTTGTTATTTTGCAGGAATTATGCTATAAGCGTCCTTTAAAGATAGTACTTCTTGGCAACTCTGGGGTGGAGAGAGGGGTGAGCAGAGGCAACTGTTTAGAATCTGTGGGGGTGAGAGCCGGGAGGGGGTGAGCGGTGTCCCAATCGGCCAGTTTCAAATGTAAAAAATGGACGTGGATCACGTGGACGACACGGATTGCATGGAGAGCGCCAAGCGCGTGGAGGGCAAGTTCGGGGACGAGTGGTAGGTGCAGACAGACACATACGCAGCGCTTTATATTTTTTTGCCACTCTTCCGACCTAGTGAAGTGAGTAGCGAACCAGGACTAGTTCTTTTATGTCCAGATTTTTAAATATGTTTAATAAACTTGTACCTTAACTCTGCTGTCCGTTGTGAAGACCGAATGTCCGTAGCTCAGAACGAGAACGTCATGCGGGCGGATCCAGGAAACCTGTGAGAATTGAACCTGAACTATGCACACATGTTAGGCGTCAACATAGTTTTGCTCGTGTCCTGGTGGCACAAAAGATCTGGCCCATGCACAGACAAATGAATCCCCTTGGCCACTCATACATAATTGTGGCACTAAGAGAGACTTGTACTACCTAATGCTCTGCAGTTCATACGTATGTATACAATGCTCCGAACGTGTATTCTCCAAGGCCTTTCTTTTTTTGCTGGCTCGTGACCGGAATCCTCGAATTTTACAGTACAGCTTAAAAATGTGGTTGGATAGGAAAATGTGAGCTGGTAAGGGAAAAATGGTGGTCTCCGTCGGTCGCTCTTCTACGCGCCGATTAAAATTCAACAAAGACTGCTTAATAATCTATTCCCACATTACGGTGCAGCCACTTGGCCGCTAACCATACTCTACTTTGTGAGGGCTGCAAATCAGTGCACTTCTCTCACGTAAACCACACTTGGAGCTGTGATGCATAAGTCCGCTGTGCACGCACGTACAGCGTGTCAAGGAACTGATGTGGGTCTCCAAAAGCTCCTCAAGCTCCACTACTTCTACCCACAGCCCTACTTGTCGAAGAATCTCACCAATGAGTGCTTAGTAAGAGGGCCTGCAGGAAGTGCGATCAGATGTCCTGCGCAACTGAGGCAGAAGATGCTTGCTTGCATAGAAAGAAACTTTCAAATTGTTCACATACTTCAGGTGCAGCTGCTCTGTGTGTCTTATTGTTTGCCCCACGCATAAGAGATATGCACCACACTCCATTTACTCCCTATAACCACCCTAAAGAGATCTTTGCACTGAAGCTGACCATTTTATGGGCTCATAAGGTCCAACTTTCTCTTTCTTAGTTTTTTGTCATTTCCACTTTCAGTAAAAGACCCTTTTTGCTGCTACCGACTGCCTCTGATCGCAATCTTCAATACTGGCACCCAAAGGCATCATTATCAGGCATCAAAAGAGAGGAAAGCCCATCTTTTTCATAAAAGGGGTTTGCACAATGGGCCCTGTGATCATTTCTTACACCCATTGATTTGGGACATCCCGGCGAAAAGAAAAACTGAGTTGATGCTGAGAAACAAACCACACAATACCGACCGCCTGCACCTACACATGCTGTGCTCAGGACCGGATGCATGTAGTTGGCACTCTTCTAAGAGCAGAGTCCGTTGACCGGTTCTACTCACCGACAGGTCTCTCTCTACTCTGGCCAGACAACAGTGCATGGTCGCAGTCTGACCGGCATAAGTGGTCACGTTCTTCTGGCACAGTGGATGCATTTGGGCTAGCTCACTTAGGCCCACATCTTTAGGCTCCACACCATCGTCATCAGTGCCACCTGCAAGGAATGTACGCACAAATGTTATGAACCCATTTTTGTGCAGAGATACATGTTGGCTTGGAGTAAAAGGTTTTCTACCTTACACTCACAAGTTCCTTCTCCTCTCCTACCCTCTTTATTTAATCCCATTAGTCGACACCCCTATTTCTTCTCCCCTCATTTTTGAGCCTCCAGAGGCCGGTTTTTTAGTCCGGTAGTGGCGAGCTTAGCATTCATTAAAGAGAGAGGCAACAACTGGGTTTTCAAGCTGAATACACTTCTCATGGCAACTTGTGAGAGTAAAAGAAAATTAACAGTGAGGTCACTAAACGTTGTTCATGGTGACTCATAGTAAGAGGTAAGCTAACAGCTGGATAAAGACCTGGGTCTGGGACTGAAAAACCGGCCCCTGGTGACTTTATATGGCCTCTGTTTGTGTTCTCCCACTCCCTCATGTGTGTGTGCGTGCGTGCGGGTAGCCATCACATAGCACATGGCCCTCATCTGTCTCTACTCCAAGGTAGACGTACTTCCCCACCACGCACACCTACAAGTACGTACGTTGGTACGTAAGTTCGAGGCGTTGTTATAATGACAGTTCTCAGAGCTCCTCAGAGGGGCTTCATCATCACCTGACTGAGACCCAGAATTGAGGAGGGGATGAGGGAGACAGATAGGAAGAAATTTACAGTCCAAATTAAAACCGTGCGTGCTCCAGAGCAACAAGTACAAGTCTGTAGTTGCTGCTGCCTAACAAGCATGGCGTAGATTTCTCCTAAATACCGCATTTGTTTCAAGTCATTTCTGTCTGCGGACTTGAGATTCTTCGGGTCACGAAAGCAATGTCGAGAATTGCGCTTGCCACAATTTGTCATCTGCTCTCTTGCCTTTCTTTTTTTCCTGGAGACCCCATGGTGGTCTTTAATGGCATCAAGGGGGAGAGCAAAAGCCCCAACCCCTTTCGCTCCCTCCCTCGCTGCGTGTATCTGAACGTGTGCTACTTGAGTCAGAAAATGTCCGATGGGGGAGAGTACAAAAGAGAGTGAGTGGCCGTGGACAGGGAGGTGAACGGGGAGGAGGGTGCGACGGCCATGAAGGAGGGCCAAGAGGACGTGTGACATGGCGAGGACAGAAGGGGTCATGTACAAGAATAAAAGAGGGTTGCCAGGACATTCTTATTGACTCACATGGACTGCCTAGTTGGTGGATACTTGTACTACGTGGACGCATTTGCCATGACATCTATAGCCTGCAGTTTTCGCCAATGCCTACGTGAGCACCACATAAGCTCCGAAGAAAATGGCGACCCTCGCTCGTCCCCTACTTCCCGTACTGCTCAGCTCAACGCAGTGTGTGTGTTTCACCTGTCTGTCTCAGTACAGAGCACTAAAAGACAATTGGGCGAGAAAAGTCGACCTCCAGTGACGAAAAAGACTCTTTTTCAGCCCCTCTTACAAGCACAACAGGAATAGCAGAAGGAAGAAAGAGGAGGAAACAATTTTCCGTGTCACAACTTTTATCTCCTTGCCTCCCTCCCTTTCGAATATTGTGTTCGCCAAGACATTTTTTCGCGGAAACCAAACAGAAAGAAAGGCAAAAACCCTGTTCGTCTCTCTCAGTCTCGTGTTATCTTCAGTTCTTCGACAGACGACGCTCGGCTGTTCTCGCAGTTGCTGGCGCTGTTAACTCATTCACAAATTTGATAGTGTGAAAGAATTCTGCAAAATTAGGGTGAAGTCTCTGCCTATTCGTACTGTGAAACTTTTCTGGAGAACCCCTGTTTTCGCCATCTCCTGCCTTTTGGTTGATTGGTGGGAGTGAGTGGATGCAGAGGAAGGAGTATCTTGCAGGTTAAGAAACTTTTCTCTCAGTAAAAGGATAACTCACGCACCAATAGGCTAAAAAAGTCCCCTTGTAGCCTTGCCAAAAAAGTTTGAATGCCTCACTCAAAAGGTTCTTGGACGACCTCTTTGTCTTGATTTGCGTACCCGTGGTCAGCGGAGAAAGGGCCGAACTTGTGTAGGGAAGCAAGAAACCTTTTACGACTGCAGTTATAGGGTACTCGAGGCAGTGGATTTTTTATTTGAGTATCATGGTCCGTTTAACTGCCAGATTTGTTTCGAGTAAAAGATCACTCCCCATTTAAGAGGAGACAGTTGTAGGTCAACTAGTTCGAGGCGGAGGACTTGTGTATGGGTCAGCAACATGCCACGACCCATTCTCTAGAAGTGGAGTGAGTCTTTGAGCAAAAACTTCGCCCTTATCTGCCAAAGACGTAGGAGATACACGTGTGTCTCCAGTTTATGCGTGCATGCAACATTGTAAGTCAAAAAAAAAACAACTTCCATGGACGCGACGTACCGGGTGCGTGAAAAGTTCTGCAGTTCTGTAACACTCGGTTGAAGTAAGTGATCAGGTATTACTTGCATTAAGCATCAGTTGACCAGAGTTTAGTGACATGCATGATGCATCAATCAAAATGGCTGCCTTTAGCCTTCAACACAACACCAAGATGTTTCTGAATCCGCAGCAGCATAAAAGACCTCCTGGGATACTTCCTACCATGCCTTTGTCACTCCTAGACCTGTCAGAAGTGCTGCCCACCTCCTGAAACCACTTCACTGCCCTCCAGACCTTACTTGGCTTGAGTTCCTTCACAATGTCGCCATTTCATTTTCCTGCCTGATTCAGGGCGATGATGGCAGCTCTCTCCAATTCCTTATGCATCATGAATCAGTGACTGTTCTTCACATGGAAGTGATATGAGCAAAGTTGCTGGGCTTTCCTTGGCCTTTAAACACAGGGTTGCCATTCTAAATCAGATGACACCAGCCGAATTTGGAGCAGACTATACTTAGACTGCAGAACTTTATACGCTCCGGTAGAGGGGGATCCAGGAGGTCCCCGAATTAAGCTCGGAGGATGTTGTAAACAAGAGGCCATCATGTTCGACCCGCACGTGCATCCGTGCCAGTCGACGCTGTTCAATGATCTTGATATCCGGACATAAACACACACTAAGTGCTATAACTGATTGCTCAATTTATTCGCCATGGCCAGAACAACCAATTGTGTGCAAATGAAGACAAGTTGAGGGGCTCAGGAATCATCTTTCTACCGCCCAGATCAGCGTTACTTAATAAGCACGAATAATTGTTCCCCTAGTCTTACTTGCGTACGTTGAGATTTTTCTTTATGAGATCGGTCGAGAGGTTTTCTACTGTCTCATAAAGCTTTGGAAAACCTGTCCGAAACTTTCCCTTCCCCCAAAATTTCGAACATGAACTGTTTGAGAAAAGTTCTTATTTTCTCCGAAAAAAAAGTGGAGTAAAAAGTCTGCCCGAGAACGACGATCTATCAACATTTTTTTTATCTTTTGCATGCATTCGCAACACGCTGCACGTGCTCATTGTTAACATTGGTGTGTACCATAGTAAGAGCATGGTACTGTGCGCTGATCGAAAATGCTTGGCATAAGCAGTGCTGCTTTTTCCTTGTTTGTAGTACGTTGGGTGAAGGCACCTTGTAAAGAAAGCTGCTTCCGCCGCCTCTGTCGCAAAGATGGACATTTGTCTTTGTCTCTTACGCACGTAATACTTGTATCTAACATTGCAGATAGCCTGACTGAGCCTACGTAGGTCATTCCTTGATTAATTTAACCCCTCTTTCTTCTCCCTCCTTTTATCGGCGCCAGGAGTAATGGGAGCAAGGAAAAAGTAGGAGAGGCCCTTGGGGAGAAAAGAGGAGCTCATCTCAGACATCAAAGTCAACGAAGTCGGTTAAAGTAATGCTGCAAAAAAATTACATACGTAGACACAATGGGTCCACCACTTTGGCTACGCCGATCTGCATGAATGTGGATGTTGCGAACAAACAAAGTAGTCATCGCCGCTGAAGACGACGCAGTCCTGGCCGAAGGCCAACTTGGTGGCAGCCAAGAAGTCTGGTCAGCAGCTAAGTCCAACTGCCAATCCCCTCAGCCATAAAGGGCAGGACTGTCCATTGCATAACACACGACACTGCTGACTCACTCATGGTCTGAGCCGACGAGGACTGGAGCGACATTTCCATAGACTTCATCAAGAACATCAACCTGGCCGCGCTTCCGCAGCCGCCTCGAGGCCGTTGTCTGTGTAATAAAGGGGTGTCTTCACCCACCCCCCACCTCCACCCCCGCATAGGAAAATGGTCTTGATGTTTTCTGCATGGAGCAGTCTCAGGTTATCTTGCGCTGTACATCTATGATTTTCGTAAGTCTTATGATGGTATCAACGCAGGACCTGCAGGTAAGGCAAGTGAATAATTGCCATTTGTTATGGAAAGTGCAAAATTGCGTTTCAAAAAGTACAAAAGTGAGGGAGATTTTTTGCGGAAAACTGCATTGCCTGAATTTTCGCGGTGCCTGGATGAAAATGGTTCAACCTCGAAAATGACTTTTGGACGGTGTTTTCACCAAAGGAGAAGAAAGTTGACTAGTCATGAATTGGCAGACTCATGATGGATCCCCAACAACCGTCAAGAGAAGCACAAGAAGATTCGGTTGAAACAGAGTTCGCCACAGGCAGCTTAATCAGTTCCAGAAGGTTGTGAACCGCTGTCAGGCTCATGGCTTTGCACTTGCTGCAAATCTTCACGAATGACAGCCATTCGCCTATCTGACCAGCGAGTCTCGCATATGCATGTCTGGCATTAATGCCGTTAAAGGTCTTAGCAAGGTTGTAGTGACCCGCGGACATTAAGTACGTACAACTTCCTATGCCCATGAAGCATAGTTTACGCACAAACACTTAAAAAGCACAAAAGTTGGTGCGCATCAATGCGTGACCATTGTGTGTATTTTTTAATTAAGAGTGCGTGTAGGAGCACAGCAAAGTTTTAATTCCCTTAAAGGCATCAATCTGTTTCAAGCTGGCTAAAAGTTTCCACCTAGCAACCATCAAATTTTGCGCCATCGCCTCCGGAAATAAATTCCAAGTAATGGACAAAGTTGGAAGGCTAAAGCAGTCAAAAATACATTGTACAGGCTCTAGTGAGTGGTAGGCAGAGGTTTATGGGGCAAAAATTCTGCCCATACGCTGTTTTACAATGGGCTTGTAAGCTGGTCAAAAGTAAATAAGTAAATTGCAAGCAGGTAAGCACTAACGCAGCCCAAAGCTGACTTTGGGTCGCAAAGGATGTCGGCTCCCAAATGCCAGGGGTCGCCACCAAATTGCACACTTAGACCAGGAATCTGTGCAGAAGTGCCTAAAGTAACCAACAGCGGTGTCGATTTAAAGTTGAAGGGTTTAAAGTTAAAGACTATCAATCGCAATACTTAAAATTATGCATCCGTCCGTCCGTCTGTTACCCCTGCCACGGATGCTGCAGCCACCAATGTTGTACACTCGTATTCTGAATCCTTATGCCGTAGCAGAGAGGCACATTCATTATGCAAATTGTGCAAAAAAGCACGAATACATCGGGCCGGCTTTTTTGCGAGCTAGACATTTGCGGGTCGGGCCGGGTCAGGCCTGAGCTTGAAGCACTCAGCCCACTGCACAATAAAAGACGTCCAATAGCCGACGTTTAACTTTTAGATCTGGTCCCATCATTTACCCCACGAACGAAATTACTGTCCTTGCTGTCCCTGAAGATGAAGCAGATCGTGAAGCTCATCTGAATTCAGGCAGCGCTTATTGGTCAACCATCGATTGGGTCTTGTTTGATTGCATTTTGAGAGTGCTGCAACGAAGCAAGACATGCGACGACGACGACTTTATCACCAGAGGACGGAATGCACTTGTATAGAGGTTCTTTGCTGCGTCTGCACGTCGTGTGTAAGGCATACAAACTTCTCCCACATTGTATTGTGCAATATGTAGCGTAAATTCTTGTCCAACTTGTCAAATGATGTCACGTAACTTTCCAGAAATGCGTAACTTGTTACATTCAGGAAACAATAAATGCGTACTACGAGTTGGTTAAGCGTTGCAATGCAGTGGAGAAGGCGCGGACTTTATGAATCTGGGCGGGCCAACTCTATAATATTTTATCACCACACTTTCCCCTCTTTATTCAATTGGCCTCCACATAAAATGTCGCCATTGGGAGTTCATGACTTGTGCACTTCCACTTTTTTCTCCGCAGGGATTTTAAATGTGACCTCTGGGAAAGGTGGAAAAGGGGTAATTCCTGCTGGTGTCTCACTGAGGAGGGCGGCAAACCGGGTACAGTGCAAATACAGCGGGCCGAAGCTGCCAGGTGCCAAGCAACCGTGCGTATGCGCATGCGTGGGCGGACCTCCAGTGATAAATGCACAGAGGTGTCGACAGCCTGCGACAAACGCCGGTGGAGGCGACCAAATTTCTTCATTTGTGAGCCCTCACAGGCCCCTGCTTCAAGTGAACACGAGTTGAACAATGTCTTCCGGGTGCCAACAACAGACGACAGGATGTGTCCAAGTGTTTGGCGCAGCGCATTTGTCGTTTCATGTAGTTAGAATGACGTTTTTGTTGCGACGTTTGGCAAACTGACGCAAGAAGGCAGTTTTCCTTCCACCTAAAGTGTACCGATATCAGGTTAAAGAGAAGCTGAGGGAGCAGAAATATGGAGGCATCAATCTCCGAGCAACTTCCAGGGCAAGGTTTAGGTACAAAAGGAAATTCTGCCTTGACACGTACAGTGGGAGTCTTAAAGAATATGTCCAATGGGGAGAAGACAAAGGAGGGAAGGTGGTCGAGGGCAGGACGAATGACGACATGGAGATGTTCTTTCAAAAGGTATCACAAGAAGACTTGGGTCGTACAAGTGGATAGAGACGGTGGCACATTTTTTGGGTGTCTCACGCAGTACATACGTAGTGTGGGTACTTTACGTGCACTTACACTTAAGGACCTACGTGTCCATGTGTACACATACGTACAGGAATGGGGACTGACGAGGAATTGTCACCAAGCTGCCCCTTCAGCCAAAGTTGGCACTACCTTGTATCTCCACGTACGCGGTCCTCATCTGAAAGACATCTTCTCTAGTGATTGTGGTGAAGACAAAAAGTTTTTCAAAAATCGATTTCTTTGTCCTCGGTTGCGAAGGTGAGATGATGCTCTTTGGAGCAGACAGATGAGAAATGAACACTTTCTTCTCTCTTCCGGCCTTGCCCGAACCTTGTTTCCGGAGGAGAGGGATAAAAAAGGGGCCCTCGCCAGTAAGAAGTGACCGTAACATGTGATGCAGACAAGGATGAAGGTGGTGCTTCCCACTTGGTGGCGCCAGATGTTGGATCTTTGTAACCAGGTCTCAACTCTCTTTGCAACAACAATCAGTGGAATTCAAAAGCATGTTTCTTCCTCTCCTTGGCAGTACTGACCAAGTCCTTATTGCACATGACTGAGGACGTGCAGTTCCCTCACAGCTGAGAAACTCAGATAATGGGGCATTCAGACATCTGGAGCACTGCGGAATCCTCCAAGCTCACCTCAACTGATCTCACCGGTCATATGAGTGTCCCAGTTGTTCGGTTGCTACCCAGTACCCGTATAGACACGTCCAGACGTGTGAGGGTCAAATTGTTGCCTAACTCAAGTTGACTTTGATCCGAGTCAAAATTGCGGCCTGACTCGAGCCGAGTTGGACTGTCAAGTCCAATTGTGGCCTGACTCGAATCGAGTTTGACCCGAGTCGTTTGCCTCGACTCGACTCGTATTGGAAGCCCATCCAGCACGGACGTACTAGTGCAGAGGACGACGTCCTGTGCTTATGTTCGTCAAGGTAGGATCCCCTCCTTGAATCAGACCGTCCAATCATACGTACGCTGATGGTCGTGCTTTTGCCTGTCCCGCCCGCCCAATCCGGGACAGATAGGGCAAGGCGAGCTTCCCTCCATGAAAGGGTAACGGATCAATCACAAATATGTCAGGAGAAGCTCGCAAAATTGCTGCATAAGCAGACAATATTTCGATCTTCAAGCAAATCGTTCTTAGCGGAGATTGGGCGCATATCCTTTTTTTTATAGCCTCACAAAAGAGGATCATCTTCGTGCGTTAAGATTTTTTATCAGTTCTTTCATTTGTGAAGAGAGAAAAGTCAAGCCCTCCCCAGTTTGTCTACCTGCGATACGGGATATTTCTTCCACAATCTCCGTGCAAGTCCTTTTTCCGTATGCAAAAGGAGTCTCTTCTCACTTGCTCTCCCAAGCTGCACGTGTTATTTTGTCGAAGGATGCGCTTCCACGAGCAGATTTCAGATGTTGCCTGGAGAGATCGAATCTCATAACTTCTCCCTGTATTCGCGCAGATGCCGCACACATAAATTTGTGCCCGTGCGAACGCACCTTGACACACGCACCATCCACAACTCTTTTTCCCTTCCTCCTCCTTCCTAAATTGTCCTCGCGTATAAATCGCCTCTTTTGGGCCAATCTATGAAGAGGGAGAAGACGCTGAAGGTGTAGGAGGAGGAACTTAACTAATCTTATTCACATGTTGCACCATCGTCGCCGTAAAAAAGAAAGGAGAAAATCGCTAAAATGCATCTTCTTATCTTCCTTTTTCCCTCTAAGGGCAATAAAATTGAGCGGCCTGCCTTCTTTATGGCTCGCCGTCATCCAAACTTTATTTAGGGACGATGGCAATGGCATCCTTTTTTGGGGGAGGGCAGGAGGGCCTTCCCGCTTCTCCCAATCTTGCTGCCTCTTAGCCAACGTTATGATTTCATAGCATTCTGGAGGGTGGAGAGGAAAACAAACATCTATACTATGCAAGCTGCAGTGCCTCGACAGATTTGTACTCTCACTACGGACGGGTCCTTGTGTGCACAGCACAGTACTGAGTACAGTGCGGCATAGCAAGGGGACTCAATCGTACTGCTCGGTACAGTGTGGCTGGGACGTACAGTGTGTATCGCCATGTGCACGCGTACCAAATACCAAGAGAAAAGCTGTCGTCCTACAGTAGAGTTACGGAACTTTCTTCTGCGAATGCTGTTAAAAAAAACCCTCAGATCTATCCGCTTCTTTCCATCGGTACTGAACCAAATTTAGCCTGGTGTACACGAGCTTACGCAAGTGCTGTTTGTGTACACCACTTCTGAGCTCTCTTTTATGAAACTGTGAACGGAATCTTAACTTTGGACATCTACCACAGTACTGAAGTACCTGGGAAGCAGCCGATGAGAGGCATCGCCACCCAAGCGGGGGCGAAGTTTCATCATCGATGTCATCACTTCTTAGGTCATCTTGCCAAAGCGATGACTGCTCTTGATGACGACCGCGAAACAAATCCCTGGCTACTAAAGTCCATTTGAACAGTTCGTTCTAGAGGGCTTGGGAGACTTCAGAGGACATTTGTTAAGTGACTAAACGCAGATAGAGTAGTTTAGAAGGCAGTTGCTACGAGACCAGTTACGGTGTTGCATCAATTATTCTCTGTCCAGTACAGTGACTTGGCTAAAAATGCATGCGACTCCCATGAATTTTACATGACATCATCTGCGGACGCAGACTCCTTTGTTGGTAGAGGCATTCGCAATTGCACCTGGTACTGTACTTCCGCTTCTGCGTGCCCACAATCTGCTTTGCAACTTGCAATAACAGTAATACCGTAAGGAGAGTCAGCAATCACGGTGGAAGAGGAAGAGCCCATTTGGTATTCATGTGATATTCCTTCCCTATTTGTCCAGGGTCAATATTTGCGGAATGTACGGGTACACATGTCCGCTTGCGCCGCATCGAATCACTTAATCAATGCATGATAGGGGCTGGGCAGCGCCGGACGGCGCCGGGCAGCGCCGGACGGCGCCGGGCAGCGCCCAATAATATTTTATGAGAGATAAATTGAACGAGGGAGCTTCCTTGCGAGTGCCTACACACATACCAGGTAATGTACATTTGATTCTCGTGAATTCTGTCTGCCTGTCTGAGTCAGCAGCATCGCAAATGTGTGAGGTCACGCGCCGCTGCAGTGTACGTAGTTTTTCCTTTTAAAGAAATAAAAAAACTTCGCTTGATCTGCAGTGAGAAACTCGAATTCTTTAGACGCATCAAGCCTTTAGGCAACTTTCTGCTCAGAGAGTTCGCTCGAGCGATGCGGCTGTGGCCAAAGTCCGGTAAGAGCTGGTGAAGTATCTGCTCCACCTGACGCAGAACAACTCTTTTTTGATCCCGACCAAGTAGGAGAGACCGGAAGTATGATTGACACTTTCCTCTTTTCGGGCAAGGAGTGCTTGTGCACTTTGATGAGCCGCAATGTCAAATGACCTACTTTTTTGCACATCAAGGACTGAGGTCGCTCCAAGTACAGACATACTCATGTACGAAGGCTCGGAAAGGAACTTTTTGCCCTTTAGCTGTTTATATGATAGCTGTGCAATATTAGTGATACAAGGTAGAGAAGGCAGTATTTGCCACTTCTTGTCCTGCACAACTCGGGCAGTGTTGTTACCCACTTCCTAAGAGTATTTTTCTGGCACTGAATAACTCTCCTTAATGGGAATAGGGAGCGGAGACAGCGAAAACGAATCCAATGCACTTGGGTTAAATTCGATCCCGTTTATCCAGCATTCATCGATTAAGTGCAGCAATTATCACTGGCCCCAATGCTGTTACGACTACTTAGGAAAGTGGCATTTTAAAATTGCTTTTGCCCGGTGAAGTCTGGAGCTCGACGAAGCTGACCTTGGAAACGAATCGTTCGCCTCATTTCACCAGCTCTGCCCTCAAGGGTTTTCTTTCATTCTTTCTTTTTCCTCTCTCTTTCTTTCTTCCACCCCGGTGAGCCAAGGATGAGTAAGCACTGACAGTCCTGCATAGATGCAACTTGCAACTTGGCTGCGTTTTCCACTGCGAATAAGGATTGGGCGCATTCAATGCACCAAAGCCATAGACAACATCGAACATGTAGCATTAACTTCCTGTCGATACTGGCTGCGTTAATCGATGCTGGTAACAAAATAAATGGTAAGAATGGATCGAAACAACGCGGACCCAGACTTACTCAGAAGTAACTATGCTTTTTTTTTCTTTTTAGAAAAAAAAACCCCACCAACAACATTTAACAACAGCCGTTCCAACTGCAATGACAGCTGAAACGCAGCTTAATAAATACAGTTGAAATCATAAAACTACTGTAAAACGGCGATACAGTGCTAAATGGCACTCCGGCTGATCACGTACTCCATGCATATGCACACTTTCTTAAAGTCCCAAATCCTAATATAGTGTTTTCTCCGGATAATCACGCAAATTTCCGCTTAATTGCACATTTCCATCAAACCTTTCACCCCAACTTTACTCAATTTTCAGACAATTCCATGCAATGATTAATTTTCTGAACTTTCTGGATGCTCCAGTTCCTATCCAGACTGAAAATCTGAAGGAAATTAGACAGCTGTACACAAGATATGAAACAGCAAGTTCTTGTGAGTAAGGAGATCCACTGCACCGAAAAGTTCTTGGACAATGCCACCTACACGAAAATGGAAGGATCATTTTCTCAATAAGAAATGACAATTCACTGTTGCCATTTCCTGCTATTGTGCATTGAAATTGCATTGGGCATCTGCCCAACAGGGGGCTCCAGATAATCGCACACTACGGTTAATTGCACAGTTTTGTCCAGTCGCAATAGTGCGCCATCAAGGGAGAGCAGGGCACTGGCAACTGCTTCATTTTGGGGCTGTCCCACTCTCGTGGGAGGGTTGTACGTTGATCAGTACGTACCTGTAAGAGCAACTAATTCACTTTTGTTGTTCTAACCTCGCCCAACCTAGCGGCATTTTCAATGTGGACTTGCCTTCATATTTCACGCCTTGTCAGAAGCACGAATAAGTGATCTTCACCCAAAAATGCTCTAAGTAGTCCGAAAACTTTCTTCCCAACCACGTCTATGTAGATCAACCCATAGGATGCTCAAACAGTGGAGCCAAACATGATTTTCTAGCGGAACTCAATTCTAACGCAACTTGTGCGTTTAGAGCAAAACCCTTGAGTGGCTACGTAAGGAGCCACTCAGATGGACACAGAAATTGATCAATATCTGGGACATATATGTGAAATCACAGAAGTGCAAGCAAATATCACCTGACATCAGACAAGCCTGACTTTCCAAATCAGAATATGTCAACAGAGACACCGAGGAGATCGTGTCTCAGGTGAACAGGAAGGCCATTCAGGCCAAAAGAAGTTCAGGCTGAAGAAGTTCTCCATGCTCTGCGTTGTCCCGCATCTCTTCCCTCCCACACGTCATCAGAATTCAATGCTTTCTTGAATGAAACTTTACTCCCAAAACCGTATATTCTCATTTCGCGACGCATCAGCGCTATTTTTCATCAGGTTCTTAGGGGCTGTTGTTAGAGGAAGCACTACTTTTTCATGAAAAAATTCCAAAAGTTTCATAAAAAATTATTCAAAGAACTGAGACATTTATATCAATGTCACCTATGACAAATTCTCAACTTTCCCCCACCTCAGTACTACGCGCATCGGACTCATCGACGAACGTCGACGTCTCATCATGACCTACGTTTCACCCAACCTCGGGGAAGGCGCTTTTAGAGGTGGTGGCAGTGTTTTTGTGGGCCTTAAAGAGAGTAGCACTATAAGGAGTGGGCGTCGCTAAATGAGAATATGCCGTATGTACTGCAAAAAAGTCAGTCACAGAAATCTTTTGTGACATTGCTTGCGTACCTCAAATGCTTGTCAGCTGATTGGTCCGGGTGAGTGGGCCCTAAGAGGGGGAGGAACGAGAGCTAGTAAAAGAGCCATGGGGATTGGCATTGATAAGCCTAAGCTGACCTTTTTTGCCAGCGCTCGCTCCGTCCCCTCTTGTGCAGTCAGACCAACTTTTTGTTCTAAACATGTCCTACTGCACTGAGGTCAACTTCAGCTGCAAGCAGTGGCTTATAATTACGCTGTGCCCTCTTCACTCCAAGCGATATCCCGACTTACGTTCTACTTTGTGCAGGACATTCGCAGCTATCAAGCTGCCGTAAAGTGTAACGCCGACAACGACGAAACACTGGTCCGCAGTGAATACATACAGACGTGCACAATGACTCTGGCACCCCGAACAGGTCGTTGTCGCACATCGAGGAAAAATAGGATAGAATCTCGCTGTTGGTGACTTTCAAACATTTGCTCGCTCGATGAATTGATATGCACAGTGGTCTCTGGATATGCAGACACCCTCAGGACCAAAGGAAATGGTCGGTATATCCGGAGAATTTTTTGCCATCGGAGTGGCATGGCTCAATTGCTTGCCGGCCTGTTGAGGCAGGGCAACCCTCACCTGGGCCACCAGATTGATCAGGCGACTCATGTGTGATACCGTGCGTCACGTAGTCGTCAATCGAGAACTTCTTTTCCGGGAAGGAATAAAGAAATGGTACAGTAAATCAGTCTGGCGGCCAGAAAATGTAAGCACCGTTGGACTCTGGAGATAACACCTTTCCCCTTGTTTTGTTTCATGTGATGGCAGATTCTTCTGGCAACAGCTGACTTTCTCTACCAGACATTTAAAAATGAAAGATGACTTCTTATTTTATTTGCAGAAAAAAGAGACTCCTTAGTACAACATTGCCAGGATGGTGTTGAGAGGGGGCGACTACGTGGTCATTTGCACCAATCACTCAAGACTTTAAAAGAACTTGAGCTATTCCACCGTCAACAAGACATTGGAGGATCCTGATTCTGGGACAACAAGTTACAGGTCCAGGAAGAAGTCCTACCTCCCCCAAACAGCATTAGATGCTATGTGAGGGGATGTAAACTGAATGACAAAATAGGATGGGGCTGCCACATCCTTGACAACTCCGTCACATACAATGTACATGGATCACTAGGCATCGAGGCTACCAGCTCTCAAGCTGAAATTCATGCCATTAGTCAGGCAGCAAGATCCTTAAGCCTGAAGGAGGGTGGGGATATTTACTTCCTTACAGCTGTCACTCTGCATTACAAGCCCTGGAAAGACAGGAAGCCAAGACACTCACAGTTCAAGAGTTCACTAGCACCCTGGAGTGCCTTGCAATTAGCAACAAAGTTATGATAGCACTAGACACCTCCCATGTAGGTCACAGTCTAAGCACTATTGCCAGTGACCAGGCAAAGCTGGCCACAGTAAAAGACTCCCATGCGCCACCCCCCATCCCAAAAGTGATTAGTAAGGGGTTAATCAATGGATTCTTCAAAGGCTATGGGCGAGGTGATGGAGAGAGACCCCTAGCTGCAGGCAGACAAGACTGTGGATTCAGACCCCAGGAGCAATAGGCAGGCTAGCCAATAGACTAGACCGAGGTAAACTGGGCAAAATTATTCAGGCCCTCACAGTCCACAATTACCTCAAATACCATAGATTCAAACTTCAAGAGTCCCTATCAGACAAGTGCAGATTCTGTTGGAGATTCTGATTCCACATAAGGAGTTTGCTCACCTCACGTGTGAGTGCACTGCACACATGAAGGAGCGTGTCACGCTCCACAAATATGGTCCCCAAGGGTTCAGAAGCCTCCTTAGGTTCATCCTGATGGACCATATTGAGAAGGCTATGTCCCTGTGTGGGGTTGAATAAAAATAATGTTTGATTTGGTGTAATATGGGTCATCAATCAGGGATTGGGAAAAAGTCCTGCATAAGGGCTACTCCCTATTGGTTTCCCTCAATCCATAGGGATACCAATACCCAAAAACAAACAAACAAACAGCATTGCCAGAGTCATAGGTGTTTCAGTAACTTCATGTCACGTCAGTGGATGCCAGGTATTAACATGCTTGGTTATCCGATCATCTGATTGGCTCTCATGTAGACACCAATGTCATGGTCTTGAGTACCAAAGTCATCATTTGTACCTGCTTGTAAATATACCTAAAGCCGCAGGAGAGTCTTTAGCCGACCCTCCATTGTTGATGATACTTGTGAGGTGCCAACTTGCTGCTCTGCAGCCATCATTATTGAAGATGCAAACGTGTTGTCTACAGTTTTGAATGTGCTGCATGCGGACGAACTTTTAGTAATGATCAAAAATGTTACTTTCTTTGTACTGCTGAGACACTTCTGGTACCACTGGAAAACTTGAAGTTGTTTAAGTTACTTACTTCACTTTCAGCAAAGTTGTGCATTTAAGGCAACACTGGCAGTTTTGTCTACGTCACGCCTGTTTACTGGACCTTTGCCACCCCTGACGTGACAAAAACTAACTTTCTTAAAACTGCAGCTGCGCAGACCCTCTTTGCGAAGCTTGAGGCCTCAGCAGTTTAAGTTATTTACCTTACTTTTGGGTTGAAGAGCGTAATTAAGGCGGCGCCGATGATTGAAATAAAAGAACCCTGCTACATACGCTCGATTTTTCATTACAGCGTTGCTGGGTGGAGGGCGTTGACTTTGGCGCAGCAGTATAATTAGCCATGCATTTACGTCGACGATATAATAAGGTACCTGCACTTCAAGTGGGCAAATGTTTGAAAGCCGGTAATATTGACCGCCAACTGAGCCGCGACCCTCTGTTGCACGTCCAAATGCACACATGCTTTGACTTTCTGCCCAGGGGTCACTTGGGTACGCTTTCCTCATCTGCAATCTTGCCCACAGTTAACAGTTCCAGGTCAGATGACAATCAAAAATTGAAATCTCTTAAGGGACAACGTCTAATCTCAGTCGACTTCTCCTTCTCCCCCTACCCAAAAAGGGGTTCACAGCACGCAGCTTTACTTAGGTCGTGGGGCTTTCTAAAGAGTAGTAAAAATAAAGCTGACTCCTTCGTTCTCGCCTCGGGGCAGGAAACTAATTTCGGGAATGGAAATGTTTTCTCAGGCGTCCTCTCTTTCCCTCCTTCCTTCTTTCTTTCCCTCTTTTCCCTGGCTGCCCTTAACCTGTACGGGGAAACCACTGGAAGTGCCTGGTGAATATAATAAGCCTCATTTCTCTGTTTGTCAAGTGGAAATCTGACAAGCTTTGGAAAACAAATATTTGCTCCTCTCTTGGTTTTATTGAGAAAACTTTGGGCGCAGCTTTCACTGCGTCACCGTCCTTCATGAAGTCTGACTCGTGTGTCCGTGGGGGAGATGTAGCAGAAGTCAATGGACACGTTGGAGGTGTAGCAGAAGTCAATGGACACGTTGGAGGTGTAGCAGAAGTCAATGGACACGTTGGAGGTGTAGCAGAAGTCAAT
>JAAUXU010011171.1_pt1 | contig 19795 bp, 13 predicted proteins | sample 7278151 | NCBI WGS metagenome assembly JAAUXU01 (sample SAMN14350113, study PRJNA611818) | marine sediment metagenome | isolation source: surface marine sediment (1.8m) | place: French Polynesia: Moorea | collected 2018-08 | reverse complement strand
CACGTTCGACGGGCGAGAGTATAAAGGAAGCGCGTTCTTCTTCCCTCTTTTCTATGGGACTGTCCCGTCGATTCGCCGCGACAGCAAAGGGGAGAATACTCTCTAGTGTCGCTTGTTGGAGAAAGACAGAGCAGTGCGCATGCGTCGTGGCAGCGCCCGCCTCTAGTGAACCCGGCGAGCCGGTAAACAGTGAAGTAGAGGTGTACTTTGCCCTAGAAACTTCGAGTCGAATCGAGTCGAGTTCGAGTTTTCGAAACTCGGCTCAGCTTGAGCTGAACTCGGAGTCCTAAATGCACTACAGTTACTATCGTATGTAACGACCAGATGGATGTGACGACCACACCCCATGGCCTGAAAGTTGCTCACTGTAACACAGACAGTGGACAACACATGCAATGATCAGATAATGATCAAAATGTTCAAAAAGTGATCCTCACATCCATCTTCCATTGTATTTGCATCCACACACACACATTTCTTATTTCATTTATCTAGATTGCATGTTGCTCCCGTTAACTTCGCTAGTTTGAGTTTTGGTTTCGAGTTGAGCTGAAGGTCAAAAACTCGGCTTAAACCCGACTCGAGTTCGAATGCACCCCTACAGTGGAAGAGGAGAGCAGCCGGTCGGAGTCGGGCCAAGCCTGGCCTGGTGGAGACTGCGAGGATGCGAGGACGAGGACGAGGAAGCGACCGAGTGGCAACAGCTGTAAATTGACAAAATAAGGCCTCGAAGTCGACTTCGAACACGAACGCTGAAGCTCACGTCCTCTCCCACCCCCACGATTGAGGCGATGCTTACGGCCGACGCAAACTTCGCCAACTCGAAGTCTGCCAAGCATGTAATAGGTTTGTCTTCGCTGGTAATACGGAACTGCATTGGACATTAATGACAGGTAGACCTCGTCTGACTTAGGCAGTAGCTTCTTTGTACTCCATTCTCTTATTAAAGTTTCATAGCCAATGCCACAACAATAGTCCGCAGTGTTGTGGGATACGTTAGTTTAGTTTAGGCTCAGCTTACATTTAGAGGCGCTCCCTCATGGACAACCTAAGGCTACCGGTACGATAAGGACATGCAAAATGCCAGTGTCCAATGTGTCCTTGGACAACAGTAGCATTATGAGAGCTACTGTGAGATATACTTTCTATTTAAACTGCTTTTTGGTTCTACTAGAAGTTGCTTTTCTTTACTGCTGAAAGCATTACTAATGCTATTCATCCCGTTATGCGCCGTCTCAGTTAGCGGAACACTTTTCTGGTCCGTATTAGCTGCGGATAACGAGACTGTGTTGAACTTCAGTGATTATTTTTAATTTGTCCCCCCTTAAGGTGACTTCGTCCAACGGGAAGTGGCTCCATGATGAGGCGCTGCCAGTGGGTGACGTGCGGCTCAGTCGCCGCTCTCTCTCTGCTCTGGCAGCTTCTAGGCGATCCTTGGCGGGTGCTCCTCTTCCTAATAGGCGGTGTCGCCTCCGCCGTGGTCGGTGCTGTATCGTACATCGCCCTGAGGTTGCACTTCTCGCCAAAGTTTTCCTCCTCGGCACCACTCCCAAAGACGTTGCTCAAGTTTCAAGAGTCCTTGGCGAGAGAGCTGGCCCGGAGAGAGCACAGGCGGGCCGAGGAAGATCGGCCTGCTGCACCTCGCATCACGCGAAATATCGATCGTGCCCTCAATGAGATCGTCGAGATCGTTTCCGGTGACTACGTGCTGTATTGGTTCGACCACCTGATGGACTCGACGGTCGACTCCCGGACCATCTTCAAGCGTGACTGCTGGGTTACCATCGACTCGTTGAGCGAGAGGCTCTCCAAGGTCGACATGGTGAAACTGCTGGCGGTGGACGTCGTTAAAGTGGTATCTGACCACTTTGAGCGGATCCGGTTGGCCAATGAATTACAATTGCAGACTTCCACCCCCAAGTATCCTGTGTCTCCTCACTTGCTGTCCTCCGAGAGAGAGGTGGAGTATTTGGGCAAGCTGGCAGAAGCGCTAGTCATTCTGTTGTGTCCGCCGGATTATGGAGATTGTCTTCCAGTGAGGCATCTTTTGAGAGAGGTGTTGGCCAGGCATGTCTTCTTGCCCGCGGTCGAACTTGTCACAAGTCCTTTCTATATCAATTCCAAGATACTCTCGTACATCAAGTCGTTGAAAGAGATCGAGCGTAAAGGCACAGGCAGGGCTGAGTCTGCCTTCGTCTACGCCGACTCCTTCGAGGACTTCCTGCGGCTCATTGACAACGCGAATGACGCGTCTGAGCTTAAACAGATTAGGTACAACATTGCCTTGGAAATCGTGCAAGCGACTACTCTGGACAATTTGAGGGAGGCCAAAAGCAGTTATGATGGAGACAAAAATGAGCAAGAGGAGAAAGAAGTTGAGCGGCATAGAAGATCTAGTCCTGGTGTGTCAGTGAAACACTACATAAAACAACTGCTCCACGCCAAAACACTGTGTGACCGCAGGCTGACGGAGCTGGGCTGCCTCGAAAGCGGAGGAAGCAGCAACTCTCCAGAAGGCTCCTCCGGAAGTCATGTCTCCTTCAAGGTTGTCATGAATTCAGCCTTCACGAGAAAGTTCTTTTCCCGACACTTGGAGGAGAATGGCAGGCAGGATCTCCTGGGTTTCTGGTCTAGCGTGCAGGAGTTGCGTACCGCCAGTCGCACGGAGTGGCATCAACTGGCCACCGAGATCTATTACGGCTACATCAACAAGTCCTGGAGCGAATCCATGCAGCAGTTGGACAGAACGGTGCTGCGTCGAATCGAGGCTTTCCTCATAGGCGACTCCAGTGATCCAGAGGTGTTCTTCCAGCTGCAGAAGAGGGCGGAGGAATCGCTCAGAGAGGACTTTTTCCCCTCGTTCTTAGTATCTGACCATTGCAGAACAATGATCAAAGAGGCTGAGGCAAACGAAATCTCAATAGCTGAAGAAAATGACTCGCCCGACATCGACATAGTCACCAAAGACGACGACGCACCGAAGGAATCTCTTGGAGAAAGTCCTGGAAGGTTTGCTCCTGGACACTCAGGATGGGCCAAGACTCATTTGGAGCAGATATCAGAAAAACTGCAGAACAAGATCCAAGCTATGATGGTAAACAAACGTTACTATTTCTATGTTCCAGTTTCTTAGGAGCGTTTCACGCTTTTACAGGCATTGAAGAGCTCTTTAAAGCCGGATTCACGGATCCTGCAGATGCTGCAGCAAGAGGTAGACACTCTGGAGATTGAAAAAAAGGCCGTTTCTGAACATATCGAGCGCACGGAGTCCTGGGCGGACAACCTGGGTCAGTGGCAATGTCATGTGCAATCTGTGGAACCTCATGAGGGGGAAGGAAATCAATCTTCTGGTCTCCAAGCCACTTTGGCCGTATTCGTTCCTCAGGACCAAAAGGAGTCACCTGCAAGTCAGGCACTTTCTTCTAGCAAGACTTCCTGGACTTGCGTGCGAAAGGTGAACAAAAGGTAGGAACTAATGCCGAAAGAATTTCCCAAGACTGTTCTTTATGCAGATCCCCGAGTTCCATAGTCTTCACCGCGAACTGACTCCTTTCGTGGGATGGGTCAAGTCTCTTGAACTGCCTTCTCAGTTCAAGTCGCTCCTTTTCCGAAATCCCAGCAGCAAGGCCACGCTTGAGAAGTCTAGGCAGCTCTTGCAAAAGTTCATGGATCAGGTCTTGGAAGATGAACAGCTAAATCGCTCGGAGATTCTGTACTCCTTCCTCAGCCCCAGTCCCAAATACCTCAAAACGCTTCATCCTCACGAGACACCGGCCAAGACCGCTACCAGCAAAGCATTTGCGCCGTTCTCAAACTTTTTTCGCGGTGGTAGCAGCAACAACAGCGGTGAAGCTGCCGGACCTGGCAGTGAATCTGGGATCTCTCCTGCCATTCATTCATCTGGCCCCTCGTCATCTATGTTTGGCGTCATTCATCACCGTGAGGATCAGCAAGGGGGGGGCGGCAGCGGAAGCCAAGACGAAGAAGATCGCTTCTGGTTCGATGAATTTGATCGTGTGGACTCGGCCGCCGCGGCGGCCTCTGGGAGAGACACCAGCGCGGAGTCTATTTACGCATTAGTGGGAGAAGTGTTTGACCTACGGGGTGTGTTCAAGTGGATGCGAAAGTCGCTGATGACGTTCGTGCAGATAACCTACGGGAGCAGCATCAACAGACAGATTAGGGACTCCGTGGCTTGGCTCACGTCGGAGCAAATGATTTTGCGTTACTTGAACTCTTTCAAAAAAGTCATATGGGTAAGTAACTATTGTACAAAATTCTCTTTTACTTTATTTTCATATATCCCCCACCATTCCTTAATCAGGTGAACAACTCATCAGTTCCTCAGTCTCATCCTCCAGCGGCTGGTATGAAGGTCTCTGGGACTTCTTCGTCTCAGCAGCAAAGCGCGATCCTGGCAAATGAGACGAAAGAGGCGTTGCTAGAGAACATTCCAGAAGTCTTGGTCAATCTGGTGGGGCAACAAGGAGCCGTCAATGGAACAGTCAAGATTTTTGAGACCTTGCAGAATGCTACACTTAACAAACAGCTCCTCTACGACGTGCTTGAAATGTGCGTTTACGAGATCTTTCCAGAATTGGGGCAGACGGGTTAATGTTGACTAGAATTCTAGTCATTCTACTTAGATAACTGTACTTATGCATACCTCTGTTGTGTGGGCACGTGCATCATGCTCTTAATGACACGACGTAGTTACGCAGCTGCAATATACAGTAAATATAAACTATTAGGAGTGGCAGTTACTTCTACTTTTGAGAGATCAGTTTTAACCTTACATTATTAGCATCGTATATGAGCATAATAGCATTGTAGGACACGCCCTTACTTTAGCTGGCATCGCCGCAATTCCTATGATATCAGCTCTGTGCAGTGGAGCATTAATCTACTAGTCCGTGGAGACCCCAATTGCTATTAAATCCCTTCTCCTTAGCAAAGCTCTGTGGGTCACCATGGACTGACTGACGGCGACGACAATGGCAGCAGCGACGACAGTGGTGGCGGCATTTGTGGGATAATTATCGACCCCTTGAGACAAAAACTTGAGATCTGCTCAAAGTTTGATTACAGATATCCCAATGAGATGAAAGGGAGCGGGATGCAAAAAGAGAAGCAGCGATTCTACGCACGCATTAATTTGGTGGTGTAAACCTATTGAAAGCGTGCGCATTTCATAACAAAAGTGCACAGTGAGTAAGACTGAGTTGACCTAGAAGTAGGACTTCACTCCTCTCCCTTGCTCTGACGCAGTCTGCGCAGAGTTGAGTCCCACAGACATGTTCAACGCGCTTGAATCAAGAAAAAGAAACAAATCTTAGTTTATATCTGTCCCTGATTATCCCGTTGTCTCTTATCAGAAAGACACTTCTACAGACAAACAAAGAAAACCACCGTCTATCCTTCAAATTAGCCCAGGGTCAGCGAAGAAAAGACTTCCCTCGTTTGTTGTTGGTTTTGTGTGTGAGGATCCACTCTTAGAAATGCTCTCTGATTTCTCTTCACCCGCCCAGAGGCACTCACTAGCTCAGCATCTCCCTCCATTGTGCCTTGAACTTTCCCCTTAACACCTATTAGTGTGTTGTACACCATTTCTGTTCAAAAAGCATCCCCAAAGCGAATTTAAAAGACAATTTCTTGACGATGCCAACTTTGATTGGCTTTGCCTCTATGACTTCTCATTGGGATGTTCCAAAGCTGCATGCAAAGCTAGTTCCAGAATTTAGATTAGGATCGCTCAGCTTCTGAAGAAGCAGATGAGCAGAAAAGTATTTCAAATGCCTGCACATTGAGTCTTAAGGCCCAGTTTATGCACGGGATTGAAATGGACTACTTGATGTAGCAACAGCTAAAAGGCTGCTTTGCCAGAGTCATTTAGTGGAAGCTCTGTGAATGAATGTATCCAATGAACCGAGCAACCTCCCGCCACTCCATGAGCAAAATCAGAGCCGAAGCAAATCCATGGGCAACTTTGTGCCTTGATGCCAGTGGCTCCAAGTTGTTCTTTGTCCAGCGTAAGGTTCCCCTTTTCCCCGCGTCAGAGATAAGAATGTAGGCAAAAATTTATTTCATTGCGTGAACAGATGACATCTGTGGCCTAAATGGAGTAGCTTAAACGAAATATGCCGATGCTAAAAAGGTGGCTAAATGAAGAGGTTTCAGTGAAAATTCAGCTCCTTGTTGAAGTCTTTTTAGCGACTTTCTAAGTCACTCTTTTCACTGACCTTAAAGAAATAATCTGTCTGCATTTATGGTATGCACAAAATAAAAACATTTTGCACAAGCAAAAAAATGTACTGAGCTCTTTATTGGCATATCGTCGGGATTGTTCACTGGTCTGCACCCAACACGTAACACTTCTCAGAAAAAAGACTTTTTTGCCTTCTTTTTTATCGCCCTGCACATTAGCTTTAAGAAAGAAGTCACCTTTTGAAATAGAACTCGAGCTGTTCTTTGTGGACTGTTCTGTTTGGGATGGCCAGTTGTTTGTTTGAAGCTTGAGGACTTACTTTTTTATCATTTTCTTACGGTTGCGTTATGCCAAGATTGAGATAATTTGTGAAAGCTCCAAAAGTTTAGTGACTTTTAATCACTAAATGACTGATGAAAGGCCACCAATAGTTAACGCCATTTTGAAGTCTGCCTACATGTTAGCTTTCCTAGCCTAAGCAGTCTATGTCACTGGCACAATGTTGGACGTGAATTGCTATGTCATGTAGATAATTCTAGCACTTTGACTTTATGTAGTAACTCCATTTGCTACTACATCCTCAAACATCGTCTACATAAATTGACAATTGTATTTAACAAATCAATGTCAAAATTAGGCTTCTCAGACCAAGTTCGCATGGCCGGGGAGCATCCGAATAGCCTCGAATTTTTAAGACCCTCCCTATACGAAAACCCCCCCCAAAATTGGACGTTTTTTGACAGAAAGTTGAGTGATCGAAAACGTCGCAGAAATAGTTGCGAAATGATCATTGCGGCCATCAAATCAGGTTCGTCTTGCTGATCTCAGACGTATATACATATATACGTGTGTGCGTGCATCCAAATTTATTGTGGACCAATGCAAACTAGGGGTAGAAAAATGGAATTTCCGCACAGAAAGCTGTTAAGGTACCTGACGCAACACCACCACTTTTGATAGCTCACACTAAATAAGAAATGATGTTTTGTCACAGTTGGGGAAAATAAGAAAGTTATGGACTAGGCTAACTTTAACCATTTAAGCGGCAATAGGCTCTGCTTAGGCAGTCGAGCACCCAACATTAGTCTGGCAAGCATCTGAAGAAGCTGCATATGGTCTGAGAGGCAGGCAGGTACTTCTTTCAACTATAAGGTAGCTATTTACACTAATTTCTTGTCGATTTGGGCAGCCACATGCATGTAAATTGGTCCCATCAATATACTGTGTGAGTTTTGAGGCCCTGCTGCAATAACATTGAAACCAAAAGTGACCATAAGGATGTGGATCAGTGTTGACCAATGATGAGCAGTGATCACCATGAGCCGTGGTCACATTTCCCATACTTTTCACACTTTGCTTCACAAGTCAAGCTTTACTGTCCCAGAGTTCCTTCACACTTGTGCCACTGTAACAGATAACTTTTGACAAAAGGTGACTCGTAGACTGTCTGATCCAGATATGCCAACACTCACTTGTGACTGAAGGCTATCATGGCATTCTGCAAGTGAATGGCAAAGTTCTGCTAGAACAGCTCCTCACCTTGTCCTTTTGTTTAGGGATGTAGAACATCTGGATGGAAGTGACCTTTACCCAAAAAGTCTTTTTCAAGTCTCCTTTTGAGTAAAAGTCTTACCTTTCAGTCATGGTTGCATTGCAAGCTGAATTAATTGGCAAGGTCTCAAAGAACCCTGGTGGATGTTTCAGATTATTTTTTTCTTCTTGCAGTCAACCTTTGCAGCCTTGGGGCACTCACCAGAGGCCGAGCTATTGAGAAGGAGTGATCTTTACTTCCACCAAGTGTTGCCATCAAATGTCTTGAGCGCAGAAAAAAAATTAATGGTGCAAGGCCTGAGTCTTTAGCCCTGTGCAAATTATACGTAGTTTCTTTCACTGGCTAACAAATTTGGGCCATTGTAGCAATGAAATTCCATCTGTTTGCACCGTCATGAACAGTTGCTCTTAGCATTTACCTCAGATGCTTTATTACTCACCATCCCTTGCACACAAATTTCCAAGCATTCCTTCTTTGTGATCAAAGTCAAAAGTGTGAGAAAAGTTCAGTGCCAAAAGATGTCGGAGAATAGCGCAGTAGATGCTGGTGATGAGAACAATGCTGTCAGCCCTGGATTCTTCACTTCATCGAGGTGAACACTGACTGCTATTGTTGTTGTTCCTGCACGGATATCATTTTTCCCATGACTTTTCAGGAAAACTTGCCTTGTCAAGACCGCCTTCATCACCTCGGCCATCATCGTGGTTGGATTATTCAGATTCAGTGAAGTTCCAGTACTCCCTTCTACTCACCCAATCCTGAAAGCCCTTCTGCCAGATCGTAAGGTTCATCTTAGTAGAAAAGAATGCAAGAAGGTACAGTTGCTATAATTGCTGAAAGTACCTATTCAATTATTCTAATGGCTTGACAGTTGTGTTTCCAAGGGCTGAAGGACTCATATGAGGTCTTCGTAAACGACTCTGTAGAAAGAGGGCCCCACAACTGCTGCTGGCTCAGTGTCAGTGACCTGAAAAGTTCCTCAGAGAATGCTCACTCAGACATTGTCATTGACAAGGATGGCACCCAAATTCTGGTCAACCTTGATAGCTCCTGGATCTTACCTTCAGACACGCATGACCTGAAACTTTGGCCTGACCTTCCAGAGCTGGATGAGAATGAAAGTCACAACCCGCTGGCCATTAAACGACCAAAAAAGATAGACACCGGACCTCCTAATGATGGTGGAGTTCCAGCTGTTGTAGGTTTGGTCAGGACTTCTGGTGAAGTAGATAAAATTGTGCAAGACGTCCTAACATGGTTCAGCAAGGGAACCGTTCCAGTCTTGCTTCTGGATGCAGATCCTCGTCAGATGTCCATTGACTTGCGTTGGCTTCCATACAGTGACGTTATCGACTGGAGCAAAGCTGTACTGACATACAAGACTGAGACCGAGGTATCCTATACATTTCTCATGTGCTAGAATGGTTAGTTTGTGTTCAAATAGGGTGTGTAGCTTGAGTCAAGAGAAACATCATATTGCAAAATTTTACTTTTAAGAAACATGATTTTTAAATTCATTCATTCTAGTATCATAGGTCAGTTTATGTTGATTCAGTTTGTATTGTCTTTACTAAGGCAGTTGCGGAGTTGCCTTATTTAGACAACAGTAGAATATTTTTCCTGAGGAGGCAGGGACTCAAGATCTGGGAGGCCTACTTTTCCACCTTGAAGAGACAGACGGACTTTCTGCTGGCAGTCCTGAGACACAGGATGGGATTTGATCCACTAGTTCACCAGGGAAGCACCATTTAGATATCCAAGATGGTCTGCATAAGTAATGACAACAATTCCAGGATGCAAAATCCCAGGTGCTGATGACCAAGGGGAAGGTGCCCATGTCTCTTCAAAGGCCTCTGATGCATCGTCAGTGGTCATTGCCTAGCTTGACCTCTGAGGAGAGTTACTTTCTATGGAATGTTGCTTTCTTCCCATGGAAAAGACCTCCAACATCCTTTCCTGTGACTTTCAACCTTCCAGAAGGATTTTCACAGCAGAAAGGAGGAAGTAAAGGAGTAGAGCAAAGCCTCTTGATCAAGGACAAGTTCACAGTGGTCACAGGACTGCACAGGAGAAATGACTCCCTGCCCGCAGTGATAAGGATGTTTGCAGGGATGAAGGAGTTGCACTTGGTGAGGCAGCAGGAATTGAATTGTAGATTCACAGAGTCAAAAAGCCGTGCGTGATTGCATATTTTAAAAAAGATTCTGATACTGTGGAACAGCACTGCGAATGAAGTTCCACAGAGCCTGACCAGCCTGTTGGATGATCTCAAAGTCCCTGTTATGATCATCCGCACCAAGCAAGAGAGCATCAACGCCAGAATGATTCCCTATGACATTATTGAGACTGAATGCATCTTCCAGGCAGATAACGACACCAGACACCTGAATAAGAACCTCATTACTGCAGGATTCGCGTAAGAGAAAGATCAAGGTCATTTCAGTGACTTCTCAAAAAATGAAGTGATTTTTGTCAGCACTTGGCTGGAACACAAGTCGCAGCTTGTTGGCTACATGGGCAGGAACATCAATGCGACCTTAAATGAAAGCAAGTGGACACATCACACCGATAAGAGGAACAAAAGAAGTATGATCATCGCTGCCACTCTTTTCCATCATAAGTATTACTCCTATGTAAGTTTTCAGACCATTCGTAACTACACTACGTGCATCTTGCGTCTGTTTAGGTTGACTGTTAGGTAACTTTCTCATTTAGGCAGTCTTCATCAGACATTTCTATACTTTCAGCGTTACAGTTATGAAGAGCCCGCAGCCTGGCTGCGAAATCCAGTTGAATGCATCGATATCTTCCTTGATGCTGTTGTTTATGTGAGGAATGGATGAATTGTGCCAAAGCATAAAATAATCTTCTGATCTTTCAGGACTTGACTCTTCATTCATCAGCGATGGTCTGGGAGTGGATAGACTTGGACTGTCACACGTGTGACATCAGTACAAACAACTCCGCCTCTGCATTCAAGAAGAGAAACACCTGCATCAACAAAGTGTCCAAGAAGCTTGATTACTTGCCTGGTGTGCCAAAAAAGACGACCTACTCTTCCCTATCGGAGTGACCTTTCCTGGAACAATAAGTTCTCGGATGCAAGAAAGGAGTCTGGTCATAGAGTCAACTTACCGGAGTTTTCATGGCTTTGTCAAGGAAAGTGTTGCCTTTCTCGAATTGCAGAACTGCACTGCTGATTAATTTTTCTTCTTCAATCACAAAACTGGACACCTTTGGCAGTTTTGTCATGGAGATGATGTCAGAGTCCAGATAAATGCCGCCCTATCTGTTCAATTCATGATCATAGAGGAATTTACAGGCTGGAAGCACATATATTTTGGCAACGTTGATATTGCCAAAATATAGATGTAAATATCTATGCATGTGGGGCTAGAATGATTATTTATCTCCTGCAGCGTCTATATTTGGAGCAAGGCTGTATTTAAAGACTTTCTCCTCAAATGGAATGAAAAAGAAGTGTGTTATGGGGTCCCCTCTCTGGACCCAAAGTTTTATAGACACAGTACGCAAAGATGTTGGTCAACATTACAAATTTTAGACCTGCTTAGCTACGTTTTAGTTGCTAAACTGAAGCGCTTTAGTTATGTGAAAGTGAAAGCAAGGTGTGTGCGTTGCTTTACCCCAAGGCCTTCCAAATCTGAACACCTTTTCAACGTTGCTTATGTAGCTTATGTAGTAAAACATAATTGCGAGAGGGTGATAAAAAGGTTTTTTTTAAAAAAAACCATTCCACTGCATCTTCACCGTTTGTCATTGGGCAACAAATGTAAGACGGACTCAGCAAAATTCTAATGTTTTAGGTTTTGGACCTATGTACAGATTAAATGTATCGCCAAAATAGATCAAATGTAAAGTCGCACTTCATTATATCTCATTTGTACAGCAGCACAAGCCTCATCACATTTCCAATATTGTTCTGCCAGTACGTAGACTTCCTGATTTGGACAGAGAGCCAGATTGGTTCCGCGGAAGTCCCCGACGCAACGGTTGAACAATTGACCCTTCGTCACCTGCAGGTTGGACGTCCTGCCCAAGAGGTGACTCGGAGCAGTTTGTAGATGTCCGAGTGTACCAATTTCGCTTAGCACTTAGGTGTTGTGATGCCTCTCTTGATTTCTGTACAGATTGCTTCGTCAACCTGAGCCTAAGCCTGCGTCTGTCTGTCTGCCTGTCTGTCTGTCTGTCCATTTGCATATGGTGCGAGTGAGGTAATCATTTTGGGGTGAGTGGATCGGGAGATGTTTGTATGGATGCGTCTTCCTCATCGATCTTTTACCCCCTTCGTTCGGCTCCCCCCTTTCCTCACACACCTACGTACACGTAAACTAATTATATGGCTTCCTATCAGGGGGCAGCAGAGTCCAGTGGAACACGGAGTAGCCGCGATGTTCCATTAGCCAAGTAGTGCAGGGACTCGTGCAAGTCTCAGACGTTGGACTCGACTTCATATCATCGTTGTGTCGGTCGCGTCCCTGCTAACTCACCAATTGTCTGCACATGTCTTAGTACGTGTACTCAACATTGCGTAGATCCTCGGTCTGCTAAACAAATGGGGTCCTGGGCGCTCACACGAGACGCACATTTCATGTTTCCAGACCATTTACTGGATATGTGGACAAAAATTGCTGCGTTTCTTCTTTCGTTCTCTAAAGTGGTCCATCTAAGGTTCATTGGCCGACCGATACCAAGGATGGCTTTCTTTCTGGGAGAAAGCGTTCTTTTATCTTGGCATGTGACTCAGAGAGAGAAGAGGTGACTCCGCCCTGCGTAGATTAATATCCAAAGTGTCCAAAATCCCGTGCGTGCGATGGCATCCGAAATGAGATCCACCAGAGGAAAGACTCAACAGACGTGTATGGAAGACATTTCTCCCCAAGTCATCCGCGATTTCGCAGCCAAGTGTGGAGGGGAAAGGGTTGTGAGTAGCAGAGTCGAGAGAGTCATGAATTCTCATCAAGACTGACGCAAATGCTCGTCACACTCGGGCTTCCTTCTTTGTTTTTTGGGCACAGGAGGCTCATTTCTCCCTGACTCTCCTTCAACCCTTCCTGGAGCTCAATGATGCTCACGCCAGATGCGTCGAACATCAGCAGCCGGCCGAGATTCCGGCCAACGGATGCAGCATCGATCGTCACTCACCGGGTGCAGCGCAGTCCAACTGCGCCGTACTCAAATTCGGCCATAGCCAAAATTGGACCACAGCGGAGTTTCAGTCATGACGAGGGTGAGAAAGCCAAATACGTTGGCTTCGATCGGTCGCTGACGAGCTCTGATGCCGGTGTCCGTATATGCACAAAAAAATATGTATTTGAGCCTTTGTTTGAGCCACAAACCTGGCTTTAAGGCACTTGGTCTCTACATGATGTTTTCTCAACAAAAGAGTAGGACAGAACTTTTTTCATCTTCTCTGGTGAAAATTTGAACTTTTTAAAGTGCCACTTTTTACATTTGTTATATTTAGCCGCATGAATCGAGTGTTCCTTTACTTATTTTCGGAAGTGTGTTAAGGAACCTGACAACTTTTGAAACATGACATTATAAGGTGCTGAGTCAGAGATTTCTTCCACGGTACGTGTGCTCACCCTTGGTGCAGCTATCCAGCCTTACGAACACTTTTGAACCTGTCTTTTCACGTTTTTTGATGAATGTTATAAGTGTTATGCTGATGAATGCTACAAGTGACATATTGATGAGTGTCATATTGATGACGGCTATAAATGTTACAAGCAGTGACAGAGCACACAATTATCATTATTGTGCATCCTTCAAGTCTGTGGTTCAACCGTCATTGTCGAAAATGTGCTACTCTTGAGGCGTTGTGGATACCTTTGAGAGAAAGAAAAGCTTCTTTTCTTGTCAGGATCTTTATGTGCACAGCGCTACCAGGACTTACCGAGTACATAGTCACACAGTACTGACTGGAGTGGGAGGCCAAGCGCCAATATGCAAAACTGCCTTAACCTTACTTAACCTTTCTCTTAAGACGAGGATTATGCAATGAGTGCCGGTAGCGCCACAATAATCCATCCTTGGTCGAAGCTCATAATGACTGCTTTCACCCAAAGTTGCCTTACGCGATATATGCAATTTGGCAGAAAGAAATGACCAGGATTAGCGAACAGAAGGAGGCAAGTTACGACCTCTGCAGGTGGAAGCTGAAAGGAAGTCGTGCGTGGGCTGTATTTTTGCCAAGTCTGCAGTCACTGCATGCTCAATATGGACTGTACGTGCTGTGCTGGCGACGTTAGGTCGTCTCCCGGCAAGTCCGTAAAATGTCGCTAAAATCTGAACAGACTGAGATGGACAAAAGTTCCCCGAGATTTCGGCAGCTCCGCCATAAACTCGTGTACCAGTGGTATGTTTACTTTTCGTTGCAAAATGGAAATGTGCGATATTTCCAAAAGATAGCTATCGTCATATTCGATATGTCGAGGCAAACATATCACGACGTCGACACGATATTCGGTAAGTATCATTCGGTGCATCGAATATAGTGAAATTTCCTTGAAGTAACAAGAGACCCACAAGCAGACCTGCGATGAAGTAGAGAGTTTGGGATGAAAGTGCTGCTGTTTTTCACCAAACTTATTTTAGAATATCTTAATTATTGTTCCTTCTTGCACCAGCAGCATCTTCACGTCGCTGTGCAGTTAGACAATGGCCGTGACCTTCACAGTGTCCTGTACCACGATCGTGACCAGCGATTTTCCTTTGAGTCGAAGTCCTGATCAGTATGATCCTGCTTCGCCTTCGGATCCGCCGCTACAGAGTGTCGAGTTCTTCGGCAGCTGCTGCATCGAGGCCACGGACTTGACTCAGATGGAGCACAAAATGCTCTGCACTCCAATACTCTTTTGAGCAACTTCCAGGCTAAAGAGGTCTTCAAAACATCAATACCCAATACCGCGGTAATTCTTTTTTTTTTCCTCTCCATATGATAGCTAAAATGAAAGATATCGTTCGTCCGATATCGGTACGATATATCACACATTCCAGGAAAATCTGAATACTAGTAGTGGCCTTCAAACAGTTACTCTCTGGACGAGTAGGTGTGTGTATGACATATCTCGTCATGAAGTCCCACGTAGGTGAGTTAGAAAGACTGTAAAAAAATTACTCGGATCTGGAGTCAATAATCCTGGAGCAGATACTATCCTGGACTGATTTTGTAAGAAATTGACTGCAAATCATATTAAAGTTCAGTGTTCTCCTTTACCACGAAGCTGTGTTCTGACTGCCTGATGACTTCCTTTTTAAGAACGGTACATAGTACAGCCGTATATCTGCGTGCCATAGTATAGTATTGAGAGGAGAAAAGTGACTCTCAATAAAAAGCTTTGGCAACGACCACACCATTTGTTACTGCATATGCATTGACGTGCACAACATCCTGTCACAGGTTATCACTTTACCGGTGTTGAGTAAAATACTAATCGAATAAGCCTGCGTATTTGGACAAGTCAGGGTTTTGTCGAGAGAAAGCCAAGCAAGTGCGATAATCTTCTTCCCCACTCCACTCCATCCACGCACCCTCCTACCCTGACCCCAATAGTTGTGTGTCAGAATCAGGGCTGCCACCACAGCTCATGAGTCGGGTCTTTCCCTAATGGAGAAGAAGTCCCCGATCCGCAGCTTCTTCCAGTCGCTTTCCTCATGTAAAGGGTTGCCTCCTCATCGTGCAGACACGACCCCAAAGCTCTGATCTACTACAACCCACCAAGAAGATTCTGCACCTGCTGTTGCAGTGTCCAGCTCGAGTGCAGAATGGTTGAATCGCGAAATTCGAGACATTTTGCATCACTAGCAAATTCGTACAACAACAACTTAATTCCTCGTCACTCAACACCCTCCCCGCCCCCCCTTTTGAGGGTGTCTCCCAGAGCTCAAGAGGAGGTGGGGGGTGGAATTCTGGCAAATGTCAGGCTTATGCAAATGCCTTCTCCTCCTTCCAACACAGGAGAAACTCTTGAAGCCTCTCTTGCTTTCTTTTCGGTCCATGCTTTCAATTCTAGGAGAACCCAGACGACGTCAATTTCAATAAACGCTGGAAATGCTTACTCCAAGTGCTGTCGACTGCTGCTGGGATTTCCAAAAAAACAAAAAAAGAGACTCAGTCAGCAGACTTGTTGGAGTTGGTATGTGCTTGATCCAATTTCGCCAAGTTTCTTTCTCTTCTCCCCTTTTAATTGTACTTTCCGACCATAGTCGTAAAAACAATCCCGTCTCGCCCCTTCTTCCCCTTTTAATTCTTTCCTCGCCCCCCTCCCCATCTGGCTGGCGCTGCAGTTGATCTCCCCCGGGAGCTCTTCAAAGAGATCAAAACATTTTGACGTAGGAAAGGTGTCCAAGAAAAGCCTTTTCTCTCATGAGTGTTATACGTATATACGAGCGCTCTGACAGTCCCAAGAAGGAGGGGGAGAGCTACAGTGGACGCCGCTTATTGCGGCGGACGGATGTGGCCGGGCCCACTTCATCCGGGCCGGCTGAAACTGCTGCTAGTCGTACTTGACCCGCGACTGCCTCTTGCACACGCTGCAAAAGCAGATTTGGGGAGGTGCGGGGCACAGTCAAGCACTTTGTCTGTGCGTCCGTGGCACCTGGCGCGTGCGTCCAGCCTGGGGACGCCGTGACAGTCTTGGTTTGATGCAGCTCAATAAGCGGCGTCCACTGTACCGAGTGCAACGTATGTACATACCCATGCTGCAGACTAAGAGGGGTCCCCAGTCTCCTTTTTTTTCCCTTCTTCTTCTTTAAGGCTTCTGCACCCGAGGGGGTTAACATTTCCGAGCATGAAAAACCGTCAACTTGTGATTGTAACGTCGTGAAGGAGGAGGAGGGGGTGCAAAGGCAGTTTGTCGCCACCGACTCACGCAGAGATGGCGTTTGCTGGCAAGTGCGGGCTGCTGTCGCTCACTTTTGGCGTGCAAAGACCCCTTTTGATAAGCCAAATAAACTGGCAGCGCCTCCTTCACCAGACACAAGAGCGACACAGAGAGGGAAAAAGGCTAAAACGATTGGGCGCCATGTGCGCCAGGGCTGCCTCCTCTTTCCAAAATTGAGCTCGTATTCTCTCTCTCTCTCTCTTTCTCTGAAGTTTCCCATGTCGTAAGCCATATTCCTTGCTTGGAGTGCTGCCATTCTGGGTCCTTTTGTGGCCGACAAATTCCCAAATTGTATTCGTCAGTTTGATCTCTTTCCGACTTGGTCCCGTCAAGGGTGGGCTGCAGTCGACTTTCTGGGGGGAGGGGGGGGGGGAAATTGTATTCACACTTTTGAAGGGAGGGGGGATTGGGCGAAGGGACTTTTTTTGACTGAGACGGCCAACAAAGCAGCCTTTTCCATATCCCCAGGATTCATAAGATCCTTTCTATGCATGTGCAGTATGAAAATAGCAGCCCCCGGTTCGTCCTCACCCGGTACAACGACGCGCAGTAAATGGGGATATCTAATGACAGATTTTGTGTCATCGTGGAGACGCGCCTTGGCAGGATGGCAGGACCGGCAGGACTAACAGAGACGTCGTCGGCGACGACGACGACGACGACGCGCTCTAAGTTGATCAAACTCGCATTTCTGCTGGCTGATGCTGAAATTGAATCATGTTTCCTTACGTCGCTGATGAAAAGATATTTGATTTCGCCAGACAGTCACGCATATGACTCAGACAGAAAGAGGGTGACTCAACGAGACTTTCCGTATTCACACACTTTTCCTCGTGTACGTCTGTACACGATGATATACGTACTATGCAATATTGCATTCAGTGCTTTCATGGGCATAAGCAGACGCACACAGCGTCTTAAACGTTTGTGTTAAAAGTCTTAAAAGTTAATTCCGAGTAGCTTTTGGAAGGAGATTTTGGACGGCCAAGGGCATGACTTTTTAATGTTTTAACATTGTGCAGCAGCCCTTGCACATCACTGAGCAGGCAGTCTGACTTATGTGATCGCCGAAAACGGCCCATTCAAGAATCTGCTGAAAAGCGTCAGCTAAGAAACCAAGTCTAAGATTGAGTTTTAAGAGAGAAAATTAAACTGACAGCTAAAATGTTGTCCCTTCTAATGCCGAATAAATCTCCTTTCCAGCCCCGGGTACTGGACTTTCTGCATAAACTTTTGAAACATGCTATATCTGTCTATTGACGCCGTTTATTTGCTTCACCTTTCTAGTTTGTTTGCAAGGTGTGGTATAGCAGCACTTTACGGCATCCTCTAGACACCAGACTGAGGGCTAAAAAGGCGCTCTACATCACACCACCCCATGTCTCGACGTTCTCATCCGTATCTAGAAACGCTTACAACTTAAGGCCACGGACACCGCGCTCTATCTAGAGAGATTGATCCAATTTTTATCTATCGTTGCTGAAGCTGATCTTGGCGATGGGGTTAATCCACTGGACCGCCTGGCTAATTCAGCTGAAAAGGCACTTTGCAGCAGACTCTAGAACTGTCATCTACTTCATATCACATAAGCGGCGTCAAGCTTCAAACATCACTCTTGCACAGAGGAACGTTCACATCCTCGTCGGGATTTTGCAGCTCTCGCGCCATGAGGACCCTCGGGCACCGCCACCGTTTCGCCTGCCTAACCTCGGGCTGTCAATTCCCCTCGAGCTGCAAAAACCAAAACTGCGTGTAAAGTGCTACGTTACAAGAATGATGTATTAATTGTATCCGTCATTCTGGTATGGAAGCATTAAATAAACAATTTTGGGACTTTGCAGCCCGGGGGGCACTGACGATCAGAGGGCGGGGGCCGGGGGTGTCCAAGAGTCGTTATGCCCCGACAGCTGTAAAACCCAACAATCATGTACATTCTATGCATGAATAATGTTTGCAGTGATCATTGCATCAAATGTGGTTTTCTCTCTCTTCCAGCAAAGGTGTCGTCGTCCTGTACTTTCCATATTTTCTGACCACCCGTTTAATTCTGCATTTCGTCCTTATGTCTGCTGACCTACTTTCGGCACACTTACACCGAAGGGTGAGGTATAACACTTAACATGGCATTTTTTGTTTACTCACCTGTTTTATTTACTGCGAGCGCGGGGTCACATGATGCTTTACCACATGCTTGAGTGAAGAATGTTTGTAAAGTGTGAAAAAAACGTTTGTAAAGTACTTTACCACACACTACAGAACTGCAGAACCCACAGAAATTACATGTTTGGGGCAGCCAAAAAAAGGGAAACAAAAATACGACGTTAAACTACAAACATCATTCTCATACAGAAGCACAATGCACACGATTTCAGATTCTGCAGCTTGAGAGGCAGCTGGAAGACCCTCGGGCCCCCAGTCCAGCCCCCACCCCCACCCTCGGATCATCAACTGTGCCTCTCGAGGTGCAAAAATCTGAAATCGTGTGTAAAGTGCTTCTTTACGAGAATGCCGTATATAATTATAACGTACACTTTTTACTTTTGCATGCGTGTCTTATTTCCTGGAAGTGTGTGGGCAAAGAACACAATGAACACGTAAATTCGTAAATTCTCTGGTGCATTGTTGTAATACACACGAAAAATGGTTTATTCTACAAGCTTACTCCAAAACGGACAATGAAGAATATTCGAACATCATCAGTCATCAGCAGCAATCACCCAGCAACCAATTTTAACTTGGCTTTTCAATGAAAACACCAGAAAAGCTGGCTGCAAAAGTTTGGAGGAGCTGCTGGTCATTATATCAGGTCCGAGGGCGGAGGCTCGAGGACAATACAGAGCTGAGCATAATACCGGGGTGCCAAAACATGTGTTGCACACACAAAAAAAGGTGAGATTCAATAACAGGTAGCAATGCAGAAGTTGCATAGATAGTTTACTGAATCATTGGCATTTCTGCTGCTCGCCATCACATTCTCCAAAAACCCTGTTGTTTGTTTTTTTAGCCTGGGCCTAAACTTCTCTTGACGTGGCCTCAAGTCATCGAGGCCCACGTCGCCTCCACACTGGCCCCCAGTGCATTGCTGCTGCCCATGCTGGTCGAGCAGGCCCTCTCTGCCTCGTGCACCCGGAT
>JAAUXU010180494.1_pt1 | contig 19798 bp, 21 predicted proteins | sample 7278151 | NCBI WGS metagenome assembly JAAUXU01 (sample SAMN14350113, study PRJNA611818) | marine sediment metagenome | isolation source: surface marine sediment (1.8m) | place: French Polynesia: Moorea | collected 2018-08 | reverse complement strand
TTTAAGCAGAAAGATGTCTTTAAGCAGAAAGATGTCTTTAAGCAGAAAGATGTCTTTAAACAGATAGACGATCAAGTGCATATGCACCGCCAGAATCAATGATCAATGGCGGCTCTCGGCACATTTGTACAGAGAGAGACGACGCTATTCGACCAACATCTGTAGATGACGTGTTTTACATATTGAACAGTCGTGGCTGGAGAGCAGCAAGTTCGCACCTCAGAAGTATCTGCAATTCAAGGTTGGTGACAAACTCTTCCGTGGCATCAGGTATATTTACGAACGACCAAGCTATAGGAGAACCTGAGATTGGCGTTGACATGCGAGTCCGTCAAATGATCCTTTAACCAGCCATGTTAAGACCTTGTGCATTCTGGCAACAGCTCCCTTGACAAGAAGTCATGGAAGAACCTGTCACTCCGACAATGAGAAGCGGATGTTTTTCTGCAAATGAAAAAAAAAGAGTTGCCTTTCATTACCAAGTTTTGTTTGTAGAGAAAGTCAGTTCTTGCCCAAAGAATCTGCCATCACTTGAAACACTACAATGGGAAAGGAGTCATGCACAGATTTGGGTCCGATGGTGACGGCAGCCACAATACGCATCTTCCAAGCTAAAGTCTTTTTTGTCAAAATTTGAGCAACTTACTTACAATTCGGAAATCCGAATTTTTCAAAATGCTTTCCCCATACTTTTCTTTCATTTCCTTTCAGCTGGAGCAACATTGTTGCCTTGTTCGAAACGTAAAGCGTGACACGCATGAAGCGTAGGTAAAATGTCATCTGCGATGACTCAACTACAGACTGTATGTCAAGCATCTACCTACAGGAAGTGTAGATCACACGTACAAGAATGCCTTGCACCCATCCATGTCACTGCTGGTCTAAGTGATCGATATGGCACCGCTCGCGAGCTTCTACACGCACTCTCGCACGCACTGCCAAGGCGGGGTTTAACTGAGATGAAAACATCTTGCCTGGGCGAATGGATAAATAAATGATGAGAGCGCTGCAGCCTAATTAGATGGAGTTGTTTGCATTGGTTGACACTAAAGAGTATGGCAACACTTGTGTTGCAATGCGGGTAAATGCACACCGACGAGGTGTATCGATGCGTCTATTAGAACAAGGTAAATACACGGGCGGCCAAGCAAACAGCAATAGGGTCTCGCCTGCGTGCGTGGGCAGACAATTCGTCATAATTAAGGCAATCTTTGTGAACTTAATTGTTATTCTATGGTTCCATTCTCCTTCCGAGGCTCGGCGTGATGAAAGAAATTTAACAAACGACAGCCAACTCCTATGCAGGCTAAATAGATGGAAGGTTTCCCACCGGAGGCTGCTTTGAAGGGGTCGATGGGTCCATTAGGCCCAGTTCCTGTGAACCCGAGCCTGTGGGAACGAATGAATTAGGAGAACCAAACGTTTGGGTCTCCCATTCGCTCATGCATGCATTAGAGGTGCATTATCTCGGCGTAGAGCGCGCCTTGACGGCTCCCTATGACACAGCCATCATTTGCTTTTCTCAGACACCCTCCACCGATTGCTGCCCTGGGAAAAAGTATGTAAGGAGACGTGCGGAAAGAGCTGGGTCCTGAAACCAACACTTATGGCAACCTTTGAGTTGCCACTGCACGTAGTACGTAGTACGTACATGCTTGAATGGTCTGTCCTTGGGTCAGAGTTCTCATGCCTCTGTTCATTGGCGAGCCGTTGTTATGACACCGATAGTGCGGCGCATATAGCTAGCTGGAGAGCCCTCCTTTCAGTATTGCTGTGCGTATTCATAGCATATTAGTTACACCACTGTATACGAGGCCATTCATCCGCAGCAATGGTTCCCACAATTGCAATTTCCTCTGAAAGGGTCTGACACCATAATATAACAGACAGAAGCGAGGATACAAGAAAGGTCTATTTTTCATTTCTTAGAAGAACCTTAACAATATGAGCACACAGTGCCTTTTTTCTGACACATTATACACTGTAGAAATCACATTAAGAATGAGAATAGCGGTACAAGCGAGTAGCAAAGTACTGTTCGCTGTTTCAAAGGAGGCTCTTGTGGAGGGTGAATCAAAACCTCCGCCGAAACACGGACTATCAAGCACGATCGCACAGCGCATGTACTGTTACATGTCGATCTGCTGGCAAGTGAGCGATGCAGACAGCTTGTTTAAGTGAAGATAATGCTAAAAATAAAGTCCTTGTGCAGCACAGTTGAGTCGAGACTTTTTGTACGTACGTAAGTACATACTTATCCCCTGGGAAGCGTTGTTTGCTACCATAAAATTGTCTCCTTCTGGGAATATTGAGCTGTTCTGCTGAGAAATCTTGCTTATGTTGCATTTTTTATGCGGCACAATGTTGCTAAAGTCAAGGTCTATGCTAAAATCGTGGCTCCTCCAGTCAAAGTCTGACTGAGGCATGCAGGACTGAAAGTTTTTCTGTGGAAAACGAATGAAGCATGACAAAAGTCCAATGTAGTCGGCGGGTATTCTTTTAAGAGCCTCCTAGAGGATATTCTTGTGTCACAGCTTGACACTTGTAGGGTTTTTTTATTTCTAAATTGTCGTGGCGCAAAGAAACACCTTAAAGTAAGCGTGGAAGAAGATTGATTTGTTCTCCCAAGCCCAGAAACCACGTTTTCCCTGGTGCAGAAAGAGAATGAAAAAAGATGTTGTCGACTGATTCCTCAAAAAGGCCAACAGATAAAAGTGACAAGGATTGTTTTTCCTCAACCGCGGACTGAAAGAGACGGTCTTCGTATGGTAGACGGGTGGAGAAGTCTTATAAGGCAGGCTCCTAGCGTGACGTCACTCGTGACGTTCGCCCGCTGATGAGGCTATACACTGCACTAAATAAACTTTTTATTCTTCTCCCTCCAAGGCCTTTCTCTAGGCATCAGCCCTACCACCCGGGATGGGTGCATCAAGCCTCTGCCCCTTTGGTTAGAAAGTCATTGGGTTCTTCGCTTCGCTCAGAGAGCCTAGCTTGGTCGGTCGATAGAGCAGACACTGGTTGCATAAGGCTGGAGGAGGACATAGGGCAGGGAGACCGCCATATGTGACCACAGAATGGAGCTCCTCGGGGTGACGGAGCGACCAAGGGAGGAGAAAACGAAACAGGGAAGAGAACCGAAAGTGACGCACCAGTCGTTGCCATATATCAAGGTTCCTCCCTGCAACCCCGTGGACTTCTTTTCAGTGGCCTCAGCATGAATGACGCGAAATTTCATTGAAAGCAGGTGAAAGCCGCTCTGTGGGGAGGTGTGGGCATGCAACGGGAGGCAGGTCGTGAAGAAGAACAAGAAGAAGGAGGAGGAGAAGCACAAGGCTGGAGGCCAAGGCAGGCCGTAGACAGAGGGCCAACCAAAGCGCACGCCCGTTCGCCCCCCCCCCCTCCCTTGCTCGCTCTCCCGCTCGCTCGCGGCCTCAGAGGCTGGTGGTGGTGGTGGTGGCGACGGTGAAGGAGGAGGCTTTCTAAGCTGTGCTTGTCAATGGCACGTAGAAAGAGAAGAGGGCTTTCATGCCCACCTTGCCTGATGGTGGCGGTGCCAGATCAGACCTTGGCTCTCTTTCCTCTCACCTAACAGCCTCTCTTTTCTCTCTCCTTCTCTCATTCCTCGGAGGGGGAACTCCACAGCTGCTAAGAAGGGAGAAGGAAGGCAACGAAAAAGGACCGATCGCCTTTTTTAGTCTCTTTTTCTCCCTTAGTTTCCAGTTGAGTTGCCTTTATTTCCGTTTTTGCAAAAGCTCCCTGAAACTTTGCACCACCTCACATTCACACCCTCCCTGTAGCACTCACGCCTCCATCCTACTTTTTGCAGCCTCATTTCGCATCTCCATATTGTTTCTCAGTTTTGCCCTCCATAACATCTGTCTCTCTCTTCCTTGGTTCCACTCTCTGTTCCGCTGTAATAGCATAACATACGCCAACGACAAATCAAGACAGGATATACTGATTCACCTCCCAACAACGACGACGACGAAATCGCAGAAGAAAAAGACCAAGAGTAACGAAGATAAGCGACTCCACTGAGGCCACAAGAAAGCAATCTTAGCCACTACGCAGCGTCAAGAAACAATTTTCTTGAAACTCACCCTCTCGGAAGAAAACCGTCAAAAACTACTTGAAGGAGATCCCTCTGAGGCTTGAGATGTTGAAGATTTTTCTGCTTCCCTCAGCCTGGAAATGTCTGAAAGAACATCAGAAGAAGACTAAACTCTTGAGGTCCCTATTGGGCCTACTACTGCTCAACATCTCCGCCTTCGCTGCCAACGGTAAGGAGGTGGTCACCAACCAGTTTCATGTCCACCTGAACCGGGATCACGACCATCCCGATCCCCGACTCCTAGCAGATGAGATAGCCAGAGACAACGGATTCCATAACCTTGGACCGGTGAGTGAACGAGAATGAGATATGCATTGTGCGTTTAGCTTCTTCGCACACTTTCTGCAACTCTCGTCAAAACATAAGAAAAAAGATGCTCGTTGCTGCCGCAATTGCACCCCAGGGACCAGCGCGGCGTACCTGGTGCGTAAATGCTTGTACTGAACACTTGTACTTTTATCTCGATACCGTGCTTGTACTGAATTATGTCTATGAAACTAGACATTCCCCACACACACATGACAATTCCCACTTCACACCACAAAGCGTGTCGTTTTCCCTATCTGCGCAGAGCCCAGCGTGGTCTTACTTGCCTTACTCACAGACATATTTATTACTTTCTGGGCGTTGGCGTGATATAACAGTTGTCGGCGGCCTCCAAATCGTGCTGTGTCACTCGCTCGTGGCCGCAGCATGGGGAGCCTGTTGCTAACTACATGACCTGTTTGCTCAGCTCTTCAACTTGCAGCACTGTTTGTTTGACACTTGACTTCCCCCCCCCTCCACGACCGATGGATATGGTGAAGCGACTCGCTGGCAAATTTTCAAAGCTTTCCGTACACTGGTGCCAACTGTACTAAGAATATTCGCACAAGGTCGAGGCCAGTGAGAGGAAGGCCTTTTTTGGCATCCCAAAGTACATAACTTACATACTACTACTGTACGACCTTTATACGTACAAGGACAGGACTGAAGAAGTCTTGACGATGTTTTCCACGTCCGTTCTCATCAATTCTGCTCACGGTAGTGGGTTGCAATTATTATTCCTGCCTTCTTTCCCTGATTTCCATGCACGTCAAGCCTCAAAGGAATTCGTTGCTCGTGCACAATCTAGAAGAGAAAGGAAGAAGAAATAGCAAGGGTTCATTCTTGTCTTGCTACCCTGCGCCCAAACTCACACACACACACACACTGTGAAACTTAATGCCTGACTTAAGGTTCTTTTCCGTTAAGTGCTTTGAACTGGAAAGGTTTTCTCCAGGTGGAGGAGAGTACGTAAGAGGGCAAAAACGATATTGGCTCTTTGGCAGATAAGACAGACTAGACAACCCAGGCATTGAACGTCAACCAAGCCCATGTAGTTAGTTGCTGGTCTCACTTGTCTCTTTCTCAGAGTAGCATTTCTCTCGTAGGAAATGACACGCTTTTGACTGCTCTTGACTTCTCCCTCAGGTCCTCGGTCTCCAGCACGAATACCACTTCGTGCACCATGCACTGCCTCACGCCAGGACCAAGCGCAGTGTTAGACACATCAGAAAGCTCAAGGCGGACAAGCGGGTGAGTATGCCGGAAGGGGGTGGATGGGTGGAACAACACCGACAAAACTGCATGGTGACGCTTTCTCGTCCCAAGGTCGCTGCTGCAGTGCAGCAGACCGGGTTCTTGCGGGTGAAGCGCTACGGCGCTCGAGTCGGCAACGACGCCAATCCTTGGGCGTCCCTCAGGAAGGCTCTCGACGAGGACATCCTGAGAGAGCAGCAAGAGCAGGACTTGATGTTGGGTGACCCGCACATTGTCCACGACGAAAATTATTTCAACAGACTGCAGCACAGTGCCAACCACAGGTACGTGGCAGTGAACAGCGTCTATTTTTACCAACATCCATTTCATCTTTTTCCCTCCATTGTTGTCTTGGCTTTTCTGGATGGAGTCAGTCCTTTTGTGGAGAAATAAAATAGCTGGCATTTGTTCCTTTCTTTAGCTTTTTTCCTCTGCAGCAGATTCTCATTCTAAAGATTTCTGCGAGTTGCACTCGCACAAAAGGAGCGAACCTATCTTAGAGTGCAATTCGACTTAGTCTCCACACTTTCTATATCATTTGAGGAGAAGTCTGATTTCACCAAGTCGATTACCAACTTGAGTGCTGATCATGCTAGCAAACAGTGGCTACAAGGTACTCAGTGCCAGTACATAGTACGTAAGTAACGGACTTTGGTACGGAGAAGGGATTGGGTTTTCGCTTTTACTAACAAGAGGATGCGAGGACCTTCGTTGTTATGAAGTTCGTAGTTCGGAACAACCCTTAATGAGTGACATGACAATTTTTTACAACGTGAAGGCCTCTTATTCAAGCTGAGTTGGGTCCTACTTATGTCGGGAAAGTCTCTATACAGGGAAACGTTCGACCCTACTGCAATGTACACATCAGCGTCTCTAAATGTACAAAACGAACTTTCGAAATCGCAGATTTTGCTCGCAAAACTTGGATTTGGAATGCTTTCCGTTACTCAGGAAACGTATGTTTGAATTCAGAAATCCTGTAGGGCCTCGAGTCTCAACCTCTTTCTCTTCCCAGAAACGACAAGCGTGGTTACAATCCCTTGAAGGTTGAGAACCTGGTAGATCTTCCTCCAGAAACAGATCCTTCAGACCCACTCTTCCAACATCAATGGTACCTGGTGAGTACTCCAAAATCAGCTCCTTCAGTGCGCCGTTACAACCAAGTTCTTGAACGTAGAAAAATACCGGACAAAATGGCGGCAAGCCCAAATTGGACCTTAACGTGGCCGCAGCCTGGGCTCAGGGGGTCACAGGCAAGAACATCACGACGGCCATCATGGATGACGGGGTTGATTACATGCATCCTGATCTCATTAACAATTACGTGAGTACCACACATGGTAAACGAGTCGCTGGAAAGCTCCCACCGCTGAAGCGATGGACGCTAGAACTTGAAAAAGTCGGCAAAAAGATTGCAATGGTTCGCTTCATCTTGTGCGCACATTGGCTGCTCTTTTCCACCTTTTCTAGGACTGATCTCAGGATCCGAAAATTTTTCAGGCGCAGTATAAAACTTTTGCCTTCTAGGTCCTAACTACTCAGAGCCCTCAAAGTTTCTTTCGCTGGAATAAAGCACGAGTTTGGGCGGAGAGAGAGAGAAAGTTGCCTTTTAGTGTTATAATGAAAGATCGCCTTAGACACTCTCAAAGCCTTTTCATCCGAGGCTCAGCCTAGAGATAGAGAGGGGTCCTCTCTGTCTTATATGCTGTAGACCACACATTCCATCTGTTCTCGATGAAAGTGGTACCAGTCAGGAAAAGAATCTAAGTCGTCAGCACTCCCAAAGAAAACATATTGGACATATTTACAGAATGCCCGCGCCAGCTACGACTTCAGCAGCAACGACCCCTACCCATTCCCTCGCTACACCGACGACTGGTTCAATAGGTAGTATAAACATTCAGTTAGTCAATCCGTTTGATGCATCAAAGTTGTGCTACGCCGAGTGTTTGTTTGCAGCCACGGCACTCGTTGCGCCGGCGAGGTCTCTGGCGCAAGAGACAACGGCGTCTGCGGCGTTGGCGTGGCGTACGACTCAATGGTGGCAGGTGGGTGTCGCGACCTCACTCTAGGTCACACGTAACGTTATTTGCGCACCCTCTGTGTGACACAACGTCGGCTTGAATGTGTAAATGTCAAGAAAGACGAAGCTTTTGTTAATTTTTTGGAGAAAGAAATGGTGGCTGTGATGTGCGTTACGGGCACATTTTCTAGGCGGATGAAATGTTTCTCATGAGTGATACCGGGTATATTTAGTATCCCGGTAATGCGAAAATGAGGAGGCGGATTCTTAATTGAAAATATTAAGTAAAAAAAAGTTTTGTAGGAGAAAGGAAAAGAGAAGAAAAGTGTACGTGTAAACATATTTTTTCTTCGTAGTTCTGCCTCACGAGGCTTAATAGGGCTCTCTATCTTACTAAAAAAAACCCGCACACTTAAGCTTGAGAGGCTTTTCATGATCCATTTATGAAAAGGGACTCCGTATATCCAAATATAAGAGTAGATTGTACGAGTATTCCGTGAGAAGAACCACACAGGATAACCAGCTTTACACCACTGCTTGCTAACTTCTCCCGCGCGAAAGATGGCACTGAATGAGACCCAGTGGTGTGCCCCCGAATTACGATTTGCTATATCTGCGTGCTGTTGGGTGCGTGTATTACCCATTACGCATACGGAGAAAGATGTCACTGTTGGGGTCCCGGCACTAAAAAGGAGACGGAGGCGGGTGACGACTCTAGGGGGGTCGCGAGGGGGTGACTAGATTAGCTTAGCTCAGTTAGTTTAGCTATACCGCCCTCGTCGTCGTTGAAGTCCAGTGTCGCAACCCACCTCTAGCGTCTGTCTCCCGCTTGCGTGGACCCCTACAGCGATGGAGTGCCCAGAAATGTAAATAGCCATTGACCATCATGGACTGAGTATATTTATAGCATGAGGAAAACTAAGGCAGCTGTAGAAGCAAACACCAGTAGGTAAGTAGCAACCCGATAATGGATAGATGTAAATAGAAGAGGGGGGAGCAAGCATGCTGAAGAATCAAGATATTTCTAGAATAGGACGCACATATTGGCTTGGCACAGTTCTAGGAAGCTTATTTTCGAGCTCGGGACGGGTCGGGCTGGCTGGAAATGTCTTCGAGCTTTCGAGCTTTCGAGGTCGAGCTTGGACTCGGAGCATCTCTAGGCACAGTACGTACACGGACACTAGGCAGTAACATACAGCAATGATTTGCATTTCATTCGATGTTTTCCCTTGCTTTCGGACTCACAATCATCTATCACTCTGTCAACGTGGCCCAATGAGAGAGGGTGTTCGTAGACGAGGTGCTACAGTTAGTGATGCACCAAGGAAAAGTGTCGATAGGAGGACAGGAGCACGGCCGAGCATTCAAAAAGCATCTTTCACCATTTCAAAAAAAAAATAGATGACGAGCACAAGATTTCCCAAGGCCATCCCTCGTCGAAGTCCATGTAGTACTCTATGTACATGTGCTGCACGTCCTCCGAAAGTGCAGCATCAGCAGTGCGGGCATCGCCTACACCTGCTACTCTTCTAGGTGTTCTGGTACCATATGGATAATCCTAGCGTGCCACTGAGGGCGGTTGCTTGGATTTGAGCTGACGGATTGAGTTTTCTCCAGGGGAGGACGTAACGACTCTTCTTCAATTAAGAGGACAGCCCAGAGGGGATAAGACTGTTGGCCCCATAGGCCGACTTGCCACGCACGCAGCTGAGGTGTCCTTGTATGCACTGCCGTACAACTAGGGCAGACTCGCACAATCTCGTAACTGGTGTTCCGCGAACACATTAGAAATGAATCACGAGGTTACATGCTAAATGTTAACAGTTAGTCCTGTGGGAGGATAAAAGTACAAAATGAACATTTTCAGCCATGCATTTGTTGAGGTCCACAACATGAGTGCAGCCTGCAGCACAGCGGTGAAACTTGGTGGAGACTGGCAGTTGATTGTAGCGTCTCGGGAAAAGCCGATACCATAATAGCTTCCTCTCTGGCCGATATTGCCTAGCTGCGAGCCCTGAAAGTACTGAGCACTCGATGCACGAGAATTAGCGTGATATCGACGTGCGCTACTTTGTCTGCTTCCAGCACAGACAAAGCAGGAACTAAGACAGCACGATTAACTTCAGCAGTAAGTAGAGATCTTGTCCTTAACTTACAGGGAGTTTTAATCTCAAAACATAACTGACGGCTGTATTCTTGAACATGGCACAAACTTTCTGAGGTGTACCCCAATTTCCTTTGTTTTACGTTTTGGACCATCACAAGTATAGAAGACATGCATTGACTAATGCGCTACAGAAAGCAAGCCAGCACTGGTGCTCAACATTGACCTGAGATCAGAAAACAGCCTTTGGCCTTCTTCTACAGAAAACTCATTCATCTTCTGGTGGATGTGACGCTGCAGAGCGACCCCAGCTTTTGCCTCCCATCCATTGTTGTACAGCTTGGCATTGAGCCAACCCCAGAAGTTCGGGATCAGATGCAGATGAGGACAGTTGGGCGGGTTTACAGCCTTGGGGATCCATGCAAGGTCGTTCTCCCCGTACAGTTCCTGTGTTGCCTCAGCATAATGGCCTCGCAGCCGGACTGGCCAGAAGAAGCAATCCTCGTCCCCATGGTTCTGGTCAAGGAAGGGGACAAGTCGGGCCTGGATGCAGTCCGCTAAACGGATTTGAGTCGCGATTTCACGACGGAGTAGCTCAAACCTTCGTACAGGATGTCTTAGCTGCCTTTTGTTCAGTTTCTCCCTTCCTGCTTCACACACCTCGCGATGATGTTCCACCCCGTTCTCCTCCGATTCCCATTTCAATTTAGTGCTTCACAGTCACGTCCAGTTCTTCCAAGAAAAATTGCCCAAAATAGGCCCCAAATTGTTGATTTTGTGTTATGTCTTCCCTCATGTGCTGTTTGCCTAAGTTCTGGATAAAACTGGCTTTCTCAGAAAGTAGAAACTCCATACTTTGTGATTTCACGAATTTTTGAAATCCCATCAATGAAATTGGCTGGAAATTTAAACTGAAATTTGTGCCATTTTTAGGTTTGTAGACGTTACATGAAATACTTTAAAATATCTCAAAATAGAGCAACTGAAGCTTGTCTCAGATGGTTTGCCAGGATCCTTTTACATCTAACATCAGTTGACGATGTGACAGACATATTGAGGTTAAAGCAGAGACGCAAAACTTTGTATCAACTTTTTAAAGTAAATCACTTAAGAAGGCACAGATTGTTTAAAAGACCATGTAGTGCATCTGCTTTATCATCGGAGTATCAACTTCTCATTTGAGAGCTACGCACTGTACATGTCAGTTTGGACGTCGGTCAGTACGAAAGCCTTTTGCAGAGCAACTGATTCCACCTCCTTGTCTTGCAACCCCTCACTCTCGTACGTCTTGCACCTGTGCAGCTCGGCAGCCAATGCTAATCTACTTTTATTTTTTGCTGACTGTGCTAATAGAGCATTTTTTCTCAAAATTCTGAAGCATAGTGGCAATAAAGTTCGTTGTCCTTGGATTCCAATACCGCTCAATATCGCTCATATGAACAGTGTAGCAAATTCTTGCGCTCCTGCTGGAGTACTCCTACTAGACACGATATCGCCTATGAACCATGATATTAACCATAAGCTATGCGCTTAGACCTTTGAATACTTTTCGGAGAGTTCTTTAAAAATATGCAACAAAATTAGACGACGAAGTCGACTAGGGCCTTGGCAGTTATATAAAGGCTGTTGTAGATGCGAGAAGCTAATTGTGAGCTCGTCTGACGCACCCACAGCTCCGTGTTGTGACATGATATTGGAATGTGCGACTTTTCAGGTATCCGCATGCTTGATCAACCATACATGACGGACTTGATTGAGGCAAACTCGATGGGTCATGAGCCGAACCTGATCGACATCTACTCGGCCAGCTGGGGCCCCACTGACGACGGGCGCACCGTCGACGGACCTAGGAACGCCACCATGAGAGCCATCGTCAGAGGAGTGAATGAGGTGACTTTCATACTTTTACATTTTAAGCTGCGCAGGCAGGACGACCTCGAGTTTTCATTATTCTCTCAGGGGCGCCACGGCTTGGGCAACATCTACGTCTGGGCGTCCGGCGACGGCGGCGAGGACGACGACTGCAACTGCGACGGCTACGCCGCCTCCATGTGGACCATCTCCATTAACTCCGCCATCAACACTGGGGAAAACGCTCACTACGACGAAAGCTGCTCGTCAACTCTCGCTTCCACCTTTTCCAACGGAGCAAAAGACCCTAATACTGGAGTGGTAAGCTTTATGTAGTCGTTATGCGGTTGTTTGATAGAGTGACAGCGTCCACCTGTGTGTATATTTGCCCCATTGACGCAGCAGTTTTCTGCCGACGTACTACGGACTCGTACGTATGCACGCTATTGATCCAGGAACTTATCCAGGGAAGGCCATTGAGGGTGTGTAGGTCGGTACGTGGTAGTACTTGGAGTACATACACACTGTACACAGAATATTCATGCGACAACGTAGCTGTGTTTTCTACCAGCAGGACAATCTTCTTCCCAGACCTTAAGCTTAGTCATGTTATTCTCCGTCGTCGTGCAATTTGTCGTCCCTAATAAGTACGTATTCGTTCGTACGCACGCGTGTGTGGACAGTATGTGCGTGTACGTACGCAACATGATGGAGTGTGTGTGAGTGTGTGGGTGTGGGTGTCCTCGCAGACACGTATATATTTTGAGGTGATCTCAGAATACTACCAGGGTCAACAAAGACCTCAACAGTACAATTTTTCATCCAGGCCACCACGGACCTATACGGCAAATGTACTAGAACTCACTCGGGTACGTCAGCGGCTGCGCCGGAGGCAGCTGGAGTCTTCGCCCTTGCCTTGGAGGCAAAGTAAGCATTAAATGACATATCTGAAGCATCCTATGATCCCTTGTTCGTCTCGAAGTTGTTCTTCCCCTCTTCAGTTCAAACTGTGTGCACGGAGTACAAAAGTTGTTACTTGAAGTCTCTGCTTAATTCGTATATATTGAAGGGCACCGAACGTCACTATGAGAGCAAGATATTGAGCTGAAAGGAAAGCATTCACTTCACAAAGTCATATGAGCTAAAAAGCCGAGATTTCCTGCCCAAGCGAGCAAGAAAAAAATCTCCCCACGCACCGAGAAGAAACTTTTTCAATAACTCTTTCACTTCCAGCCCAAAGCTAACTTGGCGTGACATGCAACACCTGACCGTGCTGACGTCAAAGCGCAACTCCCTGTTCGACGCCAAGGGTCGATTCCACTGGACTATGAACGGTGTTGGACTTGAGTTTAATCACCTGTTCGGCTTCGGCGTCCTCGACGCCGGAGCGATGGTGGCTCTAGCCAGGCAGTGGAAGAGCGTCCCGGCCAGGTACCACTGCGAGGGAGGCTCCGACAAGCAGATCAGGTGAATAGTTCGTTCCCTGTACTGTACGTACGTGTGTGCTTGGGTATGTGGTAAGGTACATGGTGATGCGTTCTTCATTTCCCAGGGAAATTCCATCCGACAAATCCCTCTTCCTCACTCTGGAGACCAAATCTTGTGCTGGAACCGAGACCGAGGTCAACTACCTGGAGCATGTGCAGGCCGTCATCACCCTGAATGCCACCAGGAGGGGAGACGTCGAACTCTTCCTCAGATCTCCGATGGGAACAAGGTAAACGTGACTGACCCTCAACTTTCACGATTTTCCTTGCCTCAAGGTGCAGTATTCTTTGTCGTCACGTGCATGTTTGTCACCAGGTCCATGATCCTCTCCCCTCGTCCGAACGACGACGACTCCCACGACGGTTTCACCAAGTGGCCCTTCATGACATCACACACTTGGGCGGAATACCCAAGGGGAAAATGGACGCTTGAGGTATAAACGTCGGGCTATTAGATCTCAGCTTTTCCAGGTTCACTCTCTCTTTAACTAAGTTATTGAGTTGCAGTAGAAGTGTACCTGTGTTTCTCGCACCATATGTACAATACATTTGAGGAGTCCACGCTGCACACAGGTCAAAGTACTCGTCTGCTGTGCTGGGCGGAGGAGGGATGTGTGCCTCTATTACGACAATATGTGCTGCCTAGTTAGTACAGTAGTCATCCGCTGCATTTATATCCGATATGATCACGATGATTTGACGCAGCCACAACGGGGTTGTTGCCAGACCTTTGCGACTATACCGAAGAACTACCGTGTGAGGAGGCGGGGCGGACGCCCCTGTATCTACTGCATTTTTATGCGTATGTTGCGTTAACGTAACACCGGCACATACGGCCATGCAGTATGTGCATGTCCTCTCCTGGGATCACCAAAGGGGTCATCATTCCTTTTTTCTTTTCTTTTGCTGATTCACCCTGTGTATGGATATTGTTCTGACAGGTCCGATTCAACGGCGATCGCGTGAACCGCGGCTTCCTCAAGGAGTGGACGCTGATGCTGCACGGAACTCGCGACGCTCCTTACTCTGATCTGCCGGTCACAGATCCTCACTCCAAGTTGGCCATCGTGAAGAAGGCGCACGAGGACGAGAAGAAGATGTGAAAGAACCGAAGCAAAGTTACTTGAGCTGCAGCGTCGAACGCCTGGTGGAGAGCGAAGTTGTACAGGTCCCCCCTCTCCCCCTGTTTGAAACACTACCATGACTACAAAGAGCACCCCAACGACACCTGGAAGCCACCACAGCAGCTGAGAAACACAGAAACTCCAGGGGGTCTGCATAAAATCAACATTTTCAACACCATGCAGAAATCGAGGGGTGCAGAGACCAAAATCAGTTGGGAAGAAGAACTACCTAGTTAGCTAATAGTTCTGGTTAGAAATTGTCGAAAAATCGAGAAAAAGAAAACTACGGGAAAAAAGACACTTTAACCATCAGGAACACAGAAGAAGCGAGCAGAACAGCGAAGAAGAAGCAGGAAGAGGCTAAAGAAAGAAGACATGACAAAAATTTTATCCCCACGACCCGTCTGCAAAGTCTTGTTCATCCAAGCACGTATGAAAAAATCCCCTTTGATGCACACAATGTAATAGGCAGTAGAGCCAAAAGAATGTGAAAAAATCGGTCTTGATGTTTTCCAAAACTTCAGAAAGTGTGTAAAAGCACGCAGACACCTAAAAAGTAATGCAAAATATCATGTGAAAGACACATAATTCAGGGAGCCTTGCTTATATGCGTTAGTAAAGGCAACTCACACGAACATATATTTTTGTACGAGACATCGTAAAAGCAAAAGTTTGCTTGCTCATTACCTCCAATTGGCACGTGGAATTCGGACGTTTTACGTAATCTTCGAGAATTTTTGGCTGAAACTTGATGGCAGAAAAAAACTTTGCAGTGCGCACTTTTCTACCCAATTGGCCCGAACCTGAAAGTGCACCTGCTACTTTTCCAAAGGCAACTAAAAGTATTTTGAAACGGCTAAGGAAATCCAAAATTCCACCACGAAATTTCTCACAACCTGATGCACAAAAACCCTGCGTAAGTTACGCCATAGGAATCGCGCCCAGAACACAAAAAACTGTCCTCTTATTATTTGTTTCTCCGCTAAATTCAGGAACATACGATTGGTTGCTGTCATCTCCTGTAACGTATCTTCTCTAGGAGCGCAACTCCGTAATATTTTTTTTCAGCCAGCCAGCCGTTCAACCTAGTTCAACTGATTTTTTGATCCTTTCTTCACACTGACCCTCGCAAAAATACACCCCACGTACATATCTCTGGTTCAAGGCGCGAAACATTGATTTTCTTCAGCAAAATCTCTTTGAAAAGATGCTTTATGAAAAGTGTAACTTGGGTCCTTTTTTTCTCCAAGGATGTAAACCTCACTCTTTCCCTCACCCAACATGCCACAAGCACCAGAAAAGAGAGCGAAGGGAGGAGCAAAACTGCGAATGCAGTAGAAATCCAAAGAAAATCCCCAAAACATCCCTTTTGAAATATTTCTTGACTGCAAACGAAAACTCAAGCGATTCAACACAAAGTTGCTAACTTCATCTTACATCAGAAAATCACACCATCCATACATAAAAATCCTTTCTGTCGTGAGAAATCTGCCCGCCACCAGTGATGAGAGAGGCTCCCAACCCAGATCTCAGCCTTACCAAAAAGAGGAAGAAGGTCAGAAACAACGGGAGGGCGGAAAACTTGGCCGGGATCTCGAGTAAGCCTGTGCCTCCCCCAGGGTTACTCGACCTCCACCGTTTTGCGACTCTCCCAGGCAAATCTTTAGCGATTCTGAGCAATTTTTGTCAACCTTTGTACAGCTTTTGGAAAAGAGCTTCTTCCCTCCTTCTGGCCAGAGGCTTGGAGAAGGGCGACGTCCCCGGAGTCGCCGTTGACGGGCACAATGGCTCGCGCGCCTATCATTTTCACAAAAATCAGCCATCCGCCTCTATAGATAAAAGCATAAGATATGTCTATATTTTTTCGCGTTTTCTGTTAACTAGTGTGTAAGAGAAAAAAATGTGTAAGTATTTGGAGAGCTTCAACCAGTTTGACGTATATGAACACGGGGTCTCTGTGGGTTCGGCTCCGGTTGCTTGGCCCGCGTGTTTTTCTCGAGTGGGGTGTGCTCGTGTGTGTGTGTGCGTCAGTGCGGAGCACGCGCGCGCGCGTGTCCGCCAGGGCTCGCGTGTCCCGCTGCCCCCTCTCCACAACCCACCCACCCACCCCGAAGGGGCCCGCACCCGGGGGGGGAGGCAGATGCGAACGTGGGTGCTGCGCGCGGGCCTTTTTGCGGCCCACCTGACGACAACCATCTCCGCAATCGCCTCCTCCCCCCTCTGGAAGGCAGCTGAATCCCCCAAAGACCAACTTACAACAACAAAAAAAGACTTTACATTTCTCTCCTTTGTTTGGATTACACCCTCTTTGTATTCCTTGGTTACATACTCTTTCGGGTATTTGCCGTGAAAGATGACGCTACAAACCGAAAGATTTTCTTTTTAAAGGTGTACCCGCGCCTACAACGGGTTAAAACTAGGGCTTAACTTCTATCTAACTGAAAAACAACAACAGATTTAAGAGTCCCCGACAAAGATCACCTTCCTACCCACCCACCCCTGTGGTCATGCATGACGTGTTTGTGCCCGGGACTGCCACCATCCTCGCTTCCACCAATGTGCCGGGCTCACAACAATCCTGCAACATCAAGAACATTGTCAGAATCTGGGAGGGTCCGGAGGGCGGGGGCTCTTCCAGCAGGGCAGGGGGGTGAACAAAATTGTTTATCCCGATTATGTACTACTAACATCTCGAAAATAGCCGGTGTCAAAAATAAAGATTTTTCTTTCACGCGTGTTCTTTGAACCGATCTTTTTTAACCTTTACAGACGTATATTTAATCATATAATGTAACCACTCTGGAGCTGTTCTTTTTCTTAGAGAATAAAACCACGAAAAGACAAATCTTGTTTCTATTTAAAGCAGCCAAGGAAGAGCACGAGCTGTCATCTAGAAACGTTTGGCGATACTTGCATTTAACGCAAAGTCTAGGAGATGCTGCTGAATCTTTCTCAGGGTCACAATATACACTTAGGAGTAATGACGTAGGCCCAGAAGCCACAGGAACTAAGAGGTCCATGGAATGTGGTCACAGTCACAGTATCCTTTGCACCAGATACAACGACATCGTTCAATATGGCCACGGCCAGCAGCGACGACAGCTTCAAGGTGTGACCGACCCCAACTTTTGGGCTGTAGTCGAGAGAAAATTCCAAGTCGTGAGTGAAACCCTTGACTCGTGGCAAAGTCTGTTTTTCTGCGGGGTTGAGACCTGCGAACGAACATGGTTTCCATCGGTACCATGCAGATCCATGTCTCGTTTCGTTGCTACCTGAGGCGTTGCCCGGGGGCGCCGAGGACTGGAGGGGTGGGGATGGGAAGGTCCGTACTTTTCGTCACACTTGATACGCGTGGAACGTGGGCGACGTTGGGTTTAAAGCATGACTTGTTATGGAGCTCGGACAACCGGTGTCGCCAGCCCGAAGATCCGGAGGAAGCTCTGGAAGAAATCACCCTTGGAGACTTTATTCGAGCAGAATTCCACGCCACGAGAATGTCTTTCCATCATCTTCTAAAAACAGAAAGTACTCAGTACGTACAAACCATGACGATACGGCTAAGTTCACATAACTCAGACAGTTCACTGGTGGTGAAGCACTAGCAAGGGATCTTGCACCAGCCGGGTTGGGAAAGACTCATTCGTTGTCCACGGATATCTGGCCATCATTAACACCAAGATGTCTTCTCTTACCAATAAGACAAGACTCTCAGCTAAAGAAATAGTCCGGGACAGCGGGTCCGCAGACAAATTCATAATAACTGAAGTGACATGATGTCTTGGGCTGCTGACACATGAAGTTATGACGTGGTTCAATGACACTGGTAATACAATGAGACACGGATATAACGATCATAATGTCATCTTTCGATTTCAGTATACTATGTTGCAATGCATTCCCAACGGATATGATGATGATTCAAAACCGCTATCTTTCTGGTTTCTTCAAGGACAACTGATCAAGTCTTGAGGTGTCAACTATGTTTTGTGTCTGGGCCACTGGTGGAAACTTCCAAGAATGGGAAAGTGCACTAAAACGTCACCATAACTGGTAATGTGATGTGCAATGGCTTCTGGGCCCAAAATAAGGCCTTCTCTGGTCTAACATGGTTGCAATGATCACATGCACACAACGATCAAATTCTCTGGTCCTAATGTGATCCTTGTGTCCGCGTCACACTGTACAATAACTGTAATGCTACTAATAATGTAGATGCAATTACAGCTTGATGACCTCAATGACCTTGAGTTTCAAGTCCAACTAAGGTTGAAAATTGAGCGGGCCAAACGTTGTCTTCAAGTGCATCAAATACTGTATCAAGAAAATTTAACACCCTTAAACTGTGATGCACCCGTTCATTGACAATTTTTCATCTTGTTCATGTAAAGGGACATTCATATACACACTCATAACGTGAAATTGTTAGTCTTTATTTTCCTGATTCAGTTGCAAGCGCTCGCAGAGAAGCTTCAGCGTCAAATGGAGACGAAGCGGTGAATATCGGCAGACGACATAAGATTCAGCTGCGATGTGAGTATCTCGAGCATGGTTTAGAGCGCCTCTCGTCACCGTGCTCTATGATTCTGATACGATCGATTCAAGCTGCTCGAATTCGTCCCAAGAAGGTCCATCTGTCGACCAGCGACGTGGATTAACGTCCCAGTCTTGTGGTGGGTAAAAGCCGATTTCTTTTCGGTTCGAGCTGGGCCGGGTCGAATTGAGTCAGCCCGGTCCAAGAGCTGGCAGCAGACGGGCTGAAAAAATTAGATCAAGAAATCTAAAAACTGCGAACCAAAAATTAAAAATCACACAACCGACATGACCCCAAGTTTTTACAGAGAAAGTGCAAAAAACTGAAAAAGTAGAAACTGAGAAAAAAAGAACTGCATGTGCATTGAGCCTGGTAGACTTTGGGAACTTTGGCATCAGTGAAAGAAAATCGGCTCTCGGGCCGGAAAATATGACCCAACCCCGAGTCTGTAGGGTTCGGGTCACTGCATATATGCTAGTATTAACACTGTAAAGTTAAATCTCTACGCTACATACCTCAATATAGGACTTCAATTCCACCAAACCTTTTTATGGTGTCTCTTTTATAAGTTAAGTCGGCGTTTCTGCAGTTACAGTCCTTTCATCCCTTGGTCCCAGTGACACGAACCCAAGTTAAGTTTACCCCCCAGCAGCCGAAATATCATAGAAGTATCAATTTTGTCACGACCAAAGCCAACGACTCAGGATTGAGTAAAAAGTAAATACACTTATTCTGTATACACTCTTATTCTATTAGCAGTGCCACTACTTCGAGACGTTGCCAGCAAGTAGTTCTTTTGATCTGGACTGTATTTTTTGGAAATGGACTGCTCGCGCCATTGCGCGACTTTATTCTTGTGCAGTTGTCAGGACTCTTCACGTACAACAAAATCACCTGATACAGGGTCGCCGAGCAAAGCGCTTACCTCTGCAATGGCGGGAAATTTGAACAAAAAATCTGGTAGCCTCAAGATTCCTAAATGACACAGCAGGGGTCTGTGAATGAGC
>JAAUXU010144873.1_pt1 | contig 19799 bp, 23 predicted proteins | sample 7278151 | NCBI WGS metagenome assembly JAAUXU01 (sample SAMN14350113, study PRJNA611818) | marine sediment metagenome | isolation source: surface marine sediment (1.8m) | place: French Polynesia: Moorea | collected 2018-08 | reverse complement strand
TTACCATCACAATTACATGGACGTCACACAAGCGTATGGACATGAAAACTTGCCATTGCTTTGCTACTAAAATATTGGCATGCATTGAAGCCCCTACAAGTGGCGGCCTTGGCACAAAACGTTCTGTCCTGTCTCACACATCGTCCAATACTTGATTCTTATCATGATTCATTCATCCTGTTACAACTATGTAGGTTTACATTGGTGTAGGTTAACTTGGTGAGGTTTTCGTACAAATGTCAGTCAACTTCTGTACCTTGCAACTGGTCGTTTCTGTTGATGCATCTCTTCTCCGACTTGCACCAGAAGTGGTCGCACTTCTCTGCGCAAGACTCTTCCGTGATGGACAGGGACGCCTCCGAGGGCTTCACTCCACCGGCAGCCGCCGCCGCCACCTTGGTGTCTTCGGCGCAGAAGTCCTCCTTGCAGATTATCCTTTGCCCGCATCGTCGACTGCCGTTAGCGCATCCTCCTGCGGCGCAGTCGGCCTCGTCGGCGCCGTCGGCGCAGTCTTGAACGCCGTTGCATCGCTCGGCTACGTTGTAGCACTGCGAGCCGCACTGAAGCATGTCTGGCCTGAAGGAGAAGAATACGTACTCTGAAGCATCATCTCACGGATTATAAGAAGAGCTCTTGGAACCTGACCAAGAGGATCCCAAAGTAGCAACAATGATCATTCAACCCTTTTTTTTGCACTGCCCAAGGTTTCCTTATGCCCTTCTTTTCTTCGCCCATTTTTTGGGGGCTCAGTCGCTTTGCTTGATTGCTCGCCAAAAGAAGTGTGTGCGTGCGCGTGTGTGAGTACGTGTGTGTGTGTGTGAGTGAGTGAGAGAGAGAGAGAAAAGCGTCCTCATTGGAGATGGTGTCGGGTTTTCTGTAAAGATGAGACGTTGTAAGTGGTTCTCTCTGTCTGTCTGCGTGTGCGCGCGCGTGTGCGTGCGCGCGCGTCCGAGTGTGTGAGCAGAAGCACTACAAAGTAAAGAGAACCTCTTCCTTGATTGCCTTGATTAAGTGCAGAGACCGACGACAATAGCTCAATGGGGATTTTGCAATGGAAGAAGAAACCTTTGGAAGAAGATGAGATGATTGCCGCAGGTGCGGCATTTTAGGTGGCCAAACGGAAAGGCCGGCATTTGGCTGTCTCGCCGAGGCCGCCAGCGGCTCTGGGCTGGCCGTCATCACCTAAAAAGCCGGCCTCGTATTGGCTGCTGCTCACTTTGTCAAGTCTAAAATGGCGCCGCCAAAGAATTTTTCACAAGTAATTGTCCTACTACCTCTTCACAAACCCTTTTATTGCACTTTCTTAGTACTGTTAAGGTCGGCGGATCGTAATAAGAGGGGAGGAAGGCTTAAGTTCTGCCTATTCATTCCTGCACTCGTTCGGTGGCTGCAGGACAAAAATCATAGTTGCTTTATTCTTGGATCGCACACGTGCGTGCAAGTCAGCGTTGCCAGAACGCGAGCAGCGACTTTGACAGTGAGAGGAGGGGGGGGGGGAGCTGAGGAGACGACACAGTCGTGCTCGCTCATCCAGACTGCTTCAGGGGGGGGGGAAGCCTGGTCCTGCCAGGTGGCAACCCTGTCTTCTCGATGATGCCCCATCTTTTGCATTCAATGCCATTCTGTAGAGTGGGAGCACAGAGACATCGAATGGCAGCTCTCCCTCAGGCGGGATTCAACAGTGCGTAGTGGGAAATGGTGCTCAGGGTTGCCAATCTGACTTTTTCAAAACTTGGACAGAATATGGACTCGAAATGTCGCAAGTGTACTTTGTATTTGGCTTAATTTCAAGGACAGCTGTCACTAAATAAGCTGGAGGTTTGGCTTGGTCTTTGTGTACCCTTCAAAGGGCAACTTTGACCTTGTCTTGCAAACAATGTGGCTCTTTTTAATGAGAAAAGGCTGGCAACCCTGGGCCTTCAGTGAGCCGCTACCCCCTTTCCACTTAAATCCACGTGCGGGGGAGGAGAACAAGTCCAACCTCAGTGTGCGCTACTTCGAGGTCTGGTTGACCGCCAATAGTGCCCATAGCCAGGCCCAAGTTACGCAACTTGGCTACACCAACAAGCATCTTGGTGAAAATGCGTGCCAAAGTTGCAGAGGTTGATCTTGGTGAAGTAGAAAAGGTTGGGGTCCCCACACTGTAGTGCATGACTCTCATCAAGTGGGTAATTTCCTGTTTTCCTCGAGATGTCAAACTTCTTCATGAACAACAACCTCGACACGAGTGCAGGTCCTCGTGGTCCTCGTCTCATGCATGTCAAACTTTTCCCTGGTGACGCTGGCACAAAGTACGACTCTTCAAAGCCATTCGCAATAAACAGTTCTATCACAGTTTTATTTGCACTGCTGTACGCATGCATCATAATATAGGCGCATTCTTCTGCCATCAATAATGGGCGCCCCATTCTGCCCCCTCCCGTCAAGAATCACGCTGAGTACATGTTAAAAGTTATGTAGTAAAAGTTGCTCTTTCGATTAAGTGGTTCTTCCCTCAGATTGGGTCTCCCTCGGTTAACCCTGAGGCACCTCATCTTTGAGTAGAGTAAATTGCTCTTTGGGGCCCCTTGAAAGTTTGGAACTTTTTTCTTTTTACGTGTCAAGCAGTTGGAAAGTTTGCCCATATCATAGGCTTTAATTCAGCAGGAATCCTCAAACGTTTCCCCTTATAAGGTGGTGTTGTTGTGACACGTCCATCCTTCCTTCCTTCCCTCTTCCCCACGTTCCCCTTCCCCATGGCCGTGACCACCCTCGCTTCCTCCCCCCCTCTGTCCTCGCCCACGTCGTCCGCCATATTCAAGCATATCTCCTTGTTGACATCAGATAAGGACATGGACAAGCGACACATGTCTGATAGTCCCATGTGTGTGTTACTGTCCTACCTGAGGCAGGTCCCGTTGCACGCTTCCCTGTGCGTGACGCATCTGTCGTTGTCGCACTTCTCGTAGCCCCTGCCGCACTCACCGTCGCACGGCAGGTGCAGCTTGGCCGTCTGGCAGAGGACCTCGGAGCCGCAGGTGCGCATGCCGTCGGCGCAGCCGCCGCAGTCGGCCTCGTCGCTGCCGTCGGCGCAGCCCAGATGGGTAGAGCCGTCGCAGACCCACCTGCGCGAGTCACGGATACGTGTGTACGAGCAGTATTAGGTGGGCCAGTACAAGGTAGGCCGCATCTCATGGAGAGCGCCCCGCTTCAAGCGCCTCGTGATGAAGATGTTCATCCCCGGGAGGCTTTTTGGGTGCGTCCCCACTTATCCGGGTGATTGATTAATCGGTCCAAGATGACCCCACGCCCACATTCCACCACCGCAGTAGCGGCAGCAGCACGAGCTTGATTTATTAAGAGCATCATATTTGTCTGGTCGAGCGCCTACCTGAGCGGGATGCACTTGTTCTCCTTCTTGCACAGCCACCACTGCGCCGGACACCTGCCCAGGCAGGGCTCCTCCTTCAGCTGGCACCGGTCCCTGCACTGCCACTCGCTCTCGCGGTGGCAGAAGGGCACGCAGATGGTCTCGCCGAAGAAGTCGTCGAACAACCTGAGGTGGCGGGAGGGAGGCAAGAACAGGCGGAGTGTTAATGGCTGTCGAACTTTTGCTGGCTGATATATCTATATTATTAGGCCTGCATAAGTGTGCGCAGACTAGAAAATAGATATCTTAGCGCACGATTTCCGGAATATTTCCCCGCTTATTTTCTGTCCAGCGGGAAATATTCTTGCACTATATTTCCCTCACTACTATATTCCTTCCCCCCCCCCCCCCGCCGGGGGAGCATATTGTGAATCACCACTGCCCATGGTGAGGGGGTGCTCCATCCTCACATTCAGTTGACTCACGTTCAGCTGACAAATCCCTCGTGCAGTCAAGTCCAACTCAGGTTCATATAGTACTACAATATGCGTCGTTAATATATAGTTATACCTGCTCATACGGTACGTGCGTCTGGCGAGCAAAGGGTTGACATCCTATTTCCCCCAATGAATTATTCACTCCCCCGGCTAGACTTGTCTTACAAGATTCTGCCCGAGTAAGAGAACCCTGGCCTTTGATGATGATCATCATCATAATCATCATGAATAAGCTCGGAGGCGCGAGAAATTGAACTTGTCCAACTCGGCCAGACACTTTTATTAGAGCTGTTTGGCTCCGACCACACAATCTCGGGGTCCGGCCCTTACCTGAGGTCTCTGCCTGTGTCGTCTTTGGTGGCCCAGAGCGCGCAGGTGCCGTTGCAGGCCATGCCCGGACTGAGGCAGATTTCCCCCAACACATTGCGCGGGGAGGAGAGCTTGTAGAACTCGTCCAACTTGCAGACGGCGGGCTGACAAAGAGAACGTGTCAGTCTTTTGGAGTGACAACACAGAGCAAGTCCCTCACTCTTGGCCTTGATTCCTCCTCTCTCCTGGCCTTGATGACGTCCTTGCGGCCGCCAAACAGCCTCAGCTGCTTGGCCCTCCTCTGCTTGCGCTGCTCCAGGAACAGGTTGATGTTGCAGACGCCGTCGCAGCCGATGTGAAGCGGTAAACATCGAGATTGACACACCCAGCTGGAAGGCAGCATGAAATAAAAAAAAAGAAGATTGCAAAAATTTGCAAATCTTGCCAAAGTCTTTCCTCCTTCCCACCTCGGAGCAATCTTGCTGGAGACCCTCAGCCTGCTGTAGGTGATTGCCGGACTCAGAGATTCGCACTCATGTTCTGGGATAAAAAAAGAGATGCTTTTGGAGCAGATTGAGACAAAAGCAGCAGACGAAGAAGACGATGAAATGAAGATCACGACTTTAAGTTCTGACGACCACATGCAAGATCTTGTACGCGCTCATCAAGCCCCGCTCATACGTGAGCGTGGGGGCGACTCCGACGGGAAGGGATCCCCTGGTGGAGTCCCCGCCGAAAAGCCACCCCCTCACCCCCCCAGGCAGGGCACGAGTTCACACCGCCTTTCATATCTCTCCTTTTCCTCTTGTCTTCTGGCATAATGTAATTGTGATCTCCGTCTTTGCCTTTGGGGGAAAATGCATTCACAGCGAAATGAGAGGGGGGGGGGGAGGGGGGACTTTTACCCCCCTCATCTTTTCTCACTCTTGCTCTATCCCATTCAGGAGATGTTTTTTTTAATACGGAAAGAAGACTCACGTTTGACGCCACCACTGAAAGTTCCTGACTCAGACTTGCCAGATGCTTCCTCAACATCTTCATTATGATCCCAATCTCAGTGGAGCCACCCTGAGTGACAAGCCTGAACCTCCGCTTATCAGGCGTGGTGTTTAAAGTCCAAAGAAGAAGGAACAAAAGTTTTAATACTACCTTGATCTAAGAGTTGTTATTAAAGAACTTCAAATATGTCAATTGGCGAGACTTGCTTGAAAAAAAAAGGGAGGTGTATTTTTTTTCATCAAGAAACTCGACAATTTTGATTCGAGGCCGTTTCGAGGCCGCCGACGCAGCTGCCGACTTGTACTCGGAGTCTGTGCTCAGCCACTGCCAAGCGGAGCGCGGCTCCCACATGATCATGAATGATTCCAGCCCGAGATTGGGCGATGACTCGGCAAGTCTCTGACCCGACGTCCGCGGTCATCTCAATCCCGCGAATGAAGTAGAGGCTCGACAACAACAACAACAACAACAACAAAAGCCTCAAGAAGTTATTGCCAGACCATAAAGGACATGGACATTTCACTCAACCAAAATGAGACTGACGAAAAAGACCTGCTTAAGCATGCACTTTTTCTCCTCACTGGAGGCTTTGTTACTTTCTCCCTCCAAACGACTTTGACATTTTTTCTATATTCTCCAGAGGAAAGTATTTCTTTTAGTAGCTTTGTGCAGCGTCTTGACTCCACAGCATTTGGCCACAGACCCATAACATTACTAACCCTCCCTCCCCATCCACTTACACACAAGCCATAAACCCTATTTGTGATTGAAGGCTAGACTTTGTACAGCAAAAAGAAGAAGAAGAAAAGATCCTGCTGCAGCCGCTGCTTCTTTTTTAGTATTCAATTGCTGCCGTTTGGGCAATAAAAGGCGTTTATTTCCCTTTTTTTTCCTCGCAAAAACGCTCTATTTGGGAATTCCGCGTCTGTCTGCGTCTATTAAATTTCTCCTGTCTTTATGAGCGTGTCTCTCTCGTCAAAAGGAGGGGAGAAAGAGATTTTCGGGACTGAAAAATGGGTTCAGGCGAGTCGTTTTCCCTAATTTTTCGATGTGTGCGCGAAAAAAAAGGGGGTCGTCGAGCCTCTAAAGGTCGGATCATCGAGAGAAGTTTTTCTTATTTTGCTTTGGCACTTCTAAAACACGCCAAGGAGAGGGGGAAAAAAAGGGTTGTGTGGGGGGAGATAGAGAAATTTGCTCCTTTTGCTGTCTCTTCTCGTTCAGCGGACGGAGGAGCAGAAATAACGATCTGTTTAGAGCTCTCGCGTCTGACGCGAAAAACGTCAAGAGGAGATTTGGCAGAAAAATGGCCAATTCAGTTTATCTTTGCATCGCATGTGCGAAAACTCATCTCGAGGCTGCCACAGCTGTCTGATTGAGCGGGCAGAGAGAACAGCTATTTTCGAGCCAAGTAAATTGGCAGCGGGGGGAGGGGGGCTTGGCGGCCTTGACGGCCTTGACGGCCTTGGCGGCCTTGACGGCCTTGACGGCCTTGACGGCCTTCCCGATGGACTTGAGGGACGGGGAAGACGGACACAAAAGTGCCTGGGACGGTGGAGATTGAAGAGTCAAGAGTTTCCAAGAATTTCCGCGATATCGTTCTGCGCTGCCAACGGAGACGATGGGAAAAAAAACCTGGCAGGGTTGCCAGAATGTTCGTCTGAGTCTTGATACCTGACACGCAGACTCCTTTTTTCGGCAGTCGGCGGTCGAGTCCGCCGACCAAATTTTGCAACTGCTCGTCCGAGTAGAAGCTGCCCCTCTCCACCAGGATGGGGAAGTCGGCGCTGAGGCAGCGGCCGCCGCACACGGCCTCGCGCGCACTCACGCAGTCGTGGTCACCTTCTTCTTCTTCTTCTGGGTGTCCGGCAAAGTTGCCGGGGAACCCGCCAAATCTGGGCTCGCACACGGCGGAGAGGTCACACACGACGTCGTCGTCGTCGTCGCCAGCGTCGTCCTCTGCCGACGCGGCCAGGACGACCAAGATGATGCAGAGTGGAAAGAGATGTGACCTCTTTGGAGGCATTACGACGACTGAAGCAGCGTCATTTGACACACATTCGTGCACGCTCAAGCAAAAAGGCAAAAAACCTCTGCTAATTTTTTATTTTGCTCATACGTTGTGCCACAAAGAGACGTCGTTGGCTTCTGCAGGCAGTTCTTTGCGGCTCCAGCGACCTAATGACAGGTTTCAAGGTCGCGGGTTCTTGAGTTGCCTGCACAATATAATGTCGGCATAAATTGGATGCAGGAGCCTGAACAACAGCAGCAGCAGCGGCCGCAGCAGCAGCGGCAACAACAACAGCTACACCCTCTTATGCACACCGTGGACAAACATCATGACAGCAATAAGAACAGTATAATAAAAGGAAGCCACAACAGCAGCGCTGAATGGCTGGCACCCATGTGTGCATCATTGGTGTCATCATTGATGGTGGACGAAAAAAACCCGCAGCAACAAAGCCCCAAATGCAGTATGAGCCACGCTGAGGGTCAACTTGAAGCCCATCTTGCAACGTCATGACAGAGTTCCCAGCCCACAGCAACCTGATCCTGATCACCAGGGATGAGAAGAGGTGGTGCACGTGGTGTCACCAGTTGAACAACTTTTGGTTCACACTGTACAGGAGATCTTGTACAAGACATACTTTTTCTGTTAAAAACAAAGCCATGATGACATGAAAACAACAGTTATAAGTATGCCCGAAGGTCAGAGAGAGAAGCACGCATGCATGAGATGTGAATTTAGGAAGACGAAGAAGACTTGTACTTGTTTCTTTTACCAGTGGAATGAACACGTGTGCGCGCGTGCGTGCTCGTACGTGCGCGCGCGCCCGCGTGCGTGCGTGTGTGTGAGAGAGAGAGAGAGATTCCCGCTGATCTGATCCCTGCATAAATCATCCTCTTTCTTCTTTCTTATGCTCCATGCATACAGATCCATGGGAGTAAAAATTCGACATTTTAGGTGACGAAATGAATAATACGCAGGCCGCGGGACTCGGCCGGGGGCGGCGTCAGACGCCGCCCGCAGTGGAGCAACTAAAATTCCGACCAACCTCCCAGTGAGCAAATTTGTTGCTCGTGAATTTCATCGGCTTCTCTGGAGATAAATGGCTGGCTCGTCAGAAGCAATAAAGTCTCTGGAGAGGCAGCTTAGGGCGCGCTCAACCATGCCAAATTCCCCCTCGCGCCTTCGCTCATTTAGTGGCGTGCGGAAAAGGCTTTTTTTGGGAGGGGGCATCAAAAATAATTGCGCCATCACGAGCTGCTTTTTCCCACTTTTTTTTATTATTTTGCTCCAGGAGCACCAGATTTTTATGGGGGAAAATTATAATGCTCAAGCTTCCACCCGTGGAGATAAATAAGAAAAGCTGGACCCTCCAGAGAGGGCGAGAGGTAAGAAAGATTGCAATGAAGGCATCACTTTTCATTAGAGGTTGACCCTCTCGAGCCAGGCCAACCCCGGTCAAACATGACGTTTATCCATAATTTTTTACTCTAACATATGCAGTTGGGACCATGATTTGGCGCTGTTAAGCAAACAGAAGGACTGGCTTTGTTGTACGAGAAGGCTTAAAAATCCTCATCTCACCCAAAAGAACCTTGTTTATTGGCCCAGAAGAAAGGGAAAAAGTGCATTTTTTATGCCCTTCCTGTAGGCCTTCTTCTCCTTGTTTCTGCTCGTCCAGACTCAATTGTTTAACAGTTAAAGCGTGCAAAAAGTGCTGTTTGTTATGTCTTCCTGCTCATGCACTTTTGCGCATATCCTGCAGGAGTTTGCAGACTAGACAGAGCGAGTTTTATTCGCCAGGGGAAAGTACGGGAAAGTACCTGAAAGTACCTACTGCACCTGCAGCGATATCAAATACTTTCTTCTTCTTCTCCCCCCACATTTGAGTGACACCGATTCAGATGTGGCTGGACGGGTTTTCCCCCCCTGTTTATTCAACAGGCCCCTTTTTTTTTCTTCTTGGCCCTGAAAGTATTTGGACTCCTGAGTCCACCGTGTGAGTCGTGAAGAAGCTCCGGACTCCATTGGGAGTCACACTTCAAGACTCATGGTGCAAATGTGACAGGCCCCTGCCCCATGAAATGGAGTCCTTAACTCATAATTGCACATAATTACTGCCAACGAAACCAGTCTTGCCATGCCTGCCCTTCTTCATCTCCCTCACGTCCGTCGTCACGTTCGTCGTCACGTTCGTCGTCAGCGTCGTCCATCTCGAGTTTGATCAGTGATCTGACTCGTTACATCGAGACAACCATTTCGTTAAGTCGAGACCACATTTGTGGCTCACACTGCGCAAAACTGATGTTGCTCGATGGTCACTTTCTTCAAAGACCCTGCAAATGGTGACAAAGAATGCGTGCGACGCACGCGCGCGCGCGCCCACGCACGCGCGCACGCGGAGAACATGTGTGTAGGCCTTGTTAGGCTTTGCTCCTCACGTCAAAAACAATCACAGTCAAAAAAAAAAGAAAAAAACCTTCTGGGAGAGCGAAGCAGGCTGAAAATAAAGGGGCCTAATTTGTATTCAACGCTTGATTGAGCCAATAAGAACCATATTTAGCAAACTGGCCGATTCAGCCGCACAAAGCAAACAGTTGGGGAAACCCAAGAAGAAGCAATTTCTCTTGTGTCCCCTTTTTTTGCCTCATCCTCTCTTGTTACGCACCCAGCGTGGATCTTGCCGGAGATGCCCAAAATGGCGCTCAACCCATTCTTATGAAGCGCTCATCTTTTTAATTTGGGCAATGAGTGGACCCAGAGCCACCCCCTGCTGGGCAGCATGAGGATAATGCACGTCCGGGGCAATCTCGTGCACGTCTGGGGTGTCACGCAGGGCAGGGGGGACCACTTTTGTTCGTTTCTCTCCATACTTCATTATCTCCGGATCTGCCAGGGGAGAGGGGGGGTCCCCCCTCTCCCCAGTGCGCATTTATGGGCCGCGTCCACCCACCCACGCACGAGCCTCAACAGACGTGGGCGCAATTAGCCTCTTCCTGTCTAATGATTGCGCGCCATTCGAGGAGCTTCTGTGTTGCCACCGACAACTGAAGTCACTGAGCAAAAGTGTCTCACCGAGAGCTCGAACTCGGTGTCTGGCCGAGTGGAGGCTCCTGCTCGACCAGACAAATGTTCTCCTCCACTTTGCAGACGCCTTTTTTTTTTTTTTAAATTCAGGAGCCTCGACGGGGGCGAGACCATTAATCATGAGTGGAGAGCCCAATTTTCGCGCCACGCCGGGGCGAAAACGGGGCCGCCACTCGGGGCGGGGGCCCCAATGGGTGTCCTCGGCCCACCCTGAGGGGAGTTAGGGGTAAACTGCCCTCCCCCCCCCCCCGGCCAGGGCCTTGGCTCGGAGTGAGACGTTTGCTCAAGATTTTCTTCTCTCTGCATATTCAAACAGCCAATAACGAAATGACAATTAATAAAAAAAACTGACTTGCGTGACGAAGCAACTTGGGCTGACTCGGCCAGACAAACACGACGACTCAGTTGGCTGCGTCTCTCATTACACGGAGGAGGCCTTCAAAACACCTCCAAGTCACGATTGAGCCCTTGTCAGTGCTGCCAGTCCTTTCAGGATAAATGGCAACCTTGATTTTTCAGTGGGGGAATAATGAAAAGTTGTCACAGCGAACACAAAACTCCAATTACACGCGCAATTCAAGACCCACTTAGGGAATTCCCTTTGTCCAAGTCCGATTATTGCAGATTTGTACGCGAAAAAAAAAAAAAGAATGCGGGGGAAATAAAAAAAAAACAGCGGCCAACAATGCAAAAAATGCCGCTTGTTGCGCAGTTTGACGGCCCCCAGATCTTCATCTCCTTCATCAGGGCAGTGGCTGCTGGCGGCCATCTGGTGGCAGCCCACGATGACCTCGTTGTCGTTGTCCGAGCCCGTCGCCGTCGTCGTCGTCCCCCCGGTCGAGGCAGCAGCACACAGACACGAACGAGAGGACGATGCGAAAGAAGTGAGATGAAAACTTACGGGGGCAGAAGACCTATTATCTTCTCCTTCTCCCTCACGTGCGCGCGTGCGTGCGTGCGTGCGCGCGTTTTCTCTCTCTCGCTCTCACCCCAACGGCGTTTTGCGCCGCCATTCGCCGTTGGGGCGGAAAAGTCCATGGCGAAGTGACGGATGCGGCCGCCGCCGCGGACTGGAGCAGTCACAGTTACTTCGCCCAGACGAGAACGTCGCACTTTGGCAGTAGTTTGGGCATAAAAAGTCAGACAATGTGAAGGAAAGAGGAAAATAATAATAATAATAATAACAATAGCAGTCAAAGGCTTCTGGAGTGCTAGGACGACGACGATGGCGGCGGCCGCTGACGAGGAAGAAGCCGCCAACGGATATGGCGGCGGCGGCGGTGGCGGCGGTAGCGGCGGCTTCCTCTTGTTTCGCTCCAAGTCTCTGCCGCACGTGGCCGCACCAGCCGCTGCCAAATTGAACATGTTGGAGCAGCAGAGCGAGGGCGACGACAGCGGCGTCCTCTGCGGCGGAGCCAGCGGCACGTCCTCGGCCGCCGCCTGCATAGAAGCCGCCGTCGCGGCAGACAGGAAAAGCGACGTTGGCGGCAGAGGCGGCAGAGGCGGCGGTGGCGGCGTTGGAGGCGGAGTGTTACAGGGTGACTTTGCCAGCGGCGGCTCGATGCTGCCCAGCGGCGAGGAGATGGAGATGATGGACGACGCTGCGGCCGTCAAGCAGTTGGTGCTCGGCCAGATCGACAAAAAGTTGCGTGATCTGAGGACACTGAAGCAGCACTACTACCCAGAGGGCGGCTGGGGCTGGGTGGTGCTGGCGGTGGGCGCGGTGGCGCAGGCTCTGGCGGCCGGGGCCCAAATCGCCCTGGCCATGCACCTCATCAAGCTGGCGGGGGCGGCGCACCCGCCGCACCCGCCGTCCACGCTCGACCACTCGTCGGCCGCGGCCGTCGTGCGGCTGCGGCCTCTGGGCGGCCTCGCCCGGCGAATCGCGGCCGCGCAAAACGCACCGAGTGAGTGAAAAGAAAGAGAAAAAAATCCCCAATTGGACTGAGCAGAATTCTGGCTAATTTCCTGTAAATAATTGCGAGATCCCCGTCTTATTCCATTCAATTTCCCCCCCCCCCCCCTCACGCTAGAAGAACTTCTCCTGCGTCCCATGTGACAGGGGTAATATTTCCCTGCCCCCTCTTCTCGCCTCCGTCGACGAGTATCTTCCATCTCTGCTTTGGAACGAGCTTAAGACCGACTTCAGGTGCGAGGCAATGATTAGCGCGCCGAACCCGGCCTTTAACCTGCGCAGCGTCTGTTGACACAACAACTTTCAACCCTTTTCCTTCTTGGGCTTCGACCAGAACAGCTCAAATGCACTTGCAGGAATGCAACTGAATCAAGTGGTGCAATTCGCATTCCTCCCCTCTCAGCAGCAGCAGCAGCAGCAACAACAACAACAACAACAACAACCCTGGTCTTTACCCACCCACCCCCACTTTTCTCTGGAATCCCCCGCCCCAAATGGGTACCCCGCAACTGCCGTTACCTGATCGGCGGTTGACCCGTTTTTCACTCTCCCCCCTTCGTCGCTCCTCCAATTTATAAACGATTTTTACATTGATATTTTTTGTGTTTTCACATGCACGAATTTTCGCCAGGTAACGAGGCCTCATCTAGGCCTCATCTAGGCCCATGTGTGCGCACTCAATCAAGCGAGCCAGCGAATGCAGCAGTTTCCAGCCGAGTGAGTGTGTGCCGGAAAGAAAAAAAAAAGAAGTGGTCGTCATGAGTGGCTGCAGGGGGGGAGGGGGAAAGAAAAGACAGGCTTCTACAAGCGTAACCCCCCCCCCCTTTTTTTTGGCAAGTACCCCGAGTTCACCCTGAGGAACGAGAAGAGGTTAGGAGGGCGCCTTCCTGGCGCTGAAAATTGGGGCGTTCCATCATCTCTCCCCGAAGATGTTTTGTCTCCTCGGTGAAGTTCGCGTCCCCCCAGTGATCCCCGCTCCTCCCCAGACGAGCGTTGGACAGGTTGTTGGCCTTGCAAATGAAGACTTCGCAATGCATTCTGGTCATGGATGGCGCGTGCATCAGCAAATTTCCCTTCGTTTTCCCCCGGATAAAACCTGCCCCGGTGATTGAAAGAGAGGGACCATTAGAGAGGGGCTTCTTTATGACGTTTATCGGGGGGGACGAGAAGAAAGGGTAAAAACCCCGAAAACTTTTCTCTCCAACTCTGAATTTCTTCTAATGGGGGCAATTAGAACGATAAAGAAGCCGTCAGCGCGAACTCCGCCAGACAAACTTGGGGAATCTGGAGGTGTGCCCAAAACTTGCTTAGTCAGTGCCCATTTTGAGAGTGGCCAAGTGGAGTCGGTTCCGTCGTGTCTAGGAGAGAAATACTCCAAAGTCTCGGACGAACTCACTCAGACAAAAGTCAGGGCTTGACCTGGGCCTGTCACACAAAATGAGAATTTTGGCATTTTGGCTGAGTGCACCTGTTCGTCTGATGCCAAATGCCAGGGGACCAAAATTTCCACCCTCTCCTCTCAATGAGTGCAAAGTAACTGCTGAAAGTGAACCTGAGCAAACGATTTCGATGCTAGAAAAGCTTTGACTGAATTGTTGAGTGTGTTATTTGTGGCGCATGCGCACAAGTGTCTGTTCAGACCCGGTGCGGCACAGTTTTGTCACCTAAAATTCCGATCCATTGACATCAATTTGACAGCGATTAAAATCAGGGAAAACGAGCACTTTTGTACACACAAAAGGTGAATAACAGCAAAAGTCAGGGTTTTGGAGGGGGGCAAAAAAATGCGACTGCCTGAAAAGCAGCTGATTGTCTGGAGGAGAGAGGCAAAAAAAACCCTCGGGATTTGATTTTTCTTTATATTTTTTTATGGGAAAATGTCTTATTTTTTGCCTCTCAACTCCTCTTCTGCGTCTCTCCAGAAGCTGGTGTCAAGAGGCCGTCTCCAGATGCATCAGCAAAAGTTTTTCCGCCCTCGAGGACGACGCATTTAGAAAAGAGCCCGGCTAAACGGGCCTTCAAGGAGATAAGACCGAAATATTGGGCTCATCACAGGATCACTTTTCACTTTAGGAAATTCACCAGCTTGGGAGATAAAAAAAAGTCAATTCCCAGAAAGGAAGAAAGAAAAGAGATTCTCTGGGACCCCAGAGTCAATTAGGAGTCCTTTACAAAAAGCTGCACGAGAGAAAAGCAGACGCGGATTCCACAAATATTCATCTGTGCGTGGTTAATTCTGCTCCCCTTTGGTGTCTCGGTCAGACAGGCACAGCCGAGTCTGAGTCAGTGATTGAGTGAGTGACTGAGTCAAGCTGAGTCCGCTTCTGTGTCTGGCAGAGTCCGGAAAAAGATCTCTTCTCTCTCTCTTTTTTTTTGCATTTTGCCGATCGATCGGAAAACTTGTTTGGAATTCCTCCTTTTTTACCCGCTAATTTCTATTTGTTCGTTCTGGTTTTTAATTTCACTCCTTTTTCGGGTGAAGTCGAAGTCGACCCGGTTTTCAGCCTTGCAAAAAAGTAAAAATAAAATAAGATTCGACTGCAATTAATTTCAGGGAAGCCGTGGACTTTTAACGAGCTCCGGGGACTCAGTAATTGCGCCACCAATCTCGTGTTTCTCCCTCCCCCCTGCGCTGAAGAATGAAGAATATCCCCTGGGCCGCGCACGCACCGAAATGTGGGAATTCCCGCACTCGCCGATCCCCCGTCCCAACAGCCACAGAAGACGCTTCTGCAAAGTCTCTGTGGCGCACCTAAAATTCCGGCCTTGAGGGCCATTTTCTCCCCACTTGTTTGCGGCGGGAAATGGAGGAAAAAAAGCTGCGAAATTTCTTTCGCGGCGCTTTTTTTTCCCTCTGCATGCGCCAACTTCAAACGGTTTCTCTTTCTGCGCATGCTAAATTTCGTGTGAGCCATGAAAAATGCGCGCTTGCGCGGCGCCTTCGTCCTTTGAGGCTCGCGCGCTCTCTTAACGTGCGAAAGAAAAAAAAGTTGCGAATCTCTGCTTTTGAGCGAGGCTATTGAAAGTAGTGATAGCGGAAAACTTTTTATGGGAAATTGGTCTGAAATTCTCTTCTCTGCCTGTGCGAAACAACAAGAAATGGGCGGATTCTGGAAGAGGCCGGAGACAGAAAGAAATGGGAAGAGTTGCAGTTATCTCTTGTTGCAAAATGTCGATCATGCGCGGGAGAGACGAGGAAGAAGAGGCCCACAGGCAGGCCTGTGGAGGCCCCACTGAGGCCTCACTGGCGCCTACTAACTAACTACATATGCGTGACAAGTGCAAAAGGCAATCAAGCATGCAATCACCCTTGATGGTTCGTGACATCTGTGAAGAAGGAGGAGGAGGAGGAGGAGGAGGAGGGAAAACACAGACAAGACCTTTGAGGAACAAGGACAGACGGCCTTCAAAGGCCAGCGGCGTCGCACTGATCTTTTTTTACGTGCCCACTCAGTTCTTTGTGGAAAAAGGCCATCAACGACTTGTCCAAGTCGGCTCGGCAAAGTCTACAAACCCCCCTCTTCAAAGGAAAACAACTTTGACAGCTCTAAGGCCTAGGCCTACATCCTCCGGCTAGCAAAAGAAAGAAGTGGATGAGTAGGCAACTTAACATACACATTTGTATGAGGCCTAATTTGACCTAGATTGATAAGATGCATTCACAAATCTCTCGGGGTGTCCAAAGAAATACGCTGAAACTTCAGCGTTGCGCACGTATGGACACAGGCGGGGAGAAGATGAGTTTGGGCCTATGTACAGGGTGTAGCAAAAAATTTTGGTGAGGTCATTGCGCGACCATTAATCAAGAGGTGGCGACTGCAGAAGACACATTCAACGCGGCCGCCACCTTTTTTTTTTCGGGGGCGGGCGGGACCCGCTGGCCGGGCGGGGGGAGGGCGGGGATGTTTACCCCTCTGGCCCAGCCTGGGTTGTCGGAAGACGAAAAACCGCTCCTCTTCCCCCGAAAAAGTTTTGCACGATACCCTCCCTCGCCCTGACCCGCGGGTTCTCATGTATCATGCCAACCCACAAGGAAACCTAAACCGCCCACTTTGAGCCCCTAACAAGGGGAACATTGGCTGTTGTCTTAATGCTTTTATTATAAGAGTTAGGTACAATAAGTGTGCTTTTGCCTCAAGGACGAACTGTTTTGTCTCACTCTCCTCTCTCTCTCTCTCTCTCTCTCTCCAGGCTGGCTGGGCTCCTTGTCCTTCTCCCTGTCCTTGTTCATCTCCCCGCTGACCGTGGGCATCTGCCGGAGGAAGTCGACGCGTCTCACTGCCGTCCTCGGAGGCCTCATCACTGCCTTGGGCTGTCTCTTCACCTCCTTCGCTAGTCAGTTTCACCAGCTCTTCCTCAGCTATGGCATCATGATAGGCAAGTTGTACCGTGTGAGCCGCAAAGAAAGTTCGTTCTGACTTGCCTGCTGCTCTGATCCAGGCATTGGCGTCGGTCTGACCAGAGATCCTGCCACTCTGATGCTTGGACAGTACTTCAAGAGGAAGAGGGACCTGGTCGAGATCGTCATGGTGGCCGCCAGCGGCATCGGCATCGCCACCATGTCCGTCTTCATTCAAGTCAGCATGAGGTGAGCTTCCAGCACTGCCACTGGGCAGTCCGTACCATTCAGAGGTGATCATGATCAGTGTGACGTCATCCATCTTCTCTGTCCTAGCCATAAGGGCTGGAGATTGGGTCTCCAGGCTGTGACGGGTGTGGTGTTCCTCACGTTCTTCCTGGGCACCTTCTACCGCTCTGCCTCCCTGTACCACCCTCAGAGAAGGGCCATCCTGCACCTCAAGAGCCAGAAGAGGAAGATCAAGAACAAAGACAAGGAGAAGAACAAGGCCCAGGACGACAGGCCTCCCTATTTCGACTTCACCACGCTGAAGAGCCGGACAGTGCAGATTCTGCTCACTTCCGTGGCCCTGGCGTCTTTTGGCTTGAACGCTCCCATTTTCTACCTGGTGGGTGACTGACTGACAGACGGACAGACAGACAGACAGACAGACAAAAAAGAAAGACACCTGATCATAACGCTCTCTTACTTAGGTGCAGCAAGCGAACCTCGAAGGCATCATTGGCACGAGTTGTCTTCTGCTGCAGGCCTACTTGGGCCTTGCCTGGGCCTTGGGATGCGGCCTGTTTGGTGCAATTGTCGTCAACCACTCCAAGGAGTGCCAGATTTCTAAGCAATACCTGTGCCAAGCCTCCCTGCTGATGTCTGGTCTTTCAACTCTGGCATTTACCTCTGTCGAGGGCTACAATGGCTACGTCATGTTTGTCTGGATCTACGGCATCTTCACCGGAGGCTTCATGTACACTCTCAAGATGTACATCTACGAGAAGGTCAGGGCCAGGAACTTTGCAAAGGCCTGGGGATTTGCACAGTTTGCCATGGCCCTTCCAAACTTCCTGGGAATACCGATTTCAGGTGAGTTGGAGCTGACATATTGACCTACCTGGCTACCTAAAGACACACATCCAGGCATAACCTCAGTATGAATTTGTACCACAGGTGGAGAATACCTTAATGTGTGAGCGTTCGTGTACTTCTTCAGGTATCATGACCCACTCCCTGGGCCACAGGGCTGGGTTCTACTTCAGTGCAATGTGTGCGGTCATCGGCAGCCTGACCATGTGCCTCATCGACGTGCACCGCAAAAACCTACGAAAAAGACACAAGAAACACCAAAGAGTCCACAGCAAGAAGTCCGCCAAATCCGTGGGCAACGGGTCCCTGGGCGGTCCTCACACCACTCACTCCATCGCCGGGGAAGGAGGAGACGGCCTCTGCATCGGGGCCAACGAGGAGGCCGATGTCAGCAGTCCGAGCTCCCACCGTGCGGCAGAGAGGAAGTTGTCCTTCACCGACCAGGACGACATGATGCCTCCGGTGGCCCTGCTCAGTCACCAGCGCTCGTTCACCTACGACGATCTCATTCACATCAAGAATAAGCCCGAGCTGACGCTCTTCTCCGAGGAAGGCATCGCCGACATGGACCTGCCCGACCACCTCTTCATGGAGGAGCTGGAGTACCTCGACAACATCACCTCCTGCAATAAGGTGGAAAACTGCGTCATGCTGAGCGAGTACGAGCAGAACCTCATCAAGGAGACGGAGAGCCCGCCCGGAGGCTACGGTCGGAGGGGGCGCAAATGGTCCCTCTTCCGCCAGCCCAGCAACGGCAACTCTGACGCCTCCCCGGAGCTCACCATCGGGGTGGGCGGGGTGCGCCAGAGCAGCTTCAGCCTCAGCAGCTGCGACAACCCCGGCGCCAAGCGCAAGGCCATCGCCTCGGCAGCTGTCAGTGCGGCCAACAACAACAAGGAGATCCCGGTGTTTCCCAACACGGCGGCGTGGAACTCCCGCCTCCAGATGCCGAGCAGCAGCGGGCCCAAGAGGAGCATCACGGTCATCGAGGAGGCGTCGGTGTGAATGGTTTCTGTGCATTTTGCTTGTTTGTTTTGGTAGCAGAGAAAACTCTTGTTTTAGTGCTTTGTGGAACAAAATTGGCTTTCACACAAGAGCCTTGGTGATTCCTAGAATGAAGTGTCCAAACCCAACCAAGCCAACAACAAAGAAAAGTCAAATATTCGTAGGGCTGTGACGATTCTTACGTGTGTAAGATTATTCATCGAATGTACTGAAGGACCCAGAGGAAAACTCCATGTTGAATGACCACTTCTTTGCTGAATAAACTGACTCGTTAGCTTAACAAATCTGCATTTGTCGCGAAAAAAAAGCCGCCAACTAATAATGAATCCAAGGACGCTCGAATCACGAGAGATTCTTTTGTGCCGCCAAATAAGGACGAGGGGGAGAAGGCGTCAATTTGGAACTGACGCAAAAGTAACGAGCTGCAGCACATTTTTTGGGCGTCCTTTCTGTCCGTTGTGGACCCGACCAAGTCGGAGGACGGCGAGTGGCAAATCTGCGTCGGCTGCGTCGCGGACAACGCAGACATGCGACCTCGGAGGGACGAGTTCGTGTCACAGATTGTGTTGCTTTGTCATTTGTGTCTGTAGGGGGGGGGACTGATGGGATTGTAAGTGAGTCCATGCGTGAGTCTTACCTGCCTCTTCAGGTGTGCTGTGATAATATTTGCAGGCTCTTTTCGTGAGGGCGCCTTTACCCTAGCAAATTCTGCGTCCCACTTCGGCCTGGCTGCAAAAGTCTGGTGGAATAAACGCGCGCTTAACATGCATAAAAAGCACTCATATCAGGCTAAAAATGGCCGGGGATCGACTTAGTAAATAAGGGCAGGGGGGAAGGGGGTAACAGTTCCTGCGCTCACGTATGGGCCGATATTGTCAATGTCGTCCCATTCTCATCTGTAGTCAACACACATAAAAAAAACAGAATGAGGAAAAAAAAGACAACGTTATGATTACTTTTGTCTCGGTTCCAAAATTGCTGTCTAGCCTTACACAGCTGTCTGTCTGTCCGTCTGTCTGTCTGTCCGTCCGTCTGTCCATCTGTGCCGTGTGAGCCGTCGAGAATGGACTTCACGCCGTCGACGACGACTTTGGCGTCTCATCGGGGTCTTTTGTCTCTTGGCCCGGTGGGGGGGGGGGGTGGGGGGGGGGGGGGGGGGGGGGGGGGGGGGGGGGGGGGGGGGGGGGGGGGGGGGGGGG
>JAAUXU010128578.1_pt1 | contig 19802 bp, 17 predicted proteins | sample 7278151 | NCBI WGS metagenome assembly JAAUXU01 (sample SAMN14350113, study PRJNA611818) | marine sediment metagenome | isolation source: surface marine sediment (1.8m) | place: French Polynesia: Moorea | collected 2018-08 | reverse complement strand
TTGATGAGTGTGCGCATTGATGTGGCAGAGATGTTTGAGTCCTTGGCCAGCTTTCGAATTGAGCAGCTTGGATTTCTGGCAATCTTGGCCTTGATGCTTGAGATCACGGCCAGCATTCGAGGAGTGCGAGGCCTCCCACCTCGACCAAGTTTGGAATTGCCCCCAGTCTCGTCATAGATCTTCTTGGCCCTGTAGATGGCCTGGCGGCCAATCTTGAAAGCCTTGGCGATGTCAGAGGGGTGGTCGCCAGCATCAAGCTGACAATTCTTTTCCGCATTTCTTCCATGGTCTTGATCTCAGCAACCACACAGCCAATTCTCAAGTTTTACAGAGCAAATTGCAGCTGAAAGTCGCAGCTACTCAACGACATTCACGAAATTTTTAGGAAAGGCGGCAAATTCGAAGAATAAGAGCATTTAACAAGTGTATGCGATGTTTCTGTGCACCCGGTAAGTGGGGCTCTAATAACCGTGTGAATAAAAAAACATTGTCAAAAAGACAGAAAAGCTGGAAATTGGCAAAAGACATATTTATTCATCAGCAATGACAGAGAAAAAGTGGTCTAGAGTATGTTTGTGTGACATTGTGACTGAGACTTTGCTGCATCTTCGTTCGAGGGTGCCAAACAAGGAGAAGTCCTCAAACCCTCTTTGGGTTCCCTCACAGGGTGAATTTGTGTCTTAAAAAAAGGAAATATGTTCTAATTTTGTAACAGGTTGTGGTCAGTTTCTGTCTCTTTTATCCGTGTTGTGTCTCTAACAAGAGTAATAATTTATGTAGTAATTTTTTTTGTACCTGGTGTTTGTCTGTAATTAGCCAAAATATCCAAAAAGATTGTCTCTATTAAGCGTGTTCCACTGTACAATACACTGTTCATAAATGGTCTGTGCAGTATTTCGTGACAATCACAAAAGCCGTATACTAACAGCTTCATAAAACCTGCAGTAGGACGAAAAAGCTATCTACGGTCGTTTGCTTTACGGAATGGTACAACACAGCATCAAAAGTGCGTTCAAATTATGCTAGTACAGCAAAATCCTTTAAATCTAGCTGACTGAACACTCCTCGATGTACAACATCCATTACAGCTCGTATCTTATGGCTGGAAGGCAGTGGTGGCTCCTCTTCCCTGTCACTCTCTGGAACAGCATTTTGCGAGAAAAGGCCTCCATTACACTCTCCACAATGTACTTGACAGTCAAAGATTGTGATGTAGGTGCCTCGAAATCTACTTGTTCAGCCCGCTTGCAGAAAGCTTTTGGAAGCATGGGCACAGAAAGCATGGGGAAATGGGTGCAGATTCAGTAAAATCTGACTGCAGACCCGATTTTTGCTCAAAATGACGAATTGAGGCTAGCTCGACAGTAGCCCAGGCCTCATTAAGCTGATGAAGTGAATCAAGCAAGGTTACTTTCTTGGCAAGATCAGAGGCGGAGGCACTTTCTGATTTATCTACTTTCTGCAGAATCACAAGACAGACGTATCTTCTGTAGAAAGACTTGTAAACCCTTGAAATCTCCTGATCAAGAGGCTGGAGAAGAGCTGTGGTGTTGGGTGGGAAATAGGCCAGCCGGATGTTTGTACGAGTCGGACGCTTTGGATGACATGATGCACTGTCTAAGAGAAGGAGAACTGACTCCTGTTTCTGCCCAAGTTCTGCCTAAGCCCATCCCACTCCTCAACCCACTCCATGAAAAGTACTTTGTCATCCATGCAGATTTGTTGGCTCTGTATAGAACTGGACACTTTTGACCCTCAAGACAGTGTGGCTTTTGAGGCGTTTCTACGATGAAGACTGGATGCTTTTCCCCAGACGTAGAGCATGCGAAGAGTACCATAACCCGTTCCTTGCTTTTCTTCCCTCCTCTCTGTCTGTCCTCTTTGTAAGCAAGAGATGTCGGCTGGAGAGCCCTGACGAATAGCCCGCTCTCATCACAGTGGCAGATGTCCCCTTCTGCTTAACCTTCCTTAAGACTAGGCCAGACACCAAGTAGCCATAGCTCATGAGATTTAGCATCTGCAGTTTGACCTTCCCCATGCTGGCACTTGTTCTTGATCCCTTCTCTCTTCTTCCACCTGTTGAATCACCCATCTGTTACCTTAAAGTTGGATTTCCCCATCATTGGGCCATCTCCTCGGCCTTTTTCTAAACCAAAGGGATACTCACACAAGCATTCTTTTCGTGGGATCTTTCGAAGGGCTCTTCTGCTGCTTGGTCTTTTCCTGACCTTTTACGTTTCCTGTCTCCCATATCCACTTGTCCAAAGATTTTGTCATGATTTTTGAGAAGGTTGGAAATGGAAGAACTTGGAACTCTGATCAGCTCTGCTGAGAGATGTAGTGATGTCTAAGAAGTGTTCGTGCCTTAACATAGAATTTCTACCTAAGTTAACCCTTCCCCTCATGGGCCTGACCACGTTTTTGGCCCATCTAGGTGTAGTTCGGGAACGACAACTGGAACTACAGTATTGACTTCGTGACAGAAGTGTACAACAGATGGCAGTAATGGCAGGAGAGGAGAGGAATCAGTGAAGTACCACCCAGTCATCAAACAAAAGAAAAGGAAGTGTCGCGTGGCCAGAGATTTTGTAATGTGTTTCTCATGACTTATGAGAACAACATACATGGCAATGGGCCGAAGGCCCTCAAAAAAGCTCTCCGCAGGAGCTGGGGAACACCAGGTTGCGAAGCATCCTGTTTCCCCCATTCTGCACAAGCAACCACACCTTAGGAAGCTTGTCATAGTGCTCAAGAACCTCCACTTTCGCCTTGTTGGTGAGAGTTTTGCGCCTGAGTCCCTCTGCTGTTGGACCTTTTGCTACTTCACTTGCCAAGACGTTGAGCTCTGCCTGCACATTTTGCTGCCATGCTTTTTTATGCTGCTGTGACAACTGCCCTAGCTGTGGTCCAAAAGAGCAAAAAAAGCTGCATTTTGTTATCCTGTGTGGCCTTTGTCCAATTAGTTCAAGAATTGTCCGACTCAAGCAACAGCTTTTCTCTCATGAAGATTCTGTCCCCGGCCACTTGGCCGATGCATGCAACTGTCCGACTTAACCGTCCTCGACTTATCTGACCCATACTGTACGTATAGATGACTATCATGTCCGTCTGTCTGTACACTTGCAGCAGATGGGCTTGTTTCCAAACTTGGCCTTGATCTAGGGCATCATCTTGGTCTTCAAAAGGCTGACATGAGCATGCCGATAGATCTATATATGGTGCTTGCCGGCATCTGGGTCCTATACACATTTCTGATGCCGTCGGGAATGTCTGAGGCCTTTTTGGGAAGTATGCGGTCATTCTGATGGGTGTACTTTGTACGTGGTTCGTGCCAACTCCACCAGCGTCACTAGATGTTTAACGGCCATCATGCGAAAACGTGGAGGACATATTGAAGCAAATTTTGGAGAAAATTGATAAATTTTAAGTGCGCCCTATAGTCCAAAATATACAGTAGTTATTTCTTGAATTGTCATGACACTTAATGCAAAGTTGCGACTATTTCAAGAACTTAAATAAAGTATGCAGAGTTTTTTCCATTTCCGTCAATCTTGGACAAGTTGACCATGTGGGGCAAGTTTGGATAGTACTCTCGAGTAACGGTTGATTCCACTGATCGCAGAGTTCATTCTTCCAAGTATTCACATTTATTCTGTCGCCACATTGACCAACTCAGCTTCAGAGTCCGCTCTCATGACGTGATCATGCATGAGAAGAACTTTGTTGATCGGGACAATCCCAGGATGCATCTTCAAAATGTTGAGAACATGTACAGATGTTCTACAGAATGCAGTGACGATCACGGAGTCCGCCGCTAAGAGGGCCCGGCAAAGTATGCTGCTCTGAGGTCCGTCTATGCACCAACGCCTGCCACGTTTACAAAACATGCTGCACGTTAGCCAACCTGGACTGCGGCAAAATAGCGGTCGCCGACCAAGACTTGGCTGGAAGTCGTATACAACGAGAGACAAACTGGTGAGTTCGACCCGGCTTCCGTCGGGGTCCGTTACACATGACCTCACTTGACGGCCACCCCCAATTGCTCCGGACCCTTCATCATCACAGTTGGATGCGAGTAAACCGAAAGTCCCCAAACAGCAGTTCCCGGACGAATCCCATGTCCCCGGAATAGATGGTGGAACTGATCTAGGAGAGGTTAGGCTTCTTCGAGCCAAAGGAACTTTGTGACGGCAGAGAGTATGAGCGCATTCCTTCTTCTCGAGAATCATAACAACGAATGGACTGGGGAACAGGGACCCTGAAACTTAAATTTTTCGTCCAACTGTTTCTCGACTCTTCGAGGAATTCAGTTTGCCTGCTGTTCTCTCCATCAACATTGGCAAGTCCGGACAGAGAAGTCACTAGACGAGGTCACTCGCGTCGAGGAGAGACGAGGAGACTCGAAGCATCGAGGGGATTCAAGACGAATGGGAGCCGAAGCCATCGACTTCCTCCACATCATGTTAAGAAAGTCGAAAGTCGGGGTCCTCTTCAAGAAAACTCCTCTAAGACATTTCGTCACCGCCGACATCGGCAAGAGCAAACTGCCAGCAACACTGAGAGTGGCACCTGCAAGGATCTTCGATTCTGATGCCACAGCAATCAGAGGCAAACATAACAATGGGCAGTTGCACCTTAACCTTCGAGTGGATGATGTCCAAGGATGATGGATCTCCTCATGGAAATCGAGGGATTTTTCAAGACATACCGACATCACTACCCAACAGGCTCAAAAATTTGCTACGCTGAGGACCCAACTCAAGAAGCAGGAACTCATCTGCATTCATTCTGGGACGCTTCTCCACATGGGAGGCACAAAATACGTGGCGGAGCAGGATTTTTGGGCAGCCAAGAACTTCCCTGACCCGTTTCATTGACATCAAAGACACGAGGGCCAGGATCTTCGTGGATAACTCGTACCTGGTGGAGTTGGACTTGGCCCTCAATGGCATCGTGCACAGGCTCAGCCGTATCAAAAACTGTAGCATGTTGCTATGTGTACATGTGTAAGGTCATGGGCATAAGGAAGCAGACACTGTAATAGTGTCTAGACTCAGTAATGGTCACTGCTGTTGCCCAGGCTAAGCCACACCCTAGTTGAACTTCCCCTTCCTCATTTAGCTGTATATAAACTCCACGTGCAAAATACAATCCATCCCCAGTCTGAACTCAGACTTCTCTGTCTCTATATCCTCCTCATCCATCGCTCCGCCGCTACGATAGTCGCTACTCCGAGTTGAGTTACTCCGGGTCATTTTTGACTGAGTTACTCCGGGTCACACTCACTCATGTGCACGTAGCCCGGCGCGAACTGTACAACGTTACAAAAACATAACTAGGACAGAAATTGTGACCGTCCTTGAGTACAATGGAACGCCCTTATATGGCTACATGAATCAAACGATTCATGTAGCCAATTCATGTGAATCAAACGTTTCATGTAAGAATCAAAATTAGAATCCCCAAATCATACAACCCTTTGAAGAAGTAAAATTCCTACTCCTATATGAATCAACTTTCCACCTCTTACGTCTATTTGAATCAATATTTTCCACTGTCACGCCAAAAATAGGAAAAGAGGGAGTGAAAATTCAAATTTGTCCATGGTTCTCTTGCGATGCTTCTCAAGAAACTCATGGTCTTGGCGCCAAAGCGACAGAGTCCCTCACTCTCACTCACTTATTCACTCACTTCTTATTGCTATTACTTCTTTTTCGCGTAAAATGTCTATATGAATCAAAAATCTCAGTCCCAGCTTTGCTCTAATAAGCGTGTTCCACTGTAGTAACCCCTCTCAAGTAGTAGCTGCACCGGACGACTTGTCGGCACTGCAATGTGTGTGAGCTTTGAATCCCGCTGAGGCACTGGATGAGATTGCCGAGCTGTGGTAGCATGCCTCAATATGGAGTTTTTTTTCAGTCTACATGAGGAGACAAATGGCTCCAAGCTCGACCAGAGGCCCAATATGTGGAGGTTACTGATAAAACCAGGAGACTCTCGGGTCTCCTACTGTGAGGTGTGCAACAAAGTCAACCTGCAGTTTGGGCACCTATTCTACGTTGAGGCACGCGGACCGGCCCGAACCAGCACCTTTCAAGCTCGATCCGACCTCGCACTTTTTCCGTGCTATCTCGAGTCGAGTCGACCTTGCAGAATCAAAGAACATGTCAAAGGGGAGAGCCAGACGCGGCTGGCACCTTGACTGGTCTACATAAGAGCCCCATGTTTGGGTGCTCAATGGACCGAGTCGACCAATACAGGACCAGCGGTAGCCTCAGTGAAGTGCGCACTTTCCAGGAGCTATAAAAGAGTTCCTGGTCCTTTTCAACCAGTGACTACTGAGGACTGAGGACGCACGCAGCGCGGTGTCTGAGGAGTCTATGCATGTCCAGACTGCAGCTAGGGATTGTGACTTCAGTTGGGGAGAAGCTGTTCTGCTGGTTCCCGGAGGGGAAAATGTTGGTGCCAAACACTAGGTTAAGGTCCTGAAGAAAGTTGTGTGCCATGACTGGACGCTGCATACTCGTGTGGAAACCACACAATTGAAACATGGACTCCAATCTGAGTGTCCTTTGCGAGGGCGGTCTTTCTTCTCTTCACAGGATGATGTCATGTGCGTAAAGTCACAATTCATGATATAGCAACCAAACCTATACTTGCATAGCTACGGCTTTGCGAGGGTTGCAATGCAGCCCGTGCCATCCCTAAATGTGGAGATGGACAACGCAGATCCCAATGACCTCCATGTGGACACTCTAATCTGTACTGAAAAAGGTACAACAACATACACGTGTGACTCACGATCAAGATCATACCAGTGATGACTCTGATGCATCAACAAAACAAAGTTGTTGCTAGACTTCAAGGAAACAGTTGAAGCAACCGAGACCCATGCAATATCCGACTTGCTAGGGGAAGTCATTATGTAGCTCATCAGGATCAGCAACAAGTCCACGTGACTACTCCGGGGAGATCCCTAGAGAATTGTCCAGGAGAAACCAATCATTGTTCTCTTAATGACTGGTGTCGCAGTGATCAGTTCGATCATTAACCATCAATGAGGAAGCTCACCATCGGGTAGGGAGTGTGAATCGCCTTGATCATAGACAATTACAGAGTGTCAAGGCAGTCCTTGATGCATGAACATGTGGAGACATCAACTCCCCTTACAAAAATGGCGAGATATCGATGCTGAACTGGCACTGTGGCCTATCGGTCAGGACAGATGGGACTGCAGAAATCTGCTTTTGGAACAAGTGGTTGCTAGTGATTTCCATGCAACTGAAAAGGATGCGAAAGAGACAGAATTGGCGAATGCTCAATCCCCTCGAAGATTGTTACTTGGATGATTCAGTCGACCGGGAGAGGCAGAGAATGACCATGCAGAAGACGACATTTGAAAGACAATTGTGAGATGAGGATTCCGAAGGATAACAACTGATTGAGCTGCGCCAACTTCATGTGGTAGCGTCACCATTAGCCGCCTCATCCACCAGGGACCTCGACGGGACGGAAACGCCAGCGCAGGAATTGGTGTCCTCGAAGACCCTCGAGCAGAAGCACACCATTCGGCAGTTGAGAGAGTCCCTTTTGGTATATGCATGCTAAGCTCTCCTGCTCCATCAAATCCTTATTCTTCATTCCTAGTTAGAATGTGGGATGTGAGTATATACATCTTATTCTTGACATGTAAGAAATTGTCGCATTCAGCCGTCACTTAGGATGCTACACGAATAAGACGCATGAACGATGCTTAGGTTTGTCCAACCGACTGGAGTAAGTAGGCAACTGCGGTTACGGCTGCTGAGTCGAAATGGCCATGCAAAAGTGCTCCTCAGCTCCTTTGCAAAATGATCCGGCCATAGGACGGCAAGGGGCGGTGTGTACGAGGCCACCGTAGCTGGCGGACCCCAAAATTGTTCTTTCCCCTGTGATATTGCATTTGCATCGTGATGCTAAACGCGCCTGTCAGTCTTCCATTAACGAAACAGAAAAAAAACCTCCAACATTTTTAAACATCCATCCAGGATGTTTAAAAATGTCCATCTAGAATAAAGCAGGAAATCTCCATCTGGCGCTGCAGCATCCTGATAAATCTCCTTCAGGCAAAGAGCGAAGATGTGTTTCTTCGATACAAAATGTGCAAGTTAACCGAAGTTGTGCTCTGCCCAACGTGGGAGAGTCCAAGTCGTTGAGTTGTCCAGGGATGCCCGGGCTCCGTTGAAGTGGATTGAAGCGGACAGCAGGACCCAGACTGAGTCAGAGGGTTGGTTCTCACCACGGTTGCCTGAAAAGTAATGCAGAAAAAGCATTGAGAAGTTTGTGCTCCAGAGATTGCGCTGTGAAGCTTGCGTTTCGAGTGTGGACTGTTTTGTTTTGTCTGCACCCGGGAGTTCTAGCGGGTCCTGGGATCGTTTCAACCAAGTACACTGAGGGGTAGAATTATTCATAGTTGACTGGTAAGTGACAGATTGCTGTGTTCTCACAAGCATGGGGATTCCGAACGCCCTTGATCGTAGCAGACGCCCGACGCATTTGGTGGGAGTCCTGAGCGAGAGGTGAAACTTCTCACATACGTTATAACAGACTCTGGAAGAAGGAGGATGTTAAGTTAAATTAACCCAAAGTGATGCAAACAGAATGTGTGAACTACGATGGGATTCACCTGAACTGTAACTCGTGACTTTCTGGCTCATGGGAGACATTGGAACGTATTTGAATATTTGCACAGGTAAGATTGCTTCGGCCAAAATTTGAACAATTAAGCGTTTAAAAGGATAGGTGGGCCCTCACCTATCGTCGTGCAAAAAAATTAAGCATTTTATTCAAGCATGGAGAATCATGAGCAGGTTGGACAGGGTGGTACAGTAATAATGGGGTTTTCTTTTCACGGATAAAAGATGGCTTCGATCAGCACTCCTACAAGTGGTTGCGGATTCGACTGAAGCTCGAGGACCCCTCGTGAAAAGTACTTGGCAGCTTTCACAATGTGATTTCAGCATGGGCACCACGAACGTGCACGTGCGAGGATGATGACTGTGACGATCAACCTCATTTTATAATGGCATAAAACATACACAGGACGTCTCTGTCGCTTCCTTCCAGTACTGAATGAATTGCTTGTGGAACGCCCAAGCCGTGAGAGATACGAATCCCTGTATAAAAGCAAGGTTATCATGCTCGATCCAGTCCATGTCCTCGGCCTGGTCTCGGACCTGTCTGCGGTCAGAGTCATGCCTGAGACGCGCTCAGGCGTCCTTTGAAGGCCGTTCAAGGGCCACTGCCTTGAATGCAAGGAAGCCTCTTCGAGAAGATGCTTTAGCTCCCAGCCAAATCAAATCAGACTATACAACTTGGCTTGGGCTTTTTTTTGATAACCTTACCGCAAAAAATATTTGATATCCTGACCAAAAGTTTGCTTTTTTTAACCTCATTTATTTCTAATATGAGGCCTACGTCCAGATGGTAGCACTGGTACTGAAGTAAGAATAGTCGAGGTGGTCGTAACAGTATCAATTGTATTTTTTTTATTTCTTGGCTCCTGTGTACGCGCTAAGAATACTGAGAGTTACTGAGGCTGCTACCAGCAACCGTGATAGCACGGACGGGGAAGTGGAGGAAGAACCAACAGAAGTAATCCCAATGTCAATGATCTCTCCCGTGCTTGACCTGCGGTAGGAAGACTGACCACCCGAATCTTCTTTCTCGGACTGTGACTTCTGGAACATCTTGAACATCCTTTCGGTGCTCTCCGTTGTGACGGGTGCGGACTCGGTTCTCGACACCACCTCGTCATTTTGCATGGCTTTGCTCAGCAGCGTCTTCTTTTTCTTTTTCCGCTTCTTCTTCCTCTTCTTCTGGAGGCTCCGGGCGAAGACGTTAACTTCCACCTTGGCGTTCAGCACGAGGTCACTGCTATCGAGGTCGCTGCTGACCTGGTTCATGCTCGTCACCTGGCACTCGTAGTCGCCGGAGTCGTTGGCGCGGAGGTGGTTGATCTAACAACAAAAAAAAAACAGAGACAAAAATTAACAGAGTATCGCCAGCTCTGTTCCATCGTTTCTGTAGCTATTTGTGCATAGGAATCATGTCGTGTTTAAGCTAAACAGGAGAGGGTTATTGATTTTCGAGCACCTTGAGGCCATAGACGATGACGTCGTCGTCCCCTCTGGCCACGTCAAGCTGGAACCTGTCGTCGCTCAACAGCAGAGTCTCGCCGTGCGAGATCAGCTCAGCTGTGCGCTCGCGGACGATTCCGTAGGGATGTCGAACGGCGTCATGCAGCGCAAGTCCCGGTTCGAGTTCTCTTCTGGGCTCAAAGTCCTGCTTCAAGTTGTCGTCAGCGTTCAGCTGCACGAATCCTCCCGGTTCAACTTCTTCTTGAAGTCTCCGCCCTGATGGATCGAGGAGCGCGCGGTGCCAGACCGCGGATGCAGTGGCCGGTTCGGCGTGACGAACCGAGCACTCCAACCTCACGGACTCGCCCTCCCACAGCTTGGGGGTGGGCAGCGCGGACACGCTCACCTTGGTGCTGGTGGCAGCAGTGGAACAAACTGCAAGAACAAGAAGCAGATATTCTTCGAGAGCGTAACACATGCTTCGAGGTTGTTGCGGAAGAATGGTGCTAATCATATTTTTCATCCCCCCCCTCATTTTACCCCGCGCAAATTCATCATTCGCTTAAGTGAGATTCCTGGTTGAGTGAAACATTGTGCTGCGCTCCTAGGGGTTTCACTTAAGCGGCTCCACCATGCATAGAATAGCTTGACTGCCCGGAACATGAACTTGCCCGTATTGCACCTGTTGCAAACTTGGGGCAAAGAGGGTAGCGTATGCAGCGGCATAACTAGATATTACGACGCATATTGCATTACTATATGCACTTGACTTGAACTTGACTGCACACGGGTCACTCTACTGTATATCCCAAGGGCTGCTACGCCCTTGGGATATAAAATAACCCAAGTGCTGTCAAGTCCAAGAAGGGTACATAAGAGTATACAATTACGTGTACATTATTCGTAATTTAACGCAAGATTTTTTGAATCATGACACTTGTATTTGGGAAACGATTCATACACAATTCAAACTCTCATGAGCGATGGAGAAACTGTTGACGATGCACGAGATTACGGTTGAGGCAGCCATAGTTTCAGAGTGTTCAGAGAATCACAATATGTCCCTGCGGAGAGGGATATGTAGTGCAAGAATATTTCCCTCCAGGGAGAAAATAAGGGGAGAAAGACGCATAAACTCGTGCGTTAAACATTATAATGAGTAAGCATTGCAAGTTTCAACTTAACGCCGCATAACAAGCTGTGAACAGCACACAGCTTATTGAGCTGTGTGCTGTTCAGATCCGGTATCACGGCAATGCAATCGAGTCAGAGATAGTCTCATCTGCCATAATTTTCTAAAAAAAAGAATGTAGGTCGGGCTACGTACATCGATTCACAGCTCTTGGAATGCAAAAGATGGGGCATCGAGTTTCACCAAGTCTGCTGACGAACTCATTCCAAGCGACTGTCGGGCCAAACCAGCCTAAAAATTTCTCCTACAGATCTATCCACAGAGTTACCTCTGTCACTCTGACCAGCATGTCAGCTGACCGTGCAGCTGATTCCCTTTTTGTCAACAAATGCACCAGTGAACCTTGAGTGTTAAAAGAGTGTGTATCTGAGGTGTCCCTGTACGCTAACGTATGGAAGATAACGCAGTCCAACGCTATTATGACGAGCACATTAGAGCCGTTAGAAGTTTGTGCTACGTACAGTCGACCTCCGATACACCCAACTTGCCCTAGCAAAAGGTTGACCATATCTGAGGTGTCGACTATAGCAGAAGTTCACTTTTTGAGACCGGAACTGCTTTTTTACCTTAATTGCGAAACCTTTTATCTATGTAAATAAAACTGTTCGGGTATGTATGTATGTTTGTGCCCCTCTGGCGCCCTCAGTTCTTCACGGATCTGGCTCATTTTTGGCATGCGAGACCTTTGGGTCAACAAGGACATAGCCTATGCAAAGTTGCATGTCGAGGCCGTTTTGAGGCCAAAATTGAGGCCAAATGTTGCATCTACTACATAGGTCGTAGATAGCTATGCCAATAGGTATAGCTAAGCCTGTGTGACTTAGGTGTGTGGCACCAGTACTTATCAGTAGGTATCTGTGGCAAGATGAAGGGAAAGAAGATGGTCAGTGGGAGTGGACACTGAGCCAGGAAAACCACGCAAGCCAAACTGGGGCTACACCCGGAGACTTATGGCCCACTGCCATCAATAAGCTGGGGAGGGAGTGAGAAACAAAATGGAGCCGATCCGGGTGCGAGATCAGCTTCGAGGGCGAGGTCAGCTTCAAGTCGAGGCAAGACCAGCTTCGTGTTGAGCGCGAAGCGCGTGTTGAGCTATGGTCGAGTCTGCTGGTGGGCGGGATTGCGGCGAGTCTTTTAATAACCCGAGCAACGCCGGGCACCTCTGCTAGTTACCCATACAATCAAGGCACGCACAGTCAATGCTGTTTTTCTTTCCATTTAAACGAAATAATCAGTTTCTTTGGTTTGCCTCAAAATTGCTGTATTCTGTTAAAGGCTTCAATATGCAGCAGAGCTCCATGAATTGGGTCTGACAAGCCTGATTCCTGGCAGAATCTTCTGATAATCTCAAGTGATGGCAGCAATTCACCAGAAAACTGATCAGTTGTTTTGATGAAAAAATGAACTTGTGCCATAACTGCACATTTTAATCATGCAAATGTCCAAAAAAAATCTTCAAACTTGACGCGCAAATTTGGCCTTTTCTGAAAATTTGACCTTATCAGAGGTTTTTATAATGCCAAAATTATGCCAGCAGACGACTATATCGAGGGTGTTGACTATACCAGAGATCCACGGTATATGCAGGAACTTGTGCTGGGGTTGCTTAATTTCCTTTCTAGTGCATTTAGACTTATTGTGGCACAGTCTCATTGTGTAGAATAGCAGAGATATAACTTTTGATCTTTAGATGTTTGGTTGATATGTCTAAAATACTGTTGAACCGGCAGAATCTCTCTCATGCCGGTATTTTTCAAATACATGTATGGCTGCAATGGACCATGACGACAATAACTAATAGAAAGGTTCTTCTACACGATAAGAGCTTCCACTGTATGTGAAATATATGGTGTTCCATTTAGTGCCAATCTGCAAGATGGCTTGCTTCACGATACTGACAAAAATGATGACGGACTTTTTAATTTTGTGCGCCTAACAAGTCAAAAATAACCGACTATATTTTTTTTTCAAAAAAAGAAGCGAATCAAGTTCGAGGTCTGTTGCGATTTTCTTTTATTCGACCCATTTATCATTAGAACAAGACGTCCCATCCCATTGGGGTCCCTTTGGCTCAACAATATCCCTTTAATGAGGTTCAACTGTGTTGCAGGGTCACTAGTGACGTACGTATGAAACCTGTTTCTGCTCTTTGTTGACTATTGAACAGAAGTTGCAGATCATTCACAAGAAACACATTTTCGGTGCTAAAAATGCCCTTTTTGACGGTGAAAACCAACTTGTCCCGCCTTCAGCTGCCTCGGGGCTTCATGCCTAAGCTGGTCTCCTTCATGGGTCAGATCCTGGACAAGGAAGAAGACAGGTTCACGTGGTTCCTCGAGACTGACAAAGTCATGGGCAGGGTGATTTTGAATTCAAGCAATATGTGTTCATTTCCGCATTAAAAAGTCTAATTTTGTTGTACTCATAGGGCACTGATGCTGATGCTGAGTCCAAGACTCTTCTGCTGCTTGAGGTGGAATCCATCAACTCCTTCAACTCAACGGAAAACTGTCAGAAATTCGTGCCCAAGATCTTTGACTTCGTGAGCAAGGAGACTGGACTACCCTTCGAAGAGATCTTGGTCAAGTTCAGGCACCTAGAGAAACGCGACGTGGGATACATGGGTCAAATCGTTTCATAACAAGGAATTTTGGTTAAACTGTGCTTAAAGAGAAGAAAAGACGGTGAAGTTGGAACCCCCCTACGTATCCTAACCTAACCCAACAAGCCTAACTGGACATAACCTAACCCAACAAGCCTGACCTGGACATAACCAAACCCTGACCTAATCTGGGTTATCTAAACCGTGAAGGTGAGACATCTGGGACGACAGCAGCCCCACTTCTGTCCCTTACAGCGCAGCATGATAACTTTTTGGTGTGGGCAGGAAATAAAATTTTTCGACTTGACGAGTGAAGTGTGAGATCCAATTATTCCGAAGTATAGATTCTAGGCTGGAACATTTTTTTTAATCTTTGTGTTACATTTTGTGCAAGACTTCATTTGAAGACACTCTCGTGGAATGAAATGAAGAAATGTCAGTTTTGGGGTCCCCTCTATGCTTTTCAAGTGCGATACACACGGAGCATGAGAATGTGAGGTCAATATTTTTGCATTCAAATCTTGTCCTACCCGATCATGTTTTTATCAAGATAACCACAGAAGGCAAAATTGAGACTGATTCTTAGTTGAGACCCCAATTCTTCTTCCGTCATTCCTAATCCTCAACGGCAAAACCGTCACTGAGGTGCAAAATTAGTCGGTTGTTTTTTGAATGGTCGGTGTCAGGATGCCACACACGTCCAGCATTTAGTGCTTATTCTTGGTCCACAGATCCTTGACCAGAAGCAAGGTCAGGTGTGGTAAATAGGAACATTATCTTAAATCAGAAAGGCTCCTTCTTTCATTTGGGTTCTTTCATAACTGTGGAAAAATTTAACTGTGATAAAAAGCAAACACACAGTTGAATCTGCATGTTTCTATGAGAATTATGCAGAATGTTGGTGTATGGTGAGAGGGTCAAAGAACCCCTCAGTATGTTCCAAGGTGCTAGATGCGACCTTGGAAGACTCTATGGTGGTTCAAGTCAACGTTTTCGGGAGACCAGGTATAATCATCATTTCTCTGTCAAATGTCAACAAAGCCCCCGCTTCCCGTGTCTGTCATGAATGTACTAGGGTTTTCCAAAACCCTATGAGTAATAAAAACGTAATACCTAATAAGTTTTCTTTATCCGATTGACTTTTTTCATGATTTTTTTCACTAATTGTCCACTTTTTTCACTGGTTTTTACTTTGTGGAAGCCTTGCCTTGCTTGGGAAAAATTAATGCTCTAGTTTTTAGTCACGTAGTCGCCATGAATGTGGCAAGGAATTCCTTCAAGTACCTGGCAAGGCTGCTGGTCCATCGGTTTTCATCTAATTTTGTGTCGCTCTTTCACAAGAAACGGTTTGAAATCTATCGAAATAATAGCACAGGAATTTTCAAGGGCTTCTACCGCTTCCTCCATATTCATTTGCAGTTTTTAGACGGTACTTGGTGTCTGGGTAAAGTTCATCAGTCAAGAATTAGCTGCAGACGTTATCGTGCTGCGAATGTATTTCTGTCGTTTACAGAGTAACAAAACAGTCTCGCCGAGTGCAGAGACTTGATCTTTTCAGCGAGTTTCTTGAAAAACCAGCCTGACGAGTGAGGGGGTAAACGAATTGTAAGGGTTGAGATCATTTTCCATGCATGCATGTTAACATGAAATCCTCTTATGCATCCCACTTATGCATATAGCAAGACTATGTTCGTGTGTGTACAGAAGTCTTACGCACAACTTCTACGGATGTGGAAAGGTCCGGACAATGCGAGTTTTTGATGCAGATTTCTCGGATCCCTGTTATGTTCTTGCTGCAGCAGAGATATTTCCAAGTGGGTCTTGAGTGGGGGAAAATGCCTTTTGTCAAGGTGATGACGAACCTCCCTGGCAAACAGTTGCCCAGGAACTTTGTGCCCAGGCTGAACGCCTACTTGGCCGGGGTCTTGGACAAGGATCCAGCACTGTTCAAGTGGACCTTGGAGACCGACAAGGTCATGGGACTGGTGAGTGGAATGCGTATGCATACACAGTGGTGGAAAGATTTAGAACGATGTCAAGACATGGTCAAGTAGAAAAGGGCTTGATCTCATGTAGAACATTTTGGGTAACAATATAGACGATCTCGATGAGGTCACTCATGAAAATGACATTTTTTGCCTGCACTTTCGAATCTGACCATAAAGGTTCACCCTACACCTCAAGTGCCACTTTAACAGAAATTTTGAACACACCTTGATTGTCATTCAAAAATTGATCGGACTTTTGCCACCGCTTTTCAGTTTGTAGGTAGGAAATTGATCTTTAAGTTGCGTTTCATCCTTTCTTTATGACCATTTGCCTTGAACGCTGATCCAATTACAAAGGGTTCCGAGGACGACTCATCCGAGAAGAACTTCTTGCTCCTGGAGGTTGAGTCGATTGCAGTGTTCAAGTCTGCAGCAAATTGTCAGCGTGTCGTACCCAAGATCTTTGACTACGTGCAGAAGGAGACTAAGCTGAAGCAGGAGGAGATCATCACCAAGTTCAGGACCCTCGAGCCCCACGAGGTGGGCTCAAAGGGCAAGACCATGGGATGAGACTTCGCACTCGCACGAAGACATCAGAGACATTTTGGTACTGTCCGTTTGTCCAAGTGTCCAACATATTTTATTTGCTGCTTATTGCGCTGTAACGTCTGTTTGGTGGCTTCATAAGCTTATGCTGGCACTTTCTTTTCTACATTGCACTGTTTTGAAGGCTGTATTGTACGCTTTGACAGCCAATTCACTAGATGGCGCTCCATTTGTCACGACTCCCGAGAAAAGTCAAAGGCTTTTGTTCTTTTCAGAGCAATTTGTGGGCCAATGCTTGTATTCAACTGCCTGCTCATGAACTATACGAAATGAGACTTTCTTCGCGTTGAATTACGTTATATTTTGAATGAAAAGGAATATAATCTCCTAAGCAGAAAATAAACCGAACAGAACCGCGTGTCTCCTAAGTTCTCGTCCACTTTCTGTAGGTGCAGGCAAGATTGCTCGACGGCTTCTGAAACACCCGGTAGAACGCAATTTTGACTAGTCACAGTCCTCCTTTGGCTTGGACCGCAAGCCAAAAAAAGTGTGAAGTGACAGTGGATTAATTTCCCCTTTCGAGACGTTTTAGAAATCGGATTATGACTCCGCTTGCCATAAATTTGCTGCTGAGGACGTTAAGTTTATGAGAGCTGAGCTGCTCTTTGCCATCCATCCACACCGGGGCTGGCGGGACTGGAAACGGGGCAGAAGGGGGTATTTTCTTTGGCTGCGAGATCTCTGCTGGCAAATTCATATGAGGCGGTGCAACTTGGACCGAGAAAATATTTTCGTTTACCTGGACAAAGTGATTAATTAGGCCCTTAGTCAAGACCTTGGACAATCTGTTTACGGTTCAAGAAAAAAGTGCTGGCCTGCCTGGAATTTTAATCTCAACACACAGAGAAAGAGGGAAAGAGAAAGAGGGGAGGAAAGAGCGAGGGAAAGAAAGAAAGAGCCAGGGAAGGAGAGAAAGAGAGAGGGAAAACACTCCCATTCCCACGCGCTCGCCTCCATCCATGCATACGTAGACACTCGAGTACACACACAGACCCAAAGCAAACACATTCTCAGTAAGGGAACTTCTTTCATCAAGGAGTCAGGAAAAGAGATGCCAGATTAGAAGCAGCTTTGTGTGCGGGTCGGTGGAGAAACAAGGGACTCTCTTGTTTTAAGACCTGCGGCTCGGAGCAATGCTCATCATTGGGATCCATGTGGGAACTCTGCTGAATGGAGCTCAACAACTTTTGGTGTCATCTCCCGACCGACTTTGAAGGGTTGGCCAGCTTCCCAGAGCTGCCAGAACCTCCAGAGCTGCCCAAGTGGCCAGAGCTGCCAAGCTCTGGCGACGCTGGGAGAGCGTCTTCACTTCTTCTCTGCAACCACTGGTTCGTCCACACATAAATATCGGCAATGGAAGGCTCGACATTAATGCTCTGAGCAAACAAAGCGCAGACACTCGCAATTCACATACCTATAAATTAGGCACCCGGCAGAAAAATCATCGCCAGAGAGGCGGAAAAATAGGCGACTTTTTCGGCCCAAATGCATGTAAGAAGCATGAAAAAATATTCCTTGAGGAAATCGGAGTTTCGACGCTATTCACCTTACCCCTAAACACTACTCTATGTGTTTTTAGGATGTGTCTATTAGGTAAGGTCACGGTATCGGTATACGAAGAATAATTCGTGTCCATTATGCAATGACAATTATGCAATTATGCATGTGGGATTAAAAGTCACACTTATTTCCCGTGAAAACCTATTTTTCCGCTAATCACACACGACAAAGAGGAAAACATCAGGGCTACTTTAGCTGACAATAAAATCTTTTCCTGCAATGAAGTCCAAGAGATTGAACATAAAGATTTCTTCTTCTCCCTGGGCAATTTGTTCAAGATGAAATTTGTAGTCTTTGCTTATCGAGATCTGCGTCTTGCTCGGCATCCTGGATAGCGGCGACGACGACGACAGCCACGACGACACGCAGGCCGACACGACAGTGTCGTTTTGGTCGGTCAGTGTCGTAGTGTGGGTTTAACCCATGAAAAAGTATCATCATAACGTATTTCACTCCAAAAAAGTGTCTCATATAAAAATACACGAACGTATTCAGCCCAAACAATGACATGTAGAGAGTCATAATTTTTGGTGACAAATCAAATATTTTGTGTTTGGATAAGTGATATCGTATAAAGAAAAGGAAGCAAAAGATGTGCCTGAAAAACTCGCAGGAGTGAGTGTAAAGCCCAAAATTTTGATGCTGATGTTTACAATCTGGGTTCAACTGTGCTCATTTTCGGTCAAGTTATGTTTTCCTCTCCTCTCTCTTTACGTTTCTCTCCATGTGGCTAAAAAATGTTTCCTCCTGGGCCCATAAAAGAAAAATATCACCCCTCTTTCGACCCCTTTTCTCCCCCCCCCTGCTGCCAAGTAGCACCTGTGTGTGTCTGCAAAATTTTCCGCGTGCTTCTTCCTTGCCCTTCATAAAAGGGGGCTGAATGAGCAGATCTAGAGAATGGGCAGGTCTAGAAAATAGGTTACGGGTAAGTTGGGGTGGTCCCAGACACGCAGAAGTGAATGCCAACAATGGGATTCACTGACTTGTTATTACTCTTCCACTATATTAATGACTCCTGTAATAAAGTTATACACAGTGAAGATCTTCACCGGGAAAGCTTAAGGCGCGTTTGATGTTGCCGACTTTCCTGGGTTGCCCTTAGCACTTTCTGCAAGCCGCATAGAAGTAGCTAGAGTCGCAAATTTTCCCCTCTGTTTAGTCGTCATGTTGGGCTGAGTGTTTGCAGCAATTTGCTCTGTCAGTTGAGGTGTGTAGCTTTTTGAGACGCTACCGGGTGGTCAAGGCTGAGAGCAGCTGTGAGAGGCATGAATCCGAAGTTGCATTCGCGCCACCCTGTGAAATGCCCGATTAGGCTTCTGTCTCCGCCCAAGCTGACCAAATCAAATGTCAACTGCAGAAATATTTGGTAAGCTTTACGACTGCTGTGACACAAACGTCACTGACTCCAGGTGTGTTTCAAACTGGAGCTGCCGCAGCTTTGCTCGATCTTCACGTGCAAGTATCAAGAATCAGCATTGAAAAGGCCTTTGGACGCACGGGCCTTGACACAGTTTTCTTTCCTCACTCCGGACCAGCCTAAACAAGTCCGCGCACGGACTCGTTAACACCTGCATCACCTGCTATGGGTGACGCGTGTGCGTGTGTGTGCTCGACGTTGACTTGTGCGCTATTGGCAGATCTAGTGCGTCTCTCTCTGTATCTCTCTCTCTCACTCTCTCTCTCTCTCTCTCGGAGTAATTCTCAGCAGACGACAACCCAACAATCATACATACACA